>Ga0335078_10000481_pt1 | contig 61949 bp, 43 predicted proteins | sample Lox_Sample_32_FD_206711 | JGI IMG/M metagenome (GOLD analysis project Ga0335078, IMG submission 206711) | Soil microbial communities from Loxahatchee National Wildlife Refuge, Florida, United States - Lox_Sample_3.2 | ecosystem: Environmental > Terrestrial > Soil > Wetlands | place: USA... | reverse complement strand
ACTTTTTCTGGAACTCATTTTCAGGCAACGCGCGAACGTATGTGGTTCCGATCCTTCGGGGCAGTGATCTTCCGAAACTTCCCAGTTCAGGATTTCAATCGGAAAAAGAGCTGCGCGCTGTCGCCACACAGGTTCTGGAGGGAGCCGTCTCTCCGGGCCCAGAAAGCTCCCGCTACACTTTCAGCAAGATCACTGTCCACCAGAACCTTTATCGCATCCCACTCCGGTGAACTCGCCGGTGAACTCGATGTTTCAATACCGACTCTTTGTAGTTTCAAGGGTGTCCTCGCCCTGTGGAAAGACGCCGACTCCGAAATCCAATCCTGATCGAAGGCAAAGCGGAGTACGCGAAGCTGAATAGCCGGGAAAATTGCGGCCCTGTCGCTCGTCCGATCCCCAGGCACTTTTCATCATGATCTTCGGCTTTTTCGCTTTTGACTCCTCTTGCCCGCTGACCGTCGCGGCCAGGATCGCCGCTCAGGTGAGAACAGCGCCGGGAGGTGGTTTGCTCATCGGTCGTGCGCAATGGGACAATACAGCTCTATGCGAAAATCGCTCACCTTTGCGCTCCCACTTTTGGCAGCAGGGATGATGCTGCCGGGCTACTCCCCGGCACAGCAGACTCCAGCCGCCAGTGCCAGTCAACCGGCTGCGAGTCAGTCATCTTCGACGGCCAAGAAATCTTCGACAACGACGGCGAAGAAATCTACCGCGACGAAAGCGGCAACTCCGTTCACACTGAAGACGCCGAAAGACAAGACCAGTTATGCCCTGGGGATGAGCGTTGGCGCCGGGCTGCACCGGCAGGGCGTGGAGGTGGATCCGGCGATCGTGGCGCGAGGATTGAAAGACTCTCTGGCGGGAAGCAAGACGCTGCTGACTGAAGAAGAAGCGCGCGCCATCCTCACGCAATTGCAGAACGACGTTCGCGCCAGACAGCAGGAGAAGGCGAAAGAAGAGGGAGCGACCAACCGAAAAGAAGGCGAGGCATTTCTCGCGGCCAACAAGTCAAAGGAAGGCGTGAAGACGCTGCCCGACGGCCTGCAGTATAAGGTTCTCAAAGAGGGAACCGGGCCGAAGCCGACGGCGAACGATACAGTTTCGGTGAACTATCGCGGGACGCTGATCAACGGCAAGGAATTCGACAGTTCGGCCAAGCATGGCGGGCCGGCCTCATTCCAGGTGGGCGGCGTCCTCAAGGGATGGACGGAAGCGCTGCAACTGATGCCGGTGGGATCGAAGTGGGAGCTGGTTATCCCCTCCGACCTGGCGTATGGCGATCGGGGAGCGGGTCCGGATATTGGGCCGGGCGATACGCTGATCTTTGAAGTAGAACTGCTCTCGATTCAGGAGCCGAAGAAGTAAGAGTTTCCTCACTGGTTTTAACGGGCCGTTCGCCTTCAGCGGACGGCCTTTTTGCTTGGCGCCAGAACGAGACAAAATCCTGAACGCCGAAGACACCGCGGTGGCGACGAAAGTCCTGAGAGACACTCATGCGTTGATGCCCGACTGCCGATGGGCATTGCAGACGAGGGTTAGGATCGTGAGAATTCTCTTAGTGGAGGACAGCAAGCCGATCCTGCGGGAGAACGAGGCGGCTCTGCACCGGGCAGGATATGAAGTGATTTGTGCCGAGGACGGCGAGGGCGCGCTGGAGATGGCGACCACACAAAAGCCGGATCTCATTTTGCTGGACATGATCCTGCCTAAGATAAGCGGACCCGACGTATTGGGGCGGCTGAAGAGTGATCCGGCGACGGCGGCGATTCCAGTGGTGGTCCTGAGCAGTTTGTCCGCAAAGAACCGTCAAAAACTGCTCGAAGCCGGCGCCGAAGAGTATCTGGAAAAGAATTCCCTCATGCCGGCGCGAGGCGTGAACCTGCTGCCGATCAAGTTGGAGAACATCATTTGCCGGATTCAACGCAGGCGGGGAGTTGCTTTTTCCGACGCCCGAACCTCGAAGTGATTCATTTCCAGAAGGCGCCTGGGGCTAGAGCGAGTGCGGCAAGTGCTCTTCCGCCGACAAGTTTGCGCCCGCCAGCAGCAACAGTCCTGACAAGAACGCCCAGAACATCATGCTCACCGAGAGAGCAAATGGGCCATAGACTTCCTGAAAATTGAGCCAGGGGAGCGCCAGAATGTAGGCGTATTTCAAGGCTTCGGAAAGCAGTCCCATGATGATGGCGGCAGGCAGAACCGCGCGGGCCGGAACCTTGCCGTTGGGCAGGAGCCAGTAAATCAGAAAAAAGATCGCGATGCTGGCGAGGATGGCGAAGATTTTCATCACCAGGAATCCCACCAGGCGAACGAATTGCGTGCCATAGCCCCGCAGCAGGAATTCCATGAAGGCAACTGGACCAGCCGTCAGTGCGATGGAGAGCAGCGCGAGCAAGCCGCAGGCGAAGGCCAGTCCGAGCGAGATCACCTGATTTCCCAGATAGGAGCGATTGTTTTCGAAGCGCCAGATGCGGTTGAGGGCAACTTCGAGAGGCAGGAATACGCCGGACGAAGTCACCAGAAGAATCAAAAGAGAAACGAATTGCACACGCTGGCGGGAGTTGACCATGGCGTTAAGGTTGCGGATGACGAAGTCCTGGCCGGCGGGCAAATAATCGCGAAGAAGGTTGATGATGACGTCGGCCATGACGCGGGAGTGGAAGACGCGGCGGATCAGAGTGAGCAGCAGGACGACAAAGGGAAAAAACGACAGGATGGCGTTGGCCGCGACGGAAAAAGCGAAGGTGTGGACCTCGGTCCGCATGAGGTATTTGAAGGTGGAAATGACTAATCCGGGCCGGCGGCGGCGCGCGGAATTCGCCGGGCGCGAGGCTGCCGGGTCATCCTTGGACACCGTCGAAGAGGATGGATTGGTCACGGAAACTTGGCATCATCCTATCAGAGGAGGCTGATTCGGCCCGGTTCGGGGGTGGTCCACTTCAGGGCTGGATGCCGAGCTATTTGTTTATCTATGTTAAAGTTATCGAATGTGACCCAGGGTCATATTACGATTGCTTTCTAATTCTTCTTGCGAATCGTTTTAATAGTGCTTATTATCTGTTGCTCAATACCGGACAGTCGGTCCGGTGGTGAGACCAGCAAGGCTAAGGTTGACGTTTGTTGGGTGTGGTGGAAAAGCGCCAAATTGTCGGACTCCAGAGGTTCCCGCAGCGGATGCACTCCGCGAATTGGGACTGAGGAGTCTTTTCTGTTTGGAACCCTTCATCCGCGCAGCGCACGCAACCGCAGGTTCTACCGATTTCTCTGAGGGGGAGCCTCGGTCGACCGGGGCGACGATCGAGGGATCGGAGAACAATTCTTCGCGATTGTGAAAGGAGTTCTTTCCGTGAGAGAGAAAGGTACAGTCAAGTGGTTCAACGGGGCGAAGGGATATGGATTTATCCAGCGCTCCACGGGGGAAGATGTATTCGTGCACTTCTCCGCCATCCAGGAGAACGGCTACCGCACCTTGAACGAAGGTGAGACCGTGGAGTTTGATCTGCTCAAAGGCCCCAAAGGCTTCCAGGCGGCAAACGTCGTCCGCGCGTAACCTTGAACCATTCCAGAAACCCTCCCGGTCCCAGCGGGAGGGTTTTTCATTGGGCGGAGAGGCGGTTCCGGTAACGGATTACTGGCCCAACCCTCGGCCTTTTGCTTACGGCGGGATGGACTCGCGTTACCTATCTGGGATCGGGGGTTCGGACTAGCCTTTCGGAATGGATTCCCCTCAACGGCTCGAACGGCGCGAGCCTCGCTACGCTCTAAACCTGCCGGTATCGCTCAGGCTGGCGCGCAAGGAATTACACGCGCGATCGGAGAACATCAGTCTCAGAGGCATTCTGCTTTCGAGCGCCTTTCTGATACCGGAGGGTTCCGCCGTCGAGGTTGCCGTTGGAGTCGCGCACTTACCGCAGCCGGGCACACAACTGAGCGCCCGCGGAAAGGTGCTTCGCGTGAAGCCGAGGGCAACGGGCGATTTCGCGGTAGCGATTGCGTTCGAGCGTCCATTTAAGTTTGGTCCGCCAGATCCAGAGTCAGGCTCCAGCTGTCAACAGGAAGAAACTCACCCTCCCCAAGCAGAAGACAGGGTTATGAACCGGCGACGGTTGCACATCGCGTCGGACTGGAACATGGAGACGTAGTCGAAATTTGCAGGTCACACGGGAGAGGGTTATGCGACGAACGTTCCAGATTTTCGCGATCGCCATGCTGGCAAACCTGGCGGCCTATGGGCAGTCGCTGGGAGAGATCGCGCGCGAGTACCGGGAGAAACAGGCCGCGGCTCAGGATTCCTCGGGCGCGCAGCCGAGGGTGATTACGAACAAGGACCTTGGGGAGGGCCCCGAAGGGATGCCCGAGTTGCGCGAGACCGAGAATAATGTCAAGGCCGACTACCACGGTCCCTTCGATCATCACGTTGCAGATTTTGGTCCCGAGTCACAAGGCCAGCGCGCGGAACAGCAGGGCGCCGGCGAGAACTGGAAAAGACAGATATTGATGCAACAAAAAAGAGTGGCGAATCTGCAGTCGCGGATCGACCGGCTCAATGCATCGATTCATCCGGGCACCGCCCAGTACGAAGGGCCGTACACACGGTCTCAGGCGTTTCAGCTGGAGCGCCTGGAACAGATGCAGCAGCAACTCGCGGAGCAGCAGAGAAGGCTCGCGGAGATGCAGGAAGCGGCCCGGCATTCGGGGATGCATACTACGGTGTACGATCCGTAACTCACTGGGTTCAATTTCACCTTAATTCCAGCGAAACCAGGTCGCCGTCGTTGAGCCCGCCGGGCTTGTAGTTCACGTCGACCTGGCGGTCTTCCCAGGTGCAGGAGAAATCGTCAGCCCCGATCAGGAGCAGAGACTTGTAATCAGCGGCGCGAAGTTTCAGAACAGTTCCTTCTGCGGCTACGGTCAGAATGGCGCTGGGAGCTTGCGAGCAGTCGACGGCAACCAGACGGCCCTTGAAGAACTTGGTAGGCCGCTTATCTTCCGCCGGGTTGGCTTGCGCGGCTTTCTCCTCGGCAGCGCGCTTAGCGGCATCTTCGTCGAGCACATCAAACGGCGTCTTTTGGGCCGTGAACTTGGGCTGAGAAGAGACCGTGCCTCCAGCCATTCCGTATTTGCGTTCGCTGGCGACCTGGCTCAGACGATCGCGGGCGAGGGCAGCGACTTGCGTGTTGGTGCTGTTCTTCAGCCGCTCGAGCTGCGCGTCCGCCGCTTCCCATCTCTTGCTGTCGATGTAGATCAGGGCCATGTGATAGGCGTAGCGGTCGTCGCGTGGACTCAGAGACATGGCGGCGCGTTCGGCCTGCATGGCGGTGGAAGTGCTGCCGCCTTCGTTGCGGGCGATGCCGAGCAGGTCGTAGGCGTCGGCGAACTCCGGATACCATTCCAGCACAGCGCGCAGATCCTGCATCATGTTGGGCAAGCCCTTGATCTCGGTTTTGGTCGTGTCGGCCATGCGGTACTTCAACACGGAAAGGTAATAGCGCACCCACATGTCGTGCTGATTGAGGGAGGCTGCATCGCCAAGTTCGGTGATGGCGTCGTCGAACTTGCCGTGCTGGATGTCGTCCCAGGCGAGAATGCGATGGGCGAGAGAGGTGCCGAGGGTAGTGGTGGGGAGGGTATCCTCCTGGCCGGTTTTGTTTTCGACGCGCATCTTCTCCGCTTGTCTCTCCTGAGATTTCTTCTCGGCGACGGTCGGCATTGTAGAGAGGGCTTGCAATTCTTTCAGGCCGTATTCGCGGCGTTCGGGGATGCGAACTTCCACTCCAGCGTAGTAGGCGCGCCAGTCCGCTTCGGACAGGGGCGTGGAGATGATGGCCGAATCTTCAGGTCCCACGGGAGTGGGGAATTGGTAGGTCTGGGAGTCGTTGGCGGAACTGGCGGAATCAGAATTCGTCTGCCGCGCGGCATCGACGGCGGTGAGCAGCGCGGATTGAGAATGGAAGTAATCTTTTACGGCCTGCTCGAATTGTGCCGAAGTCATACCAAAGGCCTTCTGAATCGCGTCTTCGACGGGAACATGCTGGTTGAGGACGAGGCCAAAATAGGTGCCGATCTCGGACAGATTCTTTTCGTGAAGCAAGTAATGCATCACGATCCAGGACTCGGCGTAATAGAGCGTGTGGTGCGTCCCTTCGTTATAGGTGAAGGTGTCGTGCTTCATGGTGAATAGGTCGGGGATGGCGAGCCAGACCTGTGCGCCCAGCAACTCGGTGAGCGACTTGGGAGGATGCGTGTCGTGCTGGTTGCCGAGCAGATCTTCGGCGGAAGAAGGATGCAGTTCGGGATCGCCGCCAATCTGAACTTGCTTATTGTCGAGGCGAATGGAGCTGAAATATTCGGCGAGGCCTTCGTCGAACCATCCCTGGGCCGGGGGATAGTTGTAGTTGAGCAGCATGTGGGCGAAATCGTGCGCGACCGCGCGCCAGGATTCTTCTTCGAAAAGATTGAGCGCGATGAAGTCCTGATCATCGCCGGGGAGGAAAAATCCGGGGACATCGATGGGCTGGCCGTGATGCAAGGGCGCGAGTTGAAAATAGGACTTGTCGTTCTTGAAGGCGAGGATGGTCAGCGGAATGGGCTGGTTGAGACGGTCTTTGCCAAGAAGCGAGGCGAAAACGGCGCGCATCTGCTCGAAACGCAAGGCCACTTCGCGTCCTTTTTTCTCGCCGGCGTCGGTGATGACGGTGAAGTGAGTGGAGTGGATTTCGAGCCAGGGCGGCTCGGCCGCTGCCGCAGGGCGGCAAAGGGTCATCCCCAGAAGGATGAGACACAACGGAATGGAACTGGTGCGCGGCATGAAGGCCCAGGGGAGGCGAACGGCTTCAAGGAAAATGCTAACACGATGATCCCGTACTCGCGGAGGCCGTTATAATGCCCGGTTCATGTTTGCCAGGGTTGAAATGCGGCTGGGCGTTGTCGTTCTGCTGACGGTCATATTCTCGCCATTCGTTGCGGCGGCCCTCGATGCTTCGTGGAGTGGAGTTCTTACCGACGACGCTGGAAAGCCTGTGTCGTTAGCGACCGTCAGGCTGCGTGCGGCGAGTGGGGATGGCGACTACACGGCCACGACGGGGGCCGACGGCAAGTTTTCGTTTCCGATGATCGCGGCAGGAAGCTACGAACTTTCAGCCAAGATTGGAGATAAGGAATGGAAGTCGGCTGTTCCTTTCGGAGTGAAGGAAGCCGTGCCGCTGACGCTAAATCTGGAGCTTTCCTCGCAAGGGCAAGAACTTCGCGTTCAATCGGGTGAAGAAGCATCTGCGAAGGCTGGCGGCGGAGGGCATCTTTCGAGCAAAGAAGTGTCGAGCCTGCCTTTGAACGTGCGCGATTTCAGCAAGCTTCTGCTGCTGGCCGCGGGGACGATGACGGACACCAACGGCGCTGCGAATTTTACACAGCAATTTGCGGTGAATGGCCAGCGCGGCGTGACCACCGTTTTTTCGATGGACGGCTTCGACACCACGGATCCGGAGCTTGGCGGAGCGACTTTTTCGAATTTCAACGTAGATGCGATTCAGGAAGTGCAGTCCAGCTCAGGAGTCATGCCCGCTGAGATCGGGCATGGGGCAGCCGGTTTCACAAATGTGGTGACGAAGTCGGGAGTGAACGATCTGCACGGCAGCCTGTTCGAGTTTGTGCGCAACGCAGCCTTCGATGCGCGCAACTACTTCGACTACATCGATCCCACGGGACGGCGACGGATCCCTCCATTTGTGCGCAATGAATTCGGATTCACGAACGGGGGCCCGATCATGCTGCCGGAAATCTATGACGGCCGGAATCGAACATTTTATTTCGGTGAGTACCAGGGATTCCGGCAGGTGCTGGGGACCACGCAGGTCATACCAGTGCCTACCGCGGAGGAACGACAGGGCATCGACACGGCGACATTTCCCGGGGACACGCTGACGATTCCAGTGGACCCGCGAGTCGTGCCCGTGCTCAACCAGTATCCTCTGCCGAACGAGCCGGCGGGATCGTTTGGCGATCGTACGTACGCGACATCATCGAAAGTGGTCACGCGAACCGATCAGTTCTCGATCCGCGTCGACCACCAGATTTCGGACAAGGCTTCGCTGGTGACGCGCTTCAGCCTGAACCAGGTTACCGGACCTCTGACCAATCCCGATCAGACGGCGATCGACCCGAGTTTCGGAGTGCAGTTTTTCGATCATCAGCGCAACGCGGGCGTGAAATATACGCGGACGATTTCTCCGCACCTGACGTCAGAAACTTCGCTGGGATATATCCGCAGCACGCCACTTTTTCCCACCGTGAATCACACACAGCCGGCGCTGGCCTTTGCCGACGGACTATTCCAGGGCTTCAATTCGGCGGGCGGCTCGATTTTCGGGTCGTACAGCAATCTCTATCAGTTCAAGCAGAGCATAGCATGGGCGCGGGGCACTCACAGTTTTCAATGGGGCGCGGAGATTCGAGTCAACCGGGACTCCACGATTTTTGGAACGAATCCCAACGGGATCTATGTTTTTGGCGGGGGCACAGCGTATTCGCCAGTCGCGATTCCGTCCTCCAGCGGCACGCACAATATCAATGTGGGAGACCCGCTGCCGGACTCGCTGACCGGGCTTCTGACGGCGACGCCGTTTTCTTACAGCATCACCGCGGCGGCCAGCGTTACGCCGGTGGGCGACAAGTTCGATGAAGCCGGAGTGCGCCGCGAGGCCTACGGCTTCTATTTTCAGGATGCCTGGAAGGCGTCGCAGAAGCTGACGGTCAACTACGGACTGCGCTATGAAGTGAACAGCCGCATCCACGAGGCGACGAAGCGGACGTCGCTTCCGATCTTTGTGGGCGCAAACGGACAATCCGTGCCATACACGGATCGCAGCGCGCAGCAGATTCTGCTGATCAACCCGCAGCCGCCGTATGACCAGGATTGGAACGGCTGGGGACCGCGGCTGGGATTAGATTACGCGGCCGGCGTGCATACGGTGCTGCACGCCGCCGGAGCCGTCACGACGCTGCTGCCGAACCTGTGGCAGGACAATTTCTTAACCGCGGCGATTCCCTACGTTTTTGCTCCTTACGTGACGGCTTTGCCCGGTGTTACGGTGCCGTTTCAGGATACGTTCGTGCCGGTAAACCTGCCAACGGCTTACAACGTGCAGGGCCAGCCGATTTTCGCGACGGGCCGAACCCAGGATGTGCCTGCGAATACAGAAATCGATCTGCCACGCTTTCAGAGCGATCTGGATGCGCTCACTCCGGGAAATCAAGTGCAGTTGCTGGCGATCACCGGCATCGTCAAGAATTTCAGCAATGGCTACATGGGCACGTGGACGGCGGGAGTCGATCACGATTTCGGCGACGTGAAGTTCAATGCTTCCTACGTCGCTACCACGGGAATTCACCTGCCGCGGGTTTACGCGCCCAACAGTTACAGCGGAGCCAGCCCGGCGTTTGCGCCGTTTACACAATTCAACCCGGCGGGGCAGGCTACCGGCGGCTACGGAGAAGAATTGCTGATGAGCAGCGGTTCCCACTCCACGTATCACTCGCTGCAGACCAGCGTGAGCAAGAACTCTGTCCGCGCAGGACTGGGGCTGCAGGCCAGCTACACATACTCCAAATCGATTGACGACACCAGCGCGGTGCTGGGCGGCTTGTTTGGCGCAGCGGGAACGGTCTTGCAGACCTTGCCGCAGAATCCGTGGGATCCGTCGGCGGAGAAAGGCCCGTCGACGTTCGATGTGACCCACGTCTTCGCGGCGAGTGTGATCCAGTTGCTGCCGCTGGATCGGATCGGCTGGCTGCAGCCTCTGGGCAAGCCGCTCACCAGGGGCTGGCAGTTTCTGAATATCACGACGCTGACGACCGGGTCGCCCTTCAGCGTGTATTCGGGAATCCAGCAGACGGGAGCAGGCTCGGCTGGCGCGGATCGGCCAGACCTTGTGTCAATGCCACATTTCTCGACAAGCCGGCCTGTCCGCGACGACTACTTCGGGTTGGGCGCGAATAACGCGTCGTTTTTCAATCTTCCCATCAACGTGTCCGGCGGAACGGGACCGAATGCGGGTGTGTTCGGCACGCTTGGCCGGAATGCGTTCTGGGGACCGGGATATCACGATTACGACGTTGCGGTGATTAAAGACACTCCCTTCGGACATCGCGGTAACGCGGAGCTGGGAACGGTGGAGTTTCGCGCCGAGTTCTTCAATGTGTTCAACATTGTGAATTTCAGCCTGCCGTCGAACATTGTGCGAGGCACGGGCTTCGGGATCATCAGCAAGACCGCGGGCAGTTCCAGGCAGATTCAGTTTTCGCTGAAAGTCATCTACTAACGTGGGATGGCTGCCGGGGAAAGAGACTTGTTAGTCGCCGCTGGCGTGGTTCTGCGAGGGGACGAGCACCAGGCGAGGACGAGCCGGTTCCGGCTGCGAAGGGCGGCCGAAGGTCGCGAGGATGCCGAAGACGACCGCATACGCGGACAAAACGCCGAAGGTGACTGAGGCGAGGACGGTGAAGCAGAGGATGAAGGGCATCAGAAACGCAATCACGATCGAGTCCAATCTCTTTTGATGGAACAGCCTTGTTTGTCCAGCCTTGTTTGTCCAACCCTGTCCGTCTCAACCTTGTTGGCACAGCTCTTGTACGTCGCGCGTTGCTTGCGTCCCTCTGAAGCCGGCCTCAGCGAGGCTGTTATCAGATGCACAGCCCGGAAATCCGTATACCTGGATGTTCTATCGTCCGGTCGGCGCGAACATTTAATCTAACCGCAATCGAACTGCAATCGAACCGCATTGACGCTCCGCGCTATTGACGACTAAGATACGGAGTAGAGCTGTGCATTCCTACTTTCAAACAATTCTGGGTACCTGTCGACATTACGGAAGGGATATCACCCTGGACGAATAATGGCGATTACCAAGATCTCGGTCCGGGGCGCCCGGCAGCACAACCTGAAGAACATCGACGTGGAGATTCCGCGGAACACTCTGACGGTGGTGACCGGGCTGAGCGGGTCAGGGAAGTCGTCGCTGGCCTTCGACACGATTTATGCCGAGGGGCAGAGGCGGTATGTGGAGACTTTGTCGGCCTACGCGCGGCAGTTTCTGGACCAAATGGAACGCCCGGATGTTGATGGAATTGATGGACTTAGCCCATCGATCTCGATCGAGCAGAAGACCACCAGCCGCAGCCCGCGGTCGACCGTAGGGACGATCACCGAGATCTACGACTATCTTCGCCTGTTATTCGCTTCGATTGGGGTGCCGCATTGCCCCAAGTGCGGGCGAGCCATCAGCCGGCAGTCGGCGGATCAGATCGTGCAGCGAGTGATGGAACTAACCCCGGAAGACCGGGTGATGGTGATGGCGCCAATCGTCCGCGGCCGCAAGGGCGAATTTAAGAAAGAGATGGAGACGCTAGTCAAGCATGGCTACACACGGGCGCGAATCGACGGCGAACTGGTGGGCCTGGATGACGACGTGGCCATTAATCTCGACAAGCGCAAGAACCATACGATCGAAGTGGTGATCGATCGTTTGCTGGTGAAGCCGGGGATCGAGCATCGCCTGGAAATGTCGATTGGGCTGGCGATGAAGCTGGCCGGCGGGTTGGTGCAGGTGGCAGTGGTCGGGGGCGAGGAACAGCTTTATTCCGAGAAGCTGGCGTGTCCGGACTGCGGCATCAACGTGCCGCAACTGGAGCCGCGATCGTTTTCGTTCAATAGCATGTACGGCGCGTGTCCCGAGTGCCACGGACTGGGCAGCAAGTACGACTTCGATCCGGCGAAGGTGATCGCCGATTGGTCGAAGCCGCTACTGGAGGGCGGGCTGGGGCCGGGATCGGCGTCGCAGAATCTGATTCATCAATTGCAGATTGTGTCGGCCGCATGTGGCATTGACCTGAACACGCCGTTCGAGAAACTTCCGGAGAAGACGCAGGACTTTCTGCTCAACGGGGAATCGGGACGCGGCGGCAGGACTGGCTTTCACGGCATCTTCGGATACTTGAAACAGAATCTGGAGGAGTCGAGTTCGGAAGGCTATCGGGACTGGCTGATGGATCACATGTCGGCGACGGAATGTCCGGCGTGCCATGGCAAGCGGCTGCGGCCGGAGAGCCTGGCGGTGAAGGTGAACGGGATGTCGATTGCCGATTTCACGGCTATGCCGGTTTCGCGAGCGCTCGAAGTGGCGCAAGGAATCAAGCTCGCCGGGCGCGAGGCGGCGATTGCCGGGCGCGTGATGCATGAAGTGGTCGAGCGCCTGCAGTTCCTGAATGCGGTGGGATTGGGGTATATCTCACTGGATCGCTCGGCGGCGACTTTGTCGGGCGGCGAAGGACAGCGTATTCGGCTGGCCACGCAGATTGGATCGAAGCTCCGCGGAGTGCTCTATGTGCTGGATGAACCGTCGATCGGATTGCATCATCGAGATAACGACCGGCTGCTGAATGCGCTGGAGAATTTGCGCGACCTGGGAAATACCGTGCTCGTGGTCGAACACGATGAAGAGACGATCCGGCGCGCGGATTATGTGGTGGACCTCGGGCCGGGTGCGGGCCGGCATGGCGGGAACCTGGTGGCGCGGGGAACGCCGGAAGATATCATGGGCGATCCGAACTCGCTGACCGGGGCATATATCTCAGGACGGACGTCGATTGCAATGCGGCCGGAGCGGCGGCACACAAACGGCGCGGCGCTGACGATTCTGGGTGCTAAGGAAAACAATCTCAAGAATCTGGATGTAATGTTTCCGCTGGGCGTGATGACAGTGGTGACGGGAGTTTCGGGATCGGGCAAATCGACGCTGGTGAATGACATTTTGTATCGCGCGCTGGCCCGGCAGTTGTATCGCTCACGCGAGAAGGCGGGCGAGCACAAGGCGATTTCGGGGGCGGAGAATGTTGATAAGGTGATTCGCATCGATCAGTCGCCGATCGGGCGCACGCCGCGATCGAATCCTGCGACCTACACGGGCGTGTTCACGGCGATTCGCGATCTGTACGCGATGCTGCCTGATTCGCGCGAACGCGGGTACAAGGCGGGACGTTTTTCGTTCAACGTTTCTGGCGGGCGTTGCGAGGCCTGCCAGGGTGAGGGGCAGCGGCGGATCGAAATGAATTTCCTGCCCGACGTTTATGTGCTGTGCGAAGTCTGCGGCGGGCGGCGCTACAACTCGGAGACGCTGGCGGTAAAGTACAACGGATATTCGATCGCCGACCTGCTGGAAATGCCGGTCTCCGACGCGCTGCCCGTTCTGGAGAACATCCCGCAGGTCAAGCAAAAGCTGCAGACTCTGGTTGACGTGGGGCTGGGATACATTCATCTGGGGCAGTCCGCGGTGACGCTTTCCGGCGGCGAGGCGCAGCGCATCAAGCTGGCGCGCGAGTTGAGCAAACGGCAGACGGGCAAAACGCTTTATCTGCTCGATGAGCCGACCACGGGGCTTCACTTCGACGATGTCAAGAAGTTGCTCGACGTGCTGCATCGGTTGACCGATCTGGGTAACTCGATCATCATCATCGAACACAATCTGGACGTGATCCGCAACGCCGACTGGATTATCGATCTTGGTCCGGAGGGGGGCGAAGATGGGGGACGCATCGTGGCGCAGGGCACGCCGGAACAAGTGGCGCGGGTGAAGAAGAGTTACACGGGGCAGGCGCTGGGCGATTACTTTGGCAACGGAAGGAAATCTGGGCAGGTCGGTAACGAGTAACGAGTACCTGGTACCGAGACGAAATCGTTTTTCGAATGGAAAGAAAGTCACTTGTCATCCTCTGATAATCCGCAATTCGAGCCGCAGCTGCCGGCGGGGGCTGAAACGCAGGAACCGGCGGCGGGCGCCTCTGAGCCTGCCACTGCTGGTCCGATCGATCCGGAGGGCCTGACGTCTGCGCCGCTTCTGCTCGAAACGGCTCCGGTGCCATCATCGCCCGTCGGATCGTCACCCGTGGGATCACCGCCGGCCGAGAATCCGTTGTGGAATGGCTGGGACGTGCTGCTGATCGCGCTGCTCACGATCGTCACGCTGATCGTGGTGGAACTGCTGACCGTCCTGGGTGCTCGAGTGTTCGTGTATCCGCACCTCCGGCTCAGCGACTTGGCGCAGAAACCGTTGACGGCTCTGGTGGGCGAGTTCCTGTCCTACGTCGCGGTGATCACTTTCATGATTATGTTCATGGAAGGGAAGTACCGGGCTCCGTTCTGGCGGACGATTGGATGGAACTGGCGGGGGAAGGCCACGCTAAAACTGTTCGGCATCGGGGTGCTGACGGTTTCCCTGGATCTGCTGAGCCGCTACTTGCCGATGCCGAAAAGCACTCCCTTCGATCAGTTCTTCGCGCATCCCAGCGATGCCTACCTGATGGCGGCATTCGCGATTTCGTTTGGACCGCTGATGGAGGAACTGTTTTTTCGCGGATTTCTCTATCCGGTTCTGGCCCGGCGAACGGGAATTACGGGGGCGGTCCTGCTGACTTCGGTGCTTTTTGGAGCGATCCACTATCCGCAGTACCGGTCATGGGCCGCGGTGCTGGTGGTCGGTTTGGTAGGAGTGGTGCTGGCGCTGGTCCGTGCGATTACGAAGTCGGTTGCCGCGAGCTTTGTGGTGCACGCCGGCTATAACACGACGCTCATGGTGTTGGCAGCCGTGGCGACGGATGGATTCCGGCACATGGAGAAGGCTTCAGCCGCGTCGTTTTCGCTGCGTTAGAGTCTTCCCGATCTGGAATTTTCTTGGTTCCGGACGGCGTATTCCCGGGCCCGTTTGCGGTATAGTAGCCGAAACCGGGATCCCAGACCGGGTGGGGTATGAACCAATCAGTGGTAGCTAATCAGAGCCGGGACTCTGCGCCGCAGAAGACTGTGGCGGAGACTCTGCTATCTCCGTCCATTCTCGAAGCGATTCCCGATGCCGTCGTTGCGGTGAACGAGCAGGGCGTCATGATTCAAGTCAATTCCCAGACCGAAGCGCTTTTTGCCTATACCCGGGAGGAATTGATTGGCCAGAGGATCGAGATATTGGTGCCGGAGCGGCAACGGGGACAGCACGATCAGCACCGGGCGGAGTATCACGCGCGCCCGAAGATCCGGCGCATGGGGTCGGGGCTGGACCTCTACGGACGGCGGCGAGACGGTTCGGAGTTCCCGGTAGAGATCAGCCTCAGCCCAGTTCCGACGGAAAACGGAATGATCGTGCTGAGCGTGATTCGGAACATCAGCGACCGCAAGCGCATTGAGGAAGAGTTACGGAGCGCGCACGAGGAACTGGACCGGCGGAAGAGCCGCGAACTGCGCGACTGGCAAACCCGGCTCTCGCTGATTGTCGATTCGTCGCAGGACGCGATCATCGGCAAGAGCCTCGATGGCATCATCACGCACTGGAACAAGGGTGCGGAACACATGTACGGCTACACCTCGCAGGAAATGATTGGCAGGTCGATAACGACGTTATGCCCCAGGGATCGGACCGATGAAATTCCTGGGATCCTCGAGAAGATCCGCCGCGGCGAGCGCGTCGAGTATTTCGAGTCGGTGCGAGTTACGAAAGATGGGCGGAGGGTGGACGTATCGATCTCAGTTTCGCCGATCCATGATGCGGAAGGCCGGGTGATGGGGGCCTCGGCGATCGCGCGGAATATCACGTCGCAGAAGAAGATTGAGGATCAACTGCGGCAGTCGCAAAAAATGGAGGCTATCGGGCGGCTGGCGGGCGGCGTGGCGCACGACTTCAACAATCTTCTCGGAATCGTAACGGCCTGCTCGGAACTGCTGCGCGGGAGGGTGGACGAGAGCAACCTGGAGTACCTCGACAATATCCGCGAAGCGTCGAAGCGGGGAGCGTCTTTAACCCGGCAACTGCTGGCATTCAGCCGCCGGCAGCCGGTGCAGACACTGGTGATGGATTTGAACGATCGCCTGAAAGAAGTCGTGAAATTGCTGCACCCGCTCATGGGAGACGACGTTGAGATCGTGCTTCTGCCCAAGGCAGCGGCGGCGGTCGTGGAAGCCGATCCGAGCCAGATGGATCAGATCGTGATGAATCTCGCGGTGAATGCGCGCGATGCCATGCCACGCGGCGGGAAGCTGATTATCGAATCTTCAGTGGTTGAGTTCGACGAAGCATTTTCGCACGAGCACTCCATGGTTGCAGGTCGCTACGTGATGCTGGCCATCAGCGACAACGGAGTCGGGATGGATGACGCGACGCGTTCGCGCGTCTTCGAGCCGTTTTTTACCACCAAAGAAATGGGCAAGGGAAGCGGGCTTGGCCTGGCGACGGTTTACGGCATCGTCAAACAGAGCGGCGGGCATGTGTGGGTCTACAGCGAGCCCGATCGCGGGACAACATTCAAGATCTATCTTCCCAGCGCAGAGAAAAAGTTGGGACTGGCGCCCGATGCCCAAGCCGAGGCGTTGCCTCCACGGCGCGAAGGAATGACGATTCTGGTAGCTGAGGACGACGCCATCATGCGCCGCCTGACTCGAAAGATGCTGGAAGAGCACGGTTACAACGTACTGGAAGCGGAAGACGGGAAGGCGGCGTTAGAGGTGATCCATTCCGATCAGGGAAGAATTGACTTAACCCTGACCGATGTAGTGATGAAGGGAATGAACGGACCGGAACTGGTGCTGCGGTTGCTCGACTCGCATCCCAACATGAAAGTGGTCTACATGTCGGGCTACACGGGAGAGCTCGTGGCAAATCAGGGGTTGGATAGCGGCATTCGGCTTCTGGAAAAGCCGTTCACGCGGGCCTCGCTGCTGAAAACTATTGACGCGGCGCTGGGCTGAAACCAGGTTCGCTGAAACTAGTTCAGATAGTAGTGAGTTCTCCCGATTCGGATTTCATTCGCTCTTCCTTGCTTTCTCCATTGCTCTTTCAAGCTCGCTTTGCGATACTCTCTGGTTTTGAATTAAACGGAGCCTACCATCATGAAGGGAAATCCTAAAGTAATTGCGGAGTTGAATAAAGCATTGCGGGAAGAACTGACCGCGATCAATCAGTATTTTCTGCATGCGGAGATGTGCGAGAACTGGGGCTATCACAAGCTTTCCGAATTCATCAAGAAGCAGTCGATCGGCGAAATGAAGCATGCCGAGGTGCTGATCGAGAGGATTCTGTTTCTGGATGGCAGCCCCTCGATGATGCCGCTGGAATTGACCGTTGGCGGCACGGTCAAAGCGATGATCGAGAGCGATCTGGCGCTCGAAGTCGGAGCGGTGAAGCAGTACAATCAGTCGGTCGCGATTGCCACCAAGGAAGGCGACAACGGATCGCGCGACCTGCTGGTGAAGTTGCTGAAGGACGAGGAAGAGCACGTCGATTTCCTCGAAGCGCAGATGCACATGATCAAAGAGGTCGGCTACGAGCGCTATTTGAGCATGCAGATGGGCGAGGACGAAGAAGAGTAGACAAAATCAAAAGCCCAGGCGCCGCAGGCCGGGCCCAGGGCGGACTCGCGTTGTGCAGGCGCGACCCGGGTGTTACTTCACTGTCACGGTCAACAGCTGCGCGCCGCTCACGACGTAATCCAGCGGCGGAGTTGCGGTTTCGTCGACGCTGGATTCTCCGCTGACGATCATCTCCTGGTTGCCGCGCATGCCGTCCATGACATTCATGATCGAGATGGGCAACGTCGGCATGACTTTGTCGGCGACGCGGGCTTCAGGATCAGCTTCGAGCAGCGTCACGTAGAGACGGTTATTGGCGTGCTCTTTGTTGAGCAGGGCAATGGTTGAGGCGAGGTCGAGCTTGCGTCCGAAGGCCGGATTGACACGGCTGACGCGGTCGAGCGTTTCTCCATCGCTGACGAAGATGCGCAGCGTACCCTTGCTGGCGGACGTGGGAATCTTTACCGGAATCTGGCGGACGACCCGCTCGCCGCGATAAGGAGCGAGCACGGTTTCGACGGTGACTTCACCTCCCGGCCGCGCTTCGGTGACATCGGTGCGGGCGCTTTCAAGGCGCGCCCAACGGCGTTCACGGACGAGATCGAAATCGAGGTTCACGCTGCTCACCGCCGGCGCGTTGTAGGGGTTATCGTAGATACGTCCGAAACGCTCGCCAAGCGACTGCGCGGCAGCCATTGCAGCGGGCTGGCCGGCTTCAGTGGGAACGAACATGTTCTTCAGCGAAACTTCCGGAAAACCCTTCACATCGATGCTGCCATTGAGGCGATAGGTGATTTCCTCGCCATATTCATTCACGCCGTGCAGGGCGTTGAATACGGTCGCCATAATCGCGACCGGGCTGAGGCGGGGGTTGTTGAGGACCTCATAATGAAATTCCTTCTTCTGGGTGCCAGCTCCGCCCTGGATGGTCAGCGTCACGGGAATCATGTCGGGCTGCTTGTTGAAGACACCCATGATGCCGGTGTGGCGATCCTGGACGAAGACTCCGACTTCCTCGGTAGTGTTGACAATCTTGAAGGCGTTCAGGGGCGAGGCCAAAGTAGCCAGGACACGCGCTTTGTCCATGGGGAGGTCGACGGAACCGAACTGCAGCAAGGGATGGCCGCAGGCGAGCAGCCGTTGGGGATCGATGTAGGTGACGGTGCAGGTAGCGGCGATGTTCATGTCGCCGCGCACCAGAGTCGCGCTGACGGCTGAGCCGGGTTCGAGCGGCTCCGGCTGTTTCTCATCGCTGACGGAACCGGCGCCCATCACCGGAATGATTCCGGCCGCGGCAAATTGCGGCGCGAACTGGCGCACCGCATCCTCGGAGAATCCGTCGAAAACAAGCGGGGCCTCGATCGGCTTGAGATAGTTGGCAAAATCCTTTGAACTTGGAAGCCAGGTGCCATCGCCGGGAGAAGCTGTTTTTCCCGCAGCATTGGTCACAGAAGGCTTGGTCGCCGCCGCTTCCTCGGCTGGAGATTTGTCGAGAGCTTTGATCTCGAGCATGTCGGCGATCGGGGTGACGCCGGCGATCGGCTCTTTCGAGAATTCGCCGATGCGAAACGCCAAGGCGCCGGCGAGCTTGCCATCGAGATAGACCGGGCTACCGCTCATGCCAGCGACGACGCCTGTATATTCGACCTTCGCACCATGCAAGCGCACGAGAATAATGTCGCTCTTCGGGCCGTTGACATTGCGCATCACACCGAGCACTTCCACGTCCATCGGCTCAGGTTTTACGCCCTCGAAGACCGTATAGGCGACGCCGCGCATGCCGGCATGGATCTGGTCCACCGGAATGGTGGGTTGCGAGGTTTGGGCGGCCAGCGAGAGGGATAGGGATAGACCGAAGACGAGAGACGCAACCGCTTTTCTCATGTAATGCCCCGACCAGACCTGCAAACAGGCCCTACTCTCGGATTAGACTCGTACAATGTGCAACTCGTTGCCAGGAAGGGAAAACCGGGGGACTGGCAAAACATCCCAATGACGAATCCTTGCGTCTATACTAGCACAGAGCTGTTTTTCGGGGTTTCACAATGTTTACTCGTTTTGAAGACAATCGCTCCGTGGTAGGTAGAAGTGCGAGCTGGGTTCAGCGGATGATCGCGCCACTGGTCTGTCTTGCTGTGATGTGCGGTTCATCATGGGCGCAAGACCAGCAGAGTCAGGCGCCAGCGTCGCAGACGCCGTCTCAGACCACTCCCTCGGGGACATCGGATAATGGGAAACCGAAGCAGGACGTGCCGGCCGAAGCCGGTGGTCCGGGTGACAACGTCGGTCCTTATGCGATTCCGACGAAAAAGGCCGACGATGCTCCCCCGCCTCCGCCGCCGGTCACTCCCAGGAACGTCGAGGAGGCTCCTGACTATTCCTTGAAGGTGAACGTACCTCTGGTCAACGTAGACGTGATGGTTACGACCAAGAATGGTCAGTTTGTTCCTGGACTGAAGAAGGAAAATTTCCGCATCAGCGAGGATGGGGTTCCGCAATCGGTGAGCAAGTTCGCTGTGTCGGAAGCGCCCATTACGGCAGTGCTGTTGGTGGAGTTTGCCTCAACCACATGGCCGTTTCTGGTGGATGCGCTCAACGCTTCCTACGCCTTTGCGAATAGCCTGAAGAAGGATGACTGGGTTGCGGTTGCCTACTACGACATGCAACCTCACATCCTCACCGACTTCACGCAAGATAAGCGAGCAGTATTTGGCGCGCTGAACCAGTTGCGTATTCCCGGTTTTGCCGAAACCAACGAATTCGACGCGCTTTATGACACGCTGGATCGGCTGGACCGGATCGAGGGCAAGAAATACGTCATCCTCGTGTCCAGCGGCATTGACACGTTCAGCAAGTTGACGCTCGACAAGATAACCAAGAAGGTCAAAGACACCAAGGATGTAACCATTTTTCCAATCAGCATCGGCTGGTATTTGCGCGAAATGTGCGAGGTGAATCACTGCACCGGCATGAGCCATGGCATGGCCAGTTACGGCGTCCACCAGATCGATTATCTGCAGGCCGATAACGAGATGAAGACGTTTGCCTCGATGACCGGGGGGCGAGCCTACTTCCCGCGCTTTCAGGCAGAGTTTGCGGAGATTTTCCACGACATCGGTGACGACATCCGCCATGAGTACACCCTGGCTTACAGTCCCACCAACACCAAACTGGACGGAACCTACCGCAAGCTGAAGGTGCAGGTGGTGGCTGCCGATGGCGGGCCCCTGAAAGTCAAGGACCAGAAGGGAAAAGACGTAAAGATCGATGTCGTGGCCCGCGACGGTTACACCGCGAAACACACCGTGGATTAGGGCGTTCAGTGAACGTGGAATACGTGATCGAGCAGGAGGAAAATACCCGCGCCGACAAAGACCAGCAGAGCCATCTTCATGGCAGGTTCTTTATTGACTTCCGGTACCAGATCGGAAGCGGCAACGTAGATCGTAACTCCGGCTGCGAGCGGCAGCCCGGCTCCCACATGATGGCGGAAAACTGCCATCGTCAGAACTCCGGCTAAGGTCGATCCCCCCAAGACAACGGACGAACCCCAGGCTGTGCCCCGGCTGCGCCCACTGGCGAGCATGACTGAGCTCACCGTAAAGCCCTCGGGAATCTTGTGCAGGAAGATCGCCAAGAAGATGAGCCAGCCCAGCCAGTTCGAGACCAGAAATCCGGAGGCGATCGCGATGCCGTCGAAAAAAGTGTGAATGATCAGCCCGAACAGGACGGAAAAACCCCGGTGGGAGTGAATGAACTCGTCGCGATGAGTTTCTTCGCCGAAGTGGAAGTGCGGGGTCACCGTGTGCTCGAAGAAATGAATGATGAGATAGCCGAGAAGAACCAGAAGCGCCGCGGCTTTTCCGCGGAGCTCAAGGCTCTCGGGAACCATCTCGACCAGGGCGGTGGCCAGCATGAATCCGGCGCCGAGAGCGACGAAGTAGCGAAGATAGCGCCGCTCCCAGTGGCGCTGCACAATGATCGCTCCGCCGAAGACATTGGCGGCCGCGGCGGTCAATCCCAGAAGCACGCTGGTGGCAATGGCACCCATATTTGTGATCGTTCGGGATACTGATTACTGCTTTTTCGCAGCTGCTGTTTGTTTCTGCAATTCGGAGAGGAAAGCCTGCTTCCGGTCCGCAACGTAGTTCTTAAGCCCGCGGGATCAATGTACGGGTTCGGCCCGCCGGCGTTCAACCTCGGGCACTTCGCTTCCATTCCGTAGTAACTGCCGTGGGCGCCCAGGAATACGTCGCAGGGCAGCGCCGACAGGCCAGCAAGCGCCAATGCCGCACAAAACAAGATCAAGCGACTGGGCATATGGGGAAGAGTATACGGCGGTGCGACCCAACTATCCGCTATGCCGGATGTGCATGACATCGCCATCTTGTACGATATAGTCTTTGCCCTCCAGGCGGAGCGTGCCTTTCGCGCGGGCGTTGGCTTCGGAGCCGGCTTCCAGAAGCTGATCCCAGCGGATGGTTTCGGCGCGGATGAAATGCTTTTCGAGATCGGAATGGATGGCGCCGGCCGCCTCCTGCGCGCGAGTATGGGCGGGAATCTGCCAGGCGCGGCATTCATCTTCGCCGGCGGTGAAGAACGAAATCAGACCCAAGAGCTGATAGGTGGTGCGGATAAGCCGGACCAGTCCGCTTTCCTTGAGGCCATAACTGGAAAGAAATTCGGCAGCGTCGGCGTCGCTCATTTCCGCAAGCTCAGCTTCGACCTTGCCGCAGATGGCCGTGGCCGCGGCGTTGGGACGCGCGGCAATTTCCGTCAGCTTGTACTTGCTCACGGCCTGGCCGAGTTCTTTTCCTAATTCCATCGACTCGCCGATGTTGAGCACATAAAAGATTGGTTTCTCGCTAAGGAACATGAAGCCGCGAATGCGCTTTTTGTCCTCGGGAGTCATCTCCATTTCGCGCAGCGGCTTCTCGGCGCCGAGATGAGCATTGGCCCGCTTGAGCAGCTCGAATTCTTTTTCGAGATCCGGCGTCTTCATTTTCTTTAAGTCTTTTTCCAGGCGCTCGAGCCGCTTCTCAATCTGGCCAAGATCGCTGACCATGAGATCGAACTCCACATTCCTGATATCCCGCAGGGGATCGATTTCCGCTACCAGCGGAACCGCGGGATCCTCGAAAACCCGCACCACGTGGGCGAGGGCGTCGACCTGGCGCAGGTGGCCGATGTAGGCAGTCTCTTTGAGCGCGTCCTGTCCGATGGCGCCCACGTCGACGTATTCAACCGACGTGTGCGTGAGTTTCTTCGGGTTGTAGAGAGCGGCCAGGCGGTCGAGGCGATCGTCGGGAACTTTCGCGACTCCGATGTGCGCTTCGCGCGGATTGGCGTGCGCCGGGGCGGAAAGGTGCGCCTTGGTCAGAATCTGGAACAGAGACGTCTTGCCTACCTGGGGCAGGCCAATGATGCCGGTTTTCATAAAGGGCTCTTAAGCTTTTTTGCTCTTGGCTTTAGCTGGTACTTCGCTGAATGAAGAGAGGTCCACGGTGCGTTCAGCGAGCGTCAGACAACCTTTCAGGATAAATGATGGAGCGGAAATTCCCCAAACGCGCGGGCGGTAATGGTCTCACGGTCTCTCCGCCGGGAAATTCAGGCGCAGTCCAACACGATACAGAATCGGCGGACCGATATTGAAGATCGACCCGCCACCGGTGACAGGAGTGTTTGCCACCTGATAGCGCTGGTCGGTGACATTTTCCGCAGCGGCGAAGAGTTCAACGTTACGCGTCAGGTTGCGGGCGATCTGAAGATCCATGGTATAGAAGCGCGCCAGCGGATACTGGTTCTGATCGTCATCGAATTGTTTGCCGACGAAGCGTCCTTCCAGGCTGAACATGATTCGCGATGGATTCCAGTAGCGTGCTTCCCAGGTGAAGACGTTGCTCGGAACCTGGGCGACAGCGTTTCCTAACAGAGAAACCTCACCGGCCGGAACCGTATAGTTGACGACGGTTGCGGCAGTGAATTCGTAGCCGGCCGAGATCTGAACATCGCGGTTGATATGAACAATCCCATCCAGCTCCAACCCGCGCGAACGAATGCGGCCGAGATTTTCCTTTTCGCGCAGAACCGGGTTCGACGCTGGATTAGTGGTGACGTTCTCGATGGGATCGACAATGTCGCTCCAGAAAAATGTTCCGCGAAGGTCGAGCCTGCGGTCGAGCGCGGCGACATTCAGTCCGGCCTCCGCCCCGGTCAGCCGCTCGGCGTTGAGATAGGGATTATTCAAGGTGAGAACATTCGCAAGGCGAAAAGAGCGATAGAGTTCGTTCAGAGTCGGCGCGCGAAAGGCTCGATACATCGATCCGGTCAGCGAGACGTTGCGGGTCAGCGCCCGCAGCACGGAGAGTCGCGGGCTGAATGCCAGGTCGCTCCGCGGCGGATATGCCACGCTGGCGGATGTGCAGGCGCCGTTGACCGGCGTGCAGATCGAACTGGCGTTGAAGTTATTCCAGTTGTCCCAGCGTCCGCCGAGGATGATCGTCCAACTGTTCATTCGGACCAAGTCTTGCGCGAACCATCCCACGATGCGTTGCCGCCCGCCGGCGGCGTTGTTGCGAGTGTGCGTGCCCGAAGAGAAAAACTGTTCGTCGCTCGCGCCCATAACTTCCATCAGGTCCATGCCGCCGATGAGCGTATGGTGCTTGCCCAGAAAATGTGTCCACTGCGCCGCGCCTCCGCCGACCTGCTCAGGAACGTACTGAATATCGGTGAGTGATTCGCTGTCTCGGTCGGCAGCGACGGAGGAAAATCGCTGATCGTACCCCTGCACCAGGCTGTATGCACGAAGGGTCAGTGAATCGGCGCTGCCGAACTGTTTGTCGAGTCCGAAAGCGCCTTCGCCAAGCTGCGTATCGTTGGTCTGGACGGGCGTGCCGTTGACACGGTATTCGGTGTAGAAGCTGCCCCGAACGAAGACTCGCCCGTTATCCGCGAGTCGATGACCGAGGTTCAAGTCGACGGAAGCGTCTTCCGAGTTGGCCGGCGTATCCACGCTGCCACGCTGGTCGACGGGAACGATGATGAACCCGTCGGTCCGAAACATCTCCGAGGCCAGCGAGAGATCCCACCGCCCGGCGCGAGTGCCGGTCCAGAAAGAAAGGTCGGGCGTGCGTTCGTTGCCGTACGAAGTTTCGAGTGCGAACGCCGGTTGTTCCGGCTGATGGGTGATGAACTGCACGACTCCGCCGAGCGCGTCACTGCCGTAGAGGTTGGACGCGCCTCCGCGAAAGACTTCCACATTGGCAAGCGAAGCCCTCGGTACGCGGTCCCAGTAGACCCAGCCGCCGAAGGCATCGACCAGCGGCAGCCCGTCTTCGAGCACGAGGGCGCGGCTGGAGGCGGACCCGCCCAGGCCGCGAAGCGACACGCCTTGATTCGAGGCGTTCGCGGTCCGGCTGTCGGAACGGCGATAGAGCGAAAAGCCGGGAACCTGGCGAAGCACGTCGTCGACGCGGAGGGCTGGTGCCGCAGTCACGTCGGTGGTCGAGAGCAGAATCGTGCTGCCCGGGGTCTCTGACAGCCGCACTTCGGTGCGCGCCGCGGAAACGGTGAGCTGTTCTTCAGCCGGTACGGGTTGCAGCACAATGTCGAGGCTGACAGCGGCATTGGCGGCCGCATTCCAGGATTGCCGCGCCGGGCTGAAACCCTCAGCCTGAATCTCGATTGTGCCGGACGTGCCGGGCACAGAGGAAAACAGAAAGTGTCCGGCGGGATCGCTTTTGATCGTGGCTCGATATGGGCCGGACTGCACCGAGACCGAGGCGCCCGCAATGAGTGCGCTGCTGGGATCGCGAACGGTGCCCTCGACCCGTATCGTCTGCGACAGGCAGGGACGAGCGGCGATCAGAATCGTGACACCCACGAAGAGAATGGCCGTTCGATTGAGCATCCGAAGAAATGCGGGCGTACTGTTCTTCAAGATACCAGACCGGTGCGGACGGTCTTTGTAACCTGCGGTTCTGCGCACTCTCGCGCGTTGGGTGCTTTGGGCTGTATGTGATCCCAATCACACATAACGGTGACAGGAAAAATAGAGGCTGTTTCCCCTCCGCAATAAGCTCCCCCTAGATGCAGTTCCACCGAGCTGTCCGGCTAGGCCACGGGGAATTTGATGAAGCTTACGTCTGGAGGTGAGCATGTTCGCCAATCCCGCAGCCAGCTGGTACCACAGCAATCAGTACAACGCCCAATCGGCCTGCGAACATTGTGGGGGGATCGTCCGTCACGAGAACTGGTGCATCACCTGCGACCCGGTTGTGCAGTACGCCTATGGCGTGGTGCTCGATCCGGGAAAATTGACGCTTACCGATACGCTCATCCTGCATGCGCTGGGAGTGTCATGGGGAAAGAACCGGTGCGACGGGATCTGCCTGAGTGCGAAAGTTGTTCCAGCCCAGACTCAGTGAACGGCTGCCGGTGATGGCCGAACTGTATGCTTCTGCTGTCCGCCCAGCCGTGTTCAATTCTTGCTTCTGTACAAAGGAAAGCCTTCCATCGTCGGGATGGCGGAACGGGCAGACGCAGCGGACTCAAAAGCGGATGTTGCGTATCTCGCAAGTCAAAGTAAATAAGTTAAGACCCTCGAGTGCTTCCCGTCCCAGCGCGAACTCACCAAGAGCAAGCGATCGTTTCATACCAACCACATTGGCTCCCGTAAAAGCATAGGCAAATTCGCTGCGTCCTGAGCAAGGCCCGCATCGATCCAGGGAGTCGAAATACTGAACTTCAATGTGGCTCTTGCCGATAGGAAAAGTGAGCGGCATGGCAGCGCTATCTCCATGGGTAGAAACGCCAAACGGCGCATCATTGTGCCGCTTTAGGAAAGAGACCATGACCAAAATCTCGCACTACTTTTTTCTCTTCATGTTGGGAACTATCGTTGTGATATCCGGGTGCCGCGGCGTCAGTACTGCTCCCCAGACTGCCCCTGCGACTTACCCCGTGGTGGCAATTTCCGATATTCACTTTAATCCATTGGCCGATCCGACCCTTTATCCAGCGCTGGCCGCCGCGCCCGCGAGTCAGTGGGAGAGCATTTTTCAGAACGCGCAGAGCGTGAGCCAAACGCCTCCCTCGGCATGGGGATCCGATACGAACTACCCATCGCTGGTCCTTGCGCTTAGCGGTGTGAGGCAGAATCTGGGAACGAGTCCGGTGGTTCTATTTTCCGGGGATATGCTCGTCCACTATCTCCCGGAGCTGTTTTGTTACGCCTATTCGAATCTCACGCCACCCCCGCCGCCGGCACCGCCCACGACCTGCCCGCCTCTGGGTGGCACAGGCACTGTCGCGATGCAGCAGTTTATCGACAAGACGGTGGCCTTCGTCTCCATGCAGGTCAGGTCCGCCGCAGGGAACGTTCCAGTGATCTTCACGCCGGGAAACATCGATACGTATAGCGTTAACGGCGCGGGCCCGGACGCCGGTTTCCTCGCAGACAACGCAAGCACGTTTTACACGCAACTGCTGAACGGCAGCGCCGATCAAGCATCGTTTCAGAGTACATTCACGACCATCGGATCGTATTCCGCGCAGCCATTGGGATCGCGATTGCTGGTGGTCGCTCTCGATAGCAACCCGTTCGCCGTGGCAACCCCGGCGCCGCCGCTGAACCCCTACTCAGAACTTACGTGGCTTGATTCGCAACTGGCCGCGGCGCAGTCCGCCGGTCAGAAGGTGTGGCTCATCATGCACGTTCCCCCCGGAGCCAACACTACAGAAACTGCACAAATTTCCGCAAAGGCGGACACACCGAGTCAGACGAGCGACAGCGAAGTCGCCATGATGTGGCAGCCGCAATATCAACTCGAGTTTTTCCAGATCCTTGCCAAATATCCCGGCCTCATCACCATGGCGGTGACCGGTCACACTCACATGGACGAATTTCGGGTTTTGCCCACCGGAGACGTGATGTTTGGAATTCCCGGCATAAGTCCGTGCTTCGGCAATAACCCGGCGTTCAAGATCTTCACCATTTCACAAGAGACGCTGATGCCCATGGATTATCAGTCGATCAACTATGGACTGGGTGTTAGTCCAGCTCCGGCACAATTTAGCAGCCTTTACACGTTTTCGGCCGCTTATGGCGCTGCTCCCAACACATCATTGCAGACTTCTTCGCAACAACTCTATCCGCAGCTTACGCCGACCGGAGCCGGAACTCCCGACTTCATCAACTACTACGATTCCGGCAACGCCACTCAGATTCCGGGGCTGAACATCCCTTGGAACATGGCCACGCCGGTGAACTGGCCGTTATATGCCTGTGGTATCAGCCAAATGGACACGCAGGATTACGTCGATTGCGTGAATACTTATTGAGCTCGCCGATTCCTGTTCGCACGAGCGCAGCATAGCAATAGAACGGGCGCGGGAGTAAAGTCCCGCGCCCAAGTTCTAACTACCGATTTTGTTTGGAGGGTTATTGCTGGCTCCTTACCGGTGTTCGCGGGCGTCTTCTTTCGGAGCTGCGCGATGCGCTCCTCGTCTGCCTTTTACCGTTTCTCGTCATCCTCATACCTAATTTGTTTTGCCCTCAGCGACGCGGGATACGGCTTATTGCCCATCATCCCCTTCCAAAGAATGCGGTTATATAAGAGAGGATCGACGCGGTCGGAATCGGAAAAGTCCAGGCCTCTGGTGACCCTGGCCCAATAGGTGGCGTTGTGTTTGGACTGCGGCACCTTCAGGCCCACCGGCGGCGGAGGCAGCGGCAGTTGCGTAGCGTAGAGATAAGCGGAAGGAGAAGCGCTAAAACTCCACTTCTGTGGTGTAGTCGTGAAGATGTCTGCCATGGGATGGCCGAGAGCATCGTTCAAATTCAAAAACTGCTTCAGCCCGAGGACTTCCTCCATCGTGCGGATGAAATCGACGGTGTTATATGCGGTCGAAACGACCGCGCCCTGCTTCACGTAAGGGCCGGCAATGAATGCGATCGTGCGGTGAGAATCCACGTGGTCGGCGCCATCCTGCGCGTCGTCTTCTACCACGAAAATCAGCGTGTTCTGCGCGTAAATGCTGTTTGCAATCTTCTGCACCAGTAGTCCTACAGCGTAGTCGTTATCCGCTTGCATCAACTCCGGCGTATTCACCATGTCGATGGCGGTATCGAAGCTTCCTGTGTGATCGTGCATCAGGCGCACCAGGCTCAGCGACGGAAGTCCGCCGTTGGCGTACTTCGTATCGAACTCCCGCTCCCACTCCGTAAAGCGGTAATAGTCGGGGAAGTTGTTGTCGAACCCGCGGTAATACGGATCGGTGTTCGGCGCCAACGCAGCATTGGTAGGGTAGGCGACTACCGTGTTTGTTGCCGCCGGGTTTTCAATTACCGGAATTACGCAGCCCGGCTCGCTGTAACAGGTTGTATCAATGAAGAAGCCGTAATTGCGCACTGTGAGACCGGCTCGCAAAGCGCCATCCCATAGGTACCCGGTATCGATTTCGCCGTTGGGTCCATCCGGAGCGCCCACGGCGGTCTGACCCGGCAAAACGTCGGGATCGTTAGGAGTCAGCGGATCCGCAGCCAGCCGCTCGGCCAGCGTGGGAAGCCCGACGTTAACGCTCCGATTCACACCCTCAGCTTCCAAACCCAGAGCGCGAAAGGCATAAGCAATGGGAAATTCATGTTCGATCAGATCATCGCACTTGGCGGATGTGCTCCACGCCCATCCGTCAACACTTACTTCCGAGTTTGCATAGAAGTGGTCGAGCGTGACAAAAGTGCGCGCCAGGTTGTGCAGGTTCGGGGTGATCGCTTGCCCCCATTGCACCAGACTCGGGTCCTGATCGCCAATCGGAATGCCGTTCTTGTCGACCAGATCCCCCAGCACCTGATCGTAGGTTCGGTTCTCCTTAAGGATGTAGATCACGTGCCTGATGCCTGATCGCACTGCGGCCATTACCTGCGCGGCGCCGGTCGATTCTGTGGTGGCGAAACGGTCATTGGTCGCGACCTGCGTGGTCAGCTGCTTGAGCTGGCTCGCACTCGGAACCGGGAAGCTTTGCAAACCCGCCTTGGTTCGCTGCGGATTGTACTGATTGGCGGGAAAACAATTCGGTTCGAACGAGGCCGGCCCGTAGCCATAGCACCAATCGGGATCCGCTCCCGTCGGCGACTTCGCGTTGGCAACATAAATCCAGGCGCCTGTCCTGCTGACACTCACCGAATTTGGATACCAGCCGGTGGGAATCAAGCCGCCTACCTGATCGCCGGAGTTAGTCCCGTTCAACGGGACCACCGCAATCGCGTTCAGGTTTCCCTCTGTCACATAAAGCGTGTTTCCGTCCGGAGAGAGTGCAAGGCTGTTGGTGTTCGCACCGGTGTAGAGGGGATTCGCAATGTCCTGGTCCGAGCCCGAATAATAAAAAGATGGAGGCAGCAATCCCGGGGGCGCCAACACCGGAATGGTCTCGATCACTGTGTTACAGGTCATGTAATGAGTCGGGTCCGGGTTGATATCAATGACGTCGACTGTGTCGCTCTGGTCTTCGGCAACATAAAGCAGCGTTTGCGCCTGATTCATGACCATTTTGTTGGGCTGCCCCTTGACGGCAATTCGCGCCGTTACGAACAGTGCCGGCGCATCCTTGCCGCTGTCGGTGAGCGGCACCACGTCGATTTCCCGGTCGCGAAGGCTGGAGATATAGGCCACAGCATGTGCGTCATTGGCGTCGTTCGGGACCGTGTCCTGGATCACTACCCAAAACGGATACTCGCCTCCTGGTGTTCCCGAGGTCGGCGACACCAGGCTCTTTCCCGGGCGCAGGTCCAGGTTCGAAGGGCCAGAGTCTCCACCAGACGAAATGGGCTGGCCGGTCGCGACATTTTCCGGCGTCCAGTTTCCATATCCTCCCGTGAGGATCGACACGGAATCGTTGTAATAATTGGCCACAACCATGGTCTGCCCGCTCGGTGAAAGTGCAATGCCGGCAGCGCAGGGGTAGACACCTATGCCTACGCCTGTGTTGCTGTGTCCCAACTGAAGCAGAGGCACCGAGCCGGAGGAGGGCGGAGTCGTATTCTCTTCCGTCCACTGACTGCCGGTATAGGAAAAGATATGAACATCATCCCAACTGCAACCACTGACGTAAAAATGGGCAACCGTGTTCTGTCCGACTGGATTGGTGTTCGTGCTCGTCGGGTCCCAGGCAATTCCAAAATAGGTGATAGGAACCTGCAAGACCTGTTTCTTGATGGGAGCGCCGCTTGAAATGTCGTAGACGAACACGTATTCGTTGGAGTCCGGTTTTTCCCAGGCAGTGAGTGAATTGCTGCCCTCATCAAAGACGCGGTTGTATCCGCTAGTCAGAACCAGCATCGTACCGCCGTCGGGGCTTATCGCCGTGGTCGCAGCATGCGTAGCCAGCCATGCTGGATTATCCGGAAGGTCTGGGTTGAGTTGCTGGAATTGCGAGCCCGCTGGCGCCAGCGGCGTGATCGTCTGCTCCATGTTCGGGATCGCCTGCGCCCAGGGAGCCGCAGCATCCACCGTAATGCTGACCGTTCCCACCGCATTGCCCGACGATGTGATGGCCGTGACCGTATAAGTTTCAGTCGGGGCCGGGGTCGTGGCTGTCCCACTGATTGTTCCCGAATTGCCGTCCAGGCTAAGTCCGGCTGGGAGCGGTGGACTTACAACATAGGTTCCACTGACCGCATTGCTCACGGCCAGTGGTGGGATGGTTTGCCCCGCGGTGTACACGACCGTGCTTGACGAATAGCTCAGCGTTGTCGCATCACTGCCGTCGATGGTGATCGTCAGCCTCGCCGTGGCGCTTCCGAACGCGTTGCTTGCGGTGATCCGGTAGGAAGTAGCGGGGGAAGTGGTCGTGGGAGTTCCGCTGATGGCGCCGCTCGTCGGGTTCAAAACCAGATTAACGGGAAGCGGCGGACTCCCTGGGCTCAATCCGTACTGTGTCGGCTCGGCGCCGGTGGTGATGGGCAAATTCACCATGATCGGCGCATTCGCGGTGTAGACTGCCGGGTTGGTACTGTAGGCAAGGGTAGCCGGCCCGCCGTTCATCACCGTAATGCTCAACGTGACACTCGTGCTGCCGCCCGCATTGAATGCAGTGACAATGTAGTTGGCTTGTGCGCTCGCGACGGTTGGTGTACCGCTGATCACGCCCGAGGTGTGATTCAGACTAAGACCCCAGGGAAGAGTTGGGCTCACTGCATACGAGATGACGGCTCCGCCGCTGCTCGTGGGTGAATTGGCCGTGATGGCAACTCCAACGGGGTACGCGGCGGATTGCGCGGCGTACTTTAGACCCAACGGCGCCGGCGTTGAGCTCGATCCGGAGTTGCTGCCGACACCAGAGCATCCGCAGAGCGAAAGTAAGAGGCCGATTACGACACAGATCCACTGCATCAATCGCATCAGAGACTCCAGCGCATCGATATTGGGGTAGCGTCGGTACAACACGGTTCGTTTCGCCCCGGCACGGAGGTATGCCGCTAACTGGGGCTCCGCGGATGGCGAACCGGACCGAACCGCCGGAAACACTCAACAGCGCGCTGCAGTTTATTGACCGAAGTTAAATGAGAAAATGCTTATGGATGGAATGACCTTCCCCTAGTCCCTAAACCGTAGTCGTATACAGCACCCAGCGATTCATGAGCACCCACATGGTCGAGGGCAGGAGGCCCCGGCGGCTGGCTGACGATTGTCTCAGTTCACCTATTCATTCGAAGCCTCAAATCCAGACCGTATCGCCGCTTCAAGTACATCGATGTTGATATCTTCCAGGTTCTTGAACTTGATGCAATATCCGGTCACGCTCGCCTTGCCCAGTGTTTTCCCATAGGTCTTGGCTAAGTATTTCTTGTCCTCAAGACCAAGGATGTAGACAGAGATTCCAGTTGTATTCGCGCTGATGCCAATCTGAAAAAACTCTTTCGTTTTTCCGTTGGCATATCGTATTGTGTGCGATCCATATCCAATATTACGGTTACTAACCGTGTGGCCTTTGCTGTCTTTACCATCGTGGAACCATAATTTGCATCCTGGCAGCATTTGAAGTGTGAGCCGGTGTAACTCTTGCATCTGGCGACGCTTTGGTTCAGGTTGGCCGGCAATATACTTTTTGATCTGTTCTTGTACATTCATAGAAACCGGGATCCCCCCCTTTAAATTCATGGACTTAAGTGTCATGACGCAATCGTCATCCCATGTGCGACATGACAATTGTGTTCCTTCAGGAACACTCGGAAAATCAGGATGGACACACGGCCTACGAATAGATCCCAGGCGCCTCGTGTCCAAGCTTCTGGACATATTCAACATAGGAGCCAGGATAAACCGTGGGATGGCGGTCCGTGCCGCTCTCGCCGCCCAGTTCCAGCACACGCGAGCCGAGACCGCGAAGGAACATGCGGTCATGCGATACGAAGATCATGGTGCCTTCAAAGTCCTTCAGGGCGTCCACCAGCATTTCCTTGGTCGCAAGATCCAGGTGATTCGTCGGCTCGTCGAGCACCAGGAAGTTCGGCGGGTTGTAGAGCATGCGCGCGATTGCCAGCCGCGATTTTTCTCCGCCGGAGAGTGCGCGGATCTTCTTATCTACGTCGTCGCCGGAAAACTGGAATGCTCCCGCCAGGTTCCGCAGCGAGCCGATACTGTCGTGGGGAAAATCTTGTTGCAACTGTTCGATGACGGTGAGATCCGGGTTGAGCACGTCCAGCGATTGCTGCGCGAAGTAGCCCATGGATAGGCTGGCGCCGAGCCGCACGCTGCCGGCATCTGGAGCACTGGCTCCGGCAATCATCTTGAGTAGCGTGGTCTTGCCTGCGCCGTTTCTGCCCATAACGGCCCAGCGCTCTCCGCGGCGGATGGTGAGATTGAATCCCTCATAAATTACACGTGGGCCGTAACTCTTGTGCAGATTCTCCAGCACGGCCACCTGCTCGCCGGATCGCGGCGGAACGCGAAAGTCGAATTTCACGACTTGCCGTTTTTTGGGCAGTTTGATCTTCTCGATCTTGTCCAGGGCCTTGATCCGGCTCTGCACCTGGGCCGCTTTGGCGGCGTGCGTCCTGAAACGATCAATAAAGCGCTGCTCTTTGGCGAGCATGGACTGCTGCCGGGCAAACGCTGCCTGCTGATTGCTCTCTCGCACCGCCCTTTCGCGCTCGTAGAAGTCGTAGTCGCCCGAGTAGGTGATGATTTCGCCGCCATCAATCTCTGCAATCTTTGAGACCAGACGGTTTATGAACTCGCGGTCGTGCGAAGTCAGCAGCAACGCGCCAGGAAATGACTTGAGAAACTTTTCGAGCCAGATGATGGATTCGATGTCGAGGTGGTTCGTCGGTTCGTCCATCAGCAATACGTCCGGCATTCCGAGCAGGACGCGCGCCAGCGCAACGCGCATCTTCCAGCCGCCGGATAGAGCGCCCACGTCACCGTCAATCTGATCGTCTTTGAATCCCAGACCGTGGAGCACTTCACGGGCTTGCGACTCAAGGGCGTAACCGCCTAAATGCTCGTACTCCTCCTGAACGTGACCAAAGCGATCAAGGATGCGGTCCATGTCGTCAGCCTTGCCAGGGTCGGACATTTCGTGCTGTAAGGCTTCGAGCTCGTGGTGTAGATCGCCGACGCGTCCGCTCCCTGCGATGGCTTCATCCAGAACCGAACGGCCTTGCATTTCCTCGACGTCCTGGCGAAAGTAGCCGATCGTCAACTTTTTGGGGACAGAGACTGTGCCATCGTCTGGACTTTCCTCGCCGACCAGCATCCGGAATAGCGTGGTCTTGCCCGCCCCGTTGGGACCGACCAACCCGACTTTTTCGCTGGGATTCAACTGAAACGAAGCATCCACGAAGAGCAACTGCTTGCCATACTGCTTATTGATGTTTGAGAAAGAGATCATTTTGAGGAAGCAACTCGCGGCACGCCGCCTCTTCCAGTGTAGCCCGGGCGAGAAAATTGCCGGCCAACGCAAACCAAAACGAGGACAGACGTGTAATCGGAGAATCAGAGTGTGTCAGCCGGGGTTGACAGATCAGCAGCCACGGGAAGCCATCCGCTTCGCGTGAAATCAAAGATCGCGGCGCTGATGATGGTAGAATTTCCAGCGGGTGCTCTGTTATGACTCGGCAATGGGCTCTGAGCCCAGGGTCGCCGGCAAAGCGCTTTACGGGAAACAGGCAACTTCCACGAAGTGCCGGGATGGCGGAACTGGCAGACGCAGCGGACTCAAAATCCGCCGGTACTTGGTACCTTGGGGGTTCGACTCCCCCTCCCGGCACCAGCCCCCAAAAGCCCACAGAATACGCAGCTAGCAGCTAGCTCCCGCACGAGATGCACCTCTGGAGCAGACGCAGCGGATTTCGCGTCATATATAGTTGCGAGTGAAAATCTATCACATTGAAATGAGTAGGTTTATGGACACCTACGTAGTAGGCGTGGCTTACACGTCAGTTACACATATTCGGATTCGAACCGCCTTTCAAGCGAATAAAGATGGTGGGACTACGAATCAACCTTGACTGCAAGTTATTTCGATGAGGACGGGAGCCGCTGGTAGCGGTATCCCCGGGGTTTGAGCTGCTGATTCACGTAGGTGCCTTTGGAGTCGGCGGCGAGGAATGCGGTGTATTCCTCGGCGGGCACGTCAAAGTATTGATAGACCTCGCCCGATTGACGAAACTCCAGTTCCAGCACGCGTTCCTGGGGAGCGTAGCCGATGCTGGCGATACTGCTGGACTCTACCGGAATTCTCTGCATTTTCGAATCGAGCGCTTTCCGGGCGTGCTCGCTCCTTGGATGCGAATGACGTCAAGGAAGGAACTCGCCCACTTGTCTAGGTGGTCACAACCGGACGCTTACACCTTCATCCACTGCGCCCCGAAGACCGCGAAAATTCGAGTTACGTCCACAAGCAAGACATTGGCGCAGCAACAAGACGGTCGCCGAAGGGCACCGGCCTTCCGCCATCGTAGAGAACCACTCCCAGCTTGAAGTTATCGCCGCAGGCCTCCGCCAACTTTCGGAGTCCCTTGAAGTCACCAGCATTCACGGTAGCGCTCGCTTTGACTTCGATACCGACCAATGCGCCACCTCCCGTTTCAATCACAAGGTCAACCTCGTCCTGATCTTTGTCCCGGTAGTGGTATAAAGTGCAGCTCTCATCAAACCAAGACGCCTGTTTCAGCACCTCAGAGAAAACAAAAGTTTCCAGCAATGGTCCGAAGATTGTCCGGTCTTTCGCGACCCGCTCAACACTGGCTCCTAAGAGTGCGCCGAGCAGGCCCGAGTCAAGGAAATGCAGCTTGGGCGTCTTTACCAGACGCTTCAACTGGTTCCGAAACCACGGTTCCACCCGACGAACGAGAAACAACTGCTCCAGGATGGCGACGTATTTCCTTGTGGTCTTGTCGTCAAACCCAACTTGGCCGCCCATCTGCGTGAAATTGGTGAGCTGGCCAGAATGGTGGGCAAGAACCTGTAGCAGACGCGGCATTTGGTCGAGTTTTTCCACGTCGGCAACCTCGCGCACATCCCGCTGCACGATGGCTCTTACATAATCGCGTGCCCATGTCTGGCGTCGCTTTGGATCTTCACGACGCAGCATTTCGGGGTAACCGCCAGTCAGCACGGCTTGTACTAGATCTTTGCCGATCATCAGCTCCGCGGGTTTGCCGAGTTTGCTATCGAACGCTGCTTTGAGGAAGCCCGGCTTCTTACCTCGGATTTCAGCCCGTGAGAGGGGCAGAAGGCTCACGATCTCCATGCGGCCAGCTAGACTCTCCGAGACTTGAGGCAGGGTGAGAATATTAGCTGAGCCCGTCAACAGAAACCGGCCGGGCCGGCGATCATCATCCACTGACTTCTTGATAGCCCGTAGAAGGTCGGGCACTCGCTGTATTTCGTCAATGGTCGTTCGATCGAGAGCGCGCACCAACCCAGTTGGATCGCTGCGCGCTGCAGCCAGAACTGTGTCGTCGTCCATGCTGATGAATTCGCGTTTGCCCGCGACCAAATCGCGAACCAATGTGGTTTTGCCACACTGGCGAGGCCCCGTAACCATGACGACCGGCGTGTCTTTGAGCGCGGTGGCCACCAGTTCGGCGGAAAAGCGAGGAAAGAGGGCGTGATCGATATCGTCCATGCCGGGTAAAGGCTCCGTCTAATTCGGATTAATGTTCCGTCTATTCCGGATTATAGACTCGTCTGATCCGGAACGCTGGACATGTACTGGGCTCATTCCGGTTCGTGGCGCGTGACCTGGGTGCGAGGGGGATCTGCTCCAACTCGGGTGAGATTGGGAATTGATAAGAACGCATACGGGAGAGGAAAGGCGGTATGTTGCCTCGCTCGGAGCCATCAGAAAAAAAGCGCTCGAAAAGAGCACGTGATCGCGAGGTTCTAGTTTGCGACCTGACCGGTGGAAAACCTTCAAAACCGGCACACTTCCTTACACACTTTTACGTCTTGTACAATATAAATGTTTTATTATCATAGCTATACTGCGATACGCAGCGGACTCAAAATCCGCCGACCTTCGGGTCTTGGGGGTTCGACTCCCCCTCCCGGCACCAGCCTCGCTTGAGCATTCCGCAACCTTAGCCCTCCGGGAGTTCATTCACGCGACGAGACGGTTCTTGGCTCGTAGCGCCACGGCCGCCACGTTCGTCGCCTCGGTTCTCTCCCATCCAAAGCCAGAAAAGCGCAGTGCTTTCATCCCGGAAGGGGATGCATTCGTCCAGTACGAAGGATTGCAGCGCAGTCACTCGTCTAAGCTAAAAGGCAACTCGAGGCCCCGGGGTGCTTATGAACAATCGGCCGATGAACGAGGCAAGCAATACTGTCTCGCTGGAAACAGATCAGAGTGTGAAAGCTGTAATGCGCAAGGCGCATGAAGAGCTGTGCAAGTTACGACAACAGCGAACCGTCGTCACCCGAAGAATTGGCGCGGTCAAGCAGACGATCGCCGCGTTGGTCAGACTCTTCGGAGATGGAGCGCTGAATGAAGAGCTGCGAGCCGTCGAGCCGGGAAGCCATCGTCGCGCGACAGGGATCACGGACACGTGTCGAAGAGTTCTGATGGAGGCCGATCGTCCGTTGAGCGCCTCCGCCGTGCGCGACCTCATCCAGAAGAGCGCTCCAGCGGTTCTGGCTCATCATAAAGATCCGTTGGTGACCGTCACGACGGTCTTGAGCCGGCTCGCGGGGTACGGGGAGGCCCACACCGTTCTTTCCGATCGCGGACAACGCACGTGGCAATGGTCCGTCGAGAGCGAGTTGAATTTAGAGAACGACTTGCGTATCGACCGGAACGCTGCACCACGAGAAGCCGCGCAGGCACAGAAAACCGTAAACGGCTAGCGGCATTGGTCAGGAACGCTTCGCGATAATGTTCTCGAGGGCTTTTCGATATCCGCGGCTGCAGGACAGCTCTTTGCCATTTTTCAGGACAACGATGTATTCCCCGCTGTTCACGGGAATTAATTCCTTGATCTTGCTTACATTGACGACCGTGGAACGATGGACGCGCACAAAATCGTTGGGATCCAGCCGCTCACAGATCCGGCCGAGGGTCTCGCGAATCAGATGAGATTCCTTGCCGACGTTCAAACGCACATAGTTGGCCTGTGCCTCAATCCATTCAATCTCGCTGAGGTTCAGAAACACAACGCGCCCTTTGGTTCGGATTACCAGACGGCCTTCGGCCGCAGGGGGCACGTCGGACTTGAGTTTAGAAAGCAGATCCAGAATCCGATTCGTGAGTTCGCGGTCTTGCGACTTGTTCAATTCCGAACGTGCGCGTTCAATGGCATGGTGAAGCCGTTCCTGGTTGAAGGGCTTAAGTAAGTAGTCGAGCGCGTGGGCTTCGAAAGCCCGAATTGCGTACTGATCCCAGGCCGAGGTGATGATGATGACGGGGATGTCTTCTCGCGAGAGCTCGCTGAGCACCTGAAATCCGTCCAGATCCGGCATCTGGATATCGAGCAGCAATAGGTCCGCCCGGCAGTTCCGCACCGCCGAGACGGTCTCTTTGCCATTCCTGCATTCGGCTACAAGCTGGACGTTGATCTCTGCAGCCAATAACACGCGCAACTTCTCGCGAGCCAGGGGTTCGTCGTCGGCAATGATCGCCCGGATGACCGAAACACTCGATCGCTCTGGTAGGGCGGCAGTGGTGTTGAGAGTCACAGGGGACACGGCCCTCAGAGAATTCCAAACACGTCTGTTAGACGTGCAAACGAACCAATCGATTGTCCGTCTGACAGTTAGACGTGGAATTGTTATAAACCGTGCCGGTCCCGCTTCGGATGGGATGAATGATTGCCAATCAGGGACGGTCAGTTTACGAAATGGGCTGACTTGAGCCGCCGGGGTTTCAATATTTGGATGGAGCCATGTTTCAATTAACAACGGTCCGAAGTCGATCAACCGGGTGATAAGGCGTGTCACCGCATGTGGGGTTCGAGTTGGGGCCGCAAGCCGGGGAGGGTGGCGCGGGTTGTTCCTCCAGCGAATTCAATATGAAGACGAAGTGCGAGAGTTGTACGCGAGCATTACCGCCTGACGCAGAAGCGTATGTTTGCTCGTTTGAATGCACCTTCTGCCCGGACTGTGCCTTCCGCACGCAGAAGATATGTCCTCATTGCGGCGGTGAACTGGTTCCACGCCCGCGAAGAAAAACTCCCACCCGAGACAGTGGCAGCGATAATCCGGCGCGAGTCAGAATTCGTCCCGGCCTGGTGTGGGCCGCCAGCTTCGGCGTGTGGGCATCGATTGCATTCGCTGCGACGGCGACCATTGAGATGTATCAGATCGTCAACGGCCGGCCCCGCGAATCCGTCGCGGGCATGGAGTTCAGCCAGCTTCTCACTTATGCTCCTCTCACTCCTTTTGCGTTCGGATTCGCGCTCCAATACCCGATCCAGCGAAGCAATTGGGTAAGGCGATCGTTGTTGCACCTGGCGGCCGGACTGGTTTTCACCCTGGGTCATGTTTCACTGAGAGCGCTTGTGCCTTATGGCTACTGGGACCCTGCGACCCAGGAGTGGAGTTTCGCGCTGTGGAATTCTCACCTGCACGCGTTCAGAGTGCCGTGGATCCCGCTGAAGAGCATGTTTTTTTCCAACGTCGTCGACGATATTACGGGAACCTACCTGCCGATCATCCTGATTGCTCACGTGATCTCGTACTACAAGAGCACCCAGGAACGAGAACTGCGTGCGACGCAATTGGAGGGGCAACTCACCAAGACTCGCCTGCAAACGTTGAAAAACCAGCTCCAGCCGCACTTCCTGTTCAACACCCTGCACTCCATTTCGGCGCTGATGCTGACCGATGTGGACGGAGCAGATCGCATGATGACCTCGCTCAGCGATATGTTACGCATGAGTCTTGAGGACAACGGAAACCAGCTTACGGCCTTAGGGCGTGAGATTGAGTTCTTGAACGTCTATCTCGATATCGAGAAGGTTCGCTTTGGGGATCGTCTTCATGTGGCGATCGACATTGCCGCAGAATGCCTGGACGCACAGGTTCCCCACCTGTTGTTGCAGCCGCTCGTGGAGAATGCAGTTCGGCATGGCATCTCAAAGCAGTCATCCCCGGGAGAAATCCAGGTCGTTGCCCGGAGTGAAGGCCGCCAACTGAAGCTCTGGGTCCGCGACAACGGCCCCGGCTTGGCCACTCCTCCCCAGACAAACTTGAAATATGGCGTTGGATTGCGCGTGACTCAGGAAAGACTGTCGACTCTTTACGGCGACGAGCAGAGTTTCGAGATTCGCAACGGCACCGAGGGAGGAGCCGAGGTCTATCTGCGCATGCCGTTGCAGGTTGCCACCGAGAAGCCCAGCGCCGACCTGATCACCTACGGTTAGGATCTGCTCGTGCTCGGCAGTCTGGGTCCTCTATCTTGCGGTTCAATCGGATCGGGACAGGCCTTTTCCGAAGCTCAACGAACGGCGGGTTTTCTGCGCGATTCCGTCCCAAGGTTGTGCTACTATGCCCGGCTAAGTTCCGGGAGGCGTCATGACGACCGCACTCAGACCCTTGAGCACCGGAGAATTGCTGGACCGTACCTTTTCCCTCTACCGCAGCCATTTCGGACTGTTCGTCGGAATCTTCGCTCTGCCTCACCTGATGGTCCTGGCATTCCAATGCCTTGGAGTGGCGGTGCAATCCCCGGGCACCCAGCTCACCAACATCCTGACAACCATGCTCTGGGGTCTGGCAGCGCTGTTTCTGACGATCGTGGTTTCGGCCGTCTCTCAGGCTGCGACGGTGATGGCAGTCTCCGAGGTTCACCTCGACCGCCCAGCCAGCGTGATGGATTCGTTTTCCAGGGTGAAAAGCCAAATTCCGGGCGTTATCGGACTCTCGCTGCTGGTCGGCCTGTGCGTTGGCGTTGCCTTCGTTGCCCTGATCGTGCCGGGCGTTCTGCTGGCCTTGATGTGGTCTCTGGCCGTGCCCGTGAAGGTGCTGGAAAATAAAGGTGCAACAGATTCAATGTCGCGCAGTTCCGAGTTGACGAAGGGGGATCGCGGCCGCATCTTTGTGATCTGGATCCTGTTCATCGTGATGAGCTTCGGGGTGAGCCTGCTGTTGCAGTGGCCGATTGAAATAGCGGCCGGGGTGAGCTCCAGAGCTGCGATGCAGCGTACGGCGCCCGTGTGGCAGGTCGCGTCGCTCGCGGCAACGTTCATTTCCGAGTGCCTGGTCGGTCCACTGGCCACCATCTCATTCGCGCTGATTTACTACGACGAACGCGTACGCAAAGAGGCGTTTGACCTGCAACTGATGATGACCACGATCGACGCGGCCGCGCTCCCCAGCTCTCCCGCACAAGCAGGCGCATGACCGCGATGCGGACCTACATGTTGATTTGTCTTCTGGTTGCCGGCGCCTTCTGCCGGGCGGACTCGACCGGGAACGAAACGATCAGCACCTCAGAATATCGTGCAGAGTTGGATCGCCTGTCGGAGGCGACGAAAGAACTCGACAGCTCCGGCCGTCCCACGCCGGCAGCTCTGCACAATCTTCCGCAAAGTTGGCATATACAGACCGACCAGGGTGATTTTGAAGTTTCAGCGGAGGGCCTAAGCCGCGATGTCCGCCGTTACGAGGGGAGCCATGACTACCCGTCAGCCACCGCCATTGTTACGCGAATCCGCGGCCTGCGCGCGGAACTCGAAGGCTTTGAGAAGCCGGCCGCCGACTTCTCCGCCCAGCGCGCGGATCTGAACTCGATTCTCGCCCGCCCGGAGTTTCGCAACGTGCATGGTCCCACGTGGCTCGATCGTCTCAAGGGATGGCTGCTGGGGCTCTTGCTCCGCGCCCTCGGCCGCATGTTTCGGTCAGTCGCGATTCCCACGGTCGGGAGATTTTTCGTCTATGGACTTATGGCCATCGCCGTTCTCGCTCTGGGTTATCTGGCTTATCGCAACCTGGTGTGGGGAACGGATTTCAGGAGTGTAACGCCTGCCGATCTGCCGATCTCCGCTAAGGAATGGGCGGTCTGGCTGGCGGAGGCGCGGGAAGCAGCCGCCGGGGGCAACTGGCGCGACGGCATACGCCTCGCCTACTGGGCGGGCATTTCATTTCTGGAGCGTCAGGGCAGCTGGAAGCCGGATCGTGCGCGCACGCCACGCGAATATCTAAGGTTGTTGCCCAGTTCGAGTGGACACCGGGAAACCTTGACTTTCCTTACCCGCACTTTCGAAGTTGCCTGGTATGGCAAGCGCGACGCCAATGAGCGGACGTTTTCGGAGACACTTGCCGCGCTGGAGAACCTGGGATGCCGCTGAAGATTGATCCGAAAGATCGCAAGCTGCTGTTCGGCGCGGGATGGATCTTTGTGTTGCTCATTGCCGGCGCGCTGGTGTTTGGAGGAGGCGCCGGGTCGAGAATGGAAATTCCGAGCAGCTACTCGGCTGCATCTGGAGGTGCGAAAGCAGCCTATCTGCTGCTGGCGGATGCCGGCCACAAGGTGGAACGCTGGGAACGCGCTCTGAACGAGCTGCCGCAAGGCGGAGAAAGCACGCTGGTTCTGGCGGATCCGAATGAAGCTCCCACTCATCAGGAGCGCGATCAGCTGAAGGCGTTCATCTCGAACGGTGGTCGAGTGATTGCGACCGGCATGTTCGCCGGCACGTTTCTTCCCGAAAGCAATTCCGTGCCGGATGTTGTCGATGAACTGACATGGAAAAAGGCGACGGCACTTGCTCCGTCTGCGATTACGCGCGCCGCACCGGAAATCGCCCTCGCCCCCCAGGCTCAGTGGCAGTCGTTTTCTCCGGCTTATTCGCTTTACGGCGATGGAGAGCGCATTCTCGTCGTGAAGTATCCGTACGGGCGAGGAGAAGTATTGTGGTGGGCCTCGGCAACTCCTCTGACCAATGCCGGTCTGAAAAAGCCGGGCAACCTGGAATTCCTGCTTGCCTGTGTGGGAGACACCAAGGGCACGATTCTCTGGGATGAATACATTCACGGCTATCGCGAAACGCTGGCCTCGTCGATTGCACACTCGCCGGTGAAGTGGCTGGCATTCCAATTGTCGCTTCTCGCGCTCGCGGTACTGGCGACTTTTTCGCGGCGCAGCGGACCCATCTACCAACCGCTGAGCGATGTCCGTCTTTCGCCGATCGAATTCGTCCAAACTCTTGGCGGGCTCTACGAGCGCGCCGGGTCCGCCTCGGTTGCGGTCGACATCTGCTACCAGCGATTTCGTTATTGGCTGACGCGGCGTCTGGGAGCGGGAAGCAGCATATCCACGGAAGATCTGCAATCTGCCGTCCGCGACCGCTGGGCCGCCAACGATGACCACTTCATCGCCATTCTCAGGCGCTGTGAGGCCGTGCGGAACGATCCTTATTTGCAGGCCACAGAGGCCTTGCACCTCGTGCAGGAGCTCGAGGAATATGCATCTCGCTGGAAGCTGTTCCAAGGACCTCGGAAGGAGAATGGTCGATGAAGGCAGTACCGCAGCTGGTGCAGCACATTCGCGATGAGATGAGCAAGGTGGTCGTCGGCCAGGACGAACTGCGCAGCCAATGCATCGTTGCCTTACTCTGCCGCGGCCACGCCCTGCTGGAAGGCGTGCCGGGGATTGCCAAGACGTTGACCGTGAAAGCGCTCTCGCGATTGCTGAGACTCGGGTTTCAGCGCGTGCAGTGCACTTCGGATCTGATGCCAGCCGATATTGTCGGCACCAACGTCCTCAATATGGCAACCAGCACGTTCCAGCTCCATCAGGGCCCGGTCTTTACGGACCTGCTTCTGGTCGACGAAGTGAATCGTATGCCTCCACGGACGCAGGCGGCGCTTCTGGAGTGCATGGAGGAATTTCAGGTCACAATCGATGGCAAGGGCTATCCGCTGTCGCCGTTCTTTACGGTCTTTGCAACCCAGAATCCGATCGAGTTCGAAGGTACCTACCCGTTGCCGGAGGCGCAACTGGATCGATTTCTGCTGAAGCTGCGCGTTCCGTATCCAGCGGCGGATGACGAAGTCCGCTTGCTGGCCAATGTGCAGAACGGATTCGAATCACGCGAGCTCGACAAGATCGCGCTTCATCCGATCGATCCGGGGCTGCTCGAACTGGCGCAACAGGAACTGAAGGCCGTCACCGTGGAAGAGGCGCTCTTCAGTCTGATCGTGCAAATCGTGCGCCGTACGCGCGACTGGCCATCGTTGTCGCTGGGAGCCAGCCCGCGGGCAGCCGTCAGCCTCATGGCCGTTTCAAAAGCATTCGCCGCCATGGATGGCCGGGACTACGTGATTCCCGATGACGTGAAGGCCGCTTCCCGTCCGGTATTGCGGCATCGCATTGTGCTCCGACCGGAGGCGGATCTTGAAGGCATTACACCCGATCAGGTGGTCGAAGACGTTTTGCGTGTGGTCGAAGTGCCCAGATGAAGGACAACTCTCTACCCAGAGTCCAGGCCGAGACGCGAAGTCGAGAGGCAAGTGAGGTTTGGTGAACGATCCCGCCAAATTGATTCCACCCGACATCGAATCGCAGACGCAATCGTATCAGCGCTTCGGTGTGGCCTTCGGCGGGCGCTTCTTCATGTTCCTTCTTGTCGGGTTAGTCTGGCTTGGACCGGCCTTCATCGATCTGCGCTTCGTCTACGCGATGTTTCTCTGGGACGGCGTGGTTCTGCTGGCCTGGCTTGCTGATTTGTCACGGCTGCCGCAACCCTCGCAACTCACAATCAAACGGTCGTGGGGCTCCGCCGCGGCGCTGTCGATTCCATCCGAGGTTGAACTCACGCTCACAAATTCCTCGAGCACCGGCATCCAAGCCGCGCTCACGGACACGACTCCGCTGCAGCTGAGAAACGAACCGCCGATACTCCTGGTGAGCGCAAAGGGGGGCAGCAGCGGGACGACCAGGTATCGCATCCGCCCCATGCAGCGCGGCGACGCTCAACTCGGAGCCTGCTATGTGCGCTACCAGAGCATCTTTCGGATCGCCGAAAAGTGGGTGAAAGCTCCTATCGTGCAGACGGTGCGGGTTTATCCCGACCTCGACGAGGCCAAGCGTCACACGATTTACTTGTTGCGCAGCCGTCAGATCGCGATGGAGAAGCGCCACGCCCGCATTCGCGGAATTGGCCGCGAGTTCGAAAGCCTGCGCGAATATCAGCCGGGAGACGAGTATCGCGACATCTGCTGGAGCGCAGCCGCGCGCCGCGGCAAGCTGGTCACGCGTCTCTACCAGATCGAACGCAGCCAGATGGTGTGGATTGTGCTCGATTGTGGACGGCTGATGCGCGCCCGCGTTGGAGACTTCAGCAAACTGGATCACGCCGTCAACGCCGCGCTCAGCCTGGCTCAGGTTGCGTTGTACTCGGGAGATCGCGTCGGACTCGTCGCCTACGGACGCGGAATCCGCCAGCAGCTTCCTGCCGCCAAAGGAAGCGCCCACTTGCGGCAATTGATCGAGCGGCTCGCGATGGTTCGGGAAGAGGGCTCTGAGGCCGATCATCTGCAGATGGCGGCGCGCGTCCTGACCGATCAGAAACGGCGCAGTCTTATTGTTTGGCTCACCGACCTGGCGGAAACGGCGATGACCCCGGAAGTCGTTGAGGCTGCTTCGATGATGATGCCTCGGCACCTGGTTCTTTTCGTGGTGATCGGACAGCCGGACCTGGGAGCGCTGGCTTCGAGAACTCCGAAAAATGAATCGGAAATGTATCAGGTAGCGGCTGCGCAAGAAGTAGTTCACCGCCGTGAGATGTTGCTGGCCCGACTCCGCGAACGTGGGGCGCTCGCCTTGGAGGTAAGCTCGGGCGCCGTTTCTCCCGTCCTCGTCAACGCGTATTTGCAGATCAAAGAGCGGAATCAGCTCTAGGATCTCTCACTTTCGCGCCCCATGCCGAAAAGGTAGACCCCCAAAAGCACGAACAGCGCTGCTGCCATTGAGAACTTCAGCGTGACGGCAAGTCCGGTTGGAGAAACGAAGGCTTCGATCAAGCCCGCAATGATGAGGATCGGGATGGTTCCCAGCAGAAGCTGGACGGCTTCCAGTCCCGCCCGCGCGAGCGAGTCGCGGCGCGACAAGACTCCGGGAAACAAGAGTCCTTGCGCGATGCGAAATCCAGCGCCGCCCGCGATGAAGATCGCCGGTAATTCCAATACTCCATGCGGGGCGACGAAGCTCCAGAGCTGCAGGCTCATCCCCGAAAGCCAGCAGGCCACGCCGATCACCCCGATCAGCAGACCGTTGAAGGCCATCATGTAAATGGTGCCGAGGCCGGCCGTGATGCCCAGCGCGAATGTCGTAAATCCGACGCTCATGTTGTTGGTCATGATTGCGCTTGAGGCCAGGGGCTTGATTCCCACGATGGAGTGCGTCCACATCTGGTGCCGGTCGATCGTCTCGACCATTTCCGGGCCGAGCAGCTTCACTTTGAAATCAGGATTCTGATACGTCAGAATGGCTCCCACAACTCCCGAGACCGCAAAAATCAGGACGGCCAGCAGACACTGGTTCAAATTGCGGCGAAACGCGGCGGGATAGGTGCTCCAAAAGAATGAGAACATTCCCCAGGGACTCGCCCGGCGCCCCGTGTAAATGGTATTGTGAGCGCGCACGAGCAACTGGTTGACGTACTGCGCGAAGTGCACGGATCCGGGATCTTCCCGCAGTGCGGCCAGGTCGGCGGCAGTTTGTCGATAAAGGAGACTGAGTTCCTGCAGATCAGAACGCGAGAGCGACTTGAGGCCTCCCTTGGCGCTCTGACCCAGCAGCGCCTCCAGCTTGCTCCAGTGCGGTTTGCGTTTTTCCAACCAGCGGGCGGATATCATCGTGGATTCATTCGATCAGCTCAAGATTGACACTCCCGAGCAAATCGCCCTGGAGCTGCCCTTGGCGGGAATCGGAAGCCGGTTCCTAGCCATTGCCATCGATACTCTAATCCAATTCGTTCTCTATCTCATAACCGCGATCATCTTTGTCTTCACCCTGCCGCTGGGATCGTCCGTTTTTATGTTCCTACCGCGGCTGGTCGGTCCGGCCATGGCGATTTTCATCGGATTCGCGATTTACTGGGGATATTTCGCCATCTTCGAAATCTTCTGGAAAGGCCAGACGCCGGGAAAGCGGTTCGCCGGCATTCGAGTCATCAAGGAATCGGGCCGCCCCATCAACGTTTTTGAAGCGATCGGAAGAAATCTGATGCGCGCCGTCGACGGCCTGCCCGGGATTTATGGCGTGGGATTGGTTTGCATGATGTGCAATCGTCAAAGCCGTCGCCTGGGGGATTTTGTCGCCGGTACAGTGGTCGTGCACGAAAAGCCGAGCGAGGAGGTTCGGCCCTCCTGGAATACCGCGACACAAGCCGCTCCCTCCAGTGCCGGGCTCGGACAGGTCACAACCGAGGAACTCGTACTGATCGAGACCTACCTGCATCGGCGCTGGCAACTTGATCCGTCAGTCCGGCTGCCCACCGCGATTCAGATTGCGGAGCGGATTAAAGCGAAGACCGGTCTGCAGTCACAGCCGCAGCAGCACGTCGACGATTTTCTCGAGGAGGCTGCGCGCAAGATTCGCGACAGTGGGCGATTCCACTAGCGGACAGGGTCTTCGCCAGCGGATTCAGGTCGAGAATTCTTGGGTCGCCTGCAAGAATTCGGAGGTCCATCTTTTGGTGTCCATCCTTCTCCCCCCGAGCTGATGCCCACGTTCTTCTGATGATTGCGATAAGAAATATCTATTGGACTGAGGCAATGCCTCCATTTACTTTCGCGGATTGACTGAGCTCGCTCCGTGGCTTCGCGAGCGGCCTTCTCGAAATCGAGCAGTCTGCCACTTCAGTGATGGATACCCGCACCAGGAGCAGGCAAAGATGATCAAGCGAGCAGGGAGTTGTTCTCTGCGACGGTCGTTTACTTTCGCAGCCGCGACCATGGTTATGGCGGCGGCGATTTTCACCGCGCTGCCGGCACTCAGCCTGGCGGGCGATTCTCCTCAAGCCGATCCCGCAGGAACGGCCACAGGCGATAAGAACTCGGCGGTCGATGCCGCCGGTAATCCCTTTGTCGTTCCCGAGCCCAGCGACAAAACCGCGCCGGATTACACCAAGAACAAGAAGGACTTTGACGATTACCAGGCTCAAGCTGCCAAGGAACCCCTGGCCGTCAAGCTGGCGGACAGTGTGGGGCATGTTCGCATCGCCACAAATTTTGCCTGGACCCTGAACACCGGCTATCTCGTCCTCTTCATGCAGGCTGGTTTTGCCCTGCTCACCTGCGGGCTGGTGCGTAAGAAAAACGCGGCGCATTTGATGATGCTGAATTTCGCGGCGTATGTGTTCGCTTTTCTCGCGTACTACGCCGTGGGCTATGCGTTTCAGTTCGGAGCGGTCGCGATCAATGCGGCGCCCACAAACCTGGGGGGCATTCCAACTCTGAACCATTTCCTGATTGGAAGAGGCCAGTGGGGATTCGTCGGCGGCAAAGGCTTCTTCCTCCTCGGTCCCGCCTATGACAGTGCCAGCAACTGTCTGACGTTGTTCGAAGTTGTTTTCATGGAGACAGCGGGCTACATCATCGTGGGTGCGATCTGCGAGCGCATCACATTCTGGTCCTTCCTGCTGTGTGAATTGTTCGTCGGCGGGATTCTTTATCCGATCTCAGGCTGTTGGACGTGGGGTGGCGGGTGGCTTTCGCAGATCGGTTCTACGATGAATCTGGGCCACGGTTATGTCGATTTCGCGGGTTCTACCGTCGTTCATGCGGTAGGCGGTTTCGCTGCCATGGCTCTGGCGATCATTCTCGGGCCGCGCCTTGGGAAATATGGTCCGGGCGGCAAAATCCGCGCCTTTCCCGCGCACAATATCGTCTACGTGGTTACGGGCACGTTCCTGCTGCTGTTCGGGTGGATGGGGTTCAATCCCGGCTCGACGCTGGGAGCGACCGATCTCCGCATTTCGGTGGTCGCGGTCAACACGAATCTGGCCGCTGTCGCAGGCTCGGCGGCAGCCATGCTCATCTGGTATCTCCTATTCGGCAAGCCTGACATCACCATGGCATGTAACGGGATGCTGGCCGGCTTGGTCGCGATCACTGCTCCGTGCGCGTTCGTGTCGCCGACCTCAGCCGTGATCATCGGATTGCTGGCCGGATCGTTGGTTTGCGGCGGCGTCCTGTTCAACGAACGGGTTCTCAAAGTCGATGACCCTTGCGGCGCGATCTCAGTCCACGGATATTGCGGCTGGCTGGGAGCCGTCTCTGTCGGTATTTTCGCGGATGGAACCTACGGCGCCGGCTGGAACGGAGTTGGAGCTGCCAGCTACCTGGGTCACGCTGGTCAGGGAGTGACCGGCCTCATTCACGGCGACACTCGCCAATTCGTTTGCCAGCTGATGGGAGCGACCCTTTATGCGATTTGGGCGTTCGGAGGTACTTTCGTTGTCTTCTGGACCGTCAACAAAGTGAAGAGCATGCGCGTCCCGCCCGAGGTTGAAGAAGAAGGCTTGGACGTTCCGGAGTTTGGTATGCCCGGATATCCGGAAGATGCGGTAGTTACTTCCTACTGAGAAATCCGATCCTGTGGGCTGGCGGGGAGATCTCGCCACCAGCATCCTTGAGAAGCACGCATGATCGAGAAGTCAGAAGCGCATCTTGGCGACGGTTGCAGTCGATGAAACGTGCCCCCGTCGCCGATGATGCGTACTCCCCATCGCAGCTATTGCACCGTCAGCGTTAATTGCGGTGCGGAACTCTGCGTTCCGTTTGCACTGCCGGTAACCGTGATCGTGTAATTGCCAGCCGGAGTGCCTCCACCTCCCGTGCTGACATTACTCCCACTGCTGCTGCACGCCGCCTGGAACAGGCAGCCGCCGATCACGAGCAGGACGAAGCAGCAGGCCAGCAGTTTCCTCCGGTCCTGCTTCCCGAGCCCCGCCGTGAGAAGAACGGCGGGAATCAACAGGCCGAAGGCGAGCCAGGGGCCGGAACCGCTACTTCCAACTAAAGCCGCACTCGCCGCCGAAGATCCGACGGTGCTGACGGTTACCGTGGCCGTGCCGACGCCATTCGCCACGGTGATCGCGCCGACCGAACACGTTGCTGCCGGAGTCGCCGCCGGTGTGACGGAGCATGCCAGGGTCACTCCTGACGTGCCGAAGCCGTTCGAAGGAGTGACAGTGATGCTCGATGTCGACGAGCCTCCTGGCGTCACCGAAGACGGCGACAGCGAAGTATCCGTCAGCGTGAAGCCAGCCGTGATCGATGCCGTACTCGATGAGCTGCCGCTGAAGTTGCTGTCTCCACTATAGGTGGCCATGATGCTGTGCACGCCCGCTGTGAGAGAACTCGAGGTGTAGGTTGCTGTTCCGCCAGCCAGAGGCGACGTGCCCAGCTGATTGGTTCCATCCATGAAGGCTACAGTGCCGGACGGAGTTCCAGAGGCGGTTGAGGTGACCGACGCAGTTAACGTCAGTGCTCCGCCAGTCGAACTCCAAGTCAGAGCCGTGCTCGTCGAAGCCTTCCCCTCAACGGTCTCGACCAGCGAAACCGTGTGTGCCTGGAAGTTGCTATCTCCGGAATACACCGCCGACACCGTGTCGCTGCCCTGCGGCAAACTTGTGGTACTGGCCGAGAAGGTGCCGTTCACGAGGGCCCCGGAGCCCAACACCGTGCTGCCATTCTTTAGAGTGACGGTGCCGGTGGGCGAAGCCGATCCTGGCACGCTCGCCGCGACCGTCGCCGTAAACTTGACCGATTGACCGTAGGTCGACGGGTTGGCGGATGACGTCAGATTGATCTGCGTACCTTGACTGTTAAGCAGCACGCTGACCGTGTTGCTGCCGCCGTTTGCCACGGCGAGGTCTGGCGCACCGTCGCCATTGAAATCTCCAACCGCCGACGAGTAAGCGATCGATCCCGTGCCAAAGACCGCCGGGGCGCTAAAAGTGCCGTCGCCATTGCCCAGAAGCAGACTCACGAGATTTCCCGGCGAAGGCGACAGGGGCGTGCTCGCCAGCGCTAGATCCAGTATTCCGTCACCGTTAAAGTCCGCCGTTACCACCGATGACGGATTCGCACCCGTCGGATACTGTTTCACGCTTTGGAAGGTTCCGTCGCCATTGCCCAAGAGTACGCTTGCTTCCTGGGAGTGGAAGTCGGCAACCGCCAAATCAAGATGGCCATCGCCGTTGAAGTCGCCTACGACGACGGACAGGGGATTGCCGCCATTCCCGGTCGAATAAGTCACCTGCCCCTGGAAGGTCCCGTCGCCGTTACCCAGCAGAATGCTGACGTTGTTGTCCGTTTCGTTCACGACCACGAGATCCAGTTTCTTGTCTCCATTGAAATCACCGATTGCGACAGACACGGGACCGTGGCCCGTGGCGTAGTCCACGTGGGACTTGAACGTACCATCGCCATTGCCCAACAGCACACTCACCGTGTCGCTATGGAAGTTCGAAACCACGAGGTCCAGTTTTCCGTCGCCGTTCACGTCGCCGACGGCAACTGACTCCGGCTCGCTCCCGGTGGAGCTTCCGACCGGATAAGTTTGGGGCGCTTGGAAGCTGCCGTCGCCATTGCCTAACATGACGCCCACCGTGCCGGTGGCATAGTTGGCAACTGCGAGATCGGGAATCTTATCTCCGTTGAAATCACCCACCGCAACGGAAAAGGGATCAGTGTCGGTTCCGGTCGAGTAGTGGCTCGGCGCCTGGAACGTGCCGTCGCCATTGCCCAGAACAATCGAGATTGTCCCTGGACCGCAATTGGGGAAGACACTGCAGTTGCTGGTCGCGATAGCCAGGTCTAAAAATCCATCTCCGTTGAAGTCAGCGACTGCGACGGAGTGAGGTTCCGTTCCGGCAGGATAGTCCGAGCGCGACTGGAACGTCTGATTCCCATTGTTCAAGATGACGCTGACGCTATTTGCCCCAGAATCCGCCGCTACTAAGTCAATCTTGCCATCGTTATTGAAGTCTCCGGCGATTACCGAGTAGGGGATGTCACCCGTGCCGCAATTCTCCTGTCCTTGGAAGGTGCCGTCGCCGTTCCCCCATAGCACGCTTACCACATTGCCGTTGCCGGCCGAGACAGCCACATCGAGTTTTCCATCACCGTTGAAGTCCGCAATCGCCACTCCGGTTGGGAACGGGGCGGTGGGATATTCGACGTGAGTTGGGAAGTTGCCCGTTCCCGCACCCAGCAGGACGCTGATGGAGTTACCTTGCTGATCGGCCACAACAATATCCAGGTTTCCGTCTCCATTGACGTCCGCCAGTGCGATCGAAACCGGCGTGTTGCCCGTTCCGTACTGGAATTGCGATTGGAACGTCCCATCTCCCTTGCCAAGAAGTACGCTCACGATATTGTTGTTATTGTTGTTCGCTACAGCCAGGTCGGGGATGCCGTCGTTGTTGACGTCCCCGATAGCGATGGAGTAGGGGTTGACTCCTGTTCGATAGGTCACTTGCGCCGCGAAGGTGCCGTCGCCGTTTCCCAGAAGTACTCCCAGCGTATTGTCGATCGCGTTGGTTACGACAATGTCGAGGTTCGCGCCGCCAGTCAAATTGGCGACAGCGATTCCTTGAGGACCTGTCCCGGTGGCGTAGGTCACTTGCGGCTTGAAGGTGCCATCGCCATTGCCCAGAAGAATGCTGACTGTGTTGCTTCCGGAATTTGTCACTGCCAGATCAATATGCCCGTCTCCATTAAAATCACCGACGGCTACTCCCTGCGGGTTCGAGCCGGTCGCATAGTCGACTTTGGCGCGAAACGTTCCATCCCCGTTTCCCAGAAGCACGCTTATGGTATTCGCGGTGGAGTTCGCAACGGCCAGGTCGAGTCTTCCATCCCCGCTAAAGTCTCCTGTTGCCACTGCCTGAGGATTTGCCCCGGTCGGATATTGCGGCGCCTCCAGGAACTGCGTGGCGTGGGCGAACAGGGCTCCCGTTAAGAGGTAGAGTGCAAGTCCAGAAAGGCGATGGCGCAACATGGGGTCTCCTCAATCTTCAATCTTCGATTCGGCGCAACAAGACAAAGCTCGGCCCGACCATCGGCGCTCGACGCCATCGGTCATCGAATGCGGCCTCACCCGGCGTGCTACCCAAGGCGTAGCCTGACGACCGACCAAATTGCGGCAGCGTTCGCACACTTAGGTCAGGGCGAAAATCAGACACGAGTAGTACGGGGGAGAACGGTCCAACCTTAGGGGAGTGCTTGCGCCGCGCGGGGGAATACCGGGATGCGGCAGCCAAGCTCGCGTAAGTTATCGCGACGTATCTAGTTGTTCAATTACCCATTTGGCTTAGTCTATTGGGTTAGCTCGTCCAAGTCGTAATCTGGCTAACCGATTGAGATCGACTTTACCAAATCTAAAAAAAAACCGGAGGCTCGCATTCCGAACCTCCGGCGCAGGCCCGCAGAACTAAATTGGGGGAGGGCCTGTTTATCTCGCTCTACTTTCCCGAGCTGCTGGTACCTTGCGCGGGTGCTGCCAGTTGCTGGTCCACGATTTGCCGCAGCGCTGCGTAATCTAGCGCTCCGCTCAGGTAGTGACCGTTCACAAAGAAGCTCGGCGTTCCGCTGATCCCAAGGCGGTTGCCTTCCCTGCGATCTTTCTCTACCACGGCTGCTTCTTCTCCCGAGTCCAGGCACTTATCGAACTGATCCGTATCCAGCTTCAAAGCCCGGGCTTGCGCTTTGAGTTGGTCGACATCCAGTTCCTTGCTGCGGAAAATCTCGTCGTGAAATTCCCAGAACTTGTTCTGCTTGCTTGCGCAACGCGCCGCTTCTGCCGCTTTTTCGGCGCGCGCGTGCATCGGCAGCGGAAAGTCCTTGTAGGTGAATGACACCTTGTCGCCGTAGTCAGCCGCCAGCTTCTTCACATCAGCAGCTACTTTCTGGCAATACGGGCACTCGTAGTCGGCGAACTCGACCAGGGTCACTGCCGGCTTCGCGGGACCCACCGTGGTCTGCGTATTTTCTGCTTCCACATTCGCGCGGGGGGGCGCGAGAGCGATGTACACAGTGGTTTGCGCACGTAGTGTCCTGACGTAGGCAGCGCGGGCTTTATCAGTTCGAAGTTGACGGATCTTCTCCAGAATCTTGTCGCGCACGGCTTCGTACGGCTGATCGGTTTCCAGTCCTTCGTAATACACCTTCATCTGATCTTCGGTCGGATCCTTCACCTGCGATTTGATCTCCCGGTCTTCCAGCTGCTCGACCGTGATGTGTTCCTTTTTTGCTTGCTGCTCCATCAACTTTTTGTCAATGAGTTCATTCAGCGCTCTCGTCTCAGCCTGGTAATACTGATAGTGCGCCGATAATAGTTTTGCCGACTCCTCCTGTTCGAGTTCGGCCATGGTCACCTTAACTCCGCCGACTTCTGCCACGACCGCTGGATCGCTCTGAGCGGCAAGGCGCCCCGCTCCTGTCACGGCTAGTGTGATTGCCATTCCCAACTTCAAGACTCGTGCTGAAACTGACATGAGATCCCCCATCTCATTGGATTAAATCTTACAGCAAAAAGCTCACCGGAAGACCCGACAACGCACGTCCCTGGCTTCCGATGAACTGTTTTTTTGAGCTAGGTGGGACTGGTTAGAGTCCCACCTGGGCCCAGGTTACACCGAAGATTAGTCTCCCGTTCCGCAAGAGCAAATGCCGGCGTTGCTGCCGTCCAAGTGGATGGCATGGCATTCGTTCTGCAGGCCTACCTGTTCGGTTGCACTGAAAGTGGCATCCTGCGACGCCGTCTCAGTGATGGTGAAGTTGCTGTTCTGAATGTGCGTTGCCCAAGACCGAACCGCAGCCGTCGGAGTGAGGCTGGTCGGAGCAGGGCAGATCGTGCCATTGGCGCGGGTCGAGACGATCTTGATCACGCCAGTGTTCAGGGTCACGCCCGTCAGCGGGTTGCTGGTCAAATCAGTGTTCACGGACAGGGTCCGCAGACCATCTGGAGTGACGAGGCAGCTGCAGCATTCCGACATTTCCTGGTATACGTCAAACACGTAAATGGCTGCGCACAGATTGCCACCCGACGTGCCAGGGTTGTCGATCCGAACCGTACCATCCGGAGCTCCCGCCGTATTCGCATTGGCAAAATAGTCGACCTTCAGAGTATCAGCCGGGGGCGTGGTCACTGCCATCGCCGACCCAGCACAGAGGGCCACAGCCAATGTACACACTACAAGCACTGTGATTCTTGTCATTTATTGTCCTCCTGACAGAGTTACGCCGCCAAGCCGGGGGAGGGGGGCTTGGGTTTTATGGCGCGCTCAGTACTCTATCCGGAAACGCTGGAGTCACAAGTCCCCAGATGTACTAACCCGATATTACTAAGCCCACTAAACCCGCACCCGGCGCTGCTCATGCTCTGGGACCCACGATCCGGCCGATGATTCCCGACCGGGTTGATACGTTCATTTTCACCATCACCAGGCGCAGAAACGCTTTCACCGTATTGGGACTAATCTTCATGCGCTGCGCGATTTCCTTGCTGGTGAATCCCTCGAGCAGGTACTGAACGGTCTCTCGCTCGCGCGCCGTCAACCCGAATCTTTCGGAAATTTCGGTGATTTTTACGGCTTCGTTGCTCCTTCTCTCCAGCATTACGATCTGCAATCCGCTCCCACTTCCCGTGCCGTTACCGTTATGCCCCTTTAATTCAAGTGGAAACGAACGGCACAAATACATCCTTCGGGCGGAACGGTACTCTTCCACAAAGCGTGCGGGAGAACTCTTGCCCGCCAGTTCCGTGCGGATCTTGTTCGCAAGCCAGTTGTCCAGGTGGCGTATCTTATCTGGCTGGTCGGGATAAGTGAGAATCTGTACTGCTTCGCCGTTGTAGGCGACTACGCCATACGAGGCATCCATCACGATCAGACCGGGTCGGGTCGGAGCTGTATGCACTGAGTTCCCCTTTTTTTTCGCGCGAATTGCTCCCACAGTCGCAAGTCGCACCGGACGAGATGACTTGGCCTTTCCTATGGCCGGTAGCGGGGGTTCCTTGCTCCGCGGCAGCGGTCAGCTCGACGCCTTGTTTTTCAGCGTTCTTCTTTGTCGCTGCAGAGCAAAACTACGCTTGGTCACATCAGGCAAGCACTTTTCCCGGGAGAGAATGGAAACACTGCCACACGTTCCCCGGGGGAGGAAATTTCGATCCCGTGCATTCTCCCACAGAAGATGGGGATGTCAATAGAAAAAGTGCCTAACTTACTGTGCTACTTCGATTGAACTAGTCCATCCTGGCTAGTCCGATGAGAATAAAGTCCTCATAACTCTCGGCAATTCGACTCTATCCACTTAATTTCACGACCAGCGAACGCTAACATGCCTTCTCCGAAGCATCTTCGCCCGCGAGTCCTGCGCTTGCTTTTCGCGTCGGAGCGGGCAGTTCCTGAACCCGCGCCATAGTTACTTTGAGATCAGTTTTGAATGATTTCGCTTCGATCCAGCGAGACCAGATTCCTCGAATGACCGCAACTATTTCTCCGCACGCTCCGCTTGCAGCCCGACGCAGCCTTTCGACGCGCGACGGCTGAATCGGCGCTGTCGCGTCGAGAGCTCTTCGATATTTTGCGATCCATTCTTGTTCGGCGTCCCTGGTTGGAATTTCACGAATTTCCATGGGGAGTGACCTGCCTTTACGCCTCAAAGGGACTAACGTGTCTGCTTTATATCGCTTCTCTCGTGTGCAGGCAAAACCCCAAAGGAATTAGTCGCATGGTTTAAGAATCCAATCCGGCGGGACCGAAAGCCGCGCTGGGCGCCGCCTTGTTCTCTGCGCCATCAATGCTAGAATCACTCACGGCAGGGCTCGCTGCCGGCCCGGACATTGTCGATGCAGCGATCCTTGTTGAGCAAATTTTGCTCAGCAAATCTCGTTCAGCAAGTCGCACATCATCCCATGAACTTAATTCAGCGAACTACTTACCTGAGCCTGCTCCTTGTACTTCCCGCATTTGCGCAGGTGACAACGGAAAAGCCCGCGGCCTATCTCAGACAAGCCACCGTTTCTGAGACTGCGGATAGCGTCCGCGTCACCGCCAATAGCCCACGCCCGCTGCTCCAGGTCCTCGACGCTCTGCTGCAAAAATACGGATGGATCGTGAACTATGAAGATCCCGCGTATGTCTCCGATCTGGACGTCGTCGAGGCGCCAGATGGTATCCCCCACTCTCACGTCCCCGCGGGAGGACCCTTCACTGTGGAGTTCCCGGCTAATAAGCCGGACCAGGAGAAGACTCTGCGCTTGATCGTGGACTTCTACAACCAGAGCAAGTATCCCGGTCGATTCGAGCTGCGGCATAGCGGCGACACCTACTCCGTTGTAGGCACGGCCGCGCACGACGCAAAGGGAGCGATGTCGCCTGAGCAGCCCTTGCTCGATCTTCCCGTAACTCTCCCCGCTCAGGAGAGAACGATCGTCGACACCATCGATCTGATTTGTCACAGCCTCGCTGCGCAACGCCACACCACGGTCATTATCGGCGTGCAGCCCAGAAACTTAATCGCTCATACTTCCGTCAAGATTGGTGGAAGCAAGGTGCCGGCGCGCGAGCTCCTCCTGCAATGCCTGGCGGCTACTCACCACACCTTGTACTGGCGTCTTTTCTTCGACCCAAACACCAAGGGCTACGTCGTGAACATACACGCGATGCATTCTTCCTGAATCGCGCCGGGAATTTTTGGACGGAAACCCTTCTGACTGTCGTTTACGGGAATCAGACTAATGCGGCTGTGGGGTTGCTCGGACCTCGATGACGAGCCGGAGGGGATTCGCCTGCAGGCTCTCGGAAAAATCAGAGGCGGTCTTGGTCTCCAGTACCACTCGCGTGATGCCCGCTACCGGCTGCGCCACACGAATGCGCTTGAGCACCGCGTCGTGCACCTCGATCGACTTTCCGGCGAGTCCTGGAACCAGCTGCGTCTCATGCACATCGAAATAGATTCGATCCGGCCCGGTCAGCCGGTGAGCTTCGTAGTGTACTTTGCTTTCGTCACCGGAATTTTCAGAGCCGAGGTCTTCCAGATTGAGGACCACCGTGCTCGAGTCCGCTTCCGATGTGTGCTCAACTCCCGTGATGTGGGGGAACCGCGACAATGCCTCGAGAGTCGCAGGAGGGCCGGGCAAGTCAACGGGGGAACTCCGGATTATGTTGCTGGACTTCACCGGGTGAGTTTGACCCAAGGCCGCGCTGCCAGCCGCCTCATAGCTGCTGGGGCTCACCGCCTTCGCTACAAGCTTGGCTTGCGTTCTTTCTGTCCGCGCCATCACGCTGCGCAACTGCGCCGCCCGGACCGCCCACCACGCTCCCGCAGCAAACGCCAAGGCGACAGCCACGCACAGCAGCAGGAGCGCCACTCCGGATGATTGACGAGTTCCGCTCGCACGCAGCCTTGCTAATTCGGAAGGGGAACAAGCCGATGGTGCAACAGTTTCCCTGGAACGGTTTGTGATCGCACGAATCGCATCAAGCTCGCCGACTGATGCGTCGGGAATAGTTGCGGCGGAGGGAATGTCCCAGGCTGTTATCGGAGCGGCTTCACCTGCGACTGGCGTCGAGGTGTCCGACGCGATGGCCGCCGCGGCATCCGGTAACGGCGTCGCTTCCAACTTGGTTGCCGCCATTTGCGCCGAGTCCGTCAAACGGTCTTCATCCTCAGGCTTCAACGCTCCCAGCAGAAGTTCCGCCAGCAGGCCGAGAGTGTTCACGTCACGGTCGTCGAATCCATAAGGCAGCACCGAAAATGCTTCCAGCAGACCAATCACCTGTCGCCGCCCGCACAGCGGTACGGCGACGATGGAGCGCGCATCCAGCTGCCGGCATGCCTCGCGGTTTACTCGCGGGTCATTCTCCGTATCGTCACAGCGCGCTATTTGCGCAGTGTGGAAGCATGAGCCCGAAAATGCCGAATCGCGATCGATCCGTGCTCCCAGGCCAGGGCGCACCGTACCCGCCCCCGCGCGCAATACGATCTCATCATTCTCGGCCAGTGCGATCGCCACTCCGTCCGCACCCGTGATCGTGATCGCGCGCTCTGCGACAAGTTGCAGGACTTCATCCAGAACGAAGTGCTCTTCCTTTTCCAGTTCGGCAAGTGGAATGCGCCCATCCACTTCGTTGGATTCAGCCTGCTTTTTTTTGCGACGCACCTGCTCGCGCAGCGCGGAAAACGCCAGCAGAACCTGAAACGCATCATGCCGCGATGAATTCTCGGTGGACGGATCTTGCGTCGCGGAATCCTGCGGAGGAACTTCTTGTGGGGAAAGGCTGGCGGCGCTGTTAGCCACACCGAGCCTCCGTGGCCACGCGGGCGTTTCCGCCCCAGGCAATGGAGTGTTTCCGATCAGGCTCGGTCTCGTGCCGGTTCGCGCCATTTCAAGCTCCGAGTGCACACTTCAACCGATACAGTGTGTACACCGCCAAAATCCATGTCAATCCGCCAGATAGCGTACTCCGTCTGCCGAAGAAAGAGAACAGCGATCTTGCCCGCGCTGCGCACTTCGTAGTCAAGAAACGTCTGGCGGACAGATAGTCGCCGCAGCCGCTCAGAGCCAGCCCGCCGCAACTCTTTAGCACCTTAACCGCAAACTTTTGCGCTTCCACCCCGGACGCACGCTTCATGCCGGCAGACCCAGCCGCGTTCGGGCTCTGGTGCCTCGCGGAGCGAATTCTCTTCGCGGCCTGAGGCAATCTTTGGTAAATCTCTGGCCTTTCGTAGTATATCGCCCGGTTACAAGCGGTCCAATTTGCTTTCCACAATCCGCGTTGATTCTCCCAAAAGACTTCCTCGTGTCCCGCTCCGAGCCGTCCATTTATAAGGTTCCACACGAATTACTTTTGGCAATACAGTTGCCCATCGATCCGCAGGCCACAAACTTGCAACCTAGCCCAAACTCTTGGCGCCGATTGGTGTCGTCCAAGCTGCTTCTTCTTTGGAAGGGCAAGCGCGCTGTCGTCCCCGCAGTTCCATCCAGAAGCTGGCATGAAATCACCGCGGAAGCCTCGCAAACTGCCGATCAACGCCGGCTCGAGCAGTTAGCGCATGAGCTGTTGCGGCTTTACGAAGCCGAAAGGAAGCAGCCATCCGCGGAAGAAACTCTGCAGGAAGAAGACGGCGGCTGATCTCCGCCTTCACTTTCCGATGTCTTCGTTCCACAAGTCCGGATGGGCTTCAATAAACTCCCGCATCATCTGCACACACTCCGCATCGTCGAGAACGACAACGCTGACTCCCCGTTGCCGAAACAGTTCCTCTGCGCCCAGGAAGTTTCGATTCTCTCCGATCACAACTCGCGAAATGCGGAACAGCAATGCCGTTCCGGTGCACATGATGCACGGGCTGAGCGTGCTCACGAGAGCCAACTCCGGCCAGTCGCGGCGCCGGCCCGCGTTGCGAATGCAAACCGTCTCGGCGTGCGCCGTCGGGTCTCCGCTCTGAATACGCAGATTGTGACCACGGGCCACGATCCTCCCTTCGCCGTCCGCCAAAACTGATCCAATCGGCAGACCTCCCTCGCGAAGTCCGGCCTTTGCTTCTTCGATCGCATTTTGCAGCAGCGCCCGCTCGTCCATATCAGTTCCGATGCCCGTGCACATGCCAGTCTAAAGCGAAATGAGAAACGCTATTCTGACACAGAACTGCGTGGCAAATTTCGTGTCGCAAGGCAAGCCGGTGACCAATCCTCCGCATGTATACTCTGGGGGATCGCACCTTGGCGCCGCACACCGGACCGCACGCTTTCAACTCAGGAGATTCGTAATGCAAAGCCGCATCACCGGCACCACCATGCCCGTTCTCGAATTCACCCTTGAGCCCAACGAGTCCATCATCTCCGAAGCCGGAGAACTTTCCTGGATGGGCAGTTCCATTCAGATGACCACGCACACGCAATTTGCAGGCGGCGGGGGAATCTTTGGCGTGTTGAAGCGGGCGGCTGGCGGCGGTTCGATTTTCATGACCGAATATCGCGCGTTCGGCTCCGCCGGAGAACTCGCCTTCGCGGCCAAGTTGCCCGGCCACATCGTGCCGGTCGAGGTCGCGCCGGGACACGAGTACATGATTCATCGCCACGGGTTTGTCTGCGCCACGTCGCAGATTCAGATCAGCGTGGCCTTCCAGCAGTCGCTGGGCGCCGGAATTTTTGGCGGCGACGGATTCCTCCTGCAACGGCTTAGCGGCCAGGGCACGGCCTGGCTTGAACTTTCCGGCGAACTCGTCGTGCGCGATCTTCAGCCCGGTGAAACTCTTCGCGTTCATCCCGGCCACGTCGGCGCATTTCAGGCCAGCGTCGCGTTCCAGATCACGACCGTGCCCGGCATCAAGAACATGATCTTTGGCGGTGACGGAATTTTCCTCGCATCTCTCACGGGTCCGGGACGAATCTGGCTGCAGACCCTGCCCATCGCCAAACTGGCCCACGCCATCGAACGCTATCTGCCCCGCCAGCCTTCACGACAGACGGTCGAAGGCGGAGTTGTCGGCGGAATCGTCGGCTCCATCCTCGACGGCATGAAGTGAAACGACGAGCGGCCAACAGGCAATAGGAGACGCGTTCATGAACACGTTCACGCACATTCTCTGCGCAACGGCGATTTTCCTCACGTCGTTTGCCTTCGGCCAGGAAGCACCCAAGTACAGGGCAACGGAAGGCGACTTCCTCGCGCACAACTTCGCGTTTCATTCCGGCGAGCAGCTGCCCGAGCTTCGCCTGCACTACCGCACTCTCGGTCAACCGACGCGGGATGCTGCCGGGCACATTACCAACGCCATCATGCTGCTGCATGGAACCGGCGGATCAGGCCAGCAATTCCTTGCTCCCCAATTTGCCGAAGAGCTTTTTGGGCCCGGACAGCCGCTCGACCTCGCTCACTATTTCGTCATCGCCCCTGACGGCATTGGACACGGCCACTCTTCGAAGCCAAGCGACGGCATGCACGCGCATTTCCCGCAATACGATTACGACGACATGGTGCACGCGCAGCATCTTCTTCTCACCGAAGGCTTGGGCGTTCAGCACCTGCGCCTGATCTTTGGCACTTCGATGGGATGCATGCACGCCTTTTTGTGGGGCGAGACTTATCCTGCGTTCATCGACGCCTTGATGCCCA
>Ga0335078_10000480_pt1 | contig 61976 bp, 55 predicted proteins | sample Lox_Sample_32_FD_206711 | JGI IMG/M metagenome (GOLD analysis project Ga0335078, IMG submission 206711) | Soil microbial communities from Loxahatchee National Wildlife Refuge, Florida, United States - Lox_Sample_3.2 | ecosystem: Environmental > Terrestrial > Soil > Wetlands | place: USA... | reverse complement strand
CACCCGCACCCGGCCCACACTCAGCCGTACCGGCCCATCCAGCGCATGCGCCACATCATCACGCCGCCGCAACCGGTCCGACACCAGCGCCCGGATAATCACAATCGCCAGCCCCACTAGCAACCCCACCAGAAGCCCGCCACAGACGTAGAGGGCGGCGTGCTTGACCCGGCCGGACGGGCTGGCGACCGCCGCGTCGAGTATCTGGCTGCCCTGAATCAGGTGGGCGGTAGCCGTCCGGCTGCTCACCTGGTCGGCCGTGACCGCCGTTTGTAGTGCCGGGAGCTGGGCTTGGGCCGCAAGGCGCTGGCTGCGCAGCGCGCTGAGCCTAGCCTGCTGCTGTGGCGAGGCAGGCTGCGTGGCAAGCTGATTGATTTCCCTGGTCAGCGTGGCCAGCTGCTGCTTGGCCTGGGTGACCTGCTGCTGCAGTGCGCTGAGGGTACGCTGCTCGCCGACCTGGAACTGATGGGCCCGGTAGGCCAGGAACGCGGACGCCACCGCACGCGCCTCATCTACCGCCGCGCTGCTGGAGGGTGCATGCAGGGTGAAGAGCAGCACCCGGTCGGTGACCGGCGTGACCGTGTACGAGGAGACGAAACTGCCAGGGTTCTCGGAAGACCCGAGCCGCTGCAGGGCCAGGGCGGCGACGGAGCGGCTCTGGGCCAGCGCGACGTCGGTCAGGATCCCCTCGGCGGGCTGCTCAACTGGATTGGGCACCAGGACCACGGACGTCGTGGCCTGGTAGGACGCGTGCTTGACGTAAAGGCCTGCGCCAATGATCAGCCCCAGCACGGCTGTGACCACCCACACCCGGACCCCGCGCCGCGCGGCGGCCGTGATGACATGCCAGCCAGGTAGGCCGGTGGAGTACTCCTCGCCCGGTGGCTCAGCGGCCGGGAGTCCATCAGTGCGTGGCAGGCTCTTCGCCACGTTGTCGCTGGCCGCCACGGATGCCGTTGCTGTCCGTTCGCCGTCACTCACCACGAAGTCTCCGATGCACTACCTGTCAAGCGGGTCGGCCGGCGCTGGTGCCCCGCTGATCCGGGGTCTGGCTGATGGCCGGTGCTGTGGTCGGCCGGGTCGGGGTTGGCGACCAGGATCCCGGCGATCTGCCGGCCCTCACCGGCCGCACTGACTGCGACCCGGGCCAGTTGCTCTGCGGTCGCCGCACCCGCCGACACGCCCAATACCGTGACGGTCGTCCGCATGGTCGCTGCCACCTGAGGAGCCTGCGCGTCCACCACCGAGCTGACCACCGTCAAGGACACCCCCTCCGGCGACTGGGCGCGGTCGTCGTCGCTCACCCCGATCCACAATCGGCCCAGCCGCTGCGACGGCCCGGCCGACGCCGCCGCGCACGCCGTGCGCAATGTCGCCGTGACGTTGGCGTCTTGCTGGGGGCCGAGGACGAACGCGGTCGGGATGCCTAGCGAGGCGGCGTACGCAGCCAGTTGCGGGCCGAGCGCGAGCGCCTTCCGGTCAGTGGACAGGGACAGCACGGCCAACGAGGTGGCATGACCGTCCCGGGCATCGGTGAGACCGAGGTGGAACAGGGCTTTGCGCAGGTTCCACGCCTCGACCGCGCCGGGTTCATACCCCTCGAGGAGCCTGGCCCAGCCCGCCGCGTCGCCAGGGTGCCCGGTTGGCGGCGCAGCCACGACCGGAACCCCGATCGCGTCGGCAATCTCGTCGCGCCCGCGCAGCCGCCGGTCCCCCCGGCCGATTATCAGCGCGCCGATCGCTCCGACCAGCAGTCCGATGACCGCACCCAGCAGACCGCTGATCAGGAAGCGGAACACCGCCGAGGTCCGGGCGGCGGTGGTAGCGGGCTGCAGCACCCGGGCCGACATTCGCACGCTCGGGTTGGCGGAACTGATGTACGCAACATAGCTGTGGGCGACGGTGTTCGCGGTGTTCTCGGCCTGCGCCGCAGTCGTGCCCTGGCCACTGATCGTGATGATCTGCGAACTCAGCCTGGCCGCCTGCACCCGCTCGCTCAGGGTCTGCAGTGGTACCGGTGGCTGCACCCGGTGCGCCGCCGCGGCCAGCACGGGGTAACTATCCGCGATGAGTACCTGAGTCCCGATCGTCTGGCTCGCCTCCGGTGGCAGCACCACGAGCGCCCGGCTGGTCAGCAACGGCGGGCGGAGCACGGCATAGGCTAGGCCGGCCAGGAGGCCCACCAGGGCGGCGATGCCGACGAGCGCTCTATATCGCCGCATGACGCGTAGGGCCCGGCGCATGTCCAGGGGCTGCTCGCTCATCCGGCCTCCGTCTGAATTCACGGCAGTTCCCGTATCCTGGCTTCTGGCCCCGTCCATGATAGGGCTGACCTGGTCAAAACGGCTTCTTCCGCTGGGCCGACTGGGCTGAATTCGAGCCGAGTGACCAGCACTTCGCTAGGCGTCGCGCGCCCGCGGCCGAGCAATGTGACGGTTGGGACGCGGTGTCCCAGGCCGCTGGAGTACCAGCCGAGGATCGGGCCTGTCTCCCCCCGGTGCAGGCTCCACCGCAGCCCGGCCGGCAGGGCCAGCCGGGCCGCGCCCGGCACGTCTGCGCGTGGCCAGTGGAGGACCGCAACGGCCGCATCCAGCTCAGCCTCCACCTCAGGCCCGAGGTGGAAAGCGAGCCGTACGTCGTGGCCCCCGCTGACCTCGTCGACGATCTCGACGTGGCGGGCGGCCCGGTCCAGCCGGACAGTGCGCCGGTGCCGGGTGGGCGGATTGAGCCGGGTGTAGCCGTCGTGTTCCGCCGTCCAGCTGGCGATGTCGCCCGTGTCCCGGACCTCGGTCTCCCGGGCGGTGGCATGCCGCAGCCACAGGAACGGGCCACCCTCGGTAGCCTGGCTCCCCCCGGCGAGTTCCACCGTGTTGTGCGCGATCGTGGACCGGAAGTAGGACCGCCACTCGGGCTCGCCGTGGTAGCAGTACGTGCCGGGGTCAGCGAGGATGTCCACGCCGCCGTGGCGGACCTCCACGGAGAGCGCATCGGCGTGCGCGTGGGCCGCGATACTCAGGTATCCGTGCGGGCCACCGTCGCACCTACACCAGATTTCCGGGCTGTCGCCGGGTGCCGTGCGCAGCAGCGTGATCCCGGCGTCAGGGAAGCGCCACGGCTGCTGGGCGGAACGGCCGGGGACCGGCCGGGGCGGCCCGGCCAGCGCGCCGACCAGCGTGCTGCCCACGTCCGGCCCAGTCGCAGGCCACCAGTCCAGCGGGCCGAACAGCGCCCCGCCAAGGGCCAGCAGCGACCGCCAGCCGCTCCGGGCTGGGTCATCGAGCACCAACGCGCGGCCTTCGTCGCCGTCACCCTGGCGCGGCGGGCGCAGCCGTCCGTCCAGCAACGCGGCGGCACTGTCGGTCATCGCGCACAGTCGTGCCCAGGTGGCTGAGCCGATCGGGCACCCGTACGCCGCCGCTTCGGCGGCCGCGACGAGGCCCAGTTCGGCCACGAAGCACTGGTAGTCCGACGCGAGTTCCCGGTCGATGCCGGACGGGAACGTATTGCGGATCAGCTCGCGTTCCAGCAGCAGCCCGGACGCCCCCCGCCAGCGCGCGCTCTCCGGGAACCAGGGGAACGCGCAGCTGGCCACGAGCTGCCCGGCCGCCTCGGCGATGACGTGGTTGTTGGCTGACGAGCCGCGGCTGCGGAACGCGGCCAGGTACTGCTGATGCCAGCGGATCTGGCGCACCGCGAGGTCGTTGGCCTCGAACAGGCCGGGTCCGCCAGGCCAGTCCGCCAGCAGCCGCCGGATCCAGGCCATGCTGATCAGCCGGATCCCGATTTCGATGCCGCTTGTCCAGTGAATGCCGGACAGGAACGGGTTCTCCCGCCACCAGGAGCGCAACTGCGCGGCCACCCGTTCGGCGTACCGCTCGTCGTGGCTGAGGTACCAGGCGGTGGCCAGCAGCGTGAGATGGTGCAGCCGGGAGACCTCCCAGACCTGCTTGACGTTGCCGGTCTGCTGCTCGGACCGGTGGTTGACCCGGAACGCGTACGTGTCAGCTGGTGACCGGCGGCCGGTGACCGGGTCGCGGAACCAGTCGGGCTGGGCCAGGTCGGTCCGGTGCACGCCGAGCACGTCGCCTTGGCCGGCCAGCAGCCGGTCAGCGGCGGCGAGGACGCCGGCCCGGGCGGCGGCGGGCACGGTCCCGGATGCTTCCGGCGGCAGGGTGGCGGTGAACCGCCGCTGCGCCCGGGGCAGCGGGGGCAGGCCGGCCAGCTGGCCGGGCCGGACCTGCCGCCGGGACCACGCCGCGTACATGGCCTGATCCCGGGCGCGCCACGCCACTTCGGCGGGTGACATCCGGGCCGCCCGCCGGGCGTACCAGCCAAGCCGCGAGGCGGTGCTGTTGCTCATACCCGCTCCGGCCGGCCGCTGGCCCGGCTTTCCGCAACGGCGATCGTGGCCCGGGTGGTGGCGATCAGGGAGCCGAGCGGGATCGGCATCGCGCCGCCGGCCCGGCAGGCCGCGATGAAGCGCCGGAGTTCCGTACGCTGGCCCTTGTCCTGGCCGCCACGCGTCTTGCTGGTGCTCCGCTTCCGGCCGGCCCAGACGCTGGCCTGGGTGAAGTTGTCGAGCCGGGCGCTGCACCCGCCCGCCCCGGCGTCCAGCGTCTCCTTGGGAAAGCGCTGGTTACCGGTGGTCAGGTAGCTGATGGTCCCGGTCGCCCCGTTGCCGAACCGTACGGTGACCTGGATGTCTTCGGGGTCGGCCCCGGCGGCGGCGTACACCTCTTCCGGCGGGCTGTCCGCCCACCAGCTGAGCGTGTCGATGAAGTGGCCGCCCTCGCCGGTGAACCGCGAGCCTTCCAGCTCCTCGTTCAGGTACCAGCTGCCGGCCCCGAGCTGCCCCGCGTTGACCAGGTACCGCGTGCTCGCGGCGGCGGCCTGGGGGCCGAACCGGGCCCGCATCTCGGTCAGCAGCGGCGCGAACCGCCGGTTGAACCCGACCATGAGGCGGTCGTTGCCGGTCTGCTCCACCGCGTCCAGGATTCGCTCCGTTTCGTCCCTGGTCAGGGCCAGGGGCTTCTCCACGAAGACCGCCTTGCCGGTTTCGAGCGCCCGGCAGACCAGCTCCGCGTGCGTGTGGTGGCGCGTGACGATGAAGATCACGTCGAGGGAGCTGTCCTCCAGCACGGCGTCCGCGCGGGTGGAAGCGGTGCCGAAGCCAAAGCGCTGCTGGGCGTTGACCGCGGACAGGGACCGGTTGGTGGCCACGTGGGCGAGCCGGACCCCGGTGTCCCGGGCCAGGTGGGGCAGCAGCATCGAGGTCGCGTAGCTGCCCGCGCCGATGAACCCCATGGCCAGCTGGCCCGGCGTGGCCCGCGGCGTGGCGGACGGGCTGCGGGGCAGTACCCGGCTGGTGGCTGGCGGCCCGCTGGGCGTCTCCGGCTTGGGGTACTCCAGCAGCACCCCGACGGCCTGCAGTGCGCCGGAGGCCAGATCGTCGTAGGCCGAGGTCGCCTTCTCGATCGGGAACGTGCCGCTGATGAGCGACTCGACCTCGATGTCCTTACCAGCCAGCAGGTCCAGAAAGCATTCCAGGTTGCGCCGCTCGGTCCACCGGACGTAGCCGGCCGGGTAGTCGACGCCCTCCAGCTCGTAGCGGTCGTCGTACCGGCCGGGGCCGTAGGACCGGGAGAACCGGACGTCCAGTTCCTTGTCGTAGTAGGCGTTCCACGGCAGGTCCAGCCGGGTCTTGCCGATGTCCACCACCCGGGCGCGATCCCGGGCCAGCTGGGCGGCGGTCTCAGCCGGTCCGTTGGAGCGCCCGCCTGCGGTGATCAGTACGTGGTCGGCGCCGCGGCCGCCGGTCAGCATGGCCAGCGCCTGCTGCACGGCAGCCAGGCCCTCGCCATCGGGCGCGCCGCAGCGCACCGCGCCGGCCTGCTCGGCCAGCTGGCAGCGATCGGCGTTCAGGTCCAGCCCGACCACGCGGACGCCGGCCGCGATCAGCAGCCGTACGGCCAGCTGGCCGACCAGGCCCAGGCCGATGACGCAGGCCGTCTCGCCCAGCTGGACCTCGGCCTGCCGCACGCCCTGCATGGCGATGGCCCCGACGGTCGAGAAGGCGGCGTGCTCGGGCGCGACGTCGGGCGGCACCGGGACGCACATGTTGACCGGGATCCAGTTGTACTCCGCGTGCAGCGCGTACTCGTTGCCGGCCGCCGCGACCAGCTGGCCGACCTGGAACTCAGTCACCCCGCGGCCGACCTCGGTGACCACGCCGCACAGCGAGTAGCCCAGCGGGGTATAGGAGTCCAGCTTGGTCATGGCCTTCTTGTACGTGGTGGCCAGGCCCTGCTGGGACACCGAGTCCATAACCTTGCGCACCTGGTCGGGACGGGCCCGGGCCATGCCGACCAGCGACATCTTGGCCTCGGTCACCTTCATCATCTCGGTGCCGGTCGAGATGAGCGAGAACATCGACTGGACCAGGATCCCGCCGGGCCGGCAGGGGGGGGCAGGCACATCCAGGACGGCGAGTTCCCCCGACTTGTAGTTCTGAGCTATCTGCTTCATCTCGCCCTCTGGTCGCGAGCCATCACATCGGTTGTCATGTCGCCACACCCATCGACTGCGCGTGGCGGTACCACAGCTCCAGCGTCAGCAGCTGCCAGATCTGCTTGGACCGGTCCTCGCGGCCGGCCTGGTCATCGGCGATGAGCCGCCCCAGCGAGTCCCGGCGGATCATCCCCGACTCCACCAGCTCGCCGCGTACCAGGACGTCCTGGATCACCTCGCGCAGGTCCTCACGGACCCAGGCTCGCAGCGGCGCGCTGAACGAGGCCTTGGGCCGGTGCACGATCTCCCTCGGCAGCCAGGCCTCGGCCGCCCGCTTCAGCGCCATCTTGCCCTGGCGATGCTGGATCTTGCCGCTGCCCGGTATGGAGAACGCGGCGCGGGCCACCACCGGGTCCACGAACGGGACGCGCACTTCCACCGACGCCGCCATGCTGGCCCGGTCGGTGTAGGCCAGGTTCAGGCCGGGCAGGAACAGCCGGGAGTCGGCCAGGCACATCCGGTTGACCTCGTCCTGCAGGGTGTTGTCGTAGTAGATCTCGGCATGCTCGGCCAGCACCGCGTCGACGTGCCCGGCCAGGTCGGGACTGAGCAGGGCGGCGAGCTCGTCCCGGTCATAGAGGGTGTAGCTGCGCCGGAAGCGTGGCTCCTCAGGCAGGTCCGCGAACGTCAGGAAGCGCTTAGCCCACCGGGCGTAGCGCAGGCCGCGGCCCGCCGCCACGACCGGCAGCCGGTCGGTGGCGCCCGACACGGCGGACCGGGCCGGGCTGGGCAGCCGGCTGTACTTGCTGGCCAGGACGCAGGCCAGGTGCTTACGGTAGCCGCCGAACAGCTCATCGGCGCCCATGCCGGACAGCACGACCTTCACCCCGCGCTCCCGGGCCGCCTCGCACATCAGCAGAGTGTTGATCGCCGCCGGGTCGCCGATCGGCTCGTCCAGGACGTCGACGATCCGGGGCAGCATCCCGGCGATGTCCGGGGCGATCTCGATCTCGTGCAGCGAGATGCCGAACCGCGCCGCGACCTTCCGGGCGTACACCGCGTCATCCGGCATGGCCTCCAGCCGCTGGTCCTGCGCGCGGAAGGCGATCGTGTACGCGTCGATGGCCGGGTTGGCCCGGTGGGCCAGGACCGTGACGATGCTGGAGTCCAGGCCACCGGACAGGAAGCTGGACACCGGGACGTCCGAGACCAGGTGGGCGGTGACCGATTCCTGGATCACGGAACCCAGGTCCGTAGCAGGCTCGGTGGCGGCCTCGGCCGCCACGTCCGCCACCCGCCAGTAGTGCTGCACCGACGCCCGGCCGTCGGGGCGGAACCGGGCCCACGACCCCGGCGGCAGCTTGCGCACCCCGTCGATGGCGCAGCGCTGCTCGGGCAGCCAGTAATACAGCATCGACGCCACCAGGGCGCCTGGCTCCACCCGCAGTTCCGCACCGACGGCGGCCACCAGCGCCTTCAGCTCGGACGAGAAGACCACGCCGCCGCCGCGAGGGAGGTAATACAGGGGCTTGATGCCCAGTGGGTCACGGGCCAGGACCAGGTCGCCGGTTGCTTCCTCGAATATGGCGAACGCATACATGCCACGGAACCGGCGCAGCGCATCCGGCCCCCAGCGGCGCCAGGCCTCCAGCACGACCTCGGTGTCCGAACTGGTCGTGAAGCGGACGCCCTGAGCGGCCAGTTCGGCGCGCAGGTCCTGGTAGTTGTACAGCTCGCCGTTGTAGATCAGCGTCAGGCCGTCGCGGTGCAGCGGCTGGTTGGCCATCTCGCTGAGGTCGATGATCGACAGCCGCCGGAAACCGAACTGCACGGCCGGGCCGGGGCCGACGTTACTCCAGGTGCCGCTGGAGTCGGGTCCCCGGTGGGCGATCCGGTCGCTCATGATGTCCACGAGCTTGGCGGCGTCCGCCTGCTGGTAGCACCCCGCGATCCCGCACATGTCAGTTCCCGGCCTGGCCGGTCAGCCGGCGGTACACGTCGAGATAGGCCCGCCGCTGGTGGCCCCAGGCCAGGTGCTGTTCCACGCGGGCCCGCCCCAGCTTGCCCAGGCGCTCTCGCCGCGGCTCGTCATCCATCAGCCCGGCCAGGGCGGTGGCGTACTCAGTCACGTCGTTAGGGGTCACATAGACACCTGCCTCGCCGGCCGAGACGCGCGTCTCACGCAGGTCGAAGGCCAGCACCGGCAGCTCGAAGGCCATGTACTCCATGGTCTTGTTCATGGTCGACACGTCGTTCAGCGGGTTTTTCGGGTCGGGCGACAGGCCGACGTGGGCGGTGGACATGACGCGGCGGACCAGGTCGTCGGGGGCCCGGCCGGTGAACTCGACGTAATCGCCCAGGTCCAGCTCATCGCGCAGTGCCACCAGCTCGTCGAAGCTGTCCCCCTTGCCGATAAGCGTGAACCCGATATCGGTACGGCCCAGCTTGTGCACGACCACATCGGCGGCCCGCAGCACGATGTCCACCCCGTCCTGCGGGCCCATCACGCCGATGTAGACGGCCAGGAAGCGCCGGCCCCGGCGCAGCTCCGGATACTCCGGGCCGCGGGTCAGCACATCCGGGTCGGGACCGCTGCGCACGATCGTGACGTCGGCCGGGGACTTGCCGCTGCGCTGGATGGCGATCTCCCGGTAGGACTCGTTGGTGGAGGTCACGTGGTCGGCGGCCCGGTACGTCCGGCGCTCGAGGGCCCGCAGTCCGCGGTAGGGCAGCCGCGGGCCGTCCGGGAAGCGGGACTCGTAGAGCTCCGGGCACAGGTCGTGGTGGTCGAACACGAACCGCGTGCCGTCCAGGGCGCGCAGCGCCATCGCGATCGGCCAGAAGATATCCGGCGGGTTGCAGGCCTGGAACACCGCGAAGCGGCCGCGGCGCCGCGCCCGCAGGGTGCCCCACGCGGTGGCGGCGAACGAGTACACGTACTCCGCGATGAAGCCGGCCTTGCTGCCGCCGGGTGCGTACGGCCGGTACTTGTACAACTCGACCGTGTCCAGCACCGCGTACCCGGGATCCCCCGGGCCCTTGGGGCACACGACGGCGACCTGGTAGCCGTCGGCGACGAGCGCCTGGCATTCGAGCCACACCCGCCGGTCGAAGGGCACCGGCAGGTTCTGGACGATGATCAGGACCCGGCTCACCAGCCCAGTCCTTCGTAGCCGGTGAGCGATTCCACCTCGCTGCCCAGCCGACCACTGAGGTCGATCAGGTGCGGTGGCGGGGAGGTGAGCAGGGCGTCCCGCACCACCGGGTCGCTCGTGGCGACGATCGCCACTCCGGCGCCCCGCAGCGCCTCGCTGGGCTCATGGACAAGCAGCCGCCCCAGGTGCGGCAGCTTCGATTCGACGTGCCGCCGGTTGGCCCCGACCAGGCGGGCCGGGTGGACGATCGGGTCATAGATGCGGACATCGAAGCCCTTGCCGATGAGCCGCTCGGCGACCACCACGTTCGGGCTCTCCCGCAGGTCGTCGGTGTCCGTCTTGAAGCTCAGCCCGAGCAGGGCCACCGCCCGCGGCCCGTGTCCCACCACACGGTCCACGACCTCACTGATCACCAGCTCGTTCGTCTCCAGCGTCCCGACCAGCAGGGGCAGGTCAGCGCCGTTCACCCGGGCCAGGTAGAGGAGCGACCTGAGGTCCTTGGGCAGGCAGGACCCGCCGAAGGCGAAGCCGGGACGCAGGTAGGCGGGGGAGATGTTGAGTACCTGGTCTTCGCAAAACAGCGACATCACCTCGCGGGCATCCACGCCGAGGATCCGGAAGATCCGGGCCACTTCGTTGGCAAAGGACACCTTGGTGGCATGGAAGGCGTTGCAGGCGTACTTGAGCGCCTCGGCGACGCGGACGTCCACCACCCGCACCGGCTGGCCGAGAAACCGGAACAGCCCCGTGACACTGTCCGCGACCGCGGCATCCGAGGTGCCGACGATCAGGAACGGCGGGGCAAAGAAGTCGGCGATCCCGCTGCCCTCCCGGAGGAACTCCGGGCACATCGCGGCACCCACGGCGATCTCCGTGCCCGCCAGCCCGGCCGTGAGCGCCGGGATCACCACGTCATCGACGGTGCCGGGGGGCACGGTGCTGCGGATGACGACGCTGTGCTGCCCGGATGGCGGTGGCTGGACGGCGCGCAGGGCGGCCGCGATGTCCTCCATCGCCCGCCGCACGTAGAACAGGTCCGTCCCGCCCCGCCCGGTCGACGGCGTCCCGACACAGACCAGCGACAGCTCGGCTCCATCCAGCGCCGCGCGGCAGTCTGTCGTCGCGTGCAGGGCCCCGCTTGCCACCGCCTGCGCGACAAGTTCCGCGAGGCCCGGTTCGACCACCGGGCTGCGGCCGGCGCGGATCTCAGCGATCTTGGCGGCGTCGACGTCCACGCCCCAGACGTCATGGCCATTAGCGGCCAGGCAGGCCGCGGTCACCGTGCCGACGTAACCCAGGCCGAGCACTGCGACCCTCATCGCCTCACCTCACCCGATTGGCGCGCTGGGGGACCTTAGGCACATGTGGATATGAGCGCCGGGCGGCCGTGCGTGATACGCCATTTGGTCACGCTAAACAGGGACCTGGCCCACACCGAGATCATGATTACTAATTGGCGTCATATGCATACCGAGCGTGACTTTGACAGATGGTTGTGCAGTGGCTGCTGGTGCGGCGGCCATGTGGTATCACGCCCGGGCGGTCCAGGCTCCTGTGAGGGTGACCATGTGCCGTCTGCTTGGTGAATGAGCTGTACCTCAACGAGCTTTTGGGAAGGCCGTCAGTGCGCGTTCTGGTTGCGGGTGATCGTGGCTACATCGGTGCCATCCTGGTGCCGTTCCTGCGTGCCGCGGGACACCAGGTCCACGGCTTCGACCTCGGCTTGTACGAGGGGTGCGACTTCGGCCCGGCCGAGGACATCGGCCCACGGCCGCCCCGGGACATGCGGGACGCGGTGCCGGGCGAACTGGCCGGCTACGACGCCGTGGCCTGCCTCGCGGCGCTCTCCAACGACCCGCTCGGTCACCTCAACCCAGCGGCCACGTTTTCGGTGAACCTGGACGGCACCCTGCGGCTGGCCCGGGCGGCGAAGCAGGCCGGGGTCGGGCGCTTCGTGTTCGCGTCCTCGTGCAGCTTGTACGGCGCCGCTGGCTCGGCCGGGGTCGCCGAGGACGCCGACCTGGTGCCGGTCACCCCGTACGGGGAAACCAAGGTGCTGGCCGAGCGGGAGCTGTCCCGGCTGGCCGACGACAACTTCAGCCCGACCTACCTGCGTAACGCTACCGCCTACGGCGTATCCCCCCGGCTGCGCCTGGACATCGTGGTGAACAACCTGACCGCGGTGGCCATAACGACAGGCGAGGTCCGATTGGAGAGCGACGGATCGCCATGGCGTCCGCTGGTGCACATCGAGGACATCAGCCGGGCATTCCTGGCCGCGCTGAAAGCACCGCGTGAGCTGGTCCATGATGAGGCGTTCAACGTCGGGCGGCCCGAGGACAACGTGCAGGTCCGCGACATCGCCGAAATGGTACGGGAGGCGGTGCCCGGATCGAAGCTGTCGTTTGCCGAAGGGGCAGGACCGGACCTCCGCGACTACCGTGTGGATTTTTCCAAGCTGCAGGCAACGTTCCCGGACCTGCGCCTGCGCTGGGGGGTCCGGGAAGGGGTCAGCGAGCTCGCGGACGCCTATACGGCCCGCGGCTTCACCTATGACGACTTCGTTTCCCCGCGCTACGTCCGGCTGCGCCGCATCCGGGAACTGCTGTCCGCCGGGCTGATCGGCGAGACACTGCGCCGCCAGACCGATGACCCGTTCCCTCCACCGAGCACGGAAGATGCCTCGTGATCGTCAGCGCGGTTCCCCGCATTACCGGTGCGCTGCTGTTCACGCCCACCCCGCATGTCGATGAACGAGGCTTCTTCAGCCGCACATTCGATGCGGAGGTCGTGCGGTCGGCCGGGCTGGATCCGGCCGCATTCGTCCAGGACAGCCTGTCCCGCTCGGCCCGGGGCGTGGTCCGGGGCCTGCACCTGCGCGCCGGGAAGGGTGAGGCCAAGCTGGTGCGCTGCTCCTACGGCGCGGTGTTCGACGTCGTCGTGGACCTGCGGCCCGCCTCACCGACGTACTGCAACTGGGCGAGCTTCGAACTCCGCGACGACGAGCAGGTGTCGCTGTATGTGCCCGCGGGGTGCGCGCACGGCTTCCAGGCCCTGACCGGGCCGGCGGACGTCGCCTACCGCATCGACCGGGCGCACGACCCGGCCGAGGATATCTCGATCGCGTTCGACGATCCCGAGCTCGCCATCCCCTGGCCGCTGCCGGTCGCGCTGATGTCGCCGCGGGACCGGGCCGCCCCGCCGCTCGCCGCCACGCTGAGCCGGCTGGTCTGAATGTCGCGCCCGGGCCCGCCGCACCGAATTCAGCTAGCCCGCCCGCTGGATGGCGAGTGCCTTGACCAGAGCAGTCCATTCGTACGCGAGCTGGTAGGGCCAGTCGTACCAGGGCTGCGACACCGTGATGACGTACATCCGGCCACCGAAGCGGCGGCTGACCCGGATCCGGGCCCGGGTGTCCTGCGCCCGCGTGGTCACCAGGGTGACCGACTGCCAGTGGTAGCGCTGGGCCAGACGGCCCACGACCTCGGCCTCGCCCTGGGTGGTCGCCGGATCCGGCTCGAAGCAGATCAGCCTGACGGTTATGACCGCCATGGGCCCCAGCCCCGGAACACGATTACTTGGATCAAGTGGCGCCGGAGCGAGTTCTCCCTCGCCCGAGATAGTCACATTACGAACCATCCTGCCCGTCAACCAGCGCACTTGTGTGCGCGTCTCGTATATGTCTTGCTGGTGACGGCGGGGCTTGCCGGGTGGGGGCCGGGCAGCTGGGTGGGGGGACCGTGCAACTTGGGGGGTGGGGACCGTGTCCACAAACGCGGCCACGAACAATGATCAGCGTGGCATCAGCGCGTTGCGGCCGGCCACCGCGCCGGTCGCCTGGACGAGCAGATACCTGCGCGCCGCCGCGGCGGTGGACTTCGGGTCGGCCCTCGCGGCCGGTTTTGTTGCCTATGAGATCCGCTTCGACAGCCAGGGCTACGCCCCCGCCGTCTACCTGGCGCTCACCGCGCTGCTACCCGTCCTGTGGGTCGCCTCGGTCGCCCTGGCAGGCGGCTACGACCAGCGGTTCATCGGGGTCGGCTCGGACGAGTTCCGCAAGATCCTCAACGCGGCGGTCTGCCTGACTGCGGTCCTGGCCATCTTCTCCTACGGGGTCAAGTTCAACCTGGCCCGCGGGTACGTCGTGCTCGCCCTGCCCCTCGCGGCCGCCTTTACCCTCGTCGCCCGGTACTCGCTCCGCAAGCAGCTGCACAAACGGCGCCGGGACGGCCGCTACATGCGGCGGACGGTGGTGGTCGGGCACACGCCCTCGGTGGCCGATCTGGTAGCCCAGCTGCGCCGGGACAACCACCACGGCCTGTCCGTGGTGGCGGCCTGCATAGCCGGGCCGCTCGCCCAGGAGGAAGTGGCCGGTGTCCCGGTGGCCGGCGGGCTGGACAGCGTGGCGTCGGTGGTGGCCGAGGTCCGCGCCGACACCGTGGCCGTGCTGGCCTGCCCGGAGATGAACGGCAGGCGGCTCCGCGAACTCGCCTGGAGCCTGGAGAAGCACAGCGCCGACATGTACGTCGCCTCAGCCCTGCTGGACGTGGCCGGGCCGCGCACCACCATCCGCCCGGTGGCGGGCCTCCCGCTGCTGCACGTTGATCATCCCGAGCTGGCCGGGACCAGGCAGGTGGTCAAGGGCGTGTTCGACCGGGTGCTGGCCGGCCTGGCCCTCATCGTGCTGTCACCGCTGTTCGCCGTGGTCGCGGTGGCCATCCGGGTCGGCGATCCCGGGCCGGTCTTCTTCCGGCAGACCCGGGTGGGCCGGGATGAGCACACGTTCAAGGTGTGGAAGTTCCGCACCATGGTGATCGACGCGGAAGCCCGCAAGGCGCAGCTGATGGCGCACAACGACGGCGACGGCCTGCTGTTCAAGATGCGCCGGGATCCCCGGGTCACCCGGACCGGCGCGGTGCTGCGCCGCTGGTCACTCGATGAGCTCCCCCAGCTGCTCAACGTGCTGCTGGGGGAGATGTCCCTGGTCGGGCCCAGGCCGGCGCTGCCGGCCGAGACGGCGAAGTATGGGCACCACATGCGGCGCCGGCTGGCGGTGCGGCCCGGCATCACCGGCCTGTGGCAGGTGAGCGGGCGGTCCGACCTGTCCTGGGACGAGGCGGAGCGGCTCGATGTGCGCTACGTGGAGAACTGGTCCCTGGTCCTCGACGTGCAGATCCTGTGGAAGACGCTGTCTACCGTGCTGCGGGGGTCAGGCGCCTACTAGGATTCGGGCCCTAACGGTTCCGCGCTAGCCTGGAGAGCCGGCGCCCGCCGGAGAGAGGGGCGCCGCCGGTGACTGTGGACGATGACCGCCTGGCCCGTGACCTGGCCGCCGAGGCAGGCCGCCTGCTGCTCGGCCTGCGCGCCGCCGGTGGTGATCCCGGCGAGCTGCGTAACGCCGGGGACCGGCAGTCGCATGAGTTCCTGGCCGGGGCACTGGCCCGGTTGCGGCCCGCGGACGCGGTGCTGTCCGAAGAGGGCCGGGACGATCCGGCCCGGCTGGCCGCGGAGCGGGTCTGGATCGTGGACCCGCTGGACGGCACCCGGGAATACGGGGAGCCCGGCCGGGCCGACTGGGCGGTGCACGTCGCCCTCTGGGACCGCGGCGAGCTTACCGCCGGGGCGGTCGCGCTGCCCGCGCAGGAAAAAGTGCTGAGCACCGCCGAGCCCCCGGCCCCGCCCCCGGCGCTGCAGCCAGGCCGCCCGATCCGGGTGCTGGCCAGCCGGACCCGCCCGCCCGCGTTCCTGGCCCGGCTGGCCGGGCAGCTGGAACTGGAGGTCACCCCGATGGGATCAGCCGGGGCCAAGGCGGCCGCGGTGATCACCGGCGACGCGGACGCCTACCTGCACAGCGGCGGCCAGTACGAATGGGACTCGGCCGCGCCGGTGGCGGTGGCCCGGGCCGCTGGCCTGCACACATCCCGGCTGGACGGTTCGGCCCTGGCATACAACCAGACCGACCCGTCACTTCCGGATATCCTTATCTGCCCGGCGGGACTCGCCGCAACGCTGCTGGCTGGCCTGCGCACCGTCGACTGTCCGGCGGCCTAGCGTTCCCTGAGGGGAGCGTGCGCTGACCCTGTCCCCAATGCCCGACGACCCGGAGTCTGCCTGATGGCCGTGACGCGTTCTGACTACTCGCTGTCCCAGCTCGAGGCGCTCGAAGCGGAATCCATCCACATCATGCGTGAGGTGGCGGCCGAGTTCGAGCGCCCAGTGCTGCTGTTCTCGGGCGGCAAGGATTCCATCGTCATGCTGGCCCTGGCCGAGCGCGCGTTCTGGCCGGCCCGGGTCCCGTTCCCGGTCATGCACGTGGACACCGGGCACAACTTCGCCGAGGTCATCGACTACCGGGACCGCCGGGTGGCCGAGGCCGGGGTGAAGCTGGTCATCGCCTCGGTGCAGGATTCCATCGACGCCGGCCGGGTGTCCGAGGAGACCGGCCGGTGGGCCAGCCGGAACCGGCTGCAGACCATCACGCTGCTGGACGCCATCGAGGAGAACCGGTTCGACGCGGTGTTCGGCGGGGCCCGCCGGGACGAGGAGAAGGCCCGGGCCAAGGAGCGGGTGTTCTCGTTCCGCGACGAGTTCGGCCAGTGGGACCCGAAGAATCAGCGGCCCGAGCTGTGGAGCGTGTACAACACCCGGATCCGGATGGGTGAGCACATCCGGGTGTTCCCGCTGTCCAACTGGACCGAGCTCGACGTGTGGCAGTACATCGCGCGGGAGAAGCTGGAGATCCCGCCCATCTACTTCGCGCACCTCCGCCGGGTGTTCGAGCGTGACGGCATCCTGCTCGCCGACAGCGAGTTCACCCCGCGGGACGAGAACGAGACGGTCTTCGAGACCACCGTCCGGTACCGCACGGTGGGCGACATGACCTGCACCGGCGCGGTCGAGTCCAGCGCGACCACCGTGCCCGACGTGATCGCGGAGATCGCCGCCACCCGGATCACCGAGCGCGGCCAGACCCGGGCCGATGACCGGACCAGCGAGGCGGCCATGGAAGACCGCAAGCGGGAGGGGTACTTCTGATGACGGCCACCCTGGACGACGTCATCTCCCCGGAAGGGGCCCGGCCGGTGGACATCCTGCGGCTGGCCACGGCCGGCTCGGTGGACGACGGGAAGAGCACGCTGATCGGCCGCCTGCTGTTCGACTCGAAGGCCATCTTCGAGGACCAGCTGGCCGCGGTGGAGCGGACCAGCAAGGCCCGCGGCGAGGACTACACGAACCTCGCGCTGCTCACCGACGGGCTGCGGGCCGAGCGGGAGCAGGGCATCACCATCGACGTGGCCTACCGGTACTTCGCCACGCCACGCCGGAAGTTCATCATCGCGGACACTCCCGGGCACATCCAGTACACCCGCAACATGGTCACCGGGGCGTCCACCGCCGACCTGGCCATCGTGCTGGTGGACGCGCGCAATGGGCTGACCGAGCAGAGCCGGCGGCACGCGTTCCTGGCCACCCTGCTCCGGGTGCCGCACCTGGTGCTCGCGGTGAACAAGATGGACCTGGTCGACTACCGCCAGGACGTGTTCGAGCGGATCAGCGAGGAATTCGCCGCGTTCGCGGCCAAGCTGGAGATCGGCGACCTGAGCTTCATCCCGATCTCCGCCCTGCACGGCGACAACGTGGTGCAGCGGTCGGACAAGATGCCCTGGCACGACGGCCCCTCGCTGCTGCACCACCTGGAGCACGTGCACATCGCCTCCGACCGGAACCTCATCGACGTGCGGTTCCCGGTGCAGTACGTGATCCGGCCGCACCAGGCCACCGACCCGGAGCTGCACGACTATCGCGGCTACGCGGGCCAGGTGGCGGGCGGGGTGCTCAAGCCCGGTGACGAGGTGATGCACCTGCCGTCCGGGCTGACCACGAAGATCTCCCGCATCGACACCGCCCGCGGCCCGGTCCCCGACGCCTACCCGCCGATGTCGGTCACCCTGGTGCTCGAGGACGACCTGGACATCTCCCGCGGCGACATGATCTGCCGGCCGCACAACCAGCCGCTGGTCTCCCAGGACGTGGAGGGCATGGTGTGCTGGATGTCGGACAGCAGGCAGCTGGCCGCACGGGACCGGCTGGTCGTCAAGCACACCTCGCGCACGGTCAAGGCCATCGTGCGTGACCTGCACTACCGGCTCGACGTGAACACCCTGCACCGGGACGAGAGCGCGACCCGGCTGACCCTGAACGAGGTGGGCCGGGTGAGCATGCGGCTGACTCAGCCGCTGTTCTTCGACCACTACAGCCGCAACCGGCAGACCGGCGGGCTGATCCTGATCGACGAGGCGACCAACAGCACGGTCGGCGCGGTCATGATCACTGAGGGGCACTGACCAGACGGCCAGCTATGGGGGGCCATCGCGGCAGCCACGCAGGCGACGGGTGACTCCCTTCCATGACCTGCACGACTCGGAGCCCCGGGCCGCTGTGCCAGGGTGGGGGCATGACGCGCGCGAACCTGGACAAGCGGCCGGGCGAGGTCTCGGCGATGTTCGACCACGTGGCCGACCGCTACGACCTGCTCAACGACGTGCTGTCACTGGGCCAGGACCGGTGGTGGCGGCGGGTGGTGGCCCGGGCCGTCGGGGCCCGGCCGGGCGAGCGGGTGCTGGACGTGGCCGCCGGCACCGGCACCTCGTCGCGGACGTTCACCACCGCCGGCGCCGACTGCGTGGCCTGCGACTTCTCGCTGGGCATGCTGGAGGTCGGCGCGCGCCGGGCGCCGGTACCCGGGCTCAGCTTCGTGGCCGGGGACGCGATGGTGCTGCCGTTCCGCGACCAGGCGTTCGACGCGGTGACGATCTCGTTCGGGCTGCGCAACGTGACCGACCAGCAGGCCGCCCTGGCCGAGTTCCGCCGGGTCACCCGGCCGGGTGGCCGCCTGGTCATCTGCGAGTTCGGCCACCTGCCCTGGCCGTGGCTGGACACGGCCTACGCGGCGTACCTGGCGGGCGCGCTGCCCGCGGTGGCCCGGCGGCTGTCCCGCAACCCGGAGGCCTACGAGTACCTGGCTGAGTCGATCAAGGACTGGCCAGCCCAGCCCGAGCTGGCCCGGCAGATGGCTGCCGCGGGCTGGTCGGCAGTACGCTGGCGGGACCTGAGCCTCGGGGTGGTGGCGATCCATGCCGCCCGCCGCCCGGGCTGACCTCGCGGGGCGGTTTCGCTGCGTAGCCGAGGTGGGTCTAGACTCCGGAAGTGGGTTTGTGAAGCGGTTCACAAGATAGTCAGGACAAGGTTTCGTGTCCCAGGAAGTCCGCCAAGAGGCCGACGTCATCGTGGTCGGGGCCGGGCCGGCTGGCTCGGCCACCGCGTGCTACCTAGCCCGCGCCGGGATCGACGTGCTGGTGCTGGAGAAAGCCACGTTCCCGCGGGAGAAGGTGTGCGGGGACGGGCTGACCCCGCGTGCGGTCAAGGCGCTGGTCGGCATGGGCGTGCCCGTCGGCGAGCAGGACGGCTGGGTGCGGAACAAGGGGCTGCGCATCATCGGCGGCGGGGTCCGGCTCGAGCTGCCCTGGCCCGAACTGTCCAGCTACCCCGGCTACGGCCTGGTCCGCAGCCGGCTCGACTTCGACGAGACGCTGGCCCGCACCGCGCAGCGGGCGGGCGCCCGGCTGCTCGAAGGCGTCACCGTGACCGCCCCGGTCCTCGACGACTCCGGCCGGATCACCGGCGTGACTGCCCGCCCTACCGGGCAAGCCGACGAGGCCGAACGCCATTACGGGGCCCGGGTCGTGGTAGCCGCGGACGGGAACTCGTCGCGGCTGTCGCTGGCCATGGGCCTGGGCAAGCGGGACGACCGGCCGCTCGGGGTAGCCGTGCGGACGTACTACACCAGCCCCCGGCATGACGACGACTACCTCGAATCGTGGCTGGACCTGTGGGACGGCGACCGGCTGCTGCCCGGCTACGGCTGGATCTTCGGCATGGGGGACGGCACCAGCAACGTGGGCCTCGGCCTGCTCAACACGTCGTCCTCGTTCGGCAACGTGGACTACCGGGACCTGCTCCGCCGCTGGCTGGCCGGGATGCCGGCCGAGTGGGGCTACCTGGAGCGGAACCGGACCCAGCCGGTGCGCGGGGCCGCGCTGCCGATGGGCTTCAACCGGACCCCGCACTACACCCGGGGCCTGCTGCTGGCCGGCGACGCGGGCGGCATGGTGAACCCGTTCAACGGGGAGGGCATCGCCTACGCCATGGAGTCGGGCGAGCTGGCCGCCGCGTTCATCGCCCAGGCGCTGGCCCGGCCGGACGCGGCCGGCCTGGAGCGCGTGCTGTGCGGCTACCCGCAGGCGCTGAAAGATTCGTACGGCGGCTACTACACTCTCGGGCGCAAGTTCGTCCAGGCGATCGGCAACCCGCGGCTCATGCAGTTCGCGACCAAGCACGGGATGCCACGCCCGGCACTGATGCGGTTCACGCTGAAACTGCTGGCCAACCTCACCGAAGTCCGCGGCGGTGACGCGGCGGACCGGGTGATCCACGCACTGTCTAAGATGACGCCGGCGGCGTAGCCGCGCTGCGCGGCCGCTCCGTCAGGAGAAGAGGAAAGGAGGCCTGCCGTGCTGGTCTTGTACGTGCCCATCATCGTGCTCGGCGCGCTGGCTGCGTTCTTCGCGATCTTCTCGCTCGTGATGGGCCATCTGGCCGGGCCCAGGCGGTGGAACCGGGCCAAGCTCGAGGCCTACGAATGTGGCATCGAGCCGGCGCCCCCCGAGGTCGGCAGCCGGTTCCCGGTCAAGTACTACCTGACCGCGATGCTGTTCATCCTGTTCGACATCGAGATCGTGTTCCTCTACCCGTGGGCCGTGGAGTACGACCACCTGGGGGCGTTCGGCCTGGTCGAGATGGTGTTTTTCATCGTCGCCGTGCTGGTCGCCTACGGCTATGTGTGGCGGCGCGGCGGACTGGAGTGGGACTGAGCGATGGGTGTCGAAGAGAAGCTGCCGAGCGGGATCCTGCTGACCAGGGTCGAGCAGGTGATCGGCTACGCGCGCAAGTCGTCGGTCTGGCCGGCCACGTTCGGGCTGGCCTGCTGCGCCATGGAGCTGATCTCCACCGGCGGCCCGCGGCACGACCTGGCCCGGTTCGGCATGGAGCGGGCGTCCAACACGCCGCGCCAGGCCGACCTGATGATCGTGGCCGGCCGGGTCAGCCAGAAGATGGCGCCGGTGCTGCGCCAGATCTATGACCAGATGGCCGACCCCAAGTGGGTCATCTCGATGGGCGTGTGCGCGTCCAGCGGCGGCATGTTCAACAACTACGCCATCGTGCAGGGTGTGGACCACATCGTGCCGGTGGACATCTACCTGCCGGGCTGCCCGCCCCGCCCGGAGATGCTGCTGGACTCGATCGTGAAGCTGCACGACAAGATCCAGAACATGAAGCTGGGCGCGGACCGCGAGCGCGAGGTGACCGAACTGGAGCAGGCCCGGCTGCGCCGCCTGCCGCTGGCCGCCGACCTGGCCGGCCTCGAGGCCCGGAGCGGCCCGGCCGTGGCCGGCCCGGCCGGGCCCGGCCCCACCCTGCTCGGCCAGGGCGCCGCGGTGGAATCCGGACAGGCAGGAACGGGCCGGTGAGCGAGGAAAACCAGGACAACCCGCCGGGCGAGGTAGACGAGGCCGCGCTCGCGGGCCAGCAGCGGCTGGGCGAGCAGGTGGTGCGGACCGGCATGTTCGGCACGCAGACCACCGGGGACACGTCCGGCTACGGCGGCCTCCAGGTCCGCCGGGCGCCGCTGCCCTCCTCACCACGGCCGTACGGCTCGTACTTCGACGAGATCACCGGCGTGCTGGCCACCCGGCTGGCCGGGGACGGCTCGGAGTTCGCTGACGCGGTGGAACGGGTCATCGTGGAGCGCGGCGAGCTGACCCTGCACGTCCGGCGTGAGCACCTGGTCGCGGTGGCCCGGATGCTGCGCGACGAGCCGTCGCTGGCCTTCGAGCTGTGCGGCGGGGTGTCCGGGGTGCACTACCTCGGCGACCCGGACCGGGAACTGCACGCGGTGTACCACCTGACGTCGATCACGCACAACCGGCGGATCCGGCTCGAGGTCAGCGTGCCGGACGCCGACCCGCACATCCCGTCGGTGGTGGGCGTCTACCCCACCGCCAACTGGCACGAGCGGGAGACCTGGGACTTCTTCGGCCTCATCTTCGACGGGCATCCCGGGCTGACCAGGATCGAGATGCCGGACGACTGGAAGGGCCACCCGCAGCGCAAGGACTACCCGCTGGGCGGCATCCCGGTCGAATACCGCGGCGCCACCGTGCCGCCACCGGATGAACGGAGGTCGTACACGTGACCACCAGCGCTGACGCCGGGGCGGAGGGCCGCGTCTACAACGTCGGCGGCCAGGACTGGGACGAGGTCGTCCAGGCCGCCCAGGAGACCGGCGACCGGTCCGACCACGAGCACCTGATCGTCAACATGGGCCCGCAGCACCCGTCCACGCACGGGGTGCTGCGGCTGATCCTCACCCTGGACGGCGAGACCGTAACCGAGCTGCGGCCGGTCATCGGGTACCTGCACACCGGCATCGAGAAGAACATGGAGTTCCGCACGTGGACGCAGGGCGTCACGTTCTGCACCCGGATGGACTACCTGTCGCCGGTCTTCAACGAGACCGCGTTCTGCCTGGCCGTGGAGAAGCTGCTCGGCATCGAGGCGGAGATCCCGGAGCGGGCCAGCATCCTGCGGGTGCTGATGATGGAGCTGAACCGGATCTCCTCGCACATGATGGCCATCGGCACGTTCGGCCTGGAACTCGGCGCCTCCACCGTGCTGCTCTACGGGCTGCGCGAGCGGGAGAAGGTGCTGGACCTGTTCGAGCTGATCGCCGGGCTGCGGATGAACATGGCCTACGTCCGGCCCGGCGGGGTATCCCAGGACCTGCCGGCCGGCGCGCTGGACAAGATCCGCGAGTTCCTCGGCGTGATGCCGCACCAGATGGCGGAACTGCGCTCGCTGCTCGACCGGGCCCCGCTCTACCTGGCCCGGACCAAGGGGGTGGCGTTCCTCGACCTGGCCGGCTGCATGTCCCTCGGCGTGACCGGCCCGGTGCTGCGCGGCACCGGCCTGCCCTGGGACCTGCGCAAGAGCCAGCCGTACTGCGGCTACGAGACGTATGACTTCGACGTGCCGACGCAGAGCACGTGCGACGCGTATGGCCGGTACCTGGTCCGGATGGACGAGGTGGACGAGTCCCTGAAGATCATCGAGCAGTGCGCCGACCGGCTGGCCGGGTCGCGGCCGGCCGAGGACCCGGTGATGATCGGTGACAAGAAGATCGGCTGGCCGGCCCGGCTGGCGCTGGGCCCGGACGGGCTGGGCAACTCGCCGGATCACATCGCGCACATCATGGGCCAGTCGATGGAAGCCCTGATCCACCACTTCAAGCTGGTCACCGAGGGCTTCCGGGTGCCGCCCGGGCAGGTCTACGTGGCCGTCGAGTCGCCGCGTGGCGAGCTCGGCTGCCACGTGGTCAGCGACGGCGGGACCCGGCCCTACCGGGCGCACTTCCGTGACCCGTCGTTCACCAACCTGCAGGCGCTGCCCGCGATGACCGAGGGCGGCCTGGTCGCCGACGTGATCGCGGCCGTGGCGAGTATTGATCCCGTGCTGGGAGGCGTGGACCGGTGAGTGCGAACGCTGCAGGTCGGCATCGATGCTCCTCTTCGTTGGGAGGCGTGGACAGGTAATGGCCCTGACGCAGGAGGTACGGGACCGGCTGGAGCCGGATGCCGCGCAGATCATCGGGCGCTACCCGCGGTCGCGCTCGGCGCTGCTCCCGCTGCTGCACCTGGTGCAGGCCGAGGAGGGCTACGTCTCCCAGGACGGGATCGAGTACGTCGCCGGGCGGCTCGGGCTGACCGAGGCCGAGGTCACCGCGGTGACCTCGTTCTACACCATGTACAAGCGGGAGCCGGTCGGCGAGTACCACGTCGGGGTGTGCACCAACTCGCTGTGCGCGGTGATGGGCGGTGACGCCATCTTCGCCGACCTGCAGGAGCACCTCGGCATCGGCAACGACCAGACCACCGCGGACGGCAAGGTCAGCCTGGAGCACGTGGAGTGCAACGCGGCCTGCGACTACGCGCCGGTGCTGATGGTGAACTGGGAATTCTTCGACAACATGTCGCCGCGGTCGGCCCGGGACCTGGTGGACGGCCTGCGGTCCGGTGCCCCGGGCATCCAGCCGACCCGCGGCGCGCCCCGGCTGTGCACGTGGCAGCAGGCGTCGCGCATCCTGGCCGGCTTCCCGGACGGCCAGGCCGCCGAGGGGCACACCGCGGGCGAGCCGAGCCTGGCCGGGCTGCGCATCGCCAGGGGCCAGGGCTGGACACCCGATGACGACCGAGCTAATGGGAGCGCCCGATGACTTCGCTGCTGACGCCTGAGCTCTCCGCGTACTGGGACGAGCCCGACTCGTTCACGCTGGCCGGGTACCGGCGGCACGGCGGCTACACCGCGCTGTCCCGGGCCCTGGCCATGCAGCCAGACCAGGTCATCCAGACCATGAAGGACTCGGTGCTGCGCGGCCGCGGCGGGGCTGGCTTCCCCACCGGGCTCAAGTGGGGGTTCATCCCCAAGGGCGGCGGCAAGCCGCACTACCTGGTGGTGAACGCCGACGAGTCGGAGCCAGGCGCGTGCAAGGACATGCCCACCCTGCTGAACAACCCGCAGGCGCTGGTCGAGGGCATCGTGATCACGTGCTACGCGATCGGCGCGCACCGCGCGTTCGTCTACGTGCGCGGTGAGGTGCTGCACGTGATCCGCCGGGTGCACTACGCGGTGCACGAGGCGTACCAGGCCGGTTACCTGGGCCGGAACATCCTCGGCTCCGGGTTCGACCTGGAGGTGACCGTGCACGCCGGGGCGGGTGCCTACATTTGCGGCGAGGAGACCGCGCTGCTCGACTCGCTGGAAGGCTACCGCGGCCAGCCCCGGCTCAAGCCGCCGTTCCCGGCGGTGGAGGGGCTGTACGCGTGCCCGACCGTGGTCAACAACGTGGAGTCGATCTCCACCGTGCCGTACATCCTCGGCCACGGGGCGGCCGAGTTCGCCGCGATGGGCACCGAGAAGTCCACCGGCTTCGGCCTCTTCTCGCTGTCCGGGCACGTGACCATCCCGGGCCAGTACGAGGCGCCGCTCGGCACCACGCTGGGTGAGCTGCTCGAGCTGGCGGGCGGCATCCGGGCTGGGCACCGGCTGAAGTTCTGGACCCCGGGCGGCTCGTCCACCCCGCTGTTCACCGACGAGCACCTGGACGTACCGCTGGACTACGAGTCGGTGGCCAAGGCCGGGTCGATGCTCGGCACCCGGTCGATCCAGCTGTTCGACGATACCACCTGCGTGGTCCGGGTCGTGCTGCGCTGGATCAAGTTCTACCGGCACGAGTCGTGCGGCAAGTGCACCCCGTGCCGGGAAGGCAGCTACTGGGTCGAGCAGCTGCTCGAGGCGCTGGAGAACGGCCACGGCAGCGAGGCCGACCTGGACAAACTGCTGGACATCTGCACCAACATCACCGGCCGGGCGTTCTGCGCCCTGGGCGACTCGATCGAGGCGCCGGTGAAGTCGTCGATCAAGTACTTCCGGGATGAGTACCTCGAGCACCTGCGCCACGGCGGCTGCCCGTTCGACCCGGCCGCGTCGACGCTATTCGCGATGGAGTCCGCCTGATGACAGTTGAGGCAACCGGCCCGGGCCAGGTCACCCGGCCGGCCGACGGGGTGACCGTGACCATCGACGGGTTCGAGATCACCGTGCCCAAGGGCACGCTGGTCATCCGGGCCGCGGAGCTGCTGGGCATCCAGATACCCCGGTTCTGTGACCACCCGCTGCTCGACCCGGTCGGCGCCTGCCGGCAGTGCCTGGTGCACATCGAGGGCCAGCCCAAGCCGCCCGCCTCGTGCACCACCACGTGCACCGAGGGCATGGTGGTGCACACCCAGCTGACTTCGCCGGTGGCCGAGAAGGCGCAGCGCGGCATCATGGAACTGCTGCTGGTCAACCACCCGCTGGACTGCCCGATGTGCGACAAGGGCGGCGAATGCCCGCTGCAGAACCAGGCCATGTCCACCGGCCAGGGCGAGACCCGGTTCCACGGCCCGAAGCGGACGTTCCCGAAGCCCATCGCGCTGTCCACCGAGGTGCTGCTGGACCGGGAACGCTGCGTGCAGTGCGCCCGGTGCACCCGGTTCGCCGAGCAGATCGCCGGCGACCCGCTCATCGAACTGCTCGACCGCGGCCCGCAGGAACAGGTCGGGTCGGCCGAGGGCGTGCCGTTCGACTCGTACTTCTCCGGCAACACCGTGCAGATCTGCCCGGTGGGAGCGCTCACCGGGGCGGCCTACCGGTTCCGCGCCCGGCCGTTCGACCTGGTGTCCACGCCCAGCGTGTGCGAGCACTGCGCGGCCGGCTGCCGGCAGCGCACCGATCACCGGCGCGGCGCCGTCACCCGCCGGCTGGCTGGCAGTGACGCTGCGGTCAACGAGGAATGGAACTGCGACAAGGGCCGCTGGGCGTTCACTTACGCGACCCAGCCGGACCGGCTCAACGGGCCTTTGGTCCGCAACGCCGGCGGGGTGCTGGTGCCCGCCTCCTGGCCCGAGGCGTTCGCGGCCACGGCCACCGGCCTGGCGGCCGCGCGGGGCCGGGCGGCCGTGCTGACCGGCGGGCGGCTCACCATCGAGGACGCGTACGCGTACGCCAAGTTCGCCCGGGTCGCGCTGGGCAGCAACGACATCGACATGCGGGCCCGGGCCCACTGCGCCGAGGAGACGGAGTTCCTGGCCGCCCGGGTAGCCGGGCGCGGCATCGACGTCAGCTACGCGGACCTGGAGCGGGCGCCCGCCGTGCTGCTGGCCGGGTTCGAGCCCGACGACGAGTCGCCGATCGTCTTCCTCCGGCTGCGCAAGGCGGCCCGGCGCGGAACGCTGGCCGTCTACTCGATCGCCGCGCTGGCCAGCCGCGGGCTGGCCCGGATGTCCGGGGTGCTGCTGCGCACCGTGCCCGGCGCCGAGGCCACCGCGCTGGGCAGCCTGATCAGCGGCACCGGCCTGGACGAGGCGGGCCGGGCGGCGGCCGGGGCGCTGACCGCCGAAGGCGCCATCATCCTGGCCGGCGAGCGGCTGGCCGAGGTCCCCGGCGCGCTCAGTGCCGCGGACCGGCTGGCCCGGGCGACCGGCGCCCGGCTGGCCTGGGTGCCCCGCCGGGCCGGCGAGCGCGGCGCCATCGAGGCCGGCGCGCTGCCCAACCTGCTGCCCGGCGGCCGGCTGGCCGCCAGCTCGCAGGCCCGCGCCGAGGTGGCCCGGACCTGGGGCGTGGCCGCCCTGCCGGCCGGGCCCGGCCGGGACACCGCGCAGATCCTGGCCGCCGCCGAGCATGACCTGGACGCCCTGGTGGTTGGCGGCGTGGACCTGGACGACCTGCCCGACCCGGCCGCCGCCCGTGCTGCGCTGGAGGCGATCCCGTTCCTGGTCAGCCTGGAGCTGCGGCCGAGCGCGGTCACCGACCGGGCCGACGTGGTGCTGCCGGTGGCCGCGGTGGCTGAGAAGGACGGCACGTTCGTGAACTGGGAAGGCCGCCCGGGCACGTTCGGCCCGGCGCTGCAGGTGCCCGGCATCGAGTCCGACCTGCACGTGCTGCGCCGGATCGCGGATGAGATGGACGTGCACCTCGGCCTGCCCGACGCGGCCGCGGCCCGGGCCGAGCTGGCCGCGCTGGGCGCCGGGGCGGGCGGCTCCGTCGACCTGGCCGAGACCGGGTACGCCGCCCAGCTGGCCTCCGTTCCGGACACCGCCCCGCCGCAGCCCGGCCCGGGGGAGGCCGTACTGGCCACCTGGAGCCAGCTGCTGGACGCCGGGCGGATGCAGGACGGTGAGCCGTTCCTGGCCGGCACCGCCCGCCCGGTGCTGGCCAGGATGTCGGCGGCCACCGCGGCGCAGGCCGGGGTGGCCGACGGCGGTAAGGTCACTGTTGCCACGGACCGTGGTTCGCTGACCGTGCCGGTCGAGGTGACCGAGATGGCGGACCACGTGGTGTGGCTGCCGGCCCATTCCGATGGGTCCCAGGTCCGGCGCGAGCTCGGGGCCGGCCACGGCAGCCTGGTGACCCTGAGGAGCGCGCAATGACCGGTACTGCCAGCGTGGCGGGCCCGCGGCTGCTCGCCGCCGCCGATCCGACCCTGGCCAGCTTCTATAACCAGCCCTGGTGGCTGGAGATCATCAAGGTGCTGTTCATCTTCGTGTTCCTGCTGCTGCTCACGCTGTTCATGATCTGGGCCGAACGCCGGGTCATCGGGCGGATGCAGCAGCGGCCGGGACCGAACCGGGCGGGCAAGTTCGGGCTGCTCCAGTCGCTGATGGACGGGATCAAGCTGGCCCTCAAGGAAGACATCGTGCCGCGGCGGGTGGACAAGCTGCTGTTCTGGCTGGCCCCGGCGATCGCGGCCATCCCGGCGTTCATCAGCTTCGCGATCATCCCGTTCGGCCCCGAGGTGTCCATCTTCGGCGTGCGGACCCCGCTGCAGCTGGCCGACCTGCCGGTCGCGGTGCTGCTCGTGCTGGCCATGAGCTCGATCGGGGTCTACGGCATCGTGCTGGCCGGCTGGTCGTCCGAGTCGCCGTACCCGCTGCTCGGCGGGCTGCGCTCGTCGGCCCAGGTGATCAGCTACGAGATCGCGATGGGGCTGTCCTTCGTCGCGGTCTTCCTGTACTCCGGCTCGCTGTCCACGACCACCATCGTGACCAGGCAGGCGGGCAGCAACACGCAGTTCCACTGGTTCGGTGCCACCCTGCACTACCCGTCGTGGTTCGCAGTGCTGCTGTTCCCGTCGTTCGTGATCTACCTGATCACCATGGTCGGCGAGACCAACCGGCTGCCGTTCGACCTGCCCGAGGGTGAAGGCGAGCTGGTCGGCGGCTTCCACACCGAGTACGCGTCGCTCAAGTTCGCGCTGTTCTACCTGGCCGAGTACATCAACATGACCACGGTCGCCGGGCTGGCCACCACGCTGTTCCTGGGCGGCTGGCGGGCACCATGGCCGATCAGCGTGTGGTCCGGGGCCAACGCCAACTGGTGGCCGATGCTGTGGTTCCTGATCAAGGTGGGCATCCTGCTGTTCTGCTTCATCTGGCTGCGCGGCACGCTGCCCCGGATCCGCTACGACCAGCTGATGCGGTTCGGCTGGAAGGTGCTGATCCCGGTCTCACTGGTCTGGATCCTGGTCATCGCCACGATCCGGGTCTGGCGCACGCACGGCGGCAGCCCGGCCGTGTACACGGTGGCCGGGGTGCTGCTGGTCGCCCTGCTCGCGATGCTGTTCATGGCCGACACCGCGATGCAGCGCCGCCAGCAAGCCGCCGAGGAGGTCAGCCAGGTGCCGGAACCGGTGGCGGCGGACGACTCGCCGGTGTTCCCGGTACCCCCCATGGACTTGCCGCACTACCACGGAATCGGGGTCACCGTGTCCAGCGGGCACGCTGCCCCGGACTCCGCCAACGGGACGACGAAGGAGGTGACCGGTGGCTGAGTTCCTGGGGCCCGTCAAGGGCTTCGGCACGACGTTCCGCCAGATGTTCAAGAAGGTCGACACCGTCGAGTACCCGGAGCAGAAGAACCCCACCGCCCCCCGGTTCCACGGCCGTCACCAGCTCAACCGCTGGCCCGACGGGCTGGAGAAGTGCATCGGCTGCGAGCTGTGCGCCTGGGCCTGCCCGGCCGACGCGATCTACGTGGAAGGCGCGGACAATACCGACCAGGAGCGGTACTCGCCCGGGGAACGGTACGGCGCTGTCTACCAGATCAACTACCTGCGGTGCATCCTGTGCGGGCTGTGCGTGGAGGCATGCCCGACCCGGGCCCTGACCATGACCAACGAGTACGAGATCGCGGACGACAGCCGGGAGAACCTGATCTGGACCAAGGAGCAGCTGCTGGCGCCGCTGCTGCCCGGCATGGAGGCGCCGCCGCACGACATGCGGCTGGGCAAGACCGAGCGGGACTATTACCTGCTCCGCTCGGCCGGGGTAACCGAGCCGGCTGACCCGGACCTGGCCCCGGCCCCCGGCAACGACGGCGAGGCGGCGCGGCCCGACCCAGCGGCCTGGGCCCCGGCCGGCCACGCCACCACGGCCGGCGAGGCCGGCGACGAGCCGGGGGAGGAGCGATGACGCACGGCGCGGTGCTGGCCCTCACGCACACGGCCGCGACCACCCAGCAGGTGGCGTTCTGGCTGCTGGCGGTGATCTCGGTGAGCGCCGCGCTGGGCATGATCCTGGCCCGCAAGGCGGTCTACTGCGCGGTGCTGCTCGCCGTGGTGATGCTCTGCCTGGCCGTGCTGTACGCGCTGCTGGGTGCGCCGTTCCTGGCCTTCGTCCAGGTCATCGTGTACACCGGCGCGGTGCTGATGCTGTTCCTGTTCGTGCTGATGATCGTGGGCATCCGGGCCAAGGACTCCATCGTGGAGACGCTCAAGGGCCAGCGGGTGGCCGCCGGGCTGGCCGGGATCGGCCTGCTGGTGCTGCTCTCGCTGACCATCGGGCACGCCGTGATCGGGCCGGCCCCGGCGCAGACGGCCGCGTTCGGGGCGGCCAACGTCAACGCGATCGCCCGGCTGATCTTCACCACCTACGTGTTCCCGTTCGAGGTGACCAGCGCGCTGCTGATCACCGCGGCGCTGGGCGCCATGGTGCTCGCGCACCGGGAGCGCGCCGAGCCCAAGCTGACCCAGCGGGACCTGTCCCGGCTCCGGATGGCCGGCAGCCGGCCCGCGCCGCTGCCCGGTCCCGGGACCTACGCCCGGCACAACGCGGTGGACATGCCCGCCCTGCTGCCGGACGGCACCCCGGCCCAGGACTCGGTCAGCCCGTTCATCAGCCACCGGATCCAGCCGCCCGCCGTTACCGCCGGGGAGGGAATGGCCGGGGAGGGAACGGCCGGGGAAGGAACGGCCGGGGAGACGGCGGCCGGGCCGGACCAGGAGCGCACGCTGCTCGGCAGCGGCCCCGCGGCCGGCGGGCCGGAAGGGGATCAGGGATGAGCCCCGGCGACTTCGTGGCGCTGGCCGTGGTGCTGTTCGTGATCGGCGCCGTGGGCGTGCTGGTCCGCCGCAACGCCATGGTCATCTTCATGTGCGTGGAGCTCATGCTGAACGCGGTCAACCTGGCCTTCGTGGCGTTCGCCCGGGCGCACAGCAACCTCGGCGGCCAGGTCATCGCGTTCTTCGTGATGGTGGTCGCGGCGGCCGAGGTCGTGGTGGGCCTGGCCATCCTGATGGCCATCTTCCGCAGCCGCAGGTCCGCGTCGGTGGATGACGCGAGCCTGCTGAAGTACTAGAACGTCGCTGGACGCCGCCGGGCGGCCCGCCGGGGCAGCCCGCTGAAGCACGAGGAGTAGCGCAGTGACAGGCTCACTTGCGGCCGCGCAGCCGACCGTGGCCCACGCCGAGGCCACGTTGCCCGCCGTCGGCGCGCAGCAGGCGGCGTGGCTGCTGCTCGTGTTCCCGCTGTTCGGCGCCGTGGTGCTGCTGCTGGGCGGGAAGCGGACCGACCGCTGGGGGCACCTGCTGGGGGTGGCCATGCCGCTGGCCGCGTTCGGCTACGCGCTGATCGCGTTCGCCCAGATGCTCGGCTACCCGGCCAGCCAGCGCAGCCGGGACGTCCAGGTGTACCAGTGGATCGCGGCGGGCGCGTTCCGGGTGAACGTCGGCCTGCAGCTGGACCAGCTGTCCATCTGCTTCGTGCTGCTGATCACCGGGGTCGGCTCGCTGATCCACATCTTCTCGGTCGGCTACATGGCCCACGACCCGGAGCGGCGCCGGTTCTTCGGCTACATGAACCTGTTCGTGGCGGCCATGCTGCTGCTCGTGCTGGCCGACAACTACCTGCTGCTGTACGCCGGCTGGGAAGGCGTCGGCCTGGCCTCCTACCTGCTGATCGGGTTCTGGCAGTACAAGCCGCCGGCCGCGGTGGCAGCCAAGAAGGCGTTCATCGCCAACCGGGTCGGTGACGCCGGGCTGTCGCTGGCCATCATGCTGATGTTCAGCACGTTCGGCACGGTGACGTTCGCCGGGGTGTTCTCCCATGCCCATCAGGCCGGCCACGGCGTGCTCACCGCGATGGGGCTGCTGCTGCTGCTCGGCGCGTGCGGGAAGTCGGCCCAGCTGCCGCTGCAGTCCTGGCTGCTGGACGCGATGGAGGGCCCGACCCCGGTGTCCGCGCTGATCCACGCGGCGACCATGGTCACGGCCGGTGTCTACCTGATCGTCCGGTCCGGCCCGGTCTTCGACCTGACCGCCGACGCCCGGCTGGCCGTGGCCATCGTGGGCGCGGCCACCCTGCTGTTCGGCGGGATCATCGCCTCGGCCAAGGACGACATCAAGAAGTCGCTGGCCGGGTCGACGATGAGCCAGATCGGCTACATGATGCTGGCCGCCGGGGTGGGGCCCGCGGGGTACCCGTTCGCGATCGCGCTGCTCCTGGCGCACGGGTTCTATAAGGCCGGGCTGTTCCTCGACGCCGGGTCGATCATGCACGGGATGAACGACGAGGTGAACATGCGCCGCTTCGGCGGCCTGTTCGCGGTCTTCCCGATCACGTTCAGCACGTTCGCGGCGTGCTACCTGGCCATCATCGGCATTCCCCCGTTCTCCGGGTTCTTCGCCAAGGACACCGTGATCGACGCGGCCTACCACGATGGCAGCACCACGGGCTGGATCATCGGCACCGCGGCGCTGATCGGCGCGGGCGTCACGTCGTTCTACATGACCCGGATGCTGTTCATGACGTTCTTCGGGCCGCGCCGCTGGCATCACGACGCGCACCCGCACGAGGCGCCCGCGGTGATGACCTGGCCGGTGATCCTGCTGGCCATCGGCGCCCTGGGCTTCGGCGCGTTCGAGGTCACCGGTGACCGGCTGGCCCGGTTCCTCGGCCCGGTGACCGGTTACACGCCCCCCCAGCCGGCCCTGTTCACCCTGGCCGGCGTCGTCGCGCTGGTCCTGGTGGTGATCTTCGGGGTGGTTGCGTGGCTGCTGTTCGGGCGCCGGCCGGTGCCGGAGGCCGCCCCGGCCGCCGGGCCCGTGGTCACGGCCGCGCGCAAGGACCTGTACGGCGATGCGGTCAACGAGTCGCTGCTGATGCGGCCCGGGCAGTGGCTGACCCGGCTGTCCGTGTACTTCGACAACCGTGGCGTGGACGGCCTGGTCAACACCGTGGCCGCGACCATCGGCGGCACATCGGGCCGGATGCGCCGGATCCAGACCGGGTTCGTCCGGTCCTACGCGCTGTCCATGTTCCTCGGCGGGGTGCTGCTGGTCGGCGCCCTTCTGCTGGCGAGAATCTAGGAGACCGCCGGTCATGAGCACGTTCCCCTGGCTCACCGTCATCGGTGCCGTCCCGCTGGCCGGCGCGCTGGTGATCGCGGCCACTCCCGGCGGGTCCGCGCCGGGCAGCGCGGCCGACCGGGCCGCCCGGCGGCTGCTGGTCAAGCGGCTGGCCCTGGTGTTCACCCTGATCACGCTGGGCCTGACCATCGCCATGATGGTGGCGTTCAAGCCCAGCGGCCCGGAGTTCCAGTTCAGCCAGACCTACCAGTGGATCCCGCAGTTCGGCGTGCACTACGCGGTCGGCGTGGACGGCATCGCGCTGGTGCTCATCGGGATGACGGCCGTGCTGATGCCGGTGGTCGTGCTGGCCTCGTGGAACGACGCCGATCCGCCGGAGGAGCCGGACGGCGCCGTGCGGCCGGCCGCCGAGGGCCCGGTGGCAGCCGGCACCGGGGCAGTCGGCACCGGGGCAGCCGGCACCGGGGCCGCCAGCCCGGCGGTGGCCCGGCCGCGGCGCGGGGTGAAGAGCTACTTCGCGCTGCTGCTGGTGCTGGAGACCATGATGGTCGGCGTGTTCGCGGCCACCGACGTGTTCCTGTTCTATGTGTTCTTCGAGGCCATGCTGATCCCGATGTACTTCCTGATCGGCAGCTTCGGGGTCGGCCAGCGGCAGTACGCGGCAGTCAAGTTCCTGCTGTACAGCCTGTTCGGCGGGCTGCTCATGCTGGTCGCGGTCATCGCGCTGTACGTGTACTCGGCGCACGGCGGGCACCCGGGCACGTTCCTGTTCAGCCAGCTCACCCACGTGACGTTCGGCCCGGTCACGCAGAAGTGGCTGTTCCTCGGGTTCTTCGTCGCGTTCGCCATCAAGGCGCCGCTGTGGCCGTTCCACACCTGGCTGCCGGACGCCGCCACCGCCGCCCAGCCGGGCACCGCGGTGCTGCTGGTCGGCGTGATGGACAAGGTCGGCACGTTCGGGATGATCCGCTACTGCCTGCAGCTGTTCCCGGCCGCGGCCCGGTATTTCACCCCGCTCATCATCGTGCTGGCGGTGATCGGGATCCTGTACGGGGCCATCGTGGCCATCGGCCAGCGGGACCTCAAGCGGCTGATCGCGTACACGTCGGTCTCGCACTTCGGCTTCATTGTGCTGGGCATCTTCGTGCTGACCAGCGAGGGCCAGTCGGGGGCCACGCTGTACATGGTCAACCACGCGTTCGCCACCGGGGCGCTGTTCCTCATCGCGGGCTTCATGATCGCCCGCCGCCGCTCGCAGCGGATCGCCGATTACGGCGGGGTGCAGAAGGTGGCGCCGCTGCTGGCCGGGCTGTTCCTGATCTCCGGCCTGGCCGGGCTGTCGCTGCCCGGGCTGTCCACGTTCGTCAGCGAGTTCCTGGTCCTGGTGGGCACGTTCACCCGGTACAAGGTGGCGGCGTCGTTCGCCACCGCGGGCATCATCCTGGCCTCGATCTACATCCTGTGGATGTACCAGCGGACCATGACCGGGCCGGTCCGCGAGGAGGTCGCCGACATGCCCGACCTGCGGGCCCGCGAGCTTTGGGCGGTCGGGCCGCTGATCGCGCTGCTCGTGGTGTTCGGCGTGTACCCCAAGCCGCTGCTCGACCTGATCAACCCCGCGGTGCACGACACGCTGTCCCAGGTGCACGTGACCGACCCGGTGCCCCAGCATCCGGCCACGGCCAGCAGTACCGCGTTCGGTGTCGGTAACCGGCTGATCCTGCTGCGCGCCGGGGGCGCGCAGATCCAGAAGGGAATCACCCCGTGACCGGGTCCCTCGCGGTGAGCACGATCACCCCGCCGCACATCGAGTACAGCCAGCTGTCCCCGATGCTGCTGGTGTTCGGCGTGGCCGTGGTGGGCGTGCTGGTGGAGGCGTTCCTGCCCCGGCCGCAGCGGCGCAACGCGCAGCTCGTGCTCACCCTGGGCGGGCTGGCCGCGGCGTTCATCCTCACCATCCTGGTCGCCGCCACGTCGTCGCTGTTCAGCCACGGGGCGCCGGGGAACGTCGCGGCCATGGGCGCGGTCGGGGTGGACGGCCCCACGCTGTTCGTGTGGGGCACGATCCTGGTCCTCGCGTTCGTCAGCGTGCTGCTGATCGCGGAGTCCTCCCGGGACGGCGAGACGTTCGTGGCCCAGGCCGCGACCACGCCGGGCAGCGCCGAGGAACGGGCCGCGCAGCTGGCCGGCCAGGCGCACACCGAGATCTACCCGCTGACCCTGTTCGCGGTGGGCGGCATGCTGCTGTTCCCGGCCAGCAACGACCTGCTGACCATGTTCGTCGCGCTGGAAGTGCTGTCGCTGCCGCTGTACCTGCTGTGCGGGCTGGCCCGGCGGCGCCGGCTGCTGTCCCAGGAAGCAGCCATGAAGTACTTCCTGCTCGGCGCGTTCTCGTCGGCGTTCTTCCTGTTCGGCGTGGCCATGCTGTACGGCTACGCGGGCTCGGTCCAGCTGCGCGCCATCGCCGCCGCGGCGACCAGCAACACCGGTGACACCACGCTGCTCTACGCCGGGATGGCCCTGCTCGGCGTCGGCCTGCTGTTCAAGATCGGCGCGGTCCCGTTCCAGAGCTGGAAGCCGGACGTCTACCAGGGGGCGCCCACCCCGATCACCGCGCTGATGGCCTCGTGCACGCTGGTCGCCGCGTTCGGCGCGCTGCTGCGCGTGTTCTACGTCGCGTTCGGCCAGCTGACCTGGGACTGGCGGCCGGCCTTTTGGGCGGTGGCCATCCTGACCATGGTGGTCGGCGCGATCATCGCGATCACCCAGACCGACGTGAAGCGGCTGCTCGCCTACTCCTCGATCGCGCACGGCGGCTTCGTGCTGACCGGCGTGGTGGCGGCCAGCGTGGCCGGGCTATCCAGCAGCCTGTTCTACCTGGCCGTGTACGGCTTCTCCACCATCGGCGCGTTCGCCGTGGTCACGCTGGTCCGCGACCCGGCCGGCGAAGCCTGGCACCTGTCCAGCTGGGCGGGCCTGGGCAAGCGGTCGCCGCTGCTGGCCGGGATCTTCGCGTTCTTCCTGCTGGCCTTCGCCGGGATCCCGCTGACCAGCGGGTTCACCGGGAAGTTCGCGGTGTTCCAGGCGGCCATCGCGGGCGGGGCCACGCCGCTGGTCATCGTCGGCGTGATCGCCAGCGCCATCGCCGCGTTCTTCTACGTGCGGGTGATCGTGCTCATGTTCTTCAGCGACCCGGCCCCCGGTGGCCTGACCGTGGTCACCCCGGGGATCTTCACTGGCGCGGCGGTGACCATCGGGGTGCTCGCCACGCTGGTCTTCGGCATCGTGCCGCAGCCGCTGCTCAGCCTGGCCAACCATGCGGCCGCCCACCTGTTCGTCCGCTGACGGGCCGGGGCCGCCCACCCGGCCCCGGCCCGGCGGTGGAGTGTCCAGGACCCCGCGGAGGGGCATATTTTGGGACGGCTGAGCCGACCGACGACCAGGAGCCCGAGTGATCGCCACCGTCCCCGTTGAGCTGACCGACGCTGCCCTGGCCTCGGACGTGCAGGACCGGCTCAAGCGGGTGGAGCAGCAGCTCGCCGACGCCACTCGCGCCGAGGAGCGGCTGCTGGCCGAGGCTTCCACCCACCTGATCGAAGCCGGCGGCAAGCGGTTCCGGGCCACGCTCGTGCTGCTGGCCGGCCAGTTCGGCGATCCCGCCGACGAGCGGGTGGTGCGGGCCGCCACGGCGATCGAGCTGACCCACCTGGCCACGCTGTACCACGACGACGTGATGGACGAGGCGCCGCTGCGCCGCGGGCACCAGAGCGCCAACTCACGGTGGACCAACACGATCGCCATCCTGACCGGCGACTTCCTGTTCGCCCGGGCCTCGAAGATCCTGGCCGAGCTGGGCGCGGACGCGGTCCGGATCCAGGCCGACACGTTCACCCGGCTGGTCAGCGGGCAGGTGGCCGAGACCATCGGGCCCGCGCCCGGCCAGGACCCGCTGGACCACTACCTCTACGTGGTGAAGGAGAAGACCGGGTCGCTGGTGGCCACGGCCGGCCGGTACGGGGCCATGTACTCCGATGCCCCGGCGGATGTAGTGCAGCGGATCGAGCCTGCCTGCGAGGCGATCGGGGTGGCCTGGCAGCTGTCCGACGACATCCTCGACGTGGCCAGCGACGCCGCTCAGTCGGGCAAGACGCCCGGCACCGACCTGCGCGAGGGGGTGCGCAGCCTGCCCGTGCTGTACGCCCTGCGGTCCAGCCGGCCCGCCGACGCCAGGCTGCGTGAGCTGCTGGATTCCGCGGACCTTACCGACCAGGCGCTGCACGCGGAGGCGCTCGGCCTGCTCCGCGGCAACCCGGCCATGCAGCAGGCCCGGGCCGACCTGCGGCACTGGGCTGGGGTGGCCCGGGAGCAGATCGAGGGGCTGCCGGACGTGCCGGCCCGCACCGCGTTCGCCGGCCTGTGCGACTACGTAGTCGACCGCACTGGCTAGCCCGGGGGACGGCCTCCCGGAACCCCCGCTCGACGCTGCGCGCCGAACCCCGGCCCGGTGCTGGTTTCACCCTGGGTCAGACCGCGCCGGGCGCTGCCCTGGCGCCACCCGGCCCGGGGGGCGGCGGCTGCTTGCGGGAGCTCCGATGAGCCACGGAGGTGCCCACCCCGTGCCCCAGGATCCCCAGTGCCGTGAATACGGCGGCCAGGGCGATGAGAAGCAAGTACCTGGCCCAGGAATGATAGGGGGTGGGGGTGGCGCCGGGGTCGAGCTGGAAGGCGATCTTTACGGCGGCAGCCGCGATGAGCAGGCAGCCACCCGATCCAGCGGCCGCCCGGGCCAGCGGCCGGCGGCGCGCCGGGGCCGGCGGCCGCGCCGAGGCGGCCGCGGGCGGGCCGGCGGGGGCGCCCGGGATGTCGGCGGTCAGTGCGGCCAGGTCGGCGTAGGTCCGCGCGGACAGCGCCTGGCCGGCCCGCGTGTCCAGTTCGGCCTTGGTCAGCCGTCCATGCACGAACGCGGCCTTCAGCGCCTCGAGCACCTGCTCGCGGTCGGCGTGGCCCGCCCTGAGCCGGCCACCGCCGGCCGCTGCCCGGTCTTGGGGCCCTGTCATCACCAGCACCTTCTCCCCGCACGATGCAGGTAGAGCGTAGCGCGGCGGCCCCCGCGGCCAGGCCCAGCCCCAGTCCCGGAACGTGGCCCAGCCCGGGGGGCGCCCCCGGGCGCACCGGCGAGGCGAGGCGCTCCGCAGGCGTGTGCGCGCCGGGCCGGCGTTCGGCGCGGAGCGGCGACCGGGGGGATCCGGGGGTCGCCCCCTTACCCCCCGGGCTAACACCGTCCGGCGCCGCTGGGGTGGCACCGGACGGCTGACCTTGGTCCGCCCCGGTCCGGCCGCGCTGGGCCGGGGCGGAGAACCCGGTTCGGGCGTTATGCGGCGGTGGTCAGGTTGGCTTGCGGTTGCGGTTGCGGGCCAGGGCCGGGCGGGCCGGCCCGGTGCGGACCCCGCCGGGATGCTCCCCGCCCAGCCGGACCCAGTACCCGACCGGGAACAGCCGGACGTGCAGGCGGGTGTCCACCAGCCCCCACAGCCCGCGCCGGGCGAACAGGGCCACGGCGATGGCCACCAGGCCCAGGATGATCAGGTACCAGGCGTTGTACGAGGCCAGCGTCTGCTGCAGCACCATGTACACCGCCGTGCCGATGATCGGGCCCTCGATCGTGCCCAGCCCGCCGATGATGGTCGCGAACGCCATCTCGGCCGTCCACTGCACGCTGAACACCGCGCTCGGCTGGACCTGGAGCTGGCTGATGGCGAGCACGCCGCCCGCCGCGCCGCAGCCCGCGCCGGCCACCAGGAACACGAGCATCCGGGCCAGGCCGACCCGCGCCCCGGAGCTGCGCGCCGCCACCTCGTCGTCGCGGATGGCGGTGAGCACCAGGCCGAGCCGGCCGCGCAGCAGCAGGTAGATGGCGACCAGGGACAGCACGGTGACAGCCAGCCCGGCCCAGTACGTGTACGCGGTGAGCAGCGTCGGGTCGAACCCGGAGAAGCCGGGCAGCGGCATGCCGGTGCCGCCGCCGATCGACGAGAACCGCTCGATGATGAGCATGATCGTCGCGGCCAGCACCCAGGTGGCGATGGCGAAGTACCCGCTGCGCAGCCGGGAGACCAGCCACCACAGCGGCAGCGCGACCACGCCGCAGCCGATCGCCGCGACCGGCAGCGCGGCGAACGGGGAGGTGCCGTTGATGGCCAGGATCAGCACGAAGTACGCGCCCAGCCCGACGAACGCCTGCTGGCCCACCGACACCAGGCCCGCGTAGCCGGCCAGCAGGTTCCACATGCTGGCCATGGTGAGCACGATGAACGCCTGCACCAGGATGCTGGTCGTGCCGGAGTAGACGATGTACGGGAACATGGCCAGCACGACCACCACGATCAGCGCGGCGATCCCGGTCCAGGCCACGTTCCGGCGCGACCGGGTGACCCGGAACGCTTCCGCCCGCCGCGGGCCGGCGTCGGTGGCCACGCTCATGACTGCGCCTTCCGGTACGTGAGCCCCTGCGGCCGGAAGACCAGCACGGCCAGGAAGACGAGGTAGCCGGCCAGCAGCTCGTAGGAGATGTTGATCTGCGCGCCGATCTGCTGGGCCACCCCCAGCACCACCCCGCCGAGCAGCGTCCCCCACAGCGAGCCGAGCCCGCCGATGACCACGGCCGCGAACGCGAACAGCAGGATCGTGTCGGTGCCGGTGGTCGGGGAGAGCTGGGAGTACATGCCGTAGGCGATGCCGCCCAGCGCGACGGTGCCAAACGCCAGCGCCGCCGCGATGCCGAACACGTGCCGGTAGTCGGCCCCGGCCAGCTGCACCGCTTCCTGGTCGTCGGCGGTGGCCCGGATCAGCCGGCCGTACTTGGACCGGGACAGGAAGTACTGCAGCCCGGACAGCACGACCACGGCCACCGCGAAGATGACCACCAGCAGGTAGGCGATCTGGATCTGCGAGCCGATGCTGAACGAGTCCTGGACCAGCGGGAGCCCGGCGCCGATGCCGCGGCTGTTGGCCGTGAAGAACTGCAGCAGGGCGTTCTCGATGACTATGGACAGGCCGAACGTCACGATCAGCGTGGTCAGCACGCCGCGGTTCAGGGAGCGCTGGATGAGCGTGCGCTGCAGCGCGTAACCGATCACCGCCATCACCGGCACCACGACGAGGAACGACCAGAGCACCGGGACGTGGATCACGGTGATGACGAAGATCGCGAGGTAGCCGGCCACCACGGCCAGGTCGCCGTGCGCCAGGTTGACCACCTTCATCACGCCGAACATCAGCGACAGGCCACAGGCGAACAGCGCGTACAGGCCGCCGGTCAGCACCCCCTGGATGATGGCGTTCACCCAGGCCATAACGACTCACTCCGTTCCGCGGGCGAGCTGGCCGCGGGGGTGCCCGCCAGCCCGAAGTAGGCCGCCTCGACCTGGTCCGCGGTGACGTCGGCGGGCCGGCTCTCCAGCGTGGTGCGGCCCTCCAGCAGGCAGTGGATGTGGGTAGCCACCCGCAGCGCCTGGCTCACGTCCTGCTCGACCAGCAGCACGGTGAGGCCGGTGGCCATGATCTCCGGGAGCATGCCGTAGATGCGCTGGACGATCACCGGGGCGAGGCCGAGGGACAGCTCGTCCAGCAGCAGCACCCGGGGGTTGGCCACCAGCGCCCGGCCGATGGCCACGGTCTGCTGCTCACCGCCGGACAGCTGGGCGGTCCGCTGGCCGCGGCGCTCCCGCATCCAGCCGAACATCTCATACACCCGCTCGATGGTCCACGGCCCCGGCCGGGCATAGCTGGCGCCGACCCGCAGGTTCTCCTCCACGGACAGCGACTCGAACAGCCGCCTGCCCTCCGGCACCATGACGATGCCCAGCCGGGCCCGGCGCTCGGGCCGCAGCCCGGTCACGTCCTGCCGGTCGAACCGGATCGAGCCCGCCGCCGGGTGGTGCAGCCCGGCGATCGTGCGCAGCAGGGTCGATTTGCCCGCCCCGTTCGCGCCGATGATCGCGTACGCCTCGCCGGGAAACACCCGGAACGAGACGTCGTTCAGGGCGCGGAGCTGCCCGTGGTTCACGATCAGGCCCTGCGCCTCGAGCAGCGGGGTCCCGCTGCCCGGCCGCCCCCCGCCCACCTCCCCATGCCGCTGCACTCCCGGTGCGGTCATGTGCGGCTCCGTTCCTGGCCGGCCGCGCCGTCGCCCGGCCCGGCGTCCCCGCCCGGCCCGGTGTCCCTGGCCGGCCCGGCCGGGGAGCCCGCCCGGCCCGGCCCGGCCGGGGCGGGCTCCAGGGAGCTGCCGGCCAGCGACGCGGTGACGTCGGTGCCCAGGAACACCTCGCGGACGGCGGGCTGGGCCAGCACGGCGGCCGGGTCGCCGTCGCCGACGAACTTGCCGCCGGCCAGGCAGATCAGCCGGCCTACCACCGCGGTGAGCGCGCGCACCACGTGCTCGATCCAGATCACCGCGATGCCGTCGGCGTTGACCCCGCGGACGATCTCCACCAGCTGGGCCACCTCCGGGTCGGTCAGCCCGCCCGCCACCTCGTCCAGCAGCAGCACGGTGGGCTGGGTGGCCAGGGCGCGGGCCAGTTCCAGCCGCTTGCGCTGCAGCAGGCCGAGGCGCTCGGCGGGCACGTTGGCCTGGCCGGACATGCCGGCCCGCTGCAGCGCGCCGACCGCGGCCGTGTAGCTAGCCCGCCGCCGCAGCCCACCGCCCTGCTGCGCGGCGATGAGCAGGTTCTCGAACACGGTCATGTCGCCGAACGGCCGCGGCACCTGGTACGTGCGGCCGATGCCCAGCCGGCACCGGGCCGCTGCGTCCAGCCTGGTCACCGGGCGCCCGGCGAAGCGGATCTCACCGGCGTCCGGGCCCAGGTCGCCGGAAATGAGGCCGAACAGGCTGGTCTTGCCCGCGCCGTTCGGCCCCACTATCCCGACGGTGTCCCCCGGCCCGACTTCCAGCGACAGGTCCTCCGCGATGACGACCCGGCCGAACCGTTTCGCCACGTGCTCGAGCTCGAGTAGCTGGCTGGCCATCAGGTCACGTGTTGGTCGGCATCAGGTCGGCGGTGATCTTCGCTTCCGGCAGCAGCGTGTTGTCGACGACCTGCAGTTCCAGCGGGTACTTGGTGCCCTTCTGCCATTGCACGCCGGCGGGCGGGGTGATGGCCACGCCCGGGGCGGGGCCGCCCGAGGCGAAGTCCAGCGGGCCGGCCAGGGCGTGGATGTTCACCTGGTGGATGGCCGCCGCGACCTCGGTCTTGTCGTGCGGGTCGCTGACCGACGTCAGCGCCGCGTGGGCCACCTCGAACAGGCTGTAGTTGCTGATGTTGGCGTTCCACTGGCCGCCGGTCGCCGACTCGAACTCGTTGGCCATCTGCTGGCAGCCCTCGCCGGTGAACGAGGACTTCCACGGCAGGGTGGGCACCCACCAGGTGTCGGTGGCCACGTTGTACACCGACGAGCCCATGGCGTACGCGTCGGTCGGGAACAGCAGCACCTTGGCCACGGTGGCCAGCTTGGGCCGGAAGCCCTGCTGGATCGACTGCTTCCACATGGTGGCGAAGTCGGGCGGCAGCGGCACGTTGGTGAAGAAGTCCGCACCGGCCGATTTGAACTGGGAGATCATCGAAGAATAGTTCGTGGTCCCGTCCGGGTACGCCGAGGACAGCACCATCGTGTAGCCGGCCGCCTTGGCGATCGGCGGGAACACCGCGCGGAACGCGTTGCCGTCCGAGTCGTTGGGGAACGCGGCCGCGACCACCTTGTCCGTGTGCAGCTGCGCGTGGATCCGGTTCCACATCGGGATGAAGCACTTGACCAGATGCTCGGCCCCGAGGAAGTACATGACCACGTACTTGGGCTTGAGGGTCGGCTTGGCCGGGTTGCCGCCGAGGTTGATGTACCAGGACTCCCACGGGATGTTCGAGCAGACCAGCGGGGTGCCAAGCGACTCGGCCTGGCTGGCCACCGCGTTGACCGTCTCCGGGGTGGACGACGCGCACAGCATGTCCACGCCGTCGGTCAGGATGGCCGTCCGGGCCAAGTCGCCGGCCCGGGTCACACTGGACTGGGAATCATAGGACTTGATGGTGACCGGGTAGGTCTTGCCGCCGATCTTGAACCCGTTCTTGTACGGGGTGGTCTGCTTGATCTTGGACAGCACCCAGCTGTCGGCCGCGCCGAACCCGGCCAGGTCGCCAGTCAGCGGGTGGATCCAGCCGATCGTGATGCTCTTGGTGCTCCCCGAACCGGATCCCTTGATGCCGGAGCTGCACGCGTCCAGCAGCCCGCCACCGCCGACCATGGCCGCGCCCGCGCCGACCGCGCGGAGCAGGCTGCGCCGGCTGACCGCGCCTGGCTCGCTGGTTCTGCCGGATTCCACAGTCTGGTCACTCATCTGTCATCGGTCTCCTTAGGAGGTCGTTTCGCAGAGGTGGGACCGGTCCGCGGCCTTCGTGCCGCGGGCGGGTCCCCTTCAGCAGGGGGCGTCTGGTGACCTGAAGATGCTCCGTGGCCACGCCGCCCGCTTCCTGACGTTCCATTCCGTCTCCTCGACCTCGGCGCCCCACCTGGCACCGGTATCCGGGTTTCCGGTGCCGGAGGCCACCCCCCACCAACGCTCAGTTCAGCGTCGGGCACTGCGGGATCAAGGCATTGCTAGTGTGCGCTTGGCGTACGGCTATGCGCAATACGGATACACGCAAAGGAGAGATTTCGTCTGGGCCACGAACTGCCCGGCTGCTGCGCCGGACACCGGCCCCGGCCGGCTGCGCGGACCGCGGTGGTACCCGGGCCATTATGGAGGCCGGCCGGCCCGCCACTGGGGCGCGGCCGGAAACGCGGCTGAGGGCCGGCCCGCCGCCCGGCGCGAATGCGCTGCTGTGCATGTCCACCCTCCGCTGGCTCGGCGGTACGCCATGACTGCGGGCCAAGGTTCCGACTGCCGCGAACCTAGACTCTGCTGGCCATAAATGTCAACAATTCTGTGGCTACCGTTATCAGCTCAACTTGTGGGCCGGGCCGCCCGGCCCGGTGCCGCCCGGCACCCGGCCTGAGCGCGGCTGTTACGATTCTGGCCTGCGTAAGCTGCCGGCACAGGCGGGTCAGGGGCACGCTCGCCAGGCGGCCTTCGCTGCAGAGATCGTTGACAATATCGATTGCAGCGGACTAGCTTCCGGACCAGAGGGGTGCGCCCGCCCCGCGGGCGGGCGAGCCCGGGAAGGAACAGGTGAGCGTGAGCCAACCGGCCGCGGCCGCGCCGGGCATCCGGTGCATGATGATGCGCGGCGGGACGTCGAAGGGCCTGTACTTTCTCGCCTCCGATCTGCCGCCCCAGCCCGCCCAGCGCGATGCGCTGCTGCTGCGCATCATGGGCAGCGGCCACCCGCTGCAGATCGACGGGCTGGGCGGCGCGCATTCGCTGACGTCCAAGGTGGCGGTGATCTCGCCCACGCGCCGCGGCGACGCCGACGTCGACTACCTGTTTCTCCAGCTCGGGGTCGAGCAGGCCACCGTAACCGACCGGCAGAACTGCGGGAACATCCTGGCCGGGGTGGGCCCGTTCGCCGTCGAGCGGGGCCTGATCCAGCCCGGCGGCGACACCACCACGACGCGCATCCGGATGGTGAACTCAGGCAGCGTGGTGACCGCGACGTTCGCCACCCCGGGCGGAGTGCCGGACTACTCGGGCCACACCGTGATCGCCGGGGTGCCGGGCAGCGCCGCCCCGGTCAGCCTGCGGTTCGCCGGCACCGCCGGCTCGGCCACCGGGCGGCTGCTGCCCACCGGCCACATCACCGACGTCATCGGCGGGGTCGAGGTCAGCTGCGTGGACAACGGCATGCCAGTGGTCGTGGTGCGGGCCACCGACCTCGGGATCACCGGCTACGAAGCGCACGCTGAGCTGGCCGGGGACGCCGGGCTGCAGGACCGGGTCCAGGCCCTGCGGCTGGCGGCCGGCCAGCTGATGGGCCTGGGCGACGTGAGCGGGATGTCTGTGCCCAAGACGACGCTGGTCAGCGCCCCACGGGACGGTGGCACCATCTGCACGCGCACGTTCATCCCGGCCCGGCCGCACACCGCGATCGGCGTGCTCGGGGCGGTCAGCGCGGCCACCGCGCTGCTGCTGCCCGGCGCGGCCGGGGCCGAGCTCGCCCGGTGGCCCAGTCCCGGCCAGCCCATCGACGTCGAGCATCCCAGCGGTCATCTGCTGGTGGAGGTCGAGCTGGACAGCTCGCAGCATCCGCCGCTGGTCCGCACCGCGGGTGTGCTGCGAACCGCGCGCAAGCTGTTCGACGGAACGGTTTTCGCCAGCCATCAGCCCTAGCCGCGCCGCGCCGCCAGCGCGGCTGGCCCGGCCGGGGAACCTGCCGGGGACCAGGGGAAGGAGTTGCCTAGTGCCGGAGGACTCCAAGCCGGCCGTTACCGAAGCGCTCCGCGCCGCGATTATCGCGGGTGAATACGCGCCGAAGCAGCGCCTGGTCGAGATCGACCTGTGCGAGCGCTTCGGCACATCGAGGTTTATCCTCCGTTCCGCGCTGCAGGAACTGGCCGCCCAGGGGCTGGTCGAATTCCAGCGGAACCGGGGCGCCCGGGTGCGCGAAGTGTCTCTTACCGAGGCTATCGAGATCACCGAGGTTCGCATCCTGCTCGAAGGCCTGCTCGCGGCCCGCGCGGCGGAGCGGGTCAGCAAACCGGACGCCGCCATGCTGCGCAGGCTCGTCAAGGACATGCGCACCGCGGTGGCGAAATCGGAGCTGCTCACCTACAGCGAGCTCAACGCCCAGCTGCACGCGGCCATCCGGGATCTCGGCGGCCACGAGACAGCGTCCCGGCTGCTCCGCCAGCTCCGTGACCAGACCGTCCGGCACCAGTTCTCGCTGTCCCTGGTGCCGGGGCGGCCGGCCGTGTCGCTGCCGCAGCACGAGGCCATCGTCGCGGCCATCACGGCCCGGCAGCCGGAGCAGGCCGAGCAGGCCATGCGCGAGCATCTGCGCAGCGTCATCGATGCGTTCCGGGCCCTGTCCGCGGCCGCGCTGCCACGGTGAGGTCCGGGACGCTGATGACCACGTTGTTCGCGGTGGCGGAGATCAGCCGGGCCCCGGAGGCGACCAGCACCGAGGCCGGCGCCGTGCCGGTGCCGCCGTCGCCGACCTGGCCGACGTGGCTGACCCCCCACGCGTAGACCTGGCCGGCCGTGCTCACCGCGTACGACGTGGCCGACCCGGTGGCCACGCTCTGGTACCTCACGCCGGCCGGCGCGCGGATCCGCACTGGCCACGGCTCCATTCCCGTGCTGCCGTTGCCGAGCTGGTAGGCCCGGTCGTCGCCCCAGGCGCGCAGTGTGCCGTTGGACAGCAGCACCAGCGTCTGCCCGTTGCCCCACAGCGAACCGCCCTGGGCCACCTGCGTTACCGGATGCGGGAGGTGCACCCGGACCGGGACGTCCGATGGCTGGCCGGCCCGCCCGTCACCGAGCTGCCCCTGCTGGTTGTAGCCCCAGTCGAAGTACTTCCCGTCGGCCAGTAGGGCACCGGAATTGGCGAACGAGGCCACCAGTCCGGTCACCGGGGAACGCGGCAGCCCGGCCACCGGCACCGGGGTGGTGGTGCTGCGCAGCGTGCCGTCGCCCAGATCCCCGGCCACGTTCTGCCCGCAGGCGTACACGGTGCCGCCCGCGTCGTACAGCGCGTGGTTGCTGGCCCCGGCCACGGCGGTCACGTGCGCGAACGGGAGCTGGACCGGCCGCAGATAGCCGGCCGGGCGGCCCAGGCACAGTTCGCCGCGGCCGTCACGCCCCCAGCCCCAGACGCGGCCATGGGTGTCCACGGCCAGGGCCGTGTCGTACGGCATGACGTCCGTGGGTATCCAGGCGATCTTCACCCCGGCCGGGAACCGCACCCGGACCGGCCTGGTGAACGAGTCGGCCCGGCGGCCGTCGCCCAGCTGGCCGTCCGTGCCCAGCCCCCACGCGTACAGCTGGCCGTCGGTGAGCAGCGCGTATTCGGTGGAGTTGGACGTGCCGACCTGGGTCACGGTGCCTGGCACGATCAGCCGGGCCGGGGAGAACAGCGTGTCGAAGTTGCCGTGCCGGCCGCCGAAGAAGGACCCCCAGTGTTCCAGTGTCGAGGTCACTGGCTCGATGGTCAGCGCGGCCCCCGGGTGACCGGACGAGCAGCCGGCCGCGCCGGCCACGGCGGCCAGGACCGCGCCCAGGCCCACCCGGGCGAGCCGTGACGTAGCCGCAGCAGCCCACGCCGGGCGGCACACTGACTTCATACCGGGACAATAGGAGATATCCCCGCCCGCAGAACCACCGGCCGGGCAATCCCGGCGGGCCGGTCTGCCGCCTGGGCTGGCCAGGGCCGGCCTGCGGTGAGACTATGTGACTATGAGCAGCGACGACGACAACCCGGTGCGTCGGCTGGTCGCTGCCTGGGGGTCCGCTTCCGGCATCGCGGCCGAATGGGCGGAACGGACCGCGGCGGTGACCGCCGAGTCGTTCCGCAAGCTCACTAATGACCCGGCTATCCGCGCGGCGCTGGCTGCCTGGCGGGTGGTGTTCGTCTGGGAGCGGATGGACTGCGAGTGCGACTGCGCCATCTCGCACCCCGACGACGTGGCCGTCTGCGATCAGCGTGCCGTGATCACCCGCCGGCTGAACGGCACGTCGGGGCCGGTCGACGTCCCGCTCTGCGCGCCCTGTGCCGTGGCCCAGGGCGTCGCCGAGATGCGCAGGTAATCTCCCGCCAGCTGGCTGGCGTACGCCGCCGGTGAGCCGCCGCTCCCAGAACGTGGGTTATTTTGGTCCACACGAGCACCCGGACGTTGGAAGGATGCGATGTCCCAGTTCCCAGACGAGCTGGGGGCGTGGTGGAGCGACTTCCCAGGCAGCGACAAAGCGACCTGGCTGACGCCCGCCACCTCCCAGCTCGGTGCTTACGCACCGGCACAGGATGGGGTGAGAGGGGCCATCTCGAAGCGGGCACTCAAGCGCGGCGTGGTGGTTCCCCCCGGCAAGCGGGAGCGGGCCAGGCGGGAGGAGTCCGCCGAGTGGCGGCGGCAGAGCATCGCCGCGATCCGTGCCCCGTCCCTCAAGTCAGGCGTGATCACACTGGGCTCGGGGTTCGGGGGCACCGGCAAGACGGACGCGGCGGTGACGCTGGCTGCTATTTACGCGGCGGCGCGGCCCGCCGACCGGGTCATCCTGGCCGACAGCAACGACGACATGCCGCACGGATATATCCGGCTCGGCGGCGTCCCGGTCGAGGCGCTGCCCGGGGACCAGCGGACGCTGTCGATCAGGGGCTTCTACCAGGCCTGCAGCGAAGGGTCGATCAAGGTGTACGCCGACCTGCGCGACGCGGTGGCCTGGCTGCAGGGCGTGGCCGTGATCCGCGGCGACACCGCCGATGAGTGCGTGGGTGTCGACTTCGGCGAGCAGGAGTACCAGACGGTGCTGGAATTCCTGCAGTGCATGTCGAACATCGTGATCAACGACGGCGGTACCGGGCTGTTCGCCAAGCTTCAGGTGGGCACGCTGCTGCACGGCGACAAGTACGTGTTCGTGACCGAGGCCTCCCAGCTCGGCTTCTGGTCGATCGGCCAGGTGTTCAGCCGGTACCGGAACTACGAGGGGGAGCGGGACCGGCCGCTGACCGAGCGGGAGCGGACTCATCTCAACCTGCTCATGGACGAGGCCACCATCGTAGTGGACAAGTTCATCGAGTCGGACCCGGAGCAGGCCCGCTGGTTCGCCCGGATCCGGGAGGCACAAGAGGGGACGCAGGTGTCCGTGGTCGCCACCCCGTGGGACCAGGCGCTGGCCAACCGGGTGCCGCTGGACCTCGGCGCGGTGGCCCCGGAGACGCTGGACGCCAAGCTGGCCATGGCCGAGGTGGTGCTGTACGGGGTGGACCGGGCTAACCGCAGGCGCCTTGGGCTGCCTGAGGACGAGGAGCTGGCGGCGGGCCCGGGCCTGGCTGAGACCGGCGAGCCGCCGCGCTGGTACTCCCCGCCCGTGTCGCCCCGCCCGGGGCCGGCCGCCGAGGACCTGCCCGATGGCCAGGCCCGGCCGGTGGATGAGACCGGGCCGGTGGATGAGACCGGGCCGGTGGATGAGACCGGGCCGGTGGATGAGACCGGTCCGGTGCTGGAGTTGGAACCGCAGGCTGCGGCCCGGCCCGCAGAGCTGGAGCCCGCGGCGGAGGTGGGGCCCGCGGAGGTGGAGCCGGCCCGCGTACCGCCGGAGCGCGTGTACTGGCCGTTCAGCGGCTCGGCCTAGCAGCGCCCGCCGATGCGGGCGCTGATCGTGGCCGTGGGGTCGCGCGGCGACGTGGCCCCGTTCACCGGGCTGGCTACCGCGATGAACGCGGCCGGGCACCCCACGGCGATCGCCGCCTACCAGATGTTCGCGGGCCTGGTCACCGGGTGCGGGCTGGAGTTCCGCGCGCTGCCTGGCGACCCGCGCATGCTGGACGCAGCCCGCTGGCAGCGCGGCGGCACCGGGCCGCTAGGTGCGGCCCGGCTGGTCCGGCTGATCGCCGCGCACATGCGCGACCTGCACGCCGGGATGCTGGCCGCGGCGCGGCAGCGGATCGACGTGCTGCTGCTGGCCGGGCTGAGCTACGCCGGCGGCTACCACATCGCGGAAGGGCTCGGCCTGCCCAGCATGGCGCTGCAGCTCTCACCGGTCGCGCCGACCCGCGACTTCCCGCCGTCCATCGTCACGGCCCGGTCGCTGGGCCGGTGTGGGAACCTGGCTGCCGGGCACGCCCTGGTCATCCTGGGCGCACCGGTCCTGGCCGGGCCGGTGCGGGAGCTGCGGGCCGGGCTGGGGCTGCGCCGGCTGAGCGCGCGGCAGGCGGTATACGGCCGGATGAACCGCCCCGACTGGCCGGTCCTGCACGGCTTCAGCCCCGCCGTGGTGCCGCGGCCCGCGGACTGGCGGCCCGGCGCCGAGGTGGTCGGCTACTGGTGGCCGGCCCGCCCGCAGGGCTGGCGCCCGCGCCCGGAACTAGAAGCGTTTCTGAACGCCGGACCGGCGCCGGTGTTCGTCGGCTTCGGCAGCATGACTCCAGCTGACGCCAACCGGGAGGCGGCCGTGGCCGCGGCGGCCGCCCGGCAGGCCAGGGTCCGGCTGGTGCTGCAGGCGGGTGGGGCCGGGCTGGATCTGGCCGGCCCGGCCGGCGACTCGGTCGTGGTCGGCGACGTGCCGCACGACTGGCTGTTCCCCCGGATGGCCGCGGTGGTACACCACGCGGGCGCGGGCACCACGGCCGCCGGGCTGCGGGCCGGTGTGCCCGCGGTTACCGTGCCGATGATCGGCGACCAGCCGTTCTGGGCCGCCCGGATCGCGGCCCTGGGCGCGGGACCGCCGCCGATCCGGTTCCGGCGGCTGTCCGTCCCGGTGCTCGCGGCGGCCATCCGGGACGCGGTCAGTCGGCCGTCCTACCGGGCCCGGGCCCAGCAGCTGGCCGCCCGGCTGGCCGACGACGACGCCGCCGCGGCCGTCGTGGCCACGCTGGATGACCTGTAATCCGTTAGCGCGGTGCAGTTGTGCTCACCCGGGGGTCGCCGCGCAACAACCCGCCGGTTGCGTCCGATGACGCCGGTGTTTGGGCCAGGACCGGCCCCGGGTGAGCCTACTGGTGCCGCCGCCCGGCCCCGACCCACACCGCCAGCCCCCCGGCTGGGCCTGTGCGGTGCATTTTTCCCATATGCGTGGATGTTCGCACCACATTGCGGCGGCCGCGGGTTCCTGGCCGTCACCTGAGTCACTTCAGCCCCGGCAACCGCAGGTAAACAGCGTGCTGATCACCTGCGCGGCCCGGTAACCACCAATGCACCGTGTTAACCCGTCGCGGCCCGCCCTAGCGGCGGCGGCCCCAGATGAAGTACGCGATCGGGGCCAGCCCGGCCGAGTTGAGCACTGAGACGGCCGGGATCCAGGCCCACTTCGGGCCCCGGACCTGGCTCGCGGGCCGCCGCGTGATGTCGATCAGCGCCGCGGCCTTGAGCGTGGTCTCGGCCACCGCACCGATGATGAGCAGCCGCTGGTTCCGCTGGCTGAGATCACTCCATTTGACGCCGGCCACGACACACTCCGCATACCTGGCAGGGATTCCTGATGGGCTGCACTGTACCCCCGGTCCAGGCTGGGCTAGTGCTCCCGGTCGCGGCGCAGCCGCTCCAGCACCCCGTCCGGGTTTTCCGTGGTGACCCGGATCATGGCCCGCACCGCGTCGGCCAGGGCGATGCGCGGCACGTCCAGCTCGATCGCGGCCGAGTGCGCCCACCGGGTGAGCTCCCGGTACAGCTCCGGGCTCAGGTCGAGGGTGATCCGCACCGGCTTGGACCGCATCGCGGTCTTGCCGGCCGGCCTGGCGTCGGGCTCGGTGCGCCGGGTAGCGGCCGCTGCCATCTGCGCCTTGCGCCGTTCCCGCTCCGTTGTCATGACGGCACCTTCCCGAGGGGGACGCATCGCTCGATGAGATCGTGGGCCACGCCGCGCCAGACATCGCGGCCTATCTCGGGAATCGGCACGCCGAAACTCTGCGCGTAAACCTCTCGCCTCGGCACCGCCGTTCGCAATACGTCATAGCCTAGGCCCTCCAGAACCTCCCTGGCACTGGTGCTGGAATGCGCGCGGGTGATACACCGGTTCAGTAGCACGGCCGCCCGGACCGGCTTTTCCCGGACCGCTTCGACTTCGCCGATCTCCTCGCGTACCGGGGTGGTCCGGTTGATCTCGATCGGGCTCGGCGCGCACGGGATCACGATCTCGTCGGCGTACCGCATGGCGGACCGGGCGATACCCGCGTGGTCCTCCAGTTGCGGGGCGTCGATGATCACCACATCGTCCGGGTTCGCGATCTCGGCCACCCGCTGATGCAGGCTGCGGGAGGGCAGCGCGACGATGCGGAACGGGAAGGCCAGCCGCGGCGGCAGCCCGGGGTCCATGGCCGCCAGGTCGGACCATTCCAGGGCACTGCCCGACGGATCCGCATCGACCAGGAGGACGGTGTGCCCGGCCTGGGCGAAGATGTGCGCCAGCCAGACCGCCGAGGTGGTCTTGCCGGTGCCAGGCTTGAGGTTGAGCAACGCAACACTGAGGGCCGGCATGCACGCAGTATTGCAGTGCTTACGGCGTTACGGAAGCAACTCCGGCTAACCTGGCGGGCCCAGGCTAACCCTCCCGTACCGGCAGGAAGCGGACTTTTCCACAGGAGTTGGGATACTCCCCGCAGTTCGGGCGGTCGATGGCAGAGAGTTTACCCACAGCCTGTGGACCGCCGGGCCGTCACCGCTTATGGCCGGACGTGCCCGCAGCGGGGCAGCGGCCAGGCCAGCGGAGCCGGGAACTACCCGCCATTGTGCCGGGCCCGGGCCGGATATTCTGGCCAAACGGCCGCGCGTCTTATCCCGGCGGCCGTCAGGCCGCGCCGTCCTCGGTGTCGGCCCGCAGCTTGAACACTTGCTGCCGGACCCGGCTGAGGTCGCCGCCCAGCGTTACGACGACCTGCGCCGCCACATTCCGGCCTTCGCGGATCAGGCCGAGCAGGATGTGCTCGGTGCCAATCCGTCTGTGCCCCATCTGCATGGCCTCCCGCTGGGCCAGGTCCAGCACCCGGCGCGCCCGCGGCGTGTAGGGGATGGGCCCGGGCGGTTGGCTCCGGCCCATGCCGAGGATGTCCTCCACCTGCTCACGCACGGCGCCCAGGCTGATGCCCAGCGAGGTGAGCGTCTCGGCGGCCAGCCCGCTGCGCTCGCGGAGCAGCCCGAGCAGCAGGTGCTCGGTGCCGGTGTGGTCGTGACTGAGCCGCCTGGCCTCCTCCTGGGCCAGGGCCAGCGCCCGCAGCCCGCGCTCGGTAAACCGGTCGAACATGTTCGCGCCGCCCTTCGATCCCCGTGCTCCCGGCCCTGCGTGCCTGTACGGTAACAAGATACATCGCGTTGGCCGTAAAGCAAGATATATCGCGAGTGATCTAGGGCGGCGCCGTCACATGTTCTTCATCCTGATAAAGCGCTGGATGTCGTCCTTGCCCAGTAGCAGGGCTACGCCAACCGCTGCGGCTGATGCCAGGAAGAACCACTTCTTCACGTCCAAACCCCCTCACGCAAATCCTCGGCGGTGCCTTCATCCGGCTGCGCCGACGGTCCGCTGGTGGGGCGCCCGGCCGGCCGGTTACCACCAGGATCCTTGCCCGCTGCGGGCGGTTGGCTACCCTCCCCGGCCGGCGGCTGGCCGGCCGCGGCCGGAGGCCGGCTGGGCAGGGTGGCCAGGGCCACCAGGCAGCCGGCCAGGCCGACAGCCGCGGCGGTCAGCAGGCCCAGATTCATCCCGCTGAGGAACGCCATCCTGGCCGCGTGGGCCAGCAAGGCCCCGGACGCGCCACCGGCCCGCTCCGCGACGGCCAGCGCACCGCCGACCGAGCCCAGGATGGTGCTCTCGATCAGGTGCGGCAGGTGATAAGGGACGAGCGCGGCGGTGATCCGGTCCTGATACCGGGTGGCCAGCAGGCTGCCGATCACCGCGACCCCGAGGGCCCCGCCGACCTGCATGAACGTGCCGTTGGTAGCGGAACCCACCCCGGTGTCCCCACGCGGCACCGACCCCATGACGAGCGCGGTGGTGCACGGGATGGCCAGCCCGGCGCCGACCCCCAGCATGATCGTCCCCGGCAGAATACCCACATATGTAGAGCTGATCGTGGCGCCGGACATCTGCCACAGCCCAGCCGCCACGATCAGCAGCCCGGCCGCGACGGTGAACTTCGCCCCGACCAGCCGGACCGCGACCGGGGAGAACGGCGCGACCAAGGCCACCGCCCCGGCCGCGGGGAGTATCCGGATCCCGGTCTGCAGCGCGGTGTATCCCAGCGAGAACTGCAGGTACTGGGTGAGCACGAACAGTGCCCCGTACATCCCGAACGTGACCAGCCACACCGAGGAGATCGCGGCCGAGAACGCCCGGATCCGGAAGAAGCTCAGGTTCAGCATGGGATGGCTGGTGGCCCGCTCCCAGAGCACGAAGACGGTCAGCACGGTCAGCCCGGCCAGGCCGGCCGCGATGACCCGGCCGGAGGACCAGCCGCGCACCGGTGCCTCGATGATCGCCCAGAGCAGCAGCCCGAGCCCGGCGATGGACAGCAGCGCGCCAGCCAGGTCCGGGCGCAGCGCGGCCGGGTTCCGGGAGTCGGGCACCAGCGGGATCGCGCAGGCGATCCCCACCGCCGCTATCGGAACGTTGATCAGGAACACCGAACCCCACCAGAAGTGGCTGAGCAGCACCCCGCCCACGATGGGGCCGAGCGCGACACCGACCCCGCTGGAGGCAGCCCACAGGCCGATCGCCCGCTGCCGCTCGGCGTGGTCCTGGAACATGTCGGTGATGATCGACAGGGTGGACGGCATCATCAGCGCGCCGCCGATGCCCATGCTGGCCCGGGCCGTGATTAGCATTCCCACCGAGCCGGAGAACGCGGCCCAGGCCGAGCCGGCCGCGAACGCGGCCAGCCCGGCCACGAACGTGCGCTTCCGGCCAACACGGTCGGCCAGGCTCCCAGCCACGAGCAGCAGGCCGGCGAAGACGATCACGTAGGCATCCACGATCCACTGCAGTTCGGTGTCCGTGGCGTGCAGGTCGCGGACCAGGGTGGGCAGCGCCACGTTCACCACGGTGACGTCCAGGTTGACGATCAGCAGCGAAATACACAGCACCGCGAGAGCCGCCCAGCGCCGTGGTTCGGACCCGCTCTCGGTAACCGGTGCGGCTGGCTGGCTCAGCCCGGCGGCCATCCCGGGTCACCGCCCCGGCGCACCGCTGGGCTGGGCGGTGGTGAGCCCGTTCTCGACGTAACCGGTCAGCCGCCGGCCCAGCATGACCGACACCTGGTATTCGCCGTGCCGGACGGCGAGGCCGCATCTGTCCGGTGTCGGGGTCACCGTCCAGCCATGCAAGTCGACACCCCGGATCGCGCTCCGCCCTAGCCGCTGCGCGCGCTCCTCGGCGGTGTGGTACCAGTGACTGTCATCATTCAGGTCCAGGACCAGGGCGAACTCCAGGTCCTCGCAGGTCCGCAACCGGGCCAGGTTGCGCTCGATGCGGATCAGGACCGGGGCGAGAGCCAGGTCCGCGGCGGAGTGGGGGTGGGGAGTGGACATCGGGGCCACCGCGCTTCCGGACTACGGAGAGTATCCAGCGTCTCGATCATGTCCGGGCCGCTCCGCGCCGGGCCAGGGACCATTGTCGTGGAGTCCCGGGCCAACGTCCTGGCCCGGGGGCCAGACGGCGCCCCGCCCGCGCCTCGCGAGTCGGCCGGCCTAGTCCTTAGGCGCGCCGCCCCGGCCGGCCCCGGCGCGAAAGCGGGTGATTTCCGCTGGCAGGCCAGGGGCGGCCAGCGCGGTCAGCCCGCAGCGCAATTCGTTGGCCATCGCGTCAGCTTCGCCGAGGGAGACGCTGTCCAGCGCCGACTGCCGGTCGGTGCGCAGGCAGGCCTGCGGCAGCGCGGCGATCTCCGCGGCCAGCGCTTCGGCGGCCGGGCGGGCCTGGCCGTGCGGGACCACACGGCTGACCAGGCCCATCTGCAGCGCTTCGGCCGCGGGCACGGGCCGCCCGGTCAGGATCAGGTCGAGCGCCCGGCCCAGGCCGACCAGCCGGGGCAGCCGGACCGTGCCGCCGTCGATCAGCGGGACGCCCCACCGGCGGCAGAACACGCCGAGCACGGCGTCCTCCTCGGCTACCCGCAGGTCGCACCAGAGCGCGAGTTCCAGGCCGCCCGCCACGGCGTACCCGGAGATGGCGGCGATCACCGGCTTGGACAGCCGCATCCGGGTCGGGCCCATCGGCCCGTCGCCGTCCGCCGCGACCCGGTTGCCGTCCGGGCCGCCCACGGCCGTGAGATCGGCCCCGGCGCAGAACGTCCCGCCGGCTCCGCACAGCACCGCCACGCAGGCGTCCTGGTCGGCCTCGAACCCCGCGAACGCCGCGGCCAGCTGGGCGGCAGTGGGGCCGTTGACGGCGTTACGCACCTCGGGGCGGTCCAGGATAACGGTGGTCACGGGACCGCGGCGCTCAACCCGGACCGGCACGGGTGGTCCGGGTTAGCTGACGTGCCAGGTGTCGGAGCCGGCCAGCAGCGCGGCCAGGTCACCCTCGCCCTGCCGGGCCCGGGCATCGGCGATCTGCTCCGCCATCAGGTCGTCGTAGCTGGGCCGGGGAGCCTGCCGGAACACGCCGATCGGGGTATGCGCGAACTGCGCCGTGTCCAGCCGGGACAGCGCGAACGCGTAGGACGGGTCAGCGGCGTGCGCGTCGTGCACCAGCAGCGAGCGTGGGTCGGCGGCGGCCACATCCACCGCCTCCAGCGAGCCGGTCCGGCTGAACCGCAGGCCCTTCCCGTGCTCCGCGCCGAACCGGACCGGCTGGCCGTCTTCCAGCCGGATCAGCGTGTCGTCCCGGGATGCCGGGCTGGTCAGCGGGGCGAAGGCATCGTCGTTGAAGATCGGGCAGTTCTGGTAGATCTCGACGAACGCCGCGCCGCGGTGATCGGCGGCCGCGCGGAGCACGCTGGTCAGGTGCTTGCGGTCGGAGTCGATGGTCCGGGCCACGAAGCTGGCCTCGGCGCCCAGCGCCAGCGAGACCGGGTTGAACGGGGTGTCCAGCGAGCCGAACGGCGTCGACTTGGTCACCTTGCCCTGCTCCGAAGTGGGCGAGTACTGGCCCTTGGTCAGGCCGTAGATCCGGTTGTTGAAAAGCAGGATCTTGACGTTGATGTTCCGCCGCAGCGCGTGGATCAGGTGGTTGCCGCCGATGGACAGCGCATCGCCGTCCCCGGTGATCACCCAGACTGACAGGTCGGGCCGGGACGCGGCCAGCCCGGTCGCGATGGCCGGGGCGCGGCCGTGGATCGAGTGCATCCCGTAGCTATCCACGTAGTAGGGCAGCCGGGACGAGCAGCCAATGCCGGAGATGATGACCAGGTTCTCCCGGGGAATCTCCAGCTCGGGCAGGAACGACTGGAACGCGGCCAGGATGGCGTAGTCCCCGCAGCCCGGGCACCACCGGACCTCCTGGTCGGACTTGAAGTCCTTGGTGGACAGCTTCTGGTCGGCCCGGGGCACCAGGGTCAGGGCGGCGGGCCGGCGGCCAGCCTCCTCGGCCCCGTCGTTGGCGTGCGGTCCGGTAGCCGCGCCGGGGTCAGACATTCGCGATCACATCCTGGATGACGCCAGCCAGCTCCGCGGCCCGGAACGGGAGACCGCGGACCCGGTTGTAGGAAATCACGTCGGCGAGGTAGCGGCCGCGCAGCAGCAGGGCCAGCTGGCCCAGGTTGATCTCGGGGACCAACACCTTTTCGTAGCTGGCCAGGACCTCGCCGAGGTTGGCCGGGAACGGGGACAGATGGCGCAGGTGCGCACAGGCCACCTTGCCGTCCGCGGTGCGGACCCGGCGGACTGCGGCGCCGATGGAGCCGAACGTGGAACCCCAGCCGAGCACCAGCACCTGGGCGTCGCCGTCCGGGTCGTCCACTTCGAGCGGCGGGATGTCGGCCGCGATACCGTCGATCTTGGCCTGGCGGAGCCGGACCATGCGGTCGTGGTTGTCCGGATCGTAGGAGATCGTCCCGGCCACGTCGGCCTTCTCGATGCCGCCGATGCGGTGCTCCAGGCCCGGGGTGCCGGGGATGGCCCATGGCCGGGCCAGCGTCTGCGGGTCGCGGCGGAACGGCAGGAACTCGGCCTTGCCGCGGCTGCCGTTACCGTCCACGGCGGTACTGTCCACGGCGCCGGGGGCGGTCCAGTCCGCCGGGCAGGAGAAGGAGAACTCGTCCCGCAGCCTGGGCAGCCCGGCCACGTCCGGGATCAGCCACGGCTCCGACCCGTTGGCCAGGTAGCCGTCGGACAGGATGATCACCGGGGTGCGGTACTTGGTGGCGATCCGGACCGCCTCCAGCGCGATGTCGAAGCAGTCCGACGGGGTGGCCGGGGCAAACACGGCCACCGGAGACTCGCCGTTCCGGCCGAACATCGCCATCAGCAGGTCAGCCTGCTCCGTCTTGGTCGGCATGCCGGTGGACGGGCCGGCCCGCTGGATGTCGCAGACGATCAGTGGCAATTCCACCGACACGGCCAGGCCGATGGTCTCGGCCTTGAGCGCCATGCCCGGGCCGGACGTGGTGGTCACGCCCAGCGCACCGCCGAACGAGGCGCCCAGCGCCGCGCCGACCCCGCCGATCTCGTCTTCGGCCTGGAACGTGCGCACCCCGAACCGCTTGAGCTTGGACAGCTCGTGCAGGATGTCCGAGGCCGGGGTGATCGGGTAGGAGCCTAGGAACAGCGGCAGGCCGGACCGGCGCGACGCGGCCACCAGGCCGTACGCCAGCGCGGTATTGCCGGTGATGTTCCGGTACGTGCCCGGCTGCACGTGCGCGGGCTTGACCTCGTACTGGACCGAGAAGGCCTCGGTCGTCTCACCGTAGTTCCAGCCCGCCCGGAACGCGGCCAGGTTCGCCTTCATGATCTCCGGCTTGGCCGTGAACTTGGACTCGAGGAACTTGAGCGTGCTCTCTGGCGGCCGGTTGTACAGCCAGGACAGCAGGCCGAGGGCGAACATGTTCTTCGCCCGCTCCGCTTCCTTGCGGGAGATGTCGAATTCCTCGAGGGCCTTGACCGTCATCGAGGTGACCGGCACCGCGTGCACGCTGTAGCCGTCCAGCGAACCGTCGTCCAGTGGGCTGGTCGCATAGCCGACGCGGGCCAGGTTGCGCTTGGTGAACTCGTCGGTGTTGGCGATGATGTCCGCGCCGCGGGGCACATCGCCCAGGTTCGCCTTGAGGGCCGCGGGGTTCATCGCGACCAGCACATCCGGGGCGTCGCCGGGCGTGAGGATGTCGTGGTCCGCGAAATGCAGCTGGAAACTGGACACGCCGGGCAGCGTCCCGGCCGGCGCCCGGATCTCGGCGGGGAAGTTCGGCAGCGTGGACAGATCGTTGCCGAACGCCGCCGTTTCCTGGGTGAACCGGTCGCCTGCCAGTTGCATGCCGTCACCTGAGTCACCGGCGAAGCGGATAATGACGCGATCGAGTTGCTGGACCTGCTTGGTCACAGTTGAGGCCTCCTCGCGCGCCGCAGCCCGGCGCATGCGGCAGCGCGAGGCCAAAGAACGCCGGACCCGGCACGCTCGGCGTCCGGGCTGAGTTGGGATTGGTCTAATGTTACAGCGCTGTTGCCCTGCTCAGGCGGTGACCCAGTGCTCCTGACTAAGTCGTGACCTATCTCACATTAATCCGGCCGAGTGGCCGGCGGGGAGCCGGCGCGCCCAGGGAGTTGTGACAGTCGGTGCGCGACGCCTCCCGCTATGTCATAGCACGTCGGACGGCGGCGTCCGGTTCACCTGGCGGGCTGCTGCCCGCCAGCGGGCTGGCCGACGCAGCGGCCAGCCAGGCCGGGCCGGGTACGCTGGCCGGGTGGCCGTCGTGGATCTTCCAGCGCCCCGGGCGGGCCGTCCCGCTGGCCTGCCGGCGCTGGCTGGCGCGGGCCGTGGCTGCACACTCTGGATCTTCGACGCCGGGCTGGCCTGCTGTGCCGTGGAGGTGGCGGCGGCGCTCAGCCGGGTCGGCGGTCCTTCCGCGGGTACGGGCGGTGCTGCGCCTGACGCAGGCGGTCCTCAGCTGGGCGCGGCCGGTCCTCAGCTGGGCGCGGCCGCGGCCGAGGTGAACGTGTTCGTAGTGGCGGGCACGGTCACCGACAAGCTCGCGCCCCTGGTGCGGGAAGCCTTCGGGCAGGTGCCGGAGCCCAGGCTGGTGCTGTCGTTCGGGGCCTGCTCGAACAGCGGTGGCCCGTACTGGGACTCCTACTGCGTGACCAAGGGCGTGGACCAGTTCATCCCGGTGGACGTCTACGTGCCCGGCTGCCCACCCCGGCCGGAAGCGCTGCTGGCCGGCCTGGATGTGCTGCTCCAGCCGGACCGGCCGGGGCAGCCGGCATGACCGCCGAGGAGATAGCCGCCCTGCTGGACGCGGCCGGGCTGGGTGCGGTGGCCGGGCCGTTCACCGGGCTGCCCGCGGGTCCGGCCGGCCTGACCGTGACCGTGCCCGCGGCCGGCTGGCTGGCGCTGCTGACGTTCGCGCGTGACCAGCTCGGCTGCGGCTTCTTCGACTGGCTCGGCGCGGTCGACGAGGCTGAAGCGGGGGTGGCCGTGCTGGCTCACGTGTACTCGCTGGCCGGGCGGCACCATCTGCTGGTGCGCACGCTGCTGGCCGGTGACCAGCCCCGGCTCCCGACGGCTACCGGCGTGTACCGGGGCGCGGCCTGGCACGAGCGGGAGACGTACGAGATGTTCGGCGTGGTATTCGACGGCCACCCCGGGCTGGGCCCGCTGCTGCTGCCCGACGGCTTCGAGGGCCACCCGCTGCGCAAGGATTTCGCGCTGGCCGCCCGGGCGGCCCAGGAATGGCCCGGGGCCAGGGAGCCCGGGGAGCCGGCCGAGCCGGCCCAGCCGGTGCGCGGCCGCCGCCGGGCAGTGCCCCCGGGGGTGCCGGAAGGATGGCCCACCGGATGAGCGATGAGCCGCCGGCCGCCGCGGCTGAGCTGCCCGCGCGCAGCCGCGGGGTGATCGGGCTGCTCGAAGAGAATTGCACGGTCTGCATGCTGTGTGCCCGGGAGTGCCCGGACTGGTGCATCTACATCGAGTCACACAAGGAGCCCATGCCCGCCGAGCCCGGCGTGCCCGCCGAGCCCGGCGTGCCTGCCAGGCCCGGCGCGCCAGCCGAGCCCGGCGCGCCAGCGCGGCGCGGCGGGCGCCAGGTGCGCAACACCCTCGACCGGTTCGCGATCGACTTCTCGCTGTGCATGTATTGCGGGATCTGCATCGAGGTGTGCCCGTACGACGCGCTGTTCTGGTCACCCGAGTTCAGTTATGCGGAAACCGACATCCGGGAGCTGACTCACGAGCGCGCCCGGCTCCAGGGCTGGATGGCGACCGTGCCACCCCCGCCCGCGCACGACGCCGGTGCCCCGCTGCCCCGGGAGATCCAGTCAGCCTATGGGCCCCGCGGTGCGCCGGGGGCCAGCGGGGCCAGCGAGAGTTAGGCATCAGGGTGGTGAGTTGCGCCCGGCGGGCGTGGCATTCGCGACAGCGGGTTAACGGCGAGTCGCGGCGAATGGCGGCCGATGCCGGGCCGGGCTAGCGGAAGTTGACGAACTGCAGAGCCAGGTCCAGGTCCTTGCCCTTGACCAGCGAGATCACCACCTGCAGATCGTCCTTTTTCTTGGACGAGACACGCAGCTCATTACCCTGAACCTGGGCCCGGATCCCCTTGGGGCCCTCGTCACGGATGATCTTGCCGATCTTCTTGGAGTCCTCCTGGGAAATGCCCTCCTTGAGATGGACCGGGATCCGGTACTCCTTACCAGACGGCTTCGGGTCGCCCGCGTCCAGGACCTTCAGCGAGACCTGCCGCCTGACCAGCTTGTCCTTGAACACGTCCAGGACCGCGCTGGCCCGCCCCTCGCTGTTGGCCCGGATGTCGATGGCGTGGTCCCCGGACCAGGCGATGGACGCGCCCACGCCGCGGAAGTCGAACCGGGTCGAGATCTCTTTGGTGGTCTGGTTGATCGCGTTGGAGACTTCCTGCCGATCGATCTTGCTCACGATGTCGAAGCTGCTCTCGGCCACGCGCCGGCTCCTTATCCCTGGGGTGACGTCGGGGTCATGAGGCTACTGCGGGCCGGTCCAGGCCCGCACAATCCGGTGCGCCGGGAACGCGCGCCGTCCGCTATCCTTCACTGAGCCGTCCGAAGACGGCACCAGGCAGGTTGCCCGAGTGGCCAAAGGGAGCGGTCTGTAAAACCGTCGGCTTAGCCTACGTTGGTTCGAACCCAACACCTGCCACTATCAAACTCGCAGGTCAGACCCGGGGACTGTAATTTTAACGGTGTAACTCCTGAGAAGTAGGGAGACACCA
>Ga0335078_10000479_pt1 | contig 61980 bp, 61 predicted proteins | sample Lox_Sample_32_FD_206711 | JGI IMG/M metagenome (GOLD analysis project Ga0335078, IMG submission 206711) | Soil microbial communities from Loxahatchee National Wildlife Refuge, Florida, United States - Lox_Sample_3.2 | ecosystem: Environmental > Terrestrial > Soil > Wetlands | place: USA... | reverse complement strand
CCAGTGGCATCGCTCGGTAGCGAAGTTGGGTCAGGATAAACGCTGAAAGCATATAAGCGTGAAACCTTCCTCGAGATGAGATCTCCCAAGGGGTAACTCCCTAAGAAGGGCCGTGGAAGACTACCACGTCGATAGGACGGATGTGTAAGCGCAGTAATGCGTTGAGCTTACCGTTACTAATAGCCCGTTCGGCTTGACCATAATTCTTACTGTAAACACTTACAGCGACTTACTAAGTCGAAGAACTTGTAGCCCATCAATATTCAACGCGCGAAGGCGCGAAAAACGACATTCACTTTTGGGTGATTGTAGCGTGAGGGTCCCACCCGTTCCCATCCCGAACACGGTAGTTAAGCCTCACAGCCCCGATGGTACTGCCCGCGCGAGTGGGTGGGAGAGTAGGACGTCGCCCAATTAAAATAAAAGCCCGGTCAGAAATGGCCGGGCTTTGTGCTTTTTGACTTAGTTCTTGCCGGCTCACCTCCCGCGCGGGGTTGAATGTTCAAAAGACTAGTTTCATGGCAAGTTGCATCTGTCGCGAGGAGCCGGAATCTCCGGTCGGAAATCTGGTGGTACTGATCAAGCCAAATGTGCTGCTTCCTATGGTGACACCTGGCTGGCCGAGATTCGGATGGTTCAGAGCGTCAAAGGCATCCGCGCGAATCTCCAGCCGCATTTTCTCGCGAATCATAGTCTGCTTCATCAATGCGATGTCCACATTCGCGAAGCCAGGTCCGATAATGACGTTTCGGCCGAGGTTGCCATAAGCGGCCCCCTGGTCATAAAACACCGTCGGATTCTGGAGATATTCTACGAATGTCGCGTTGCCGTTGGGAGATGCGCTGTAGCCAGTGTTCACGGGGCCTGTGACGCTGGGACGCAAAGTGGCGGCTCCGGTGAACGACGTATTGCTGGTTTTGAAGGTAATGGGATTGCCACTCTGCAATGTGACCACCGGCGCGAACTGCCATCCATTCTTCCACTGGTTTCCATGGAGCGGCAGCTCATAGATCCCGTTCAACGTGAAGCGGTGCCGGGCGTCAAAATCGGAGAGTCCCCGATCCGCCCTCACGTTATAGCTGTTTTGCACGATCAACCCTTGCGCGGTGCGTGAAACCTCATCAATCGACTTAGAGAAAGTATACGAACTGCTGAACTGAAGTCCTTTCGAAAAGCGTTTGGTTACGGTGGTCCAGAGTGCGTTGTAGGATGAGTTTCCGCCGCTTTCCATTACCGTGATATTCCCCAGTTGTTTGCCGGGGTCGATCGGACTGGATGCTGATAAAAATGGATACGGCCGAACGCCGCCGATAGGTTGATTGTAATTGCGCTCAATGTTCAGATCCGTGCCCTTCACCCCGACATAACTCGCCTGGACACTCAAGGTCGAAGCCAACTGCTGTTGAACATTGAAATTCCACGATTGAGCATAGTCGTTCTTGTAATTGTGCACCACCGAAGTTGGCGAAACGATGCCGCCTACAGCGGAAAAAGCGTTGGTGAAGCTCACATAGGGAACGGCAGCGGTGGGGGAAAATGAAACCGGAAAGGCAAAGGGCGGGTTTTGCGCCAAAGGTATGACTTGACCGGTATTCGGAGCGTCCGTCTGAATGGCGTAGGCGCTGCGCAGAACCGTCTTACCATTCTTGAAAACGTCCCATGAAAGACCGATTCTCGGCTCGAAGTTCAACGCATTCTGGTTATATGCCTTGCTGGGGCCGGTGCTGGAGCCAACCTGGTTCAGCGTGTCGGTAACCGGCTCGAAAACTACAAATCGGTTCTCCGCTTCGTCCGGCGTTCCATACCAGGAATAACGCAGTCCGATTTCGAGCATGAAGTTCGACGTCACTTTGTAGCTGTCTTGGACGAACGCCGCGAGCATATTCACGAAAATGCGGCTGGAGCGATTGGACGGATTCGCAGTGAAGGAGTTGGCCTGATCGTTGATGAAGGCAGTGATACTCGGGAAACTGAATGTCCCGGGCGTGTACGAATAATTATTGTTGTCGTTCCGGCGAAACTCCCCGCCGAACTTAATAGAGTGCTTTCCGTGTACCCAGTTCAGGCTATCCGATGCCACCGCGGTATAGTCGCCACGGAAGCTCGGTTCGCCGCTGTTACCTCCAAATTCGAGCGCGCCGCTGGCGATATTGATCTGTGGCATCGCAGGAACGCCGCTGTTGATACCGAATTGTGTGGCCGTCAAGGTGGTTTGTGGATCGAAGGGCAGGTGCAGGCGATTGTAGCCAAGGCGAAATTCATTTACAAACGTGGAACTGATCACGTCGGTGTCATTGATAGTCAGCAGTTGCCGCCTGCCCGTCCGCACGTCGCCGTATCCGGGTAAATTGTTACCTACCGTTGTGGGAGGCTCGCCCCGCAGATCGGCTTGGAAGGCATAGTAGACACTCATGCGATTTGTGTCGGAGAAGGAATGGCTGAAATCTGCCGTACCTTGATTTGCCGTCACGGGCGCTGGCGCAGTGCTGACGAAGACATTTCCGGGGGAATTCGGTAAAGGGATGAGCGGTAATAGCTTCTGAATGACCGAATCGCCGGTAGCCTGAGCCTGGGCACGCTGGGCGGCCGACAAGACTGTGGCTGAAAGAGGTTGGCCCTGCAGGTGGCGCAGACCCTCGTAGCTTAGATAAAAGAAGGTCTTATCCTTCTTGATCGGCCCGCCGGCGTTGCCGCCGAACTGGTTGCGATGAAACGCCGCTTGAGGAAGCCCAATGGGATTGCCAAAATTTCGGGCATCCATCGCGCTGTTGCGGAGATACTCGTATACCTCGCCGTGCCACTGATTGGTGCCGCTGCGTGTCGCCATGTTGACGATCCCGCCGGACTTGAAGCCGTACTCGGCATTGAACGTCGAATTTGAGAAATTAAATTCGGCGATAGTTCCGATGGTCGGCTGGAAGGTGATCTGGTTGCCGCCTCCAAAATCGTGCAAGTTGATGCCATTGACCATGAAGTTAACGGTGTCTTCGCGGCCACCCGCGGTATTGAGCCCAAAAAATCCCTGGCCACGCAGGGGAGCGGCCAGGTTCGCGTTCTGCGGAGGCGTCACCGTGCCTGGAACAAGGAAACCTATATCGAGGAAGTGACGCCCGTTCAGAGGGATCTCCTGCACGGTTTTCTGATCGATCACCTCGCCTAACGTCACGCTCTCCGCCGTGACCACGGGAGCGGAACTAGTCACTTCCACTACTTCGGTGCTGGAGGCGACCCGGAGCGTGAAGTTTTGCCCGACAGTCTGGCCGACTTCCAAAAGAACGTTGTTCACGGCAACGCTCTGCATTCCTGACGCGGTTACGGTGACGCGATACAGTCCCACGGGTAGGGAAGGAATTACGTAAACGCCGGCTGAATCGGACTCGACAGTTCTTTCTTGATCCGTGCCTTGATTGCGGACAATGATCTTGGCCCCGGGAACTACTGCGCCGCTGCTGTCAGTAACGGTTCCTTGTAACGCCGCGGTAGATTGCGCCAACGCGGGTTCAGGGCATAGCGAGAGCGTGAGTGCCCACCCCGTAATTACGAATCCAAGAGTAGCCAGACCTGACCTGTTACGAAACATCTGAATCTCCTTTCCTGACAAGAACTGTCCAGGAACAGGCATACAAGGCCGGTCCCAAATGCAAGTGGCTCGAGCTGCGTGGAAACAGCCGCGTGATACGCAACTGTTTCATCTGTAAAACTAACGCAATCGAACGCGGATGGCGGTGGGACTCTACGAGTCGTTCTTCTGAAAGTTAGGGACGATCATATACTAGGCGTGCCGTAAAGTGCAAGCTCGCTGTCGTCGTTCATCTCGAAGGCCGGCTCCAGATGCCGTCTGTCGATCCTCGGGGACAGCCTTCCACAATCCGCCGCCATTACGGCAAGTGGACTGAAGAGTATCAGCGCCGGTAAGACGTTCTGACTCGAAAAATCCGCGTCACAGATTTGGTGCAAGCGGACTCAGCCCCGCTCACCTCTAAAACCACGCCAATGTTAGTGCAATCCGAGATCGCCACTTTCAAGCCGCGCGCACATTCGATAGGAGACCGTTCTGTTTTGTTTCCAGCCGACGCCTAGCAGCGCAGAAACATCGCCAGGCCCGCGCAGTTGTCGATACGCTTGGCTTGCAAAAGCTCCAACGCGCGATCCGGGAACGGGATACTGTGCTCGAAGACTTTCGCGAAGCTTTGAATCACGCGCACCGCGTGGCCGGCGCCGAAATTCGATTTGTGGAACGCGGCGCCGCCGATCAGCATCGTCTGAATCGTGCCATAGTGAATCAGCATGATTAGGCACTCGTCGCGGATGGATCGCGCCACGCGATGCGCCGTCAGTTCGGTGCGGCTTTCCGAAGGACCCAGCGGGAACAGCGTCCGGTAGACGTAGCTCGCCAGGTAATGTTCCAGTATATACTCGTGACCGCTGATAAATGGCCCGTAATATTCGCGACATGCAGCAGCATATCGGGTGCCGAGATCAGACATGCTGGACTCCGCAGTCCAGTTGAGTCCCTGCATGAATTCCCGGTAGCAGTCGCGGAATCGTTCCGCTGTAAAGTCAGAACTGATGCGCCCAACGATCAACTCAATGATCATTTCAAGGTGCGCCGCTGGATTGGCGGGCTGACCTAAGGCCTGGGCGAACAGGTCGCGCTGGACGGCATCGCGGTACCCATCCACAACCTGCGGGATCTCCGATTGCCGCCCGGCGCCCGTCGATGCATGCAGCTGGTCGCAGAAGGACCCCAGAATCACCAGCCTTTTCCAAAGAGGATCCTTGCGATATTGTAATAACCACACGATAAAGTCGCGAATCTCTAGAAAATACCCGTATGGTTTAGCGGAATTGCTGTCCCCTGTCCGCATGACTGGCAGTAACGAATCCCGCGGCGTTCCCGGCGTGCCATTATCTTCGTCGAACTCCATGGGGTTCGGATTCAGCAAAACGATGCGCGCGGCTTCCGGACAAGCTAGATCGAGCGATCGGACCAGAGTGTCATCCACTATGTTCAAAATGCGCGGATAGGTCGCGCACATGCTGCTCAGATACTCCTCGCCCAGTGTCTTGTGGATGGAGCAGAGTTTCTGGTCGAGAAACGGGCAACCTTCGGAGGTCAACTGGATGCGCGCGTAATCGTCATTGGACTTACCTGCCGCGTTGATCGCCACCAGCTCGCGCACGCGTGGCCCGAGCACTGGATCCGGACAGCTCTGATAGGCTTCGTATGTCCTCTTATCGACATTGACGTTCCAGCCGACACAGCAAGTGTCCTCGCATTCGGCGCCGATGCAACGAAAGGCGTGATAGGACTTCGGCTGGAGACGGCGCTCCGGGATGGGCAACGGATTGAGCTTACCAGAATCGGAGGCGATCGGCGACAACCGGAGCCGGAACAAATGCGAAACTCATAGGAGACCAATCGCCCTCCGGAGGTGTCTATCTGCTATGCCCCATCGATGCCGAAGGTTCCAATTGTGCGCTGTGGTTGCTCTGGCGCTTTCACCCGCTCTGGTAATGGCGCAGGCGGGCCCCGATACGATCCTGTTTCCGAACGGCGACAAGCTTTCCGGTCACTTCATCAGCGCAACGGACAAATCGCTGAAGTTCAAGAGCGACGCGCTTGGCGACATCACAGTGGATTGGAGCAAGATCAAAGAACTGCACACCTCCGGCAAGGTCGCCGTGATCCGTAAAGGCGAAAAACTTTCGAGGCACGCCGCCGCAGCGAACATCCCGCAAGGAACGCTGAACGTCGAGAACCTGAACGTCCAGTTGACTGCTCCGCCGCAGCCCCCGCAGTCCGTTCCGCTTGCATCGACCAGCGCGATCGTAGATCAGCCGAGCTTCGAGAAGGCAGTGAACCGCTCGCCAGGGTTTTTCCAGGACTGGAACGGTACCGTGACGCTGGGCGCATCGCTGGTGGATGCCACACAGGACAGCCAAACGTTCACTGGCGCCATTGGGCTGGTGCGAGCCGAGCCGACTGAGGCTTGGTTGAACCCGCGCTATCGTACGAGTTTCGATTTCACGGCGTCCTACGGCGATATTTCGCAGCCCCACACGCCCACCATAAAGACCTCGATCTTCCACGGCGACGCCGAACAAGACGAATACTTCGGTCACAACCTGTTCGGTTTCGGCCGCGCCGATTTCGATCACAATTTTTCGCAGGGACTGACGCTCCAGCAAACCTATAGCGGCGGCATCGGGTGGACGGCCATCCAAACCGCCAATCAGGAATTGGATCTTAAGGCCGGCGTAAGCTACGTGCGTCAGCAGTTTCAGGCTGGACCGGATCAGGACATCATCGGTTCGATCTTCGCCCAACACTACAAGCGCACTTTCAAACGCGGCCTGGTGCTCGATCAGCGACTGGCTTTCACGCCCGCATGGAATCAACCGCGGGATTACTCGGCGCAGTTCGGCACGCTTGTCACCATGCCGGTCTTCAAGCGGATCAGCGCATCTACCGGCATCATCGACACGTTTCTGAACGATCCGCCGCCCGGCTTCCAGAAGAACTCGTTCCAATTCACGCTCGGCTTTACGTACCTGCTGAAGTAACCGACGCGTCCCGGTTCTGTGCGCATGGGTGGGACAGCCGCAAGTTAGTAATTGGTCTCCGGCGCGCGCCGAATGGTAAAGTCGGTTGAAGCCATGCCCGCTTCCAATCGCGCACTTCACCCTGACCTCGACGGCCGCGTCGCGATCGTTACCGGAGCTAGCCGAGGCATCGGCAAAGAGCTGGCGATCCGGCTCGCACAAGAAGGCGCGGACGTCGCCCTCGCCGCCAAGAGCGAGCAAGCCACCGAGAAACTTCCCGGGAGCATCCACGAAACGGCCGCTGCGATCCGTGCGCTCGGCCGACGCGCAATTGCGATCCCGACTGACGTACGCGATGAAAATGCGATCCGCAATATGGTGGATCGCACGGCCGCTGAACTCGGACGCATTGATATTCTAGTGAACAACGCAGGGGCAATCTGGACGCGGCCCATTCTGGAAACGCCTCCAAAACGCTTCGATCTGATGGTGGGCGTCAATGTCCGCGCGGCTTACATTGCCTGCTACTACGCGCTTCCGCACATGGTGAAGCAAAAGTGGGGACACGTTCTGAATATGTGCCCACGGCTAACGCTCGATCCGTCGCCGGGCCGAGTGGGCTACATGATTTCGAAGTTGGGGATGGCGCGGCTGGCGATCGGGTTGGCGGCCGAGCATCGCGATGACAACATCGCGGCCAACACGCTGTGGCCAAGAACCATCATCGAAAGCCAGGCGTCCATCAATCTGGGCATGGCCGACCGCTCCCAATGGCGGACGCCGGAGATCGTATGCGACGCGTCGCTGGCGATTTTCGCGCAAGAGCCGCGCACTTCGACCGGGCGCGAGTGGATCGACGAGGATTGTCTGACAGAGCTCGCCGGGATCGCCAATTTCGACCGTTACTGGTGCGAAGGCAGGGCGCCCGTGAATCCAATTTACATCGACAAGTGGTGACGGTGTGGCGAATCTGAGGCTGCTTGCGATTCTTCAGACGGATTGCCCGACTTGCCGGTTGATTACTCCCTACCTAAACAAGATCTCGAACGTCACGGCCGTTTCCCAAGATGCCGAAGAGCCTACCAGAGCATTTGCGCGGCAAATGGAAGTGCGCTTTCCGCTCGACCGCGACCCTGACTTCGAGATCTCGAAGCGGCTGGGCGTGACGACCGTTCCGACGCTTTACGTGCTTGACGAACAGGATCGCGTCGTGCGCCAGGAGCCCGGGTTCGACAAGGCAGTGCTGAACGAAATCGCGGCGTTGTTTGGGCAAGGGCCCGTTGCGACACCCTATGACGGAGCGCCCGCGAGCAAGCCCGGCTGTATGTCGCGGCATCTCGAGGCGCAGACGGAAGTGCTTCAAGCGGAGGCTCTCAATTTGCACGCGCCGCGCGGGGCGCGAGCTTCGCGGATCGATCTCGCCGCCTCAGAAGATCCTTACGAATATTGCTTCCGCGAGTTTCACGATGCGCTGCCGGTGATCCCGCCTACGCCAGAGCGTGTCGAGCGAATGCTTCTAGCCGCAGGCAGCGATCCGCAAGAAGTGATTGCTCGCATACCGCCGTGCTACGGCGAGGCGACTATCGAAAAGATAGCGGCCAACGCCGTCATGGCCGGTTGTTTTCCCGAAATGATGCGCATTCTGATTCCGCTGGTGCGAGCCGTCGCCGACGAACGCTTCAACGCGCACGGTGTTCAGGCCACGACGCATTTCGCAGCGCCGCTCATCATCGTGAATGGTCCGGTGCGGCGCGAGCTCGGGTTCCATTTTCGGCAGAACGTCTTCAGCAACGTGGCGCGCGCGAACAGCACGCTCGGACGCGCGCTGCAATTGATCCTGCTGAATCTCGGCGGCGCGCGGCCGGATGGCATCGACATGTCCGCGCTCGGCAATCCCGGCAAGTTTTCCTATTGCATCGCGGAGAACGAGGAAGAGAACCCGTGGCACCCGCTGCACGTGGATCAGGGTCTGGCGCCCGAACAGAGCGCAGTAACGCTGTTCGCCGCCGAGCCGCCGCATGGAGTCAGCGAGCACAATGCCCGCACAGCGCGCGGCGTCCTGAAAGCGATCAGTTACGCGCTAGCCGCGGTGTGGAGCTACCGCAATTGCATGGGCTTCGAGGCGGTGGTCGCGCTGGGGCCCGAACATGTCCACACCATCCATCGGGACGGCTGGACGAAGCAGAATGTGCGCGAATTTCTTTTCGAGAATACCGGCGTGCCGTTGCGTTGCTATGACGACGGGGAGTCTGGCGAAGGCGTGGTGCAGCGCGGTTCGTACAAACAGATCACCATCGACGGCGAGCCCTGCTATCAGAAATTCCGCGCGCCGGAGTCGATTAAAATCGTCGTAACGGGCGGAACGGCGGGGAAATTTTCCGCTGTGCTCGGGAGCTGGTCCGCGGGCCCGCGCGGAAGCCAGATGGTTACGTATCCGGTCTGAGGAGGTGGAAATGCCGATCGTCTTAGTAAATCCGATGAACGAAATCGCGCCGGAAATCGTCTCACCGGCACGTCGTCTGGAACGGCTCGAAGGTAAAACCATCGCCCTGCTCGATATCAGTAAGCCGGGTGGCAGCGTGTTTCTCGACCGGATCGAAAGCTTGTTGAGAGAACGGTACTCGGTGGCGAGCGTGATTCGCGAGATGAAGCCGACGTTTGCGAAACCTGCGCCCGAGGGAGTGATCGAGAAAATCCGATCCGCAGACGCGATCATAGAAGCGCTGGCGGATTGAGGGTCGTGCACAACGTGCAGTTTGCACGACACGCTGAAGCTGGAAAGACTGGGATTGCCCGCCGTGCCGGTAGCCACGCATGAGTTCATGACCGCAGCGCGCGCTCAAGCTGCCGCGCTCGGCCGCCCCGAGTTCGACGCCGTGTACGTTCCGCACCCCATCCAGGACCAGACGAAAAAGGAAATCGAAGCCAAAGCCGACGCGGTGCTAGAGGAAATCACCGCGCGACTCACAAGCCACTAAACTCTGTGCCACCCCGACACTCGTGTCGCTCTTAGCTCACTCCGCAATCTGCTGAAGCTATTTCAAACAAAACCGTTTTTCCATGGCTCGCAAATTGCGATCGCGTTTCCATGAAAAGACTCGCTTTGGTGTTTCTATTCGTGCTCAGTGCAGCCTCGCAATCTATTTCTGTTGGCGTGCTCGGCGGAGTGCCGCTCATCGATCAGACTAATACTAACGGCAACCCGTTCAACTACGACGAATCGCGTCCCTACATCGTCGGGCCATCGGTCGAAGCGCGCTTGCCCGCCGGCTTTGTATTGGAGGCGGACGCGCTCTACCAGCGTGTCGGCAATAGCTTCAGCTACGAACTGCTCTCGGCTATAGGCACCGGCTTTTTGGAGACTACGTCGCTCTCTCAGCGAACGCGCGCCAACGTGTGGGAGTTTCCACTGCTTGGTAAATACTACTTCCGCCGCGATTCCGCCTGGCAGCCTTTCGTTGGGACAGGCTTCGCGTTCCGGACCACCGGAATTGGCGAAGCCGGCGCCCAAACAATCCTGAACACAAATGGGGTCTCGAGCACCTTTCCCTTCACGGATAACTTCCGATCCGACCTTGAGGTTGGCGCAACAGTCGCCGCGGGCATTCGATACCGGATGGGACGCGTTGCGCTTCAGCCCCAGGTCCGCTACACGCGCTGGGGAGGTTCGAACAGCGTATTGCGGCGCGATGAAGCCGCGTTTTTTCTCGGGATCTCGTTCTGAAACTATTTCGATGCCGCCATGAAACGCGACCAGTCGCGCACTTGTCCCGGTCTGCGATCTGATCCCTGCCCGGCGAGCATCCAGCCGGGATATTCCGGCGTGAGCTTGCTGACCTCGTCGATCTGCTTCAGATCATCAGCGTCGAGTTGTACGTCGACGGACGCAAGGTTATCCTTCAGCTGCTCGGCATTGCGCGCGCCGATGATGACGCTCGACACGGAAGGCTGATAGAGCAGCCAGGCGAGCGCGACTTGCGCTACGGTTGCCTTGCGCCGCGCGCCGATGGCCATGAGCGTGTCGACGATGTTGTAGCCGGTTTCCAGATTCACGGGAGGAAATGTGAACTTGGCACGCCGCGCAGCGTTGTCGGATGCGCCGGCACGTGTGAACTTGCCGGTAAGGAAGCCGCCGGCGAGAGGACTCCATACCAACAGGCCGATTTTCTGATCCAGCATCATGGGCACCAGCTCGCGCTCGAGTTCGCGGCCGACCAGCGAATAATACGCCTGGAGCGTGATGAATTTCTCAAGGTGCTTCGCCGCTGAGATGCCGAGCGACTTCATGATCTGCCAGGCGGCCAGGTTCGAACAGCCAATGTAGCGGACTTTGCCTTGGCGCACCAGATCCGTCATGGCGCTCAGTGTTTCCTCGAGCGGAGTGACTGGGTCGAAACCGTGGATCTGGTACAGATCGATGTAATCCGTGTTCAAGCGCTCCAGGCTGGCTTCGACCTCCTGCATGATGTGCAGGCGAGAGAGACCCACTTGATTGGCGCCTTTGCCCATACGGCCAAAAACCTTGGTTGCGATGACAACATCTTTTCGCTTTGGGCCAAGGGCTTTGCCGACCATGGTCTCGGACTCGCCTGCCGAATACACATTGGCTGTGTCGATAAAGTTCACGCCGGCGTCGAGCGAGTTCCCCACCAGCGTGTCGACGTCGTGCTGTGGCAGACCCCCGATTACTTCGAAGATGCCGCCCTTGCCGCCGAACGTCATAGCGCCCAGACACAGGCGCGATACGAAAACTCCGGTGTTGCCCAGTTGTTGGTATTGCACGATCACTATTCTACGCCCGCGCAAGTGACCTGGTTTGTCACTGTGAATAGTTCGGAACTCTGATAGGATGCTTCGCATGCGTACACTCGCAGCCACGTCGATTCTGATCGCGCTCGCTTCCGCCTGCGCCGCCGAAAGCCTGGAGGGCCGCTGGAAGCTGCTTGCGGCGGAAGATGTCCGCGACAACGGCGAAGTGGTCCGGCGTCCGTGGGGCGAGCATCCGGTGGGATCGATTGTGGTGCGCGGCGGTTGGCTCTATCTACAGATCATGTCGGGTGATGTTCCGGCGATCGCCGCGGACAAACCCGTGGGGGACCAGATGAAGGCGGCGCTGCTGAGCTCCTACATCGCTTATGCCGGTCCGGTGACCATAGACGAGTCGTCGGGAGGGGTGGCGTTCAAAGTGGAAGCGGCGTGGCGGCCAGATTACGTCGGCACGGATCAGAAGCGCATATTTCATTTCGAGGGCGGGAAACTAGTTTTCGGCACGGTACGGAATTCGATCCGTATGGGAGCCGAGCGCCTGACGCGCCGGCTTACACTCGAACGCATTCCTTGAGAGCGTGATAAGATTTCCTCAATAGCCGTACCTTCCAAGGAGATTTCACATGACAAAATTCGCAAGCCGCGCAGCTTTGCTGACCGTTTTTGTGGCGATGATGGCCGCCAGCCTGTGTGCCGCCGACGTCGGCGGGAAATGGGTTGGGGACGTCAACACACCCGATGGTCAATCAATTTCGATAACGTTCACGTTTAAGCTGGATGGCGATAAAGTGACTGGAACCGTCAGCGGTCCACAGGGCGACATGGATATCGCGGACGGAAAAATGGACGGCGACACACTGTCGTTCCTATTTAATGTCGACGCGGGCGGCCAGCAGCTCAGCTTTAAGTGCACGGGGAAACTCGCAGCCGAAGATCAACTCAAGATCACGATGAACGGCGGCGGCGAGATGAACTTCGAAGTGAACACCAAGCGGTCCACTTAGCCGTACTTATTTCGGCGCCATACGAATTGCGCCGTCGAGACGGATCACCTCGCCGTTCAGCATCGGATTCTCGATGATTTGTTTGGCGAGCTGCGCATATTCGGCGGGTTGGCCGAGGCGTCGCGGGAAGGGCACCATGGCTCCCAGCGACGCTTTCACGTCTTCCGGCAAGCGAGCGAGCAACGGGGTGTCGAACAAGCCGGGCGCGATGGTCATCACGCGGATGCCAAGGCCTGACAAGTCGCGCGCGAGCGGAAGCGTCAGAGCAACGATGCCGCCTTTGGATGCCGAGTACGCCGCCTGTCCGATCTGACCATCGAAAGCCGCCACCGACGCTGTGTTGATGATGACCCCGCGCTCACCATCGGTGCCGGGCTGATTGCGAGACATCTCCCAGGCGGCTAGGCGCGCGACGTTGAAGGTTCCGATCAGATTCACGCGAATCACTTTGTTGAATCGTTCGAGATCGGCGGGGCCTTCTTTGGATACGGTGCGCTGCGGATCGCCGATTCCTGCGCAATTCACGCAAATATGCAGCGCGCTGAACGCTGCGACGGCAGCTTTCACGGCTTGCTCGGCGTCGGCGGCCTGACTCACGTCAGCGCGCACGTAGCGTACACTCGATCCCAGTTCGGCGGCGAGGGCGTTGCCGAGCTGCTCATTCAGGTCGACGATCATGGCGCGGCCGCCCGCGGCCACGATAGTTCTTACAGTGGCTGCGCCGAGTCCAGAAGCGCCGCCGGTGACGAGTGCTACTTTTCCAGAAATGTCCATCGACTGTCTATGCTAGCGCGAGTTCTCGTCGCGCAGATCGTCGGCCAGGGTTTGAATCTGGTGATCGAGCTCCTGAAACCGGCGCGCGATCGAGTGGAGAACCAAGCCGACCGTCGCCGATGCAGCGCCAGCAAACAGAAAAACGACGGCCGCCAAGCACTCGAACGGCGACAGTGATCCTGACTCGGAAAACTGCACCGCGGCCAGGATCGCGGGAATCAAGCCGGCGATCCACAGAATCAGGCCCGTGCCGCCGAAAAACGTGAGCGGCTTGTAGTCGCGCAGCAGCACCAGCATGCAGCTCAGTATCACGAAACCGTCCTGCACCAGCCGGATCTTGGAGCGGCTGCCTGGTGGACGCGCGATCAGGCCGACAGGCACTTCGGTAATCGTGAAGCCACGCTGCAAGGCTTTGATGGTCATCTCCGCTTCGGTCTCGAAGCCGCCACCGAACAATGGGAGACCGCGCACCAGACGACGGCTGAAGCATCGATAGCCGCTGAGCAGGTCGGTGAGGCGAACGCCGAAGATGAGTTTCAGGAGCACGAGGAAGAACCGGTTGCCTGCGCGATTCAGCCAGCGGAACTGGCTGTTGGCCGAGCTTGCCAGCCGGGAGCCGATCACCATGTCAGCTTCGCGGCGAAGCACCGGCTCCATCAGCGTCGTGACGGACTCGGCCGGATACGTTCCATCGCCGTCGACAACAACGTAAATGTCGGCGCGAATTTTTCGAAACATGGCCTGAATTACGTAGCCCTTGCCGCGCCGCCGCTCCATGTAGACGCTTGCCCCGGCTCTGCGCGCTGCATCCGCGGTGGCATCGGTAGAGTTGTTGTCGAAGACGCAGATTTCCGCTTCGGGCAATGCGGCTTGGAACTGACGAATGACGTCCGCCACAGTCGACGCCTCGTTGTAGCATGGAATCAACACTGCGACGCCGCGTCCGGCGGATTGGAGCAGAGGGCGGTGTTGCAATTCCAAGCTGCTCATTTCTTGAGCCAGTATCGCGCATTAAGCGTCCGGCCGCGGAGCTGGCGCGGTGCGGTCACCGCGATTACGTTTCGATTACTTCGAAGCGAACGGTTGACTGTGGTAGGTTTGGGAGTCCTGGTGAACGAACAGCTCTCCACTATTCTTTCGCAGGCGCGCTGGGATCGCGCCACGGCGGTGCTCCGCGGGATGCCGGCCGTGGACGCGGCCGACCTATTGATGAGTGTCCCATACGAACAGCAACAAGCGCTTTTTCGGAAGCTCCCAACCGATCTGGCGGCGCGGTTGGCCGGAGCGTTTCCCTACTATCACGCCTACGTGCTGTTGCATTCGCGCCCGCTTGAGGAAATGAGCGCCATCGTCGATCTCATGAACCCCGGCGAGCGGGTTCACTTTTTCGACGAGTTGCCGGAAGAGGCCTGGCAGAGCCTGATGGACGAGTTGGCGTCGGCGCGCCAGCAGAAGCCAGGTGTGGACGGCGCGGCGGAACCGGCGGGAGTGCTGCCAAGTCAGGCCGTGCAGCCGGTAGAGCCGATCGTGGAAGCCCGCAAGGTCGAGAAACGATTCGAGCGGCCGGATGGCGGCCAGGTTCAAGTGATCGCGCCCACCGATCTTTCGATCCAGCCAGGCATGATCGTGGCGCTGCTGGGTGCGTCGGGTTCGGGAAAATCTACGCTATTGCGCATGCTGTCGGGACTAGCGGCGCCGTCGTCCGGCGAAGTGTTCTGGCACGGGCGTCCGCTTGCGTCGTCAAAGCCCAACGTCGCTATCGTGTTCCAAAGCTTCGCGCTGTTTCCCTGGCTTACGGTCGTCGAGAACGTGGAGGCGCCGCTGCTTGCACGCGGCATGGATCACCGGGAGCGGCATCGTCGCGCGCTGAAGAACCTGGCGGCGGTGGGGCTGAAGGGTTTTGAGAACGCGTTTCCGAAAGAACTCTCGGGAGGCATGAAGCAGCGCGTCGGGTTTGCGCGCGCGCTCGCCGTGGAGCCGGAGATCCTCTTCATGGACGAAGCATTTTCAGCCCTGGATGTCCTAACGGCCGAGAACCTGCGCGGCGAACTTCTGGAGCTGTGGATGCAAAAGAAAATGCCGATCCGCAGCATTTTCCTGGTGACCCACAACATCGAGGAAGCGGTGCTCCTGGCCGACCGCGTACTCGTCCTGAGCCGGAACCCGGCGCGAATCCGGGCCGATTTTCTAATTCCTCTGGAGCAGCCGCGCCAGCGCAACGCGGCCGAGTTTTTACTCTACGTGGACTACATTTACAAGCTCATGACGGAGCCGGATCGCGAGGCTGAACCGCCCGCTCCCGGACGTCCTGCCAGGCCGCCCTACCGCATGTTGCCGCACGCGCGGCCCGGAGGGATCGGTGGTCTGCTCGAATTGCTGAACGATCGTGGCGGCAAGGAAGATCTCTATCACGTCGCCGAAGAGCTGCGCATGGAAGTGGACGACTTACTCCCGATCGTCGAGGCGGCCACCTTGCTGGGATTCGCCAAACTCGAGAAGGGCGATCTTGAAATCACGGCCGCGGGCAAACAGTTCGCTGAAGGCGACATCGCTACGCGCAAGGTGCTGTTCCGCGAAGCATCACTCGCGCGCGTTCCGCTGTTGCAGCAGATCTACACAGCGCTGGCGGGCAAGTCCGACCACAGCATGCCGCTTGAATTCTTCCGTGACATCCTGGACGAACATTTCGGAGCTGACGAGGTCCAGCGTCAGATCGATACAGCGCTCGATTGGGGCCGCTACGCCGACATTTTCACGTATGACTCGGAGAGCGACCGGCTGCTGCTCTATCAGACCGCGGCCGCGGCGGAGGCCGGCGAGGAATCGTGGCATCACTAGCATCGGGCGCCGGCAAACAGCGTACCTGGCTGCATTGGGAAGGGCTTCCGCCGTCGGCGTTGTCTCTGCTGCGCGACCTTCCGATTCTGCTCGCGGGCCTGGCCGCCTTTTACGGGCTGCTCGCTTTGGCGCAATACTGGGCGGGTCCGGTGAACACACAGCCGGTCATCGATCTGCATGCGTCGGCACTGCCGAGGTACGCAGTCTATTCGGTGGCGCGGATTCTGGTGGCGTACGCGCTAAGCTTCGGGTTCACTATCGTCTACGCGTGGGTGGCGGCGCACAACGCGCGCGCCGAGCGCATCATGGTCCCGCTGCTGGACACGCTGCAATCCATTCCGGTGCTCAGTTTTTTGCCCGGCGTGATGCTCGCGATGGTGTCGCTGTTTCCCACCAAACAGCTCGGCGTCGAGCTCGGATCGATTCTGTTGATTCTCACCGGTCAAGTGTGGAACATGACCTTCAGCGTGTATTCGTCTATGAAAGCTATCCCGCGCGAGATGCTGGAGGCGGCTGAAGTCTATCGCATGAACTGGTGGCAGCGTCTGGTCCAGTTGGAGCTTCCTTACGCGGCCATCGGACTGGTATGGAACTCAATGATGTCGGTGGCGGGCGCGTGGTTTTTTTTGATGGCCTGCGAGATGTTCGTGTTAGGGAATCGCGATCTGCGGCTTCCGGGCTTGGGATCGTATCTGCAGACTGCGTCCAACGCGGGCGACATGGGCGCAATCGGCTGGGGGCTTGCGGTCATGGTCGCCGTGATCATTCTGCTCGATCAGCTTATCTGGCGGCCCGTGATTGCCTGGAGCGAAAAATTCAAGATGGAGCAGGTAGAGGCTTCCCAGACGCCACATTCGTGGGTGCTGGACCTGCTGCGCCGCTCGCACGTGCTTTCCTTCGCCGGCAGAAATGCACTGGCGCCGGTGCGCGAGAGGCTGGCACTTCATTTTGCGCACGGCGCGTCGGCAATCGAGGATTCCCGCAAGAACGCGCTGGGAGTTTGGATCTCGCGGATCATCGGCATCGCGGCGCTGGGAGGCCTCGCATTCGCGGCGGTGAAGATGATCATCATGCTCGGCGGCCTCTCGCGCGCCGACGTTTTCGCGATCTTTCGCGGAGCCGGCGCGACATTCGTGCGAGTGGAGTTGACATTGGTTTTGGCGGGCTTGTGGACCATCCCCGTGGGCGTGATCGTCGGGCTGCATCCCAGGCTCTCGGCCATTGCGCAGCCCATCGCACAGATCGCGGCGTCGGTTCCGGCGACAGCGCTATTTCCCATTGTGCTGCTGTTCTTGATCCGCGTGGGCGGCGGCCTTGGCGTCGGCTCCATCGTGCTGCTGCTGCTCGGCACGCAATGGTACATCCTGTTCAATGTGATCGCGGGCGCGAGCGCCATCCCGTCGGATTTGAAAGAAGTCTGCGACGTGTTTCATCTCGGCCGCTGGGAACGCTGGCGGCAACTATTTTTGCCGGCGGTTTTCCCGTACTTGGTCACGGGATTCGTCACCGCGTCAGGGGGTGCATGGAATGCGAGTATTGTCGCCGAGTACTTCAAGTTTCAGGGCAAGACCATCTCGACAGTGGGCTTGGGCGCGACCATCAGCGCCGCCACCGACAAGGGCGATTTTCCGACGTTGCTGGGCGCCACGGTAATGATGGCGACCATGGTTGTGGTGTTCAACCGGCTGGTCTGGCGAAGGCTCTACGCGTTGGCGGCAACGCGATACAAACTGGAGACTTGATCGGGGAATCGCGCACTGGCGCGCCGGTTTGTGATAGATTTCTCCCTTAGGAGAATTTCGGATGAAACGCAGCGTGGCGATTTTTGCCCTATTGGTGGCGCCAGTCCTGGCGCAGCCTCCAAATCTTACGATCAACACCGGGACTCCGGAGGGCCAGCTCTTACAGTCCATCGGTCAGGAGACCGACGATGCGAAGAAGGTTCAGATGGAAGAGGACTTTCTCGCGAAGTATCCGAAGCACGAAGGCGCACCCTGGGTGGCCGAGCAACTGACGGCGAGCTACATCCAGCAGAAGCAGTTCGACAAGGCTCTGGACGCCGCGGACAAAGGATATGCCGGTGGCGCCGGTGAGGTGGATCTCTGCTTTGACGCGGTGAAGGCGGCGGAACAAAAGGGCGACGCGGAAGCGTTGACGAAATGGGCCGAACGCACGGCCGAGGTAACGCAGAAGGTCAAGAGCGACGACAAAGCGACGGCCGATCACGCCAAGGAAGTCGCTACGTATGCCGAATACGCGTTGTACGCGCAGGCCTCAAAATCGCGCGATCCCAAGGCGATCGTGGGACTCAGCGAGGCGCTTGAGAAAGTGAACCCGAAGAGCCAATATATGTGGCTGGTGACTCCGCGCTATTTGGCTTCACTTTCGGGCAAGGGCTGCGGTGAAGCTACGAAACTAGCGGCTGCGGACTCCAAGAATGCCGAGGCCATGCTCTTCGAGGCCGACTGCAGTTGGCGAACTGCAAACGCCGCTAGCGTGATCGCGAATGCGAATCGTGCTTTGGAGGCGCTCAACAGCCGACCCAAGACCGAGGGCGGCAACGAGGGGGGCAAAGTGGCTACGGCCAATTTTTTCATCGGCATCGGAAATGCAATGCAGCAGCGCTGGGGACCGGCCAACAGGTCGCTGCGCGCGGCCTTGCCCGCGTTGAAGGGCGAGCCGACCTATGAGGCGAACGCTCTTTTCAACCTCGGTATGGCGAATTACTCGCTCGGCAAAACGATCGGCGACAAGGGTCAGATGCGCGAGGGGTTGAAATATTTTGAACAAGCCGCCGCGATGAAGAGCAACGTCCAGGATCAGGCTTCGCGCAACGTCAGCGTGATCAAGAAGGAACTCGGGCTGCCTTAGGGCGGGTTCTTCACGCGAAAAATTCGCCGCGCCTGTCGATTTCGACCACGGTGGAACGTCGTCCCAATGAAGGAGAACGATATGTCCACCCTGGAATCTACTGAAATAGAACAAGCGCTCCAATACTTCGACGAGACCCGCAGCCAGGCCATCGAAGTCACCAGCGGCCTCTCCGACCTGCAATGGTTTTTCAAACCCACGCCGGGCGAGTGGTCCGTCGCCGAAATTCTGGAACATATGGTAATCGTGCAGGAACGCGTTTTCGGGCCGATTCGCGAGCGCCTGGCTCAGGCCTCTGGACCGGAAGCGGGTCGCGACAACCAAACCATCGAGAGAATCATATTCGAAAAGTTTTCTGACCGCTCGAAGCGCGCCAACGCGCCGGAGTGGACCTTGCCGACCGGTCAGTTGAACCCACGCGTGGCGCTGGATCGCCTGCTTCGCAACTACGAGCGTCTGGCCGAGTTCGTCGAATCGAGTCACGACCTGCGCGAGCACGTATTGGATGCTCCTCCGCTGAAGTTCATTACCAACGGCGCGCTCGAAACCATGGATGGTTATCAGTGGGCCGTCACGGTAGCAGCGCATGACCGGCGGCACATCGCCCAGATTCGCGACGTTCAGGCGAATCCGAATTACCCCGCCTAGTTTTATCACCGAACAGAGCGGGTGCACCTCCAGCGTCCGCTCTTAGACTCACCGGCACTCCGAAAAATTGCTATGCTGGTTTTGTCCTCGTAGAGGAGCGGAAGCCATCAGTAGCTGGCCGCGCGATTCCGGGAAGTTCCGGAGCGGCTGGCGAAAGGGGTGCAATTCTTTCCGCCGAAATCGGCTGCGGCAGCTTCGCCGGGCGCGATTGGGGAGTTGGGTTAAGACCCGCTCACTGTCATCGTGATCTCGTGGATTTGAGATCGGATGGAGCGCTACCGGGAAGCACGCGGCTCGCGTCGCGTCGACCCTCCTCCGTCTGTTCTCCTGTAAATTATGAATGCCTTTGAGCTAACGCGCACGCTGGTGGACGTCGAGTCGATCACTGAGAACGAAGAAGCGGTTGGCAATTTGCTTTTCGCGAAATTGTCGGAGCTCGCGACGCAATACGATGGACAGGTCGAGCGCATGCCCGTGGCGCCGCATCGCTTCAACGTGCTGGCCTGTTTCGGCGAACCTCGCGTGACGTTGTCGACGCACATGGACACGGTGCCGCCGTTCTATCCTTCGCGCGAGGACGACGAATTCATCTGGGGGCGCGGATCGTGCGATACCAAGGGCATCATCGCGTCCATGATTTTCGCGGTGCGCGAGCTTTTGGAAGAAGGCCACACGAATATGGCGCTGCTGTTCGTGGTGGGTGAGGAGCGCAACAGCCAGGGCGCGATCACGGCATCGAAAAATCCGCGCGGGTCGAAATTTCTAATTAACGGAGAGCCCACCGAGAACAAGCTGGCAATCGGATCGAAAGGTGCGTTGCGATTCAAGTTCACTGCCAGCGGGCGCATGGCGCACTCGGCGTATCCGGAGCTGGGCGAATCGGCCATCGAAAAGCTCCTCGACGTACTGGGGGAGATTCGGCGCCTTCCGCTGCCTCAGGACAAGGTTCTAGGGCAGAGCACGGTGAACATCGGGACGATTACAGGCGGCCGCGCCCCCAATGTGATCCCGGATCATGCCGCGGCGGAAGTTTTCTTCCGGCTTGTTGACGACGGCGAATCGACTCGCGCCGCGGTGAAGTTGGCGTGCTCCGGGAAGGTGGAATTCGAAGAGCCGCTAATCATCGCGGCGGCGCATTTGGGCGCGCTGGAGGGCTTCGAGACCACGGTGGTCGCGTTCACCACCGACATCCCGACGTTCAACGGCGCCTGGGGCAAGCCGTATTTGCTGGGTCCCGGCTCGATTCACGTCGCGCACACGTCGGAAGAGCGAATTCCGAAACGGGAGATTCCCGAAGCGATCCAGATTTACAAACGAATGGTTCGGCAGTTAAGCAATTCATGATCAGAGGAAGTAATCGATGAACGGGCAAAAAGTTGAAGTGGGTATTTTGGGTGCCACCGGCATGGTAGGGCAGAGCTTCGCGAAATTCTTGCAGGGCCATCCGTGGTTTGAAATCACGTGGCTCGGCGCGAGCGACCGCTCGGCGGGCAAGCCCTACGCGGAGGCAACGAATTGGCGTCTCAACGGCGCCATGCCGGACTCGCTGCGGGGGATTCGGGTGGAAGAATGCAAGCCCGGCAATGCGCCGCGGCTGGTGTTTTCTGCTACGGATTCTTCGGTGGCGACGGAAATCGAGCAGGCCTTTGCCAGCGCCGGCCACGTGGTGGTGTCGAACTCGAAAAATCACCGCATGGAAGCGGATGTGCCGCTGTTGATTCCAGAAATCAATTCCGACCACTTGAAGATCGTTCCGTTGCAGCAACGCATGCGCGGGTGGAGCGGGATGATCGTGACGAATCCGAATTGCGCCACGATGGTGCTGGCTATGGCGCTGGCGCCGCTTAAGCAGTTCGGGATTTCCACTGTAGTCGCGACGACCATGCAGGCCATTTCGGGTGCGGGATACCCGGGCGTTCCCTCCATGGACATCAACGCGAACGTGATCCCTTTCATCGGCGGCGAAGAAGAGAAGATGCAGCAGGAGACCCAAAAAATCCTGGGCGATTTCACGGGGGACGCGATCCGCTCGCTCGCGGCCCAGGTGAGCGCGCAGTGCAATCGCGTGCCAGTAGTGGACGGGCACATGGTGGCCGCGAGCTTCGCGCTCGATCGGAAACCGGCCATCGACAGCGTGATCCAGGCGCTGACAGAATTTTCGAGCGTCCCGCAGCAGCGCAAATTGCCGAGCGCACCGCAGCAGGCCATCACCTACATGCCGCAGCAGGATCGGCCGCAGCCGCGGCGCGACGCCGAACGCGACAGCGGCATGGGGACGTTTGTGGGGCGTGTGCGCGAGTGTCCCGCGCTGGGCTACAAGTTCATCGCGCTCCAGCACAATACCATTCGAGGCGCGGCGGGCGCGGCCGTACTGAATGCGGAGTTGATGTGCTCGGAAGGCATGCTGGATTGATCCGATGATCGTCATGAAATTCGGCGGGACATCCGTCGAGTCCGCCGAAGCAATCGCGCGCGTCACCGGAATCGTCAAAGCGCGGCTCAGCCGTAAACCGGTGGTGGTCGTGTCGGCGATGGGCAAAACCACGAACCGTCTTCTCAAGATCGCCGATCTCGCGGTCGGCGGGCAGCGCGAGGAGGCGTTGCGCGAGCTCTTCGCGCTTCGGGATTTTCATCTGCGCGAGTCCAACATGGAGCGGACAGTGGATGAGCATTTCCAGGAGCTTTCCGAACTGGTAAAGGGCCTGGCGGTGCTAGGCGAGCTGACGCCGCGCTCCATCGACGCGATCTCCAGCTTCGGCGAGCGGTTGTCGAGCCTCATCGTCACGAATTATTTCAAGCATCATGGCTTGAGCGCGGTGCACCTCGATTCCCGCAAGGTGATTGTCACGGATCATCGCCATACGCAGGCCGCGCCCGACTTGAATGAGTCGTACGCGCGTCTGGGGGCGGCCATTCCACCGTTGCTGGAGGACCACCTCGTGGTCATGGGCGGGTTCATCGCCTCGACTCCGGAAGGGATCACCACGACGTTGGGCCGCGGCGGGTCCGACTTTACCGCGTCCATCGTGGGCGCGGGCATCGGCGCCGAAGAAATTCAGATCTGGACCGATGTCGATGGCATGCTGACTGCCGATCCCAACGTGGTGCCGAACGCACATCGAGTCAAAATTATTTCGTTTACTGAGGCGGCTGAGCTGGCGTTCTTCGGCGCCAAGGTGTTGCATCCGTCGACGGTGGTTCCGGCCATCGATAGGAACATTCCGGTTCTGATTTTGAACTCTCGCCGTTCGCATGTGGATGGCACTCGCATCGTCGCGGAAACCGTCTCGACCACCAACCTGGTGAAGTCAATTGCGTGCAAGGCCAAGGTCACCGTTTTGAATATCCACGCGGCTCGCATGTTTCTGGCGTACGGTTTCATGCGCCGCATCTTCGAGGTGTTCGAGCGGCACCAGACGTCCGTGGACATGATCGCGACGTCAGAGGTGAATGTTTCGCTCACCATCGACCAAACCGGCCGCCTTACAGAGATCGTCCGCGATCTGCGCGAGTTTTCGGAGGTTTCCATCGAAGAGAACGAGGCGATCGTCTGCATCGTGGGCGATAACATCCGTTATACTCCAGGCGTTGCGGCGCGCGTCTTCCAGGCCCTGGCGGCGTGCCGCATCAACGTGCGGATGATCTCGCAAGGCGCGTCGGCGCTCAATTTGGGCTTCGTGGTGGCGGGGCAGGATTTGAACGCGGCGGTGTCGGCGCTGCATGCGGAATTTTTCCGGGAATTGGATCCGGCGGTGTTCGATGCCTAATCTCGCAATCGTGGGCTACGGCAAGATGGGCCGGCTGATCGACCAGCTTGCCCCCGAGTTCGGATTCACCGTGTCCGCGCGCATCGACGTCGGCCGCGACGAGTCGCTCGCGAGCGCGGACGTCGCGGTGGAATTCTCTATGCCCGGCGCAGTGCTCGACAACATCCGTAAGATCGCGGCGGCGCGCGTGCCGCTGGTCGTCGGCACCACCGGCTGGTCCGAACATCTCGCCGAAGCAAAAGCGATCGTCGCGGCCAACGATTCGGCACTCATCTGGAGCCCGAACTTTTCGGTCGGGGTGAACGTTTTCACGCGGCTAGTATCCGAGGCCGCCCGGCTGCTCAAGAATGAAAAAGAATACGGCGCCTGGGCGTGGGAAATCCATCACATCACCAAGAAAGACGCGCCCTCGGGAACGTTGCTGAAGCTGGTCGAGGAAATGAAGGCCGCTGGCTTCGACCGCGCCATCAGCACCAACTCCAATCGCGCGGGCGCGCATCCCGGCACGCACGAAATCGGATTCGACTCCGCCGCCGACACCATCACTCTGCGTCACACCGCGCGTAGCCGGGAAGGCTTCGCTCGCGGCGCGCTGAAAGCGGCACAATGGATTATCGGACGCAAAGGATTCTACGAATTCACCGACGTCCTGTTTGGAGGTTGACATGATGTTTCATGGCTGCGGCACCGCATTAGTCACTCCGTTCCTCAAAGACGGATCGCTCGATGAACTTACCTTGCGCGCGCTGGTCCGCCGGCAGATCGACGAAGGCATCAACTTCCTGGTGCCGTGCGGAACCACGGGCGAAAATCCCACTTTGTCACGTGAAGAGCATCTCCGCGTGGTGGAGATCACCGTGGAAGAATCTAACCATCGCGCTCCCGTGCTGGCGGGCGCAGGCGGCTACAACACCGCCGAAGTCGTCGAGCTGGCGAAGGAAGTCCGGCACGTGGGCGCCGACGGAATCCTCAGCGTCACGCCCTACTACAACAAGCCGACGCAAGAAGGAATCTACCGGCATTTCGCGGCCATCGCCAACGCCGCAAAGCTGCCTATGATTGTTTACAACATCCAAGGCCGCAGCGGCGTCAACATCGAGACGGCCACGCTGAAGCGTCTCGCCGAGATCGACAACATCGTCGGTGTGAAAGAAGCTTCGGGCAACATCGCGCAAATGGCGTCGGTGATCCATCACCTCCCTCGCGACTTCGCCGTGCTGGCCGGCGACGACGTGGTCACGATACCGTTGATCGCCTTGGGCGGACGAGGCGCGATTTGCGTCGTGTCGAATCAAATTCCACGCGAGTGGACCGCCTTGACCACGCGTGCGCTCGCCGGTGACTTCGCGGGCGCTCGGGAGATCCTGCGCAAGTATTTGCCGCTGCTCGAAGCCAACGGAGTGGAAACGAATCCGATTCCTGTGAAAGCTGCCATGGCTCTCATGGGATTGCTCGAGCCGGTGTGGCGTCTGCCGATGTGTCCGCCAAGCGCCGCCAATTTGGTCAAGATCGAAACCGTGCTCGAATCGCTTGGTCTGCTTGCCAACCGGAGCGTGCATGCAGGCTGAGATCGAAGCGCTATTCGACCAAAAACCTTCTTCTTATACCGACGAACACTTTCGGCTCTTCGAGAGATTCAAGATCGCTCTGAACGCGGGTGCGATTCGTTCCGCTGAGCCCGATGCCGGGTCCACAACCGGATGGCGCGTGAACGCCTGGGTGAAGAAAGGCATTCTGATCGGCTTTCGCATGGGCTCAATCGTCGATATGGCGATCAACCCGGTGCGCCAACCGTGGTTCGACAAGTCCACCTACCCGGTGCGACACGTCGGCGTTGGAGATGGCATTCGCATCGTGCCCGGCGGATCCAGCATTCGCGACGGCTGCTTCATCGGAAAAGGCGTGACGTGCATGCCGCCCATGTACATCAACGTCGGGACCTGGATCGGCGACGGAACCATGGTCGATTCACACGCGCTGGTCGGTAGCTGCGCGCAAGTTGGAGCGAACTGTCACATCTCGGCGGCGGCGCAGATCGGCGGCGTGCTCGAACCTGTGGGTGCGCTGCCGGTGATCCTCGAAGACGAAGTCCTGATGGGCGGAAACACCGGCGTGTACGAAGGCACGGTGGTGAAGCGCCGCGCGGTGCTCGGATCAGGCGTGATTTTGAATCGATCGACGCCGGTTTACGACGTTGCGCGAGGCGTGGTGCACAAGGCAACCGACGATCAGCCTCTAGTGATCCCGGAGGATGCCGTCGTGGTGGCCGGTTCGCGCGCGGTCACTCAGGGAAAGGGCCGCGAATGGGGGCTTTCGGTGTACACGCCGATCATCGTCAAATATCGTGACTCGAAGACCGACGCCCGGATTCAGCTGGAAGACTTGCTCAGATAATCGAGCGTGGCTCTCGCACATTTTTCCCAGGTGAATTGGGAAGCGCGGAGCCGGGCGGCGTCGGTCGGAATCGATCCCGCTGCGAGCCGTTCGATGGCTTGTCGAATCTCGGCGTCACTCGACGGATCGAAATAGTGAACCGTATCACCGCCAATCTCGCGCAGCGGCGGAATGTCAGAGCAGGCCACAGGAACGCCGGCGGCCATCGCCTCGGACACCGGCATTCCGAAACCCTCGAACGTTGACGGATAGATGAATCCACTGGCACAGCGAAACAGTTCGTAGAGTTCCTGGCGCGGTACCCAGCCGAGTAACCGGACCGACGGTCCGGCGAGTTGCTCCACTTGTTTGGCCGCGAATCCACGGACTCCCGTGAGCACCAGGGGCGGCACGTCTTTCATCGACGCATGAACGCGCAGCAGACGGTCGAGATTCTTATGCGGATGAGACGTAGACGCACACAGCAAGTAATCTTCCGGCTCTCTCATATCGGCGATCTCGAAGAACTCGCGCTCTACGCCGTGGTGGATCACTTCGGCCTCCCGCCCGTAGTATCGCTTCAGATCGTCTCGCGTCGCTTCAGACACCGCGATCAGGCCGCGCGACCGCCGCGCCGACATCCACAACAGGAGATTCCAGAACGGCAGATCGAACCAGCGGAAGTATTCCGGATGCCGCTTGTGCTGCAGATCGTGAAATACCGTGACCTGCGGGCACGGGCAAATCGCGGGACCAGTAAAACCGGGATTGAACAGCACATCCAGGCGATGGCGGCGCACCGCGCGCGCTAGAGCGTCTTGCTCCCACAAAATCCGCGCCGGACGAAACGACGCGCGCACCGGCTGCGCAGCATGCTCGAAGTTCGCGCGCTTCGGAACCAGATCCGCGCCAGTCTCTCGATTGGTGAAGACGACGTAGCGATTCACCGAATCGATTTCGGCGAGCGCGCTCAGAAGATTCCGAAGGTAAATCTCAGTTCCGCCGACGCCGCCCGGAATCAGATACAGCGCATTCACCCCGATGCGCAGCATTCACTGGCCGACGCGAAGCAGCGCATCGCGCGCTAGCCCGAGCTGTGGATCGAGCATCAGGGCGTGCTTGTACTCTTCGGCCGCCTGCGCGCGATTGCCCTGTTCCTCGAATACGTTCCCGCGCGTGTAGTAAGTCATGGGGAAACCGGCGTCCAGCTTCTGCGACGTTGCCAGCGCCTCCAATGCTTCCGGATACTTGCCCATCTTGCCGTAAACGTAACCGATGGTTTGATAGACGTGCGCGTTCTGCTCCATTGCGGCAGCCTGTTTCAATTTGTCGAGCGCTTGATCCAGGTTGCCAGCGGCGTCGTAGGCGAGACCCCAATCGAGCAGCAGGTCGAAAGTCGGCTTGCCGAGCTCGGCGGTTTTTTGAAACTGCTCGATGGCGTTGCCGCTGTCGCCAGCCAGGAAATAGGCGAACGCAAGCTGGAAGCGCGGCCGGTACTTGTTCGGAGATCCCGAGACGCTGTCCTTCCACAAACTAATTGCGCTGGCCCAGAGCTGATTGCGCTGGTAGGTGGCTGCGGCTTCGATAATCAACACAATGGTGAGTGCGGTGGCGAGCGTTGTCTTGCTCGTTTTCCAACGCCTCAGAAAATCCACCACGATGAACAGCAGGCCGATGAACGGCAGATAGAGACGGCGCTCGGCCATTGGATCCCAGATGGGGACGAACGACGAAGTCGGCGCAAGCAAAATGAGGAATAAAAACCAGCCGTAAGAGGCGATCTGAAAGCGCCGGCGATAGACCCAGGCGGCAACGCTCACCGCGATCAGTCCCGCTAAGCCGAGGATGGCTCCGTGATCGACAATGCTGTGTGAGATCGGAACGTCCGGATCCACGTTCTGGCCGATGGGGACTACGAACATCCAAAGGTAATCCCAGATCACGCGGCACTCGGTGAAGAAATACTGGTACCAGGTGAATTCCTTGATGCCGAATCCGGCCGAAGGTCCGGTGCTGAGAACGCGGAAAACAAAGGCGACGGCGAGTGCGCCGCCCACAACGATAGGCGCGTACAATCGCCAATTGCGACGGATGCCGGCCAAGGAAAATCCCGGGTTCCAATAAAAGTCTGTGAGCACCAGGAGCGCGGGAAAAACCGCCGTGTGCTCCTTGGTGAGCACCGCGGCGCCGAAGAGCGCGAGAATCGCGAGCGCCCGGAGCGTGTAGATTGCATCGCCCGCGCGGTAAAGAAAAACAACGTACGCAGCCAGCAGCCAGAAAACGCTGAGCGTCTCGGAACGGCTGACGATGTAGGTCACCGATTCGGTTTGAAGAGGATGCAGAAGGAACAATCCCGCGGCAAAAACCGACAGCACCCCGGCATGCCATTTTTCGACCCCCGCCCAATCCAAAACCTTGCGCACCGCAAGCAAAATCAGGCCTCCATTGAGAACGTGCAAGACCACGTTGACGAAGTGATAGTCGAAGGTGTCCTGATTGCCGGAGGCGTGATAATTCAGCCAAAAGCTGAACATCAGCAGTGGGCGCAATTGCTTCACCCAAGCGCTCAGAGCGGGACTCACGCTGCCGGCGGTGTACGGCATGCCGCTGTCATCCAGCAGAAATGGGCCGTGAATCGCCGGCCAATAGATCTCGAAGACCGCGAAAATCGCGACCAGGATTCCGACGGCGTACGGCCAGTAGGCACGCTGCGGCACGGCCGGAGCTGCGATGGCAACCGTTACCGACGCCTTCGGTTTTCTGGCGGCTTTACTGCTTTTCATTTCGATTTTGCAACTGAAATTCGACGATCGCCAGGCGCTGTGCGATGGCGATGTTGGCGTCCTTCAGATCGGAGATGACCACCGAGAGCCGATAGATCACCACCACAAAAACGCACGAGACCAACAGTAGCAGAGCCAGCGGAGGATAGGTGAGTCCCAGCTGATCTGAAATCCAGTTGAGCAGCGGGCGCGAGCGGGACAGCAGCAGCAGAATCACGGCCGCCGCCAGCCAGCTCACCGAATACTCCACACGGATGTGTGATCGCCGGACCGAGAACAGCACTGTCATCATGAGCACCAGGCTCAGAATCGTGACGGTATCAAGCAAGCGTTCCATACTCACTTTTTCTCTCTCGCGGCCAGCTTTCCATCAACCTTTTTCGGCCTCCGCTCAAACTTCAACACGTTTACAAAAACTCCCAATAATACGTGGATGATGTAATACAGCGATTTTACCGCGGTGATGGAGCTGCGCCCAGCTTGTCGAGGCCGCATCTTACAAGGCACTTCCTGGAATCGGAATCGCTTGCGCTGCAATACCACCAGCGCCTCGATCTCCGGATATTCCAACGGGAAGCTTTGACTGAACACCTGGAGGGCTTCGCGATTCACGCCAACGAAGCCCGAGGTGGGATCGTGCACCGGCTGCCCCAGAATCGGCCGCAGAACGACTCGGAACAGCCAGATTCCCATCGCGCGGACAATGCTGGTATGCTCTCCGTCGTTCTGATAAAAACGTGAGCCGATCACCATGTGGCAACCGGACGTGCGCAACACCTTCAGCAACTCCATGATGTAACGCGGATCGTGCTGTCCGTCGCCATCCACGCGGATCACGTAGTCGTATCCGAGCTCGTACGCCATCCGGTAGCCCGCCTGAACGCAGCCTCCGAGGCCGAGATGATAAGGCAGCCGCAAAACGCCCGCACCGGCGCTCTTGGCAAGATTGGCGGTATCGTCCTTGGAAGCGTCGTCAACCACCAGCACCGTCGCCGCGGGCACAACTTTGCGCACTTCGCGCACCACATCCCCGATCGCGCCTGCTTCGTTGAACGCGGGAATCAAGACCAGGAAATTGCCGTTGACCGCCGCTGGCTTCACAATGCGGCCACCTGGCGGGCGCTAATGGAGAAGGAACGAACCAGACGGCGGAACTGCGTGGCCGTGAGCCGCCGCTTCACCTTGCGCCGCTCGCGCCAAAGCAGCGGTAAGCGCGGAATCACAGCTAAATAGGCGCGCAAAACATAAAACGGCAGAACTAGCGCGCTCCCGTGCGATCGGAATTCCGCCGCTTTCCCACGTCCCGAAGCCGCGTAGACAGCGTGCCAGAAATAACGAGCGAGCGAATAAAACGGAGCCAGCACCAGCATACCCAACGGAAAGTTTTTCACTGCGAGCATCAGGCGGTTGCGTTCCACATAATACGCTTTCAACGTCGAAGCCTTTCCCGCCGAATGCGAATACCGATGCCACACTTTCGCAGCCGGCACGTACAGGCATTCCCAGGCCGCCCATCTGGCACGCAAGCCGAGATCCGTATCTTCACAGTATAAGAAGAAGCTCTCGTCGAACAGGCCGATTTCTTCCAGCATCTCGCGGCGATAGAACGCGGCGCAGCCGGATGGCAGCAGCGCTTCTCCTCCGCGCCTGTAAGAATCCGGATTCTCCAGATGGCCGCGCTGCTTGCTGCTGCCGTCCCAGCCGACCAGCATCCCCGCCGAGTCCAGCCCGTCTCCCGAAGCCAGAAGAATTCGGGATGCGCACATGCCCACATCCGAATGCGAGATCATCGCCTCCACCAATGCGCCGAGCCATTCTGGATCCACCGTCGCATCGTCGTTCAAGGCCGCGACGAACGCCGCGTCCGATTCGAGAATGGCCCGGTTGACGGCCCCGCCGAATCCAACGTTGCGCTTGTTCGCGATCACCCGCACGCCCTCGCGCCCGGCAACCGCCCCCCTGCCGCTGTTGTCCACCACGATCACTTCGAAGTCGCGAAACACCTGCCGATCCAGCGAATCCAGACACTGGGCCAACTGGTCGTCTGCGGCCAGCGTTGGAATCACGACGGTCACGGTTGGGTGCGATTGCGGGCTGGTGGAAATCGGCGCCATTTCAGGCTGCGGTCGCTTGCGCTACGATAGACGTTTGCGGAAACTCGTAACTCTTATTCTCGTCGCCCTGCCGTCGATGGCGCAAACCGCCCATCTCGACAACATCAAGCAGCTAACGCACGGAGGCCAGAATGCCGAAGCTTACTGGTCGCCCGACGGTAAGCGCTTAATCTTCCAATCTACCCGCGATCAACTGAAATGCGATCAGGAATTCATCATGAACGCGGATGGTTCCGACCAGCACATGGTCTCCACTGGCAAGGGCCGCACCACCTGCGGATATTTCCTGGCCGACAACAAGCACATCATCTACGCCTCCACGCACGAAGCGGGCGACGCCTGCCCGGCAGAAGTGGATCGCAGCAAAGGTTACCTGTGGGCCGTCTATCCGACCTACGCGATTTACCAGGCCACCGACGACGGTAAAAATCTGAAGAAGATTGCGGCCGCGCCCGGCTATAACGCCGAGGGCACGCAAAATTGGAAGACCGGCAAGATCGTCTACACGTCCATGCAGTCCAAGGATCTGGATCTCTGGACCATGAACGCCGACGGCACGCATAAGAAACAGATCACTCGCTCGGACGGCTACGACGGTGGCGCAGTGTATTCGCGCGACGGAACGCAACTGGTGTGGCGCGCCAATCATCCGCTCACGCCCGATGGCTTGCAGCGTTATCACATGCTGCTGTCGCAAGGTTTGACGTCTCCAATGAAAATGGAGCTCTTCATTTCCGATGAAGACGGCTACAACGTGAAGCAGATCACCGACTTCGGCTGCGCCAGCTTCGCTCCCACCTTCACGCCCGACGGCAAGAAGATTTTGTTCTCTTCCAACAAACACGATTGCGACGGCCGCAAGTTCGAACTCTACCTCATCAATACCGACGGCACGGGCCTCGAGCAGGTCACGGATTCCGGCGGATTCACCGCTTTTCCCGAGTTTTCACCCGACGGCAAGAAGATCGTCTTCGCCTCCGATCGCGACGCCAAAGAGCGTTACGAGTTCAACATCTTCACGGCCGACTGGAAGTAACCTCGCCCGCCGCGCTCGCCTCGAATCCTTCGATCCATTCGCTTTGCGATATGCTGATGGACGAGGAGTGTCTATGCGCAAACTGTCGATCGCAATTTTGGCAGTTGTTTTTGCTGCAACCTGCTCAGCGCAAGGCCATGGCGGTGGTCATGGCGGCTTCGGAGGGGGCTCAGGGGGCGGTTTTCATGGCGGTGGTTTCGCTGCCGGCGGTGGCTTCCGCGGCGGAGGCTTCGCTGGTGGTGGTTTCCGCGGCGGTGGCTTCGGTGGATATAACGGCGGCTTTCGTGGCGGGTTCGGCGGATTCCGGGGCGGCTACGGTGGCTACGGTTTTGGCTTTGGCTATGGCGGCTTTTGGCCCGGCTATGGCTGGGGCTGGCCCGGCTACTATGGCTACGATTATCCCTATTACGGCTACGGCGGTTATCCATATGCGTACGGGTATCCGTATCCTTACGGCGGTTACGGCTATGGATATGGCTATGGGCCGGTCGGCTATTATGGCCCAGGCTACGGAGTCGGCTTCGGCGGCGTGGTCGGATTCCGCGGCGGCGGTGGGTGGCGGCACTTCAACGGACGCCACTGATGACCGCGCCTGCTCTTAGCCTGCATTAATGCTGATCCTGGCGGCGATCCTCGCCATTCTCGTGTATGGCATGATCGCCGCCATGCTCGGCACCATCCTGCCCGATTTCTCCGCGCGCTATCAACTCACCCCGCAACAGAACGGAACCATAGCGTTTTGCCAGGCGCTGGGGCTAGTGGCGGCATCGCTCGCTACGGGACCATTAATCGATACCCAAGGTAAGAAAGCCGGATTGGTTCTCGGCCTGGCGGTGATCACTGTTGCGCTCGTGCTGCTACCGCGCTCTCGCGGGTTCGCGCACATCGCGGCGAACCTGCTTCTGCTCGGCTTGGGTGGCGGCGTGATCGTCACCGCCGCAAATGCGCTGGCCAGTGACGTCACGCCGGATCGTCGCGCGACCACTCTGAATCTGTTGAATCTTTTTTTCGGCCTGGGTGGCCTCGCTACACCGTTCATTGCCGCAAATCTGCTCGGCCGCAATGCAGTGCGATTATGCTATCTCGTCGCGGCGCTCGCAGCTGCGACACTGGCGATCAATGTGGCCACTCCCATGCCGGCCCCGAGCGGCGTGCAGAATTTCGTCTGGTCTCAAATCGGCATCGTCGTCGATCGGCCCGCGTTGTGGCTGCTCGCGCTGCTCATCTTTCTCTACGTGGCCTGTGAGGTAGGGGTGTGGAATTGGCTGGTCCAGCACCTCATCGCGCAGGGCATCGCCGAATCGCGCGCCCTGAACGTGTTGTCGCTCGGTTTCGCGCTGGGAATGTTGATCGGGCGCGTTGCCGTTGCGCCTGTTTTGATCTCGGTCTCCGCCCTGACGGTCACGCTCATCGCGTCCGTTTTAATGGCCATCACAACCTTTCTCATGATTCGTACGCGTGACTCCCGAGCGGCCTGGATTCTCGTCTTTCTCGCTGGAGTCAGCATGGCGCCCGTCTTCCCCACCAGTCTCGCCATAGTAGGCGACGTCTTCCCGCGCATGACCGGAACGGCCATGGGAATCGTGATCACCTGCGGGTGGATCGGGCTGGCGGTCAGCTCGCGCATCATCGGCTCCGTCGCTGGCGGCGACTCCAAACGGCTCAAGAAAGCGCTGCTGATCCTGCCCTTGATGTCACTCATCATGGTGTCCGTGAATCTCGCCCTGCACCTGGTCCTTCGGTAGTCATCGCTGTCTGACCTGCACTCCTCCAGGCGCCGCCGCAGCCCGGATTCTTGTTTCTGAGCGTGTGACGTGCTTACAAAACAGTGTCATGTATACTGGACTTCATGCAACGATTCAGGGCCTTGTTTGCTTTCCTGTTGTGTTCGTCTCCGGCGTGGTGCCAGGTTTCGGCAACGCTATCGGGAACCGTATTCGATCAGTCCGGCGCCGTGGTTTCGGGCGCCAGCGTCGCCGTGAAAAGCGTGGATACCGGCGCCGTTCGCAACGTCGCTACCGATAGCGCGGGCGTTTATCAAGCCCTAGCGCTTCCGGTCGGCAATTATCAGATCCGTGCTTCCAAAGCTGGATTCGCCGATTCCGTGCGCGAAGGCGTGCATCTGGTGGTGGGCCAGGATGCCACCATAGACTTGAACCTGGGAGTTGGCCAACTGAATCAAGCCGTCACCGTGACCGCCGACGTCCCAACCGTGGATGTCTCCACTACCGATATTTCGGGATTAATGGGCGAGAAGCAAGTGAAGGATCTCCCGCTCAACGGCCGCAGCTACGACGAACTGCTCACGCTGAATCCGGGCGTCCTCAATTTCACGTTCGAGAAAACCGGCGGCGTGGGCGTGTCCAATTCCACGTCCGGCAACAATTTTGTGGTTTCAGGAAATCGGCCCCAGCAAAACCTGTACCTTCTAAACGGGATCGAATTCACAGGTGCGGCCGAAAATAACATGCAGCCGGGTGGAGTCAGCCAGGAACTAGTCGGCGTTGACGCAGTTCGGGAATTCAATTTGCTGCGCGATTCCTACGGCGCCGAATACGGCAAGAAACCCGCGGGCCAGATCCTAATCGTCACGCAATCCGGCAGCAATCAGTTCCACGGAGCGCTGTATGAGTTTCTGCGCAACAGTGATCTGGACGCGCGCAATTTCTTCGATCCCAACTCCGTTCCTGGATTCGTGCGTAATCAGTTCGGCGCGGCGCTGGGCGGTCCGATCAAAAAGAACAAGACCTTCGTGTTCGGCAATTTTGAAACACTCTTGCAGCACCTGCACCAGACTGGTGTCGACCTGGTGCCTGACACCGAAGCGCGCGCCGGATTCCTGCCATGCAAGCTCGTCACGCCGGCTCCGAATCCCTGTCCGAGTTCCGGCTTCGCGTTTGTCGGCGTGTCGCCACTAATCAATGCTTGGCCCGCTCCCACACCCGGCGCGCCCGATTTTGGTGGCATTTCGGAAGCCTTCAACAGTCCCCTGCAGACCATTCGCGACAACTTCGGAACCCTCCGCTTGGACCAGGTGTTTTCCGGGCACGATAGTTTGAGCGCGATTTACACGGTAGACGACAGCGCCGACTCCACCCCCACCAGTACCAATCTCTACAGCACTGCGGTGGACAGCTTACGCGAACAGGTTGCCAGCATCGAAGAAACGCACGTGTTCTCCAGCACCCTGCTCAATACCTTTCGGGCCGGCTACTCCCGCGCTGGTTATTTCTTTACCGGTGAGCCCACGCCGAATACTCCAGCGGCCAGCCTGCCAGGATTCTTGCAAGGGCTGCCGATAGGCGCCATCGTTGTCGGCGGCAGCGCGGCCTCGAATCCCGCTGCCAGTGTGAGCCTCGCGGGAAGCAACAACGGCAGTAATTTGCACGTCGCGCGCAATCTGTTTACTTACGAAGACCGCATCGCGATTACGAAGGGCCGTCATCAAATCAGCGCGGGCGCGTGGTTCCAACGCTTGCGGTCGAATGAAGAGCTCGCCTTGAGCCAATACGGCCAGGCCACCTTCGCTAGCCTCGACACTTTCCTGCTGGGAACCACGTCGTCGCTGCTCTTCGATCCTTCTCCGACCCCGCTCGGTTGGCGCTCGTGGTATGGTGCCTGGTACGTGCAGGATGTCATGCGTCTGGCGTCGAATCTCACGCTGTCGCTTGGGTTCCGCGACGAATTCAGCACCGGCTGGAACGAAGCGCACGGACGCGCGTCGAATTACACCTATCCCGGCGGAATTATTTCTTCGCAGCCAACTATCAGCAACTCCCTGTTCACTGTGAACAACGCGAAATTCCTTCCGCAGCCGCGCGTGGGAGTGGCCTGGAGCCCGTTCCGCAACAACAGCAAGACCGTGCTGCGCGCGGGCTTCGGAATGTACAACGATCTGCAGGATGCGCTCGGGTATCGCACCGACCAGAACGCGCCGTTCAATCCCACGTACACGCTGGCCAACGCGACGCTCGCGCAGTTGCCGATCAACCCTGCCGCTGTGCCGGCCAAGGCGCTGCTGTCGCCAGGAGGAGTCCAGCCTGACCTTCAGACACCGACCCTAATCTCGTGGTCGTTCCGGGTCGAACAGGAACTGACCGCCAATACCGCTGTGCGGATCGGCTATGTCGGATCGCACGGCTATCACGAGCTTCTCGGTATCGACTCGAATGAGCCATTTCCGGTGATCTGTCCGGCGGCGCCGTGTCCGGCGAATTATCCCAGCACTTTCCCGGTGGGAATCGCGGGTACGCCGGTTCCAGCCGGCACCTACTACGTGCCTACGGCTACCAAGGCAAATCCGGCCCTCGCAAATACCTGGACATACTTTTCGGAGGCCGACAGTTCCTACAATGCCCTGCAAGTCGACATCAATCATCGTTTCTCGAACGGGCTGTTCCTACGCGGCGTCTATACCTGGTCGAAGACGATTGACGATGGCGATTCGCTGAACTCGACTACCTCGGGCAGCGAGCCTGCGCTGGCTTCCAATCCTTTCGATCTGCGGGCCGACCGCGGACTTGCAAACTTCGATGTCCGCAACGCCGCCGCGATCAGCGCCAATTACCTGCTTCCGTTCGGGCATGGACGCCAGTATTTGTCGGGTGCCAGCGGCGCAACCAACGCCATCATCGGCGGTTGGGCCCTCAGCTCGATCGTAACTCTGCAGGGCGGCTTTCCATTCACGCCGCAATTGAGCTACAACCCCTCCAACAATGGCGACTCCAAGAATCCGGTGCGCCCGTTCGTGAACCCGGCTTTCAGCGGACCAGTGATTCTTGGAAATCCCAATCAGTGGTTCAATCCCGCGGCCTTCCTGGCTCCGCCGAACGCCAGTGGCTTCTACGGAAACCTCGGCCGGGACACGCTCATCGGTCCGGGCCTTGCAACCTGGGATATGTCGTTTATGAAGGACACACGCATCCAGGAGAAGCTGGATCTCCAGTTTCGTGCCGAGCTGTTCAATTTCCTGAACCACCCGAATTTCAGCTTCCCGAATGCCGTGACCTTTTCGCCCACGGGCGTTTCGCCGACCGCCGGAGTCATTACCAGCACGGCGACCACGTCGCGCCAGATTCAGTTCGGGCTTAAGCTGCTGTGGTGATCAGGTAACTAGAACTTCGCCGGTATGGCTGGTGTCGTAGCCGGCCAGCATCTCGAGTTTCCTGCGGATGGTCGCGCGATTCAGCGTATCGAGCAAGGCTTGCACCGCCGGGAGCCGGGCGTGATGGCGGCGAACCACCAGGTCGTAACGCTCGGTGGCCAGCGGTAAGAAGCTCAAACCGAACGCGCGCGCCGCCGATCGGGATGCGATGCAGCAATCCGCCTCGCGCAAGCTGACTGCGAGCGCGGCCGGCAAGTGCCCGTGCACCTCGCGCTCGTATCCCTTCACCCGATTCACCGAAACACCTGCCTCGCGCAGCTTCTGGTCGAGAAGATCGCGGCTGCCCGCGCCTTTTTCTCGATTGATGATGGAAATGTTCTTGCGTGCCAGGTCGGCGACGCTTTGGATCGCTTTCGGATTCCCGGCTTGTAACACCAGGCCTTGCTCCCAAATCGCAAACGTCACCACCTTCACTTCGTTTTTCCCGAACATCCGTCGAATCACCGGAAGATTATATTCGCCGCTGGGAAGGTCGCGGAGATGCGATCCGGCAATATGCACTTTTCCCTGACGCAGCCAGTCCAGCGCCTGTTGGCTGGATGACGGCGCCACCACCGCGTCGACGTCCTCGAAGCGCCCGAGGTGCTGGACCAGCAGCGAAATCCCTGGATCGCATCCGGCGATCAGCAGGCGCTTCGCATTGTCCATCTCGTTCTGAAAAACGTGGACCGATGCCTGCTGCGTGCGCTTCGAGCTGTCGAGAATCACGCCGTCGGCCAGCGGCAGCATGGCTGGCTGCGGTAGCGCCGAGACTCCGATGGTCCGGTTTCCGACCCGGCAGAGCTGAACTGGCTGCCCTTTGCGAGCCGCGCTGTTGGCGATGAGATCGACCGTGACTGGCGGCGGTTGAGCGGCGGGCGCCCCTTCCAATCGAAAAAGGTCCTCCACTTTCACTTCCAGAATCTTGCCAAGCTGCAGCGCCAGTGTCGTGTTGGGCACGTAATCGCCGGCCTCGATTGCGTAAATCGTTTGCCGGCTGGTCCCGGCCAGCTTAGCGAGGCGCGCGGCTGAAACTCCGCGCTGCTCCCGAATCTCTTTGAGCTGCGTCCGCGTGTCCATATAACATTGTCCTTCTTACAAGACAATCGGCGCAAGCGGGCCGCTGCTACCTTGAGAAGGATATGCATCCATCCAGGCGCTTACATGTGGCACTTGTGATCGCCGGTCTTCTCGGATTTAGCGCATGCAAGCCCGCGGCGCCCGATCGGTCGCAGTCGCAGATTACGGTGGCAGCCGCCGCGAATCTCACTGAGGTGTTTCAATCCATCGGCCGGCGCTTCGAAGCCGCGACCCACCTACACCCCGTCTTCAGTTTCGCGTCCACAGCGCAATTGACTCAGCAGATCGAGAACGCGGCGCCTTTCGACGTCTTCACCGCCGCCGATGCCACCCACGTCGATGAGCTGGACCGCAGACACCTGCTGCTCGCTGGAAGCCGCGCCATCTACGCGCGGGGCGTACTGGCGCTCTGGATCCCGCCGAACGGCAAGGCCGAGATCGCGCGGATCGAGGATCTGGTGAAGCCCGAAGTTCGTTTCATCGCGATCGCGAAACCGGAACTCGCCCCCTACGGACAGGCCAGCGTCGAGACGCTGCGCAGCCTCCATCTATGGGACAAGATCGAACCGAAAATCGTCTACGCCGAAAACATCAATGGCGCCAGGCAATACGGCCAGTCGCACAATGCCGACGCCGTTTTCACCGCTTATTCGCTGGTGCTCCACGAGCCCGGCAAAGTGATTCGCGTCGACGAGAATTTGCATAAGCCCATCGAACAGGCGCTGGGAATCGTGGCGGCCACGACGCACGCGGAAGCCGCGCGCAAGTTCGTCGATTTCTTGCTCCACGGCGAGGGCCGTGACATCCTGCGCGATTCCGGATATCAGATCCCCTGACGAGCCGCCAGCGATTTGCGCTACGCTCTTCGCTGGCGGGATAATTAGAGCCTAAACATTTGCCGCGCGGGTTGTTCGCCCGCGCATTTGTTTTCAGGGACCCATGCGCCCATGAGTGTTTACTCGAGCGACGAGTTCGCGCACCGGTTCGCGGAGATTCATCCGCCGCTGGAGACTCAAGCCGCGCTGGCGGAGGCCGATCGCTGCCTGTATTGTTTCGACGCGCCCTGCAGCGCAGCCTGCCCCACCCACATCGATGTCCCGCGCTTCATAAAAAAGATCGCGAGCGCCAATTTGCACGGCTCGGCCCAGACCATTCTGGATGCCAACATTCTCGGTTCGAGTTGCGCGCGCGTGTGCCCGGTGGACGTGTTGTGCGAAGGTGCTTGCGTCCTGCATCGCTATAACCAGCAGCCCATCCAGATCGGCCGGCTGCAGCGTCACGCGATGGATCACTTCTACAGCCGCGGAGCAACCGCGCCATTCGCTCTGGCCCCCGCGAAAAGCGGGAAAATCGCCTGCATCGGCGCCGGGCCGGCATCGCTGGCCTGCGCCGCCGAACTTCGCAAGCGCGGTTTTGCCGTCACCATTTTCGAAAGTCGTGAGCTCCCCGGCGGCCTGAACACCTACGGAATCGCCGAGTACAAGCTCCGTCCCGCGGACAGTTTGCGCGAAGTCGAGCTGGTCAAATCCATGGGCGTGGAATTTCGCTTCGGAGTTAGCGTGGGCGGCGGCGTCGCTCTCGAAGCGTTGGATCGGGAGTACGCGGCGATCTTCATCGCGGTTGGTCTTGGTCCGCCCGAACCGTTGCGCATTGCCGGCGAAAACATCGAAGGCGTAGTCGACGCTTTGCGCTTCATCGCCGATTACAAAACGGAGCGAACGATTCCCGTGGGCCGCCGCGTCCTCGTCATCGGCGGAGGAAACACCGCGATCGACGCCGCCAACGCGGCCAAGCGCCTCGGTGCGGAACAAGTCGGACTGATCTATCGTCGCAGTGAACGCGAGATGCCGGCGTTCCAATTCGAATTCGAGAACTCGAAACTCGAAGGCGTTGGTTTCTATTTTCAAAACCAGCCGCTCGCGGTTCGCGCCAGCTCATCTACTCCCCCGCGCGTCGAGGCGCTCGAATGCGCCCGCGTGGAACTGGGTCCGCCCGATGAATCCGGGCGCCGCCGGCCGAAAATCGTCGAAGGCTCGAACTTCCTGATCCCTTGCGACATGGTAATTCTCGCCACCGGCCAATCGCGCTTCCTCGATTTTCTTAGCCGCGTGCGCGACATCAAACTGAGAGACGGAAACGTCGTGGTGAATGCCGAGACCGGCGCAACCAGCAATCCCCGCTACTTCGCTGGCGGCGATTGCGTCAATGGCGGCCGCGAAGTTGTCGATGCGGTGGCGGAAGGAAAACGCGCGGGCATCGGAATCGCAAATTGGCTGGAGGCGAAACATGGCTGACCTGTCCACAATCTTCGCCGGGGGCATCCGCTGTCCGAACCCGTTCTGGCTCGCATCCGGCCCGCCCGCCAATTGCGGGGAACAGGTGATGCGTGCCTTCGACGCCGGCTGGGGCGGCGCGGTCTGGAAAACGCTGGGCGATCCCATCGTCAACGTATCCTCGCGCTACTCCTCGGTCGACTGGAATCGCCAGCGCATGATGGGCCTCAACAACATCGAGCTCATCACGGATCGCCCACTGGAAGTCAATCTCCGCGAGATCGCCGAAGTAAAGAAGCGCTATCCCAGGCACACTGTGATCGCCTCGCTGATGGTCGAGTCGAAGCGCGAAGCCTGGCATCGCATCGTGAAGCAATCCGAGGACGCGGGCGCGGACGGCCTGGAGCTAAATTTCGGCTGCCCCCACGGGATGAGCGAGCGAGGCATGGGCAGCGCCGTCGGCCAGGTGCCCGAATACACTGAAATGATCACAGGCTGGGTGAAAGAAGTCGCTCGCACGCCGGTACTCGTCAAACTCACGCCGAACATTTCCGACATCCGCATGGTCGCGCGCGCGGCCAAACGCGGAGGAGCCGACGGACTCTCGGCCATCAATACCATCAATTCCATCACCGGCATCGATCTCGACACGCTGACCCCTCGCCCGGACGTCGGTGGAAAATCTTCGCACGGCGGATATTGCGGGCCGGCCGTCAAACCAATCGCGCTCCACATGGTGCAACAAGTGGCGGGCGATGAAGCATCGCGCCTTCCCATCTCCGGCATAGGCGGCGTGTCGGGCTGGCAGGATGCCGCCGAGTTCATCCTGCTCGGCGCCGGAACCGTGCAGGTCTGCACCGCCGCGATGCACTATGGCTTTCGCATCGTTGAGGACATGATCGACGGACTCAACAATTGGATGGACGCGAAGGGGTTCCGCACGCTCGACGACTTTCGCGCCGTAAGCCTGCCGCGCGTAGTGGAGTGGAAGAATCTCGATCTCAACTACAAGATCGTCGCGCGCATTCATCCCGAAAAATGTATCGGCTGCGAACTCTGCTACACCGCTTGCTGGGATGGCGCACATCAGTGCATTCATATGGATCGCGGCGCGGAGCCTGGCGAGGACGGTCATCGTACGCCCGCCCAAATAGAAGCCGAGAGCCGTCGGCGAATCGCGATGACTCCGATCCCCAAGCTCGACGGTGCGAATGGAAACGGTATACTGCCCAAGTCCACACCGCCCCACGCCACTCCCCTCACCCGCATTCCTCACGTGGACGAGATCGAGTGCGTCGGATGCAATCTGTGCGCGCTGGTTTGTCCCGTCGACGGGTGCATCACCATGGAACAAGTCGAGACCGGCAAAGCGCCCGAGACCTGGGAACAGCGCATGTCTGCGCTTCAAAAGGGAGGTCAGTGCTGATGAGCACTCTGATCCGTAACGGTACGGCGGTCACGGCCGAGTCGACATTTCCCGCGGATATTTTGATCGAAGGAGAGCAGATCAAGGAAATCCGCGCCGGGATTCCTCCGGGCGCGGCCGATCGCGTCATTGACGCCACCGGCTTGCTGCTCCTGCCAGGCGGCATCGACGCCCACACGCATCTAGATATGCCATTCGGCGGCACCACCTCGAGCGACGACTTTGAAACCGGCACGCGCGCAGCAGCCTTCGGAGGCACAACCACGCTAGTGGACTTTGCCATCCAGGCCCGCGGCACCCGCATGCGCGACGCGCTTGACACCTGGTGGAAAAAAGCCGAGGGCCGCGCCACCATTGACTACGGTTTGCACATGATCGTCACCGATCTTGCGGGCGCCGGCCTCGAAGACATGGACGACATGGTGCGCGAAGGCGTCGCCAGTTTCAAGCTCTTCATGGCGTATCCGAATGTGCTGATGGTGGACGACGCCACCATCTTTCGGGCGCTCTCCCAGACCGCCAAGAATGGCGCATTGATCTGCATGCATGCCGAAAACGGCGGCGTCATCGACGTCATCGTGCAGCGCGCGCTGGCCGAAGGAAAAACTGCGCCCATCTATCACGCCCTCACGCGTCCCACCACCGCCGAAGCCGAAGCCGTCCACCGCGCCATCGCGATGGCGGAAATGGCGCACGCGCCTGTATATATCGTCCATTTGTCTTCGGAAGCAGCTTTGAATGAAGTTCGCGAAGCGCGCGATCGCGGCCTGCCCGCGTTCGCCGAAACCTGCCCGCAATATCTTCTGCTCTCGATGGAAGAGCTGGAGCGTCCCAATTTCGAAGGCGCGAAATACGTCTTCACGCCGCCCCTGCGTGAGAAGGAAAACCTGCCCAAGCTCTGGGACGGCCTGAAGCACGACCACCTGCAAGTGGTCTCCACCGATCATTGCCCGTTCTGCTTCGAAGACCAAAAAGTTCTCGGAAAGGACGACTTCACAAAAATTCCAAACGGCGGCCCCGGCATCGAGAATCGTCTCCAGTTGATCTATCATCACGGCGTGAATCAAGGCAAGCTCACGCTGAACCGTTTCGTCGAACTGGTCTCCACCACGCCCGCGCGCATTTTCGGAATGTACCCGCGCAAGGGAACGCTCGCCGCAGGCAGCGACGCCGACATCGTGCTTTGGGACCCGCAGGCCGAACACACCATCAGCGCCAGGACCCACCACATGCGCGTCGATTACTCGATGTTCGAAGGCTTCCGCGTCAAAGGCAACGCGCGCTTGGTGATGTCGCGCGGCGAAGTGATCGTCGACAACGGCAAGTTCCTCGGCAAACCCGGCCGCGGCCAATACCTGAAGCGCGCCGCCCGCGGCGGAGCCTGGACGTAAGAATAGAAGCAAGCATGCTGACCCAGTCCATCCAAGCCCCGATGTGTTGCGCGGAAAGTTGAAGCTGATCCTGCCGGATCCGCACCCAGGCGACATCAGCAAGAGTTTGTTAGCGCGCTTGCTGCGGGACGCTGGAATTCAGGAGGAGTGGCAAGCCCTGTCGACAAAGCCCTGGAGCGTCCCACCCGGCGAAACAATGCCAACCATCCTGCGTCTAAAAACTGCAAACTCGACATGGTACTTTTCCTAACGCACCCTTGTGCTACACTGCGGACTGATGCAATTTCCAACCGTTCTCCTATCTCATTGATTCTAAAGATGAATTGCTCCGTTTTTACGAACGCCCGTTAGTTTTCAATAACTTCCAGTCATAGGAAGTCCAGCGCAAAATTCTTCGATTTTTGGAGGAGGAATCTCCGATGAAGAGTATGGTCTTGGTTGCCGGTTTGATTTCAGTTCCCGCTGCAGTGAGTCATCAGCCGGAACACGGTTATCCGCCGACGCAGGTCGTCGACGCCCGGCTGGTTCGCTTACAGCAGTTCTTCGAAGCGCGGGATTGCCCGCTGCGCGAAGTGGCTGCTGATTTTCTGTCGGCGGCCGACCGCTACGCCCTCGATTGGCGCCTGCTGCCCAGCATCTCCATGATTGAATCCAGCGGCGGCAAGGATTACAGGAACAACAACGTTTTCGGCTGGGATTATCCGCTGCAAAGTTTTTCTTCGGTGCGCGAAGGTATCCATTACGTCGCCGCGCAGCTCGCGCGCTCGGACCGTTACAAAAACAAAAGCCTCGACGGTAAGCTGCGAACCTACAATCCAAATCCAGAATATTCCGGTAAAGTGAGAGCAGTGATGCAGGCCATGGGCCCGAGCGATCCTCAAACGGAAACGGTGGATTGAATCCCGCAAAAACGCGAACTCTGAACTGGTACGCCACCGGTCCGGCGATAGTCGCCGGTTTGGCTGGGGCCAAACTGCTCTTTCATCTTTACGCCGGCCGCCACTACGGTTACTTCGTCGACGAGCTGTATTACCTGGCCTGCGCACAACACCTCGCCTGGGGCTATGTCGATCAGGCACCGTTAATCGCCTTCCTCGCGAAGTGTGTTCGCCTTACCTTGGGCGACTCGCTTGCCGCCATTCGTATTCTCCCCGCACTCGCTGGCGCGGGCTTGGTTCTGCTTACCGGATTCATCGCGCGCGAACTCGGCGGCAGTCGATTCGCGCAAGGCCTCGCGGCGCTGGCAGTGCTGGCCGCGCCCGGCAATCTCAGCCTCGACAATCTCTTCACCATGAACGCCTTCGAGCCCCTGTTCTGGATGGGCTGCGCGTTTCTGGTGATTCGCATCATCAACACCGAAAACAAAAAGCTTTGGTTATGGTTTGGCGTGCTGGCCGGCTTCGGGCTCGAAAATAAACACTCGATGTTGATCTTCGGCTTCGCGCTGGTGGTGGGATTGCTGCTGACGCCTCAGCGCAAGATCATGGCGAGCCCCTGGTTCTGGATCGCCGGCGCGCTCGCATTTCTGATTTTTCTCCCCAACCTCATCTGGAATATCCAGCATCATTTTCCGTTTCTCGAATTGCAGGCCAACATCCGTCGCAGCGGCCGCAATGTGGACCTGTCACCCTGGCGGATGTTCACCGAAGAGACGCTGGCAATGCTTCCCATCAGCCTGCCCATCTGGCTTGGCGGCCTCTGGTATTTTCTGTTCACGCGCTCAGGACGCCCAGTGCGTGCGCTCGGCTTCGCGTTCGTCATCACAGCCGCGATCATCATGACGCTTGATCCGCGCATTTATTATCTGTTCCCCGCCTTCCCGCTTCTGATGGCCGGCGGCGGCGTGCTCTTGGAATATTTGCTCGCGGCGCCGCGCTGGACCTGGCTCAAAATCGCGTACCCCGCGTTGATCGCGCTGATGGCCGTCGCGCTCGCACCGCTCGCTGTTCCGGTTCTATCGCCGCCCGACTACATCCGCTATACCGAAGCGATCCACCTCCAGCAGCCGCGCATCGAAAATTCCGCGCTCGGCCCGCTGCCGCAGATCTTCGCCGACCAGTTCGGCTGGGAAGAAATGACGCAAGTCGTCGCCCGCGCCTACAACGCGCTCCCGCCGGACGTCCGCGTGAAGACTGCGATCTTCGGGCAAAACTACGGCCAGGCCGGCGCCATTGATTTCTTCGGTCCGAAGTACGGATTGCCGCCGGCCATCAGCGGCCATCAATCCTATTTCCTGTGGGGCCCCCGCGGCTACACCGGCGAGAGCATGATTGTGATGGGCGACCGCCAGGAGCGCCTGAAAGAGTTATTCGCGAGCGTACAAAAGGTAGGGCACGTCGATCATCCGTACTCGATGCCGCACCAACACTTCGACGTGTTTTACTGCACTGGATTGAAGCAGCCGCTTCCTGAACTTTGGCCGAAGCTCAAGCAGTGGGATTGATTCGCGAGCTGCCTCTCCAGTTGTTGCTGCGTCAGCTACTTGAGCTGCGTGGTCAGCAGATAAACGCCTCCAAAAACTACCACTGATACGAGGACGATTAAACCCCAGCGGACCATCCGCTCCGTGTTGGACGATGCCTTGTGTTCGTCCACTTTCATTTGCTCATCCAGGCTCTCGAACATGGACAACCTCCTATATAAGACCGGTAATATGAGCTCGGCAGCAATTATAGGCCTGTACACGGAGGAAAGATAGGGGTGACCCGGCGATCAGGCGGGCTGACTGCGAAAAGGAAGGAACGCGCGCAGGCTTTCGTCGCGCAGAAACAGGCCGGCCCAGACCGCGATTCCAAAGTAGACCGGGAAAAGCACGTGACTAAAGAGTGGATCGCCCGCGCGCAAATTGCCGAACACCGCGCCGCCCAGATACCCGGTCAGCAAAATCGCGCCAAGGATCGCAGTGCGCGGGATCGCGTAGAGCGCCGTGCACACCAGCAGCACCGCGCCGACCGGCGTCAACAATTCCGGTCCCAGCCCGAGATGCGCGGATCCTTCCACCACTTGCGCGGGCTGCACGAACTTCATCACGCCATCAAACGCCATGAACGTGACCGCCAGTCCGCTGACGCCGCGTCCGATGAGGATCTGCCAGCGGGAAACGCGATCGCGCACGGATGAACCGGCGGCGGCCTGAATATTCGATTGCATCGCGGCTGTTGTCATGATGCCCTCCGCGCCGGATCCGTGCCAACGGCCGCCATGAGATCCTCCAGCTCAAAAAATGGGCGGATTTCGATGACCGCATCCTGTCCAGGGTGCGGATTGGGCGCTTTTGTGGCCCACTCGATCGCTTCCTGCAGCGAATTGGCTCGAATGACCCAGTAGCCGCCGATCAGTTCCTTGGTTTCTGCGAACGGCCCATCGATCACCCGCCGCCTGTCGTCCGCCGAGAACTGCACGCGCGCCCCCTTGGCGCTCGATTGCAAACCGGCGAGATCGAGCAAAACACCGGCCTTCTTGAGTTCTTCGTTGTACTTTCCCATGGTCTCCAGCAGTTCCTGGCTCGGCATTTTGCCGGCTTCAGAATCTTCGCTGGCTTTGACGATCATCATGAATCTCATTTTCAAAATTTCCTTTCGGCTCAATTTCACTTCCGCTATTGAGTCGTGCGGCGATCGGAGGAATCGACAGTGCGGGAGAAATTTTTCTCGGGCAGCTCGGGAACTTTGATCATCGGTCGGACTTCCACGCCTCCCCAGCGGCCCGCCGGAATTTGCGCCGCAATCTCGATGGCTTCGTCCAAATTATCGACATCGATCACGAAGAATCCACCAAGCTGCTCGCGAGTTTCAGCGAACGGTCCGTCCGTGATCATGCGCTTTCCATCCGCAACGCGCACGCTGGTGGCGGTAGACGTCGGATAAAGCGGGGACGCGGCCACATACTTCCCCGCGGCGTGCAATCCTCGAGCGAACTCAGCCGACTCGAGATAGCATTTCTGCCGTTGTGCGTCGCTCAGCGATTGCTCGTCAAAATACATCATCAACATATATTGCATAGGGCACCTCCGAAATAGGTCGAACAGAAAGGCGTCGGATCGACAGCCGTCTCGACTATCTTTTACCATCGGGGAGGTGTCGGTGGAATCCGATCAGACCGTCGCGGAATTGTATCGCTCCGAATGGGGCGGGATTCTGGCCACCCTCATTCGTCTGGTGGGCGATTTCGAGCTCGCCGAAGACGCGCTCCAGGAGGCCTTTACCGCCGCGGTGGATCAGTGGCGCAACGGCGGCGTGCCCGAGTTTCCCCGCGCCTGGATCATCCAGACCGCGCGCCACAAGGCCATCGACCGCATCCGGCGCATGGCTCTGCACCGCGAGCGCATCGGCTCATTCGCGTCCGAAGCCGCCGTCAACGAACAGCCGGAGTACGATCCGAGTCCCATCGCTGACGACCGTTTGCGCCTCATGTTCACTTGCTGCCATCCCGCCCTCGCTCCCGATGCCCAGATCGCGCTCACACTTCGAACGTTGGGCGGCCTCGAGACGCCCGAAATCGCGCGCGCATTCCTGGTTCCCGAAGCCACCATGGCCCAGCGGCTCGTAAGAGCCAAGCGCAAAATTCGCGATGCCCGAATTCCCTACGTGGTCCCGTCAGCACGCGACTTGCCCGAGCGCCTCGATGCCGTCCTTACGGTGATCTACCTGATCTTCAACGAAGGCTACGCGAGCACTCGCGGCACGCTGGTACGAATCGATTTGTGCACTGAAGCCATCCGCCTCGCTCGCTTGGTTCGCGAACTGATCGCGCCGCCTCCCTCGGAGGCAACCGGCCTGCTCGCGCTGATGCTGCTCCACGATGCCCGCCGCGATGCACGCCTCGACTCGGCGGGAGATCTGATTACGCTCGAGGACCAGGATCGCAACCGCTGGAACCGCCGCCAAGTCCGCGAAGCACTGCCGCTGGTCGACGAAGCGATCCGCGGAAATCCCGGCCCGTTCGCGATCCAGTCCGCCATTGCGGCGTTGCATTGCCGCGCCTCGCGCGCCGAGGACACAGACTGGTCTCAAATCCTGCAACTCTACGATCTGCTCGTGCGCCTGCAACCTTCCCCGGTCGTATCCCTCAATCGCTCGGTCGCGCTCGCGATGGCGCAAGGGCTATCCGCCGGTCTCGAAGCCATCGACACGTTGGCAGCGGAACTGGACAACTACCACCTCTTCCACTCCGCCCGCGCCGACCTCCTCCGCCGCATGGGTTCGATGCAGCCCGCCGCCGAAGCCTACCGCCGAGCCCTCGCGCTAGCCACCAACGACAGTGAGCGACGCTACCTCGAACGCCGCCTGAAGGAAGTCTCGTGAACGGCCTTCGTGCTATCGTGTGTACACAAGGTTGATACACGAAAATCATGCAGGGAACTGTAAAGAAATGGGGAAATAGCGCTGCGGTTCGAATTCCCGCCTCGGTCATGCAGGCCATGCGCCTGGATCTGGATACGGTTGTGGACGTGCGTGCGGAGCGAGGCCGCATCGTAATCGAACCAATGCGCGGAAAGAGTTACGAGCTGGACGATTTGCTGCAGGGTATCAATTCGAAAAACCTGCACCACGCCGTTGATTTCGGCGCTCCCGAAGGCAAAGAAATCTGGTAATGCCCAAGCGATATGTACCCGACGCCGGAGACATCGTGTGGTTGAATTTCACGCCACGGACAGGCCACGAGCAGGCTGGACACCGGCCCGCGCTCGTGCTTACTCCCGCCGCCTACAACTGCAAAACAAGTCTGATGCTGTGCTGTCCACTCACAACACAGATCAAAAACTACCCCTTCGAAGTCGCAATTCCGGGAACGCCCCCGAGCGTGGTGCTGGCCGATCATGTCAAGAGCCTGGACTGGCGTCAGCGGCGGGCCACACGCAAAGGAAAAGTATCTCCCGCCGAACTAGCCGAGGTGCGAGCAAAAATCCGCGCGCTCATCGGTTAACGAGCGAAGTAGCATAGAGAAGAACGTGAAGACCATCGCACAATTCCGAGAGCAGGCTGCGTTTTTGAGAGACTCCAGCGGGTCGACCAATATCGAGAAGACGCTCTTGAAAGCGTTGCGCGTTCTGAAACTCTTCAACATCCCTCACTACGTCTGCGGCGGTTTCGCTGTTCAGGACCCGTCCTATCCGCCTTCAACGCTCAGAGCGATCCGTGCAGCGCTTGGAAACGCGCTTCTGATACAATCTTCGAAACCGACTCAATGGGCTCGATGAACTTTACGATTCCGTTCACGGAGCGCCCGACAGACCTGCTGTCGAGTGTTCCCCGCGCTTTCAGGGATCAAGCCGAAAAGGGCTTTCTTGTACTCGCAGAGGTAAGCAAGCAGCACTACGCAGAGCTACTGCGCGCTGTTGTAGTTGCATTAGAAAGCAAAAAGCCCCCCTTAGAGGAGCTCGAAAAAAGCCTTAAATTGCCTGTAAGCGACCTTAACGCGCTATTTGCTGCCTCAATGTTGACCGTCCCGCTCTTAAGCCAGGGAGGGACAGCGGAAGAATTTATGGGTTCCGCCGTTAAAAGCGGGATAATTTCAAAGGATCTCGTTCCCAAGATTCAGCCGTTCGTTGACACCATTATCGCTGAGCGTGCGCAGATCGGGCGCGCTATGCGGCGCGCGTCCCTCCCCGCGCAGATCCTTCCCTACATCTCAGATGTCGAGGTTGTGGTTGATCTCCGAATGGCATTCGAAGACAAAGTGGTTCTTGAGGCCGTTCCGGTGGCGATTGTCCACATCGACACAGACGCGGACCGTGAAGAAATATGGTTTCAGGCCTCGATCCATCAGATGCAGCAGCTGAAGAACGAAATCGATGAGGCGATAAAGCGCATGGAGGCGGCGGAGGCGTGGGGCAATCGCCGCGAAAAGGAGTCGTGAACTCCGGCGTCTTTGAGGTGCCCCATTTCACCTTCTGGACTATCGTCTATACGGCCATTGGTGCGGCCGTGTTCTGGGGACGTACAGGACGTACCAAGCTTAGGGTTTATTACCTATCCTATGTGTTTGACATGGTAAGGTTTCCGGACGGTCCTCTTAGGCAAGTGCTTGAGTTCACAATCTTTATGGTTTTCGGCGTTCTCATAGGCATCGGCATTGCAAACCCAGGCACTGTTGCGCAGGCCATCACTGCGGGTTTTGCATGGACCGGCTTCGTTGCAAAGAGGGCTTAGAATGAAGGTGGAAGGTCTGCTATGAGTGAGCGCGCCTACAATCGAGTGGCAAACATCCTAATGCTGATAGCCATTGCCTCGGCTGTGCTTTTCGATTCCGGTAAGCTCCCTCGCGCCGTTGTTGGAGCGGTTGGAATTCTGGCGGGAGTGGCGGCTTTGGCCTTGTACTTTTGGAATCAGTATGAGATCGGCGAAGTGAAGAAGGCTGCAGATTCCTCGCAGAAAGGAATGACCCCAGCCGAGACAAAAGCGGTTGAGAGCAGGCCCGTGAACGACGCAGAGCGCGGCATCCGCATTTCTCTCGACGCTTTCCTGATGGCAAATGCCGCAGAGCACCTGCGAGCCGGCGAGATTTTGACCGTTAGGGGTATTGATGTCTGGGCCAGGCAGACGAAGTTTCATAACGATGCGCTTGAGGCATATAGGCGACGTGTCGCACAGACGTGGCTTTCCCATTATTCGGAAAACTACGCTCGAAATTTACGCTGGTCTTTCGCGAGAGGCGATGCTCGGGCTCTCATGCAGCCGGAGGTGGAATTGTCGGCCAAGGAAGTGGCTGCTTGCGCGATTGAGATTATGCGGAGTCTAGCTATCCCGGACGATCCGAATCGCGAGTGGGAGTATTCCTTCGGCCCCAAAGGACTTCGCGTTTCACTGAAGAAAGCCCACTCGATTCGCCCGGTCGTCCCCCAAGAGGATTTTGACTTTGGGACTATTTCGCGGACAATCCAGTAAGACCCGCTCGCGCCCCAAGGGGACCAGATTTCAGACACCGCCGCTCTGCTGGTAGCACGCTAATCCTCCGTTGATTTGCATCAACGCACCTTTGGCGCGTCACCTCCGTTTGACACCCCTCCCCCCTATTCGCTACCCTGAATTGACGTCAAGTCTCCACGGAGAAAGTCTGTCTGTATGAAAACCCAGTTTCCGTCTGAGAGCGAGATCGTGCGTAAGTGGCACGTTGTGGATGCTACCGATCAAGTGCTCGGGCGGGTTGCCAGCAAAGCCGCGATGATCCTCATGGGCAAGCACAAGCCCACCTACACCACATTCTTGGACACCGGCGATCACGTGATCGTCGTCAACGCGGCCAAAATCCGGGTCACCGGAAACAAGGAACAACAAAAAGTCTACCGTCGTCACAGCGGCTACCCCGGTGGGTTGTCGGAAGTCGGAATGGCCAAGGTGCGCGCCACGCGCCCCACTCGAATTGTCGAAGAAGCGATCGCGGGAATGCTCCCCAAGACGAAGCTCGGCAAACAAATGTATCGGAAATTGAAAGTGTACGCGGGCGACAAGCATCCCCACCAGGCGCAGAAGCCGGAAGCGCTGTCGATCTCGTAAATCTAGAAAGGTCTTTGAGTGGCTGGATTGGTACAGTATCTCGGAACGGGCCGGCGCAAGACGTCGGTCGCGCGCATTTTCTTGCGCTCCGGTAAAGGCGCGATCACCGTCAATGGTCGCCCGATCGATCAGTATTTCGTCAGTGAAGCGTCACGCGCTATCGTCCGGCAGGCGTTGCTCGCCACCGAGATGGCCGACAAGTTCGACATCCTTATTCTGGCCGACGGCGGCGGTCCGGCGGGACAAGCGGGTGCGGCCCGGCTCGGTATCGCGCGCGCACTCATCGAGTTTAACTCCGAGCTGCGGCCGAAGCTGAAATCTCTCGGATTGCTGACGCGCGATCCTCGCGCCCACGAGCGCAAGAAGTACGGCCAGAAAGGCGCGCGCAAACGGTTCCAGTTCTCGAAGCGTTAATTCGGGAATCCTTCGCGTCTCACTTTGCCGTGAGATGCATCTGGCCCTGCCGCGGGGCTTCTTACCACGGCCGGTTTCTTTTCCGGCGCACGCAAATCCCGCTTTGGACCGCGTGTGTCGGCGAGACCGGGCGAAACCGCAACTTAGCGAAGCAAAGGAGGTAGTTTGGCTTCCATTTCTATGAAGGAACTGCTCGAAGCAGGCGTTCATTTCGGGCACCAGACCAAGCGCTGGAATCCAAAGATGAAGGAATACATCTTTGGCGAACGCAACGGCATCTACATCATCGATCTTCAGAAGACCCTGAAGCTGTTCAAGGACGCCATGCGCTACGTGGCTGAGGCCGCCGCGCAAGGCAAGAGTGTGCTTTTCGTCGGAACCAAGCGCCAGGCGCAGGAGGCCATCGCTGAAGAGGCCGGACGCTGCTCGCAATATTACGTGAATCAACGCTGGCTGGGCGGATTGCTCACCAACATGCTCACGGTGCAGAAATCGATCAAACGGCTCAAGGAGCTCGACGCCATGGCAACCGAGGGCGCCTACGAAGGCCGCGCCAAGAAAGAAATCGGCCGCCTCGAGCGCGAGCGCAAGCACCTGCAGCAAAACCTCGCGGGTATCAAAGATATGGGCGGTCTGCCCGACCTGCTCTTTGTGGTTGACTCGAACAAAGAAGCCATCGCCGTCAAGGAAGCGCGCAAGCTCGGCATCCCGGTGGTTGCGGTCGTTGACACCAACTGTGATCCCGACGAAGTCGACTACGTGATCCCCGGCAACGACGACGCGCTGCGGGCCATTCGTCTGTTCACCACCAAAGTCGCCGACGCGGTCATCGAAGGCCGCGCGCTCGCCACCGAGCAGGATTTCGCCGCCGAAAAAGTGGTCAGCGACGAAACGCCGCTTGAAGAGAACCTCGAATACGCGCAGTTCGATCCGCAGCAGTTGGATCAGCTCATGTCGGAAGGTCTGTCCGATGAAGACCTGCCTTCCATGTCGCTGCCTCGCAAGAGTCCGGCCTCGGAAGAGACGCCCGAACCCGCCGCTGTACCTTCCGGGACCTCCGGCGCTTCGGAATAACCAAGCAACTCAGGCGGTCGTTTGACGATCCGGTTCCTTCGACGGAACCAGAAAACAAGGAACCAAGAAGCGAGTTATGGAGATCAGTGCGAAGCTCGTAAAAGAACTCCGCGACCGTACCGGCGCGGGCATGATGGAGTGCAAAAGCGCTCTCACCGAAGCCAAAGGCAATTTGGCCGAAGCCGAGATTATCTTGCGCAAGCGCGGCATTGCGTCCGCTACTAAAAAAGCTACGCGGACCACGCGCCAGGGCGTTATCGGAAGTTACATTCATCCCGGTTCTCAGCTCGGCGTGCTGGTGGAAGTGAACTGCGAATCCGATTTCGTGGCCCGTACAGAAGATTTTCAACAGATTGTCAAAGACCTCGCGATGCAGATCGCCGCCGCCGATCCGCAGTTCATCCGCAAGGAAGACGTCACTCCCGAGGCGCTCGCCAAGGAGAAGGACATCCAGCGCGGACGCGCCCTCCAGGAAGGCAAGCCCGAAAAGATGATCGACAAGATCATCGAGGGCCGCATGAATAAATTCTATGAAGAGGTCTGTCTCTACGAGCAGCCTTTCATTCGCGAAAACTCCACCACCGTGGGCGATCTCATCAAAGCCATGATCGCCAAAGTGGGCGAGAACATTTCGGTGTCGCGCTTCGTCCGCTTCAAAGTCGGCGAAGCCGCCCTTATCGAAGAAACCGCCGACCAGTCGCCGCCGGCCCAATAACGCTCGGCCTGCCACCGCCTCAACTGATCATGCCCCACTACCAGCGCATCGTTTTGAAGCTGAGCGGCGAGGTGCTCGCCGGCGCCGCGCGCTTTGGCGTCGATCCGGAGCGCGTTCGCCATCTGGCTGAAGAGATCGCGGAAGTCGCCAAGACCGGGGTTCAAATCGGACTGGTGGTCGGCGGAGGCAACTTTTTCCGCGGCGTCGCCGCCGCCGCCATGAATATGGATCGCGTCGCTGCGGACCACATGGGCATGCTCGCCACCGTCATCAACGCCCTCGCTCTCCAGGACGCGCTCGAAAAAGCCGGTGCTCCCACCCGCGTCATGACCGCCATCCAAATGCACCAGGTGGCCGAGCCGTACATCCGCCGCCGAGCCATTCGTCACTTCGAAAAAGGCCGGATCGTGTTATTCGCCGCCGGCACCTCCAACCCGTACTTCTCCACCGATACCGCCGCCACCCTGCGCGCGCTTGAAATTCACGCCGACGTCATCGCCAAGGGAACCCGAGTCGATGGCGTTTACGATAAAGACCCGCTCCGGCACGATGACGCGGTCCTTTATCCCGTGATCACCTATAACGAAGTGCTCGCCAAGGCGCTCGGTGTGCTGGATGCCTCGGCCGTCGCCATGTGCCGAGACAACAAGCTTCCCATCCGCGTTTTCAATTTGAACACTTTCGGAAATATAATGCGTATGTCGATGGGCGAACCCATCGGGACTCTCATCCACTAACGATATGAAAAACGAACCTCAAGGCGATTCAGGCGGTAACACCTTTAAAAGCGTCAAAGAAGTCGAAGGCCACGCGAAATCGCGTATGGAAAAAGTGCTGACCGCATTGCAGCACGACATGGCGGGCGTCCGCACCGGCCGGGCTTCGGTGAGCCTGCTCGATAACGTGCGCGCGGACTATTATGGAACTCCCACCCCGCTCAGCCAACTCGCCACGCTGCATGTCCCCGACCCCACGCTGATCACCGTCCAGCCCTGGGACGCTTCGCAAATTGCCATCATCGAGAAAGCCATCCGCGGCGCCGACCTCGGCTTGAATCCCGGCAACGACGGCAAGCTGATTCGCGTTCCCATTCCGCCGCTCACCGAAGAGCGCCGCAAGGATCTCGTCAAGAAGCTGCACCACATCGCCGAGGATCATCGCGTGGCCCTGCGCAACATCCGGCGAGATGGCAACGAGCACGTCAAGAAGCTGGTGAAGGACAAGCTGATCAGCGAAGACGACGATCGTCGCGCGCACGAAGAGATCCAGAAGCTCACCGACAGCTACATCGGGAAGCTGGATGCGGCCGCCAAGGCCAAAGAGAAAGAAATTCTCGAGTTCAAGTAAGGCCTAGGGCAAGCTTCCGATAAAGGCGTTCATCTCCTGCAATACGTCTGCTTCGTTTGAGAAGAAGACGTAGTGGCCGGCAAAAGGTAGACGCACCACGCGCGCGCTCGGCAGCGCTTCGAATGCTTTCGCTTGAGCGCCGACGAATGCCTCTTCACGTGCCTGATAGTCGGCCAGCTTCTTCGGATCGTTGCGGATGGCCTGGGTCGTCTAATGCGGCAACGCAAAGATCGCCAGGATGGGACCCTCAATCTCGGTGTATTTTTGCTCGCCAGAAATGATCGCTGCGGCTGCGAACTGCGGGCGCGGAGGCGGACCGGCAGATGCAGACGGCGTTGGTTGGTCGGCCAGGTTCTTCTGCATCTCTCGCAGCTGTTTCTCGATGGCGGGCAAACTTGTCTCGAGCAGATCCTGCACCAATCGCCTCGGGTCCGGGGGTTGTTTTCCCGGCATCAATTGCTCGAGCTTTGCCATACCATCGTTCAGATCAATCGTAAAGTCGCCGCTTGATCGGTCGTAGAGTGCGTAAGGATACCCGGCATCCAAGTAGATCAAACCAGAAACCCTCTCCGGATAGCGCGATCCGATCGAGCTGAGTTCTTCGCCGGCGATGGAGTGACCCACGATCACAGGCCGATTTACTTTAAGCGCTTGCAGAACTGCCAGAACGTCGTCGCCCAGTCGATCCGCTTCGTATCCTGACCTCGGTGCGCTCGAAGCTCCAAATCCGCGGCGAGAAATTCCGTAGACGTGATACGTTGCGGTCAACTTAGGCGCGAATTGATCGAAAATGTGCGCCGAGTTGCCGAGACCGCTCAAAAAAACTAGCGGCCTGCCTGAGCCACCCCAGTCGAGCACTTCCAGCTTCACGTCTTTGTCCACTGTGACTAGCTGCGCGGTGTGCCGCGGATCATCACGCCAAGCCGTCTCTTTGGTCGGACGAACGAATTCCAGTTGTTGCGTCTGCCCTTGTTTCCAGGTTCCCGTAATCGAAGTGCAGTCCGCATTGACCTTGCCTTCGTAACTGCCATCCGGGCCCTCAACGCTGAACTTGAGATCGGAGCCCTGCACAGTCAGCGAGCTCAGCGGCCTGATTCCGCCCCAATCGATCTTCTGATCGATGGTGCGAACGGCGCCGGTCCAGGCGCCGCTTGTGTCCTTGGTTATGTGCAGCAGATAACGATAGCGTCCAGTTTCTCGATCGCCCGTTTTGATTGTGCCTTGCCAGTCTCCACTGATGTCCTGGGCAAAAAGGGCGCTCGCTGCCAGTGCGAGCGAAAAGATCAACCGCGCGATTGTTCGCATTTGCGGCTCCTTTCGGCAATTTATTTTATGACGTCCGTTAAGACGAATTGGGTAGGCAATTCTTCCGGAATTCTACCGCCGCGCTGTGGAGTAAGATCGAACGAGGAGGTCCTCCTCGTGCATCGAAAATTGACTCTTCCTCTGGCGATTGCCGCTGGCCTTGTAGGCGGCCTGCTCTCACGCTACATCGCGCCGCTCCCGGTGAATGCTCAAACCACTCCGCTCAAGGAGCTCAGGGCGCAAAACTTCGTGCTCGTCGACGCGCACGATAACGTGGTCGGGACTTTCACATTCGCGCCCCCGGCGCTCAGGCCGGGTGGGGCGGTCGGCCCCGCAATCGTTCTGCTGGATCGCAACGATAAAGAAGTCTGGCGCGCTGGCGTGTCGATGAAAGTGCTCGCTCAGAAATAAGGCCGAGCCGGCGCTACTTCGCCAACTCCGGAACTTTCTGCTTCACCTTCTCAACCTTCGGCATCGCGATCGCCTGCACGTAAGGATTGCGCGGATTCCGATTGCAGAAATTCTGGTGAACCCCCTCGGCCGGATAAAACGCCTTCAACGGCACCACCTGCGTCACGATCGGAGCAGGGAAAATCTTCGCCTCATCCAACTGCTTGATGTACGCCTCGGCGATCCTCTTTTGCTCGGGATTCGAATAGAAAACCACCGACCGGTATTGCGTCCCATGATCCGGCCCCTGCCGATTCAATTGCGTGGGATCGTGCGCGACGTCAAAAAACACTTTCAGAATTTGCCCGTAGGTAATCTTCTGCGGATCGAACGTCACCTGAACTGACTCCGCGTGTCCCGTAGTTCCCGTGCTGACCATGTCGTAGTGCGCAGTGGAAGCCTCGCCGCCCGAATACCCGGACACGACTTTCTCCACGCCCCCGATCTGCTGGAATACCGCCTCCACGCACCAAAAGCATCCGCCCGCGAGTACCGCGGTCTCTTGGCCGTGCGCACCTTTGTTGTCGATCGTCGGATCGGGGAAGCCAGCACTCATAAGCAACGATCCTCCCAGGAACATGGCTCCCGCCATGAAGCAGAATGCACCACGCTTTTTCATTGTAAACGCCGCCATTTTCAACCTCCCTCTTTACCGCAGTTCCCATTATCGCGCGCCGCACACTTCTCTAAGCAGGTCGCGACGTTTGGGAATATACTGAAGCAGTCCACCGACGGTTATTGAAGCTGTCGAGTGTAACTACGATGTCCCGTAAGAATGACAAGTAGGAAAAGGAGTCTCTCATGGCCTCTGTAATGCCGCACCCCGCCGAACAGCGCGTCCCTGTCTCGGCTACGAAACTTCTAATCAACAATCGCTGGATTCCCAGCATCTCGGGCAAAACCTTCGCCACCATTAATCCTTCCACCGGCGAAGAGATCTGCCAGATCGCCGAAGCCGACGCCGCTGATGTCGACAAAGCCGTCAACGCGGCGCGCAAGGCCTTCGAACATGGCCCTTGGCGCAAGCTGGCCGCCTCCGAACGTGGCCGTTTGCTCAACCGGCTGGCCGACCTGATCGAACGCCACGGCGATGAACTGGCCGCTCTCGAGTCGCTCGACAACGGTAAGCCCGTCGGAATCGCGAAAGCCGTCGACGTCGCCGCAACCGTCGGCTGCTTCCGCTACTTCGCCGGATGGTCCGACAAAATTCAAGGCAAAACCATCCCCATCGATGGCGACTTCTTCTGCTACACGCGCCTCGAACCGGTCGGTGTCGTCGGCCAGATCATCCCTTGGAATTTCCCGATGCTGATGTTGGCCTGGAAGCTCGCCCCCGCCCTCGCCACCGGCAACACCGTCGTGATGAAGCCCGCCGAACAAACTCCGCTCAGCGCTCTCCGCATCGGTGAGCTGATCGTCGAAGCTGGATTCCCTGAAGGTGTCGTAAATCTGCTGCCCGGGTACGGACCCACCGCCGGCGCAGCCATCGCCCGCCACATGGATGTGGATAAAGTAGCCTTCACGGGTTCCACCGAAGTCGGCCATCTCATCATGGAGGCCGCGGCCAAATCCAACTTGAAGCGCGTCACGCTCGAGCTTGGCGGCAAGAGCCCCAACATCGTTTTCGCCGACACCAACATTGACGAAGCTGTGGAAGGCGCGCACTTCGGACTGTTCTTCAATCACGGCCAGTGCTGCTGCGCTGGATCGCGCGTCTTCGTCGAACAGAAAATCTACGACGAGTTCGTGGATAAGAGCGGTGAGCGCGCGCGCAAACGCACCGTCGGCGATCCGTTCGATCCCAAGACCGAACAAGGCCCGCAGGTGGACGCTGCGCAGTTCGATAAAGTCATGGACTACATCGGTTCCGGCCGCAAGCAAGGCGCCAAGCTGGTGTGCGGCGGCGACCGCGTCGGCAACAAAGGCTACTTCATTCAACCCACCGTCTTCGCCGATGTCGACGACAACATGAAGATCGCTCAGGAAGAAATCTTCGGACCCGTGATGAGCATCATCCCATTCAAAGGTCTCGATGAAGTTGTCGATCGCGCCAATAAAACCACCTACGGCCTCGCTGCCGCTGTGTGGACGCGCGACATCCAAAAAGCGCTGGCCGTCTCCAACAGCGTCCGAGCCGGTACGGTTTGGGTGAACTGCTACAACGTCCTCGACACCCGCGCCCCCTTCGGCGGCTTCAAACAATCCGGCATCGGCCGCGAACTCGGAGAGTACGGTCTCCAGCAATACACCGAAGTAAAAACCGTCACCGTCAAACTGTAAGGGCACTCTGCACCGGCGCGCGACTCACAAGGTCGCGCGCCGTCGTTTTTTATGTCGAAACGTTTGTTCGCGCTGCTCTTCTTCTGCATGGCCTTGGGCGCTCAAGAACCAGCGTCGCCCGGCGTCCGATACGAAAACGCAACCATCCAACTCAGCGCCAGCTCTGGCAAGACCACTTGGCGCGGGACTTCGTCAAGGTGGGAGGCTCGCAATGCCCCCCTGCGCGACTTGATCGAAGCCGCCTACCAGCTCCGTGATTTCCAGATTGCCGGCGGCCCGTCTTGGATGGATTCGGCCCACTTTGACGTCTCCGCCGATCGCCTTGGCCCCGCCGCTCCACAATCCTTCGACGCGATCGGCGCAATGCTTCAGACCCTGCTGCAACAGCAGCTCCATCTCGTCACGCATCGCGAACCGCGCGAACTCCCGGTCTACTCGCTGACCATCCCAAAAGGCGGAGCCAAAGTTTACCGCGCCCGCCAGCAAGACTGCGCCCGCTTCGTTTGGAGCCGCAACCCAGTCCCGATCGAAACGCGCTGGAGCCCCGGCTATTGCGGCGCAGCCGAAACCGGCCCGAATGTCCGCCTCAACCATACCCTCGATGCCGCCGCGATGAACTTCTCCGGAGCCGACAGCTTCATCGCCTTTCTTTCGCGCCAACTCGATCGCCCGCTCATCGACCGCACCGGCCTCACAGGCCGATTCGATATTCGTCTCGAATGGAACCTCGAAGCCACAGCCAAGAGCATCGCTTCCAAAACTCGCGCTGAGCCATCGTTTAATGACGAAAGCCCGTCCATCTTCTCAGCCGTCGATCAGCAACTCGGCCTGCAACTCCAGCCGGACAAAGCCCCAGTCGAAGTTCTGGTCATCGACAGCGCGCGCATGCCCTCCGGCGCACACTAACAGAAAGCTCTACTTTCTCCGCTTCCCCCCCGAAGCCGCCACCGCCATCGCGGGCTCCAGCGCCTTCCCCCCGCCCATCCTCCCGCGCAGTTCCCGATACGTCCCCATGATCGACACGTGGTTCAACGGAAACTCCAAATACACATGCGCGATACTCAAATAAAAAAGCACCTTGAACCCGACCACAAAATTGTAAAAGTACAATCCCACCGCGCAGGCCCACAGCAGCCCGATCACGCCCATCCGCTTGACGCCCATCTCATGCCACCGGATCACCGACGCCTTCGAAAACCAATTCAAATAATGGTACGTGTATGCAAACGCAATAAACCGCATCACCACCAGCCCGGTCCGCGACGTGAACACCCGCATCAGCGCATCGCGCGCCTCCACCGGCGTCTGCGGCGCATGAATCCCCAGCAGCGCTAAATTCAGCGTCGAGAAATTGTTCCAATATGACGCCATCGCATACCCCGTCGGCTTCAATTGGCCCGGGTCGATCAGCCAGCACGCCAGCGGGCACAGCAGGAAGATCGCAAACGCCACATACCCGCTCACTCTCCGATCCTTCAGCGCACCATACAGCATGAAGAATCCCGTGAACAAATACACGTGCACCAGCGTCGGGACGAACAACAGAAACAGCGCTGCCGGGAACCCGGTAGAATTCAGCAGCGCCAGCCCCAGCAGCCCGACTAACACCAGCCCCACGATGCGCCCAGCACCGCCTCGCGTCAGCACCAGCACCAGCGCGCAGCCAAACGCCAGGAACGTGTACATCGCCGACGAATTCGACCACGGCGCCGTGAAACAAACCAGAATCGCCAGCGCGATCAACAGCCAGAAATCGCTCTTGCCTTTAGTGAAGAAATTGCGCTTCTGCAGCCACGAAATTTCCGTGAAATAGTGCGCCGGACCCAGGATCGCGTAGGCGAACAGAAACAGCTCGAACGGCACCACCAGCGCGATCCCGCAGGAAACCAGCAGGAACGCGACATTCAGGTAGTTGACCTTATCAGTAGCAGTCCAGGAACGCGCCTGACTCACTCGGATCACCCCTCTCGGTGGTGGCGTATCCGACTATAGTAACGCTTCAGGCCTGCGCCGATTCCGCACTGGCTGGAAATGCCGGACTCGCCTTGATCTCTTCCATCTGGTGCACGTGCCGCTGGCAATGCGCCGCGATCGCCAGCAGCCATTGATAGCAGTCCAACGGCCCAAGCACCGGATGCGGAAACGTGTAGGCGCGCAGATCCGCCTCCGTCGACGTCGCGAATTGCAGCGTCCGTTCCCGCGCTGCTTCAAACTCGCGCAACGCCTCGTCACAGTCCGCCCATCGTCCTGTCGGCATCAGCGCCGGCGGACCTTGCACGGGCGTGCTCCGTACTGGCACTTGCTCAATGATTACTCGATCCTTGCCGGCCGTATCCGGCTTCTCGGAGGGCGCCGGAGCCTCCAGAGTCTTTTGGATATTCCCCAAAACGCGAGACTCCACCACTACCGCGTGCTCGATGCAATCCGCAATCGACCACCGATCCCCCGCGGGCTTAAACGCACGCTGCTCCGCCGTCAATCCCGCCACAGTACGGCACAAAAACTCACGGTTTTCCGTCAGTAATTTTTGAACCAGCTCCCGATCCGTTTTCTCCATTGGTCACCCCTCCAGGCTCCGCTTCGCGAATCCTCACCCCGGCGTTCCGTTCCGCCGGATATTCCAAGACTAGTGTACCTACACGGTCGGTTCGTAGCTCACGCATTTCCTCGTCGTCCGTCTCCACCAGATAAGCCCGGCTCGGCTTCAACCCCACCACCAGCATCGCCCCGCCCTCTACCGAAAACCGCAGCGGCGCCGATCCCCAAAGAACATTGGCAGCATCCCCCACAATCGGTTTCGCAGCCGCACCGCCGGGCGGCGCCTTCAACACCGTGATCTTCCCGTCCTGGAACAACTGTGCTTCGCCCTGATACAGCCCGAACCACATCGCATCGTCTTCCCAATTCGACCGCACAAACAGAGCGCCCGTATGCGCATCGTGATACAAAACCGGCAATTGAAAATAACTCAACCCCGGCTGATAGGGATTCGCCCACAGAAATTCGTACGGCGCGCCGAACGTCCCCTGCATCATGAACCGATCCTGAATCAGCCAGCCTTGCAGG
>Ga0335078_10000478_pt1 | contig 62008 bp, 53 predicted proteins | sample Lox_Sample_32_FD_206711 | JGI IMG/M metagenome (GOLD analysis project Ga0335078, IMG submission 206711) | Soil microbial communities from Loxahatchee National Wildlife Refuge, Florida, United States - Lox_Sample_3.2 | ecosystem: Environmental > Terrestrial > Soil > Wetlands | place: USA... | reverse complement strand
GTATAAAATTTCGACATCTGTTTTGATGGAAAACGCTGGAGCAAATGTTGTAATGGCTTTAAACCATGACTTGGGATCATTGTTCATGCGGAAGGTATATGTTTTTTGCGGTCAGGGAAACAATGGAGGCGACGGCTTTGTTGTTGCAAGGCATGCTAAAGCCGAGGGTGCACAGGTTAAAGTTTTTGTTACTGGCGATGTCTCAAAATTTACATCTGAGTCAAAAGCAAATTTTGATATTTTGGAAAAGTATGGGGTGGATATAGTTGAATTAAATGAAAATAATGGCTTGGAAAAGCACCAATTTGATATTTTATCTTGCGATATTATTGTTGATGCTTTACTTGGAACCGGAATAAATAAAAATATTGAAGGTTTTTTTGCAAAACTTATTGTTTTTCTGAACACTACTGGAAAATTTATAGTAAGCATTGATATGCCATCCGGGATTAATGCAGATACTGGAGACATAATGGGCGTTGCTATTTACGCTAACATGACCATAACATTTGGGCTTCCAAAGATAGGTTTGTCGATATACCCGGGTTTGGAATATGTTGGGAAACTTGTGGTTGCAGATATTACCTTTCCACAACAGCTCCTGTCAATGCCTAGGAAAAATGTATTAATTACAAAGGAAATAGTGATTCCATTACTTCCTTACCGGCAGCCGAATGCTAATAAGGGGCATTTTGGGCCAATTTTTGTTCTTGGCGGATCGCCGAGTTTAATTGGGGCTGCTATTTTGACAGGAAAAGCTGCCCTTAAAACAGGTGCAGGAATAGTTACGTTAGGGTTACCAACAGATTTGTGCAATATTGCAAAAAGTAGAAGTGATGAAATAATTACAATAGCCCTAAAAGAGACTGCCGATGGTTGTATAGCCGAATCAAATTATGAAAGGATATTGGAAGTTGTTGAAAAAGCAAAGGTTTTAGCTATTGGTCCTGGAATTGGAAGAAATAAAGAAACTCAGTCTCTTATTAGGAAACTAATAAAGACAATAAGAAAACCAATGGTGATTGATGCAGATGGACTTAATGCAATAGCAGAAGATAAAGAATGCTTGCAAAAAATTGACAAAGATGTTATACTAACACCGCATATTGGAGAAATGTCAAGACTTGTAAATATTAAAATTGAAGATATAATAAGAAATAAAATTAAAGTTGTTAGGGATTTTGTAAAAAATTATAAAGTCAATGTTCTTTTGAAGGATGGAAGATCTATTCTTGCTGATACTGACAGTAATATTTACATTAACACTTCCGGAAATTCAGGAATGGCGACGCCAGGAAGCGGTGATGTACTTACAGGCATTATTGCCGCACTGATGGCTCATGATTTACTGACTGCACAGGCTGGAATAGTAGGTAATTATTTACACGGGCTCGCAGGTGATATATTATGCAATGAAAAAGGCGGGCAAGGAATAATAGCGGGAGATTTGATAGAAAATATACCGCGCGCAATAAAAAGTTTAAATAAATTATAGGAGGCTATTGATTATGATTTCACCAATTCTCATCATGCTTTTAATATTATTGTTTTTGTTAATGTGGACTTGGATAATTACTATTTTTATTGCGAATATGATCATTAAAAAGAAAATAAACGTACTAATAAGCCAGCCTCTATCTGTGGAACAAAAAGAAGAACTAGATAATTTGCAACTTGAACTTGATATCAATGCATACAGAGCAAAGATGTCTAAAAGAATTGTACTTACTTTTAGTTTCCTTTATATAGCATTAGCCGTAGTACTTGTCTGGTTAAACAGCAAATTTTTGCTTTTTACATACGACGGATTGGTTGATAATCTAAAGTTGACCATGTTTATAGTAATACTAATGTTTGTCCCTGCTTATGTTGGCCTGGAAATAATTAGCAATACTGAAGGCGCTTCAAGTGACATAGCTTCCAAGCTGAAATTCACTGAAGAATTAAAACCAGGCGAAGAAGTTGAAGTTTAATAAATATTTAATAGCAGCGCTGTTACTTATAACTTTTTTTATTGCAGGATGCGCCGGTGTTCAGATAAAAAAGACCGGTCTTGAAGTTAAGATAGATCCTGAAAAAGGTATTGCACCTGGGTCGATTGTCAGTGTGGAAGTAAAAGCTCCTGAAGATGTAATAAAAGTTTACGGATATCTTGATATATGGCAGGATTTTAAGATATTTCTTAAATATGATCCGACCAAAAAACTCTGGGTAAGAAAGCAAATGATACCTGTTGATTTAGTATTTCCCAAAAGAGGAGACTTTTTAATAAAAATTGAGGCTATAAACAAATCAGGGGAAAAATACCAGGCTGAAAAAACAATTTCAACATTTTAAATTTATTTCAAAATAAATAATAATAATCTTTAAAGGAGAATGGAAAACCATGCCTAAATCAAAAAAGAAAAGAGAAAGCGAGCAAATGGATGAACCGGCAATTGAGAGTAAACCCGAGTTTCACGGGAATATAGTAAATAAAATATTCGGAACATTGATTTTAATTATTGTTCTTTTTTCCGCATATAAGATAATTGATTATTATACCGGATGGGGAAACACTGAAAAGGTAATAAAAAGGCATATTGATGATGCGGAAAAAAGCATAATTTATAAAAAATACAGCACGGCTATATCCGAATATGAATATATAATAAAAAGATGGGGTAATCAGGAGAAATATAAAGACTATGTAAAACAAGCGAAATTGTCCCTTGCCAAGACATATAAGGATTCTGAGCAATACATTAATGCAATTGATTCATACAAGTCACTAATTAATGAATATAAGGACAGCAACCGAGATATGTATGCATGGCTTTTACTTGAATTAGGCGATTGTTATAACAGCATTCTTAATTCAAATGAGGCCATCAAAACCTATAATGTAGTAATAAACGAATTTAAGGATACTGATTGGGCGGCAGAAGCCTTATTCGGGATAGGGGAGACATATAAATCCAAAAAAGATTATAAAAATGCGCTATTATATTACAATAATGTTATTAATAAGTATCAGAAAGGCTTTTTAAGCGCAGAGGCCATGACAAATATTGGAAAAATCTATGAAGATGAAAATAAATTAAAGCAAGCTTATAAAGTATATGAAAAAATAATTAAAGATTATCCAGATATTGTGACCGAAGAAGCAAAAATGAGATTTGATGTCCTTTCACAAAAATTAAAGATTAAATGAGAGAGTTTGAATTTATAAAACAGATAAAAAAAAACATCAAGTATGAAAATCCAGATATTATAAAAGGCATTGGGGACGATTGTGCAATAATAAATTTTAACAAGTCAAAAGAAAAATACCTAATTATCACATCTGATTCACTTTTTGAAAATGTGCATTTTAACAAAGATTATTTTAAACCATGGGAAATAGGAGCCAGGTCGATGGCTGTAAATGTGTCAGACATTTGTGCGATGGGAGGTATACCGCTTTATGCTTTGGTTAATATAGGGTATCCGGGATATATCAAACAATCCTATATAGACAATATGTTTAATGGAATAAATGATTTTGGAGGAAACTATGGGGTGGAGATTATTGGAGGAGATACAATTTCAGCTGGAAAAATATTTCTTTCAATAACGCTTATTGGCGAGGTTGAAAAAGGAAGAATCCTTAGGCGTGATGCGGCATGTGCCGGAGATTCTATTTTTATTACAGGTACACTTGGTGATTCATATGCGGGATTTAGAATTCTGGCTAATAAGAAGAATCAAAGGGAATTGTCAGATACAGACTATTTACTAATAAAAAAGCATATTTTGCCGACACCTAGATATGTAGAAGGGCGGCTTCTAGCGGAGTCCGGACTTTTAAATTCATGTATTGATGTTTCAGACGGTATAATTAGCGATATAACAAGAATTTCAGAGGAAAGCAATCTTGGAGCGGAGATTTATGCTCAAATGATGCCTATATCAACATCAACTTACATTACTGCGAAAAAACTAAAAAATGACCCAATTGATTATGCACTGTACGGTGGAGAGGATTATGAGCTGTTATTCACGGTAAATCTAAAAAACAAAAATATTTTAATTAAATTTGCTGATGAAAATAATATCGATATAACAGAAATTGGAAAAATTACAGCAAGAAAAGGCATATATGTTGTAAAAAACGGAAATAAAAAAAAGGAAAACTATAAAAAGGTATGGAAACACTTCTAAAAAATAAATATAAAAAAATTAGCACTTATATTTCCAACAGTGTGCAAGATACCATCAATTATGCAAAAAAAATTGCCGAAATGCTTGTGCCGGGAGATATTGTCGGATTTATAGGAAATCTTGGCAGCGGGAAGACGCATTTTATCAAAGGCATTGCAGGAGGGTTTGGGATAAAAGGTGATAAAGTAATAAGCCCGACTTTCAGCATTGTAAAGGAATACAATTCCGAAACAAGCCTGTTTCATTTTGATTTTTACAGGATAAATAACATTAAGGAGTTATATGGAATGGGTTTTAGAAATTATTTTGAAAATGAAGAAGCGATAATTTTTGTAGAGTGGGCCGATAAAATAAGGGAAATAGAGGACAATTATTCCTATATAATAAAACTTATAAATAATGGCAAAAAATCAAGAAGAATATCAGTTTATAAGAAAAAGGGCAAAAGATATTAAAATGATAACACTTGCAGTTGATTCATCATCCAAAGAAATCGGCATAGGTATTTTTAACGGGCCGGAACTTATTGCAGAACGCTATATTATAGCTGAAGCACATTATAACAGCATATTATTACCTCTTATAAATGAAACGCTGCAGAAAGTAAAAATACAAATAAAAGACATAGAAATATTTGCTTCAACACTAGGACCAGGTTCATTCACGGGTATTAGGGTCGGCATTGCGACCATGAAAGCGCTTGCAAAAGGACTTGGTAAATTTTTTTACGGTACAACAGTATTAAATATATTGGCGAATTCAGTAAAAAATGACGTAAATCTTCTTTATCCCATATTAGATGCAAAAAGAGGTGAGATTTATACAGCAGAATATAAATTAGAAAGTAACGTAATAGAACAGAAGACCGATACAAGATTATTAAAATGGTCAGATTTTGTTAAAGAAATAAATGAAGGCCAATCTTTATGTTATTTAAAATACGAAAATATTGAAGTTGATTTATTAAAAAAAGATAGTAAAATTTTATTAATAGAACTAGAGCACATTGACTTAGGAATTTTTAATGAAATAATAATGCGGGAAATGGAATTTGTTAGAAAAAAAGACAACTTTTTTCTTTCGCCAACTTATATCAGGGAACCCGAAGCGATAATAAACCTAAAGAAAGGAAAAATTCATGCATAAAACCGGACTTATTTTAAGAGGCACTGTAATTTCTGCCTTGATATTATTTGCCGTTGAATTGTTAAGCTTTTTACTTTTTAATGATTTATACAGCTCAACTATTAACGCAGGACTAATAACCCAGAAGCCATGGGTTTTCATACTGAAATTACTCATAGTAAATATTATTATAGGCTTTCTGATTTCGAGTATCTTTGATTTTTTTTATATCATGCTACCCGGCGGATTTTTGAAGAAAGCACTATATTTTACCTTTGTTCTTTTTATACTGAGTACTGTTATATGGCTGCTTAATTTTTTAATAATATTCAACTTGAATTTAAATTTTTTCTTTTTGTTGCTATTGGAATACATGATGCTCGATTTTATAATAGCACTTATATTAGTCGGTATATATAACGAATATTTTATGAAACAAACAAAATTAAAAAAAGACCAAGAGATAAAGCCTGAAACTGTAAAGAGTGATTCAACTTTAAATAATAAAGAGGTAAAAAATGATGGAAAAAGTAATTCTTCTGACAGCACTAAGCCTGCTTAATTCGATTTTTATTTTCGGTAAGAATCAACCTACAATGACTGGAGAAAATTCCTTAACTGCAGCTTCTAATGTTCAGCCTGTAGCTGTCGACGCTTCGGGTAATACAATAGTACAAAGAAACTATTATCTTCGTATCGGCACTATAGAATCTATTAAAAATGATAAGTATTTATTAAGACAGAAATCAACCGAGATAGAATTTTATATTAATAACGAAACCAAAATATTTTTAACTAAAAAAGGAGATTTAAATGACATTAACCAAGGTAATTATGTTCTTATAAGAGGACCTCACAATAAAAAGATAGTACTGGCTAATTCTGTTTCAGTATATAAAGATAAAAAGTTATTTAATGATTTTAACGAGAAAAGCGATTACTTAATAAAAGGAACTATAACACAAAAAGATCCTATGATAATCTCAATTGATGGTGAAGGGAAGGATTTAAGAGTTGAATACGATGAAGATACTTATTGGACAATAAATAAACAGGTGGATATCAATGAAATAAAAATAGCTGATAGAGTCAGCCTTTATTTTGATAAAGTAGTGACGATACGTTATAAGAATTATCCTGTCAAAATTACAATAAATAGAGATGAACCTGAAGATTGAAATATTTAATATAATTTAATCAAAATATTTCTCTTGAAGAAATTAAAGTTTTTTTAGTCGCAACAAATGCCATATTTATCATTGAATTTTCACCATATAAAACTAAAAAAGTAAAATTTTGAAAAAATTGTTGAAAACATGCGTTATTAGTATATAATTACAAATAATTTTGTTAAAAGACAACGTATTTAAGGGACTAAATTAATATGTCATATATCAAGAAAAATATAGACGATATTAGAAAAAAAATAAATAATTTAAACAGTGATGTAATTATAGTGGGTGTAACAAAGTTTGTTTTATTACAAAGCATATTGGAAGCTATGGACGCAGGCCTGACAGATTTTGGTGAGAGCAAAATCCAGGAAGCAATTCCGAAAATAGCGTCTTTAAAAGATAAAAATATAAAATGGCATTTTATTGGACACTTACAAAGTAATAAGATCAACAAAAGCATCGAATATTTCAGTACAATACAGTCAATCGACAGTATTGAGATAGCAAAAAAGATGTCCGAGTCGCTGGTTAAACATAATTTTTCGATTGAAGCGTTCATTGAAGTTAAAGTTTCTACGGAATCTACAAAATTTGGAGCAGAGCCTGAGCAAGTTATTGCTATCGCCGGGGAAATTTCAGGACTTCAAAACATAAACTTAAAAGGCCTCATGGCCATGGCGCCATATTCTAAGAATCCGGAAAGTGCCCGGCCCTATTTTAAAAATGCAAAGTCAATATTTGATGAAATAAAGAGAAATTGTCCTGGAATAAAAATGCAGTATTTATCCATGGGTATGACGGACGATTATATTGTTGCAATAGAAGAAGGCGCAAATATGGTAAGGATTGGCAAGGGAATTTTCGGAGACAGGAATAAAAATAAATTAGTGTGAAAGGGAAAAATGGCAAAAAAAAGTTTTAAAACAGGTTTTATCGGAACTGGGAACATGGCAGAGGCTATTATAAACGCCATAATAAACTCGAAAACAGCAACGCCTAAATCTATTTTTGCATGCGATTTAAATAATGATCGAATAAATAAAGTAAGCCGAAAGTATAAAATAAATTCATGCAATACTGCAAAGGATATTGCAGCAACATCCGACTTGATTATACTTGCCGTAAAGCCTGTTAATGCCGAAGAAGCCATTAGGTCAATAAAAGACAAAGTATGCTCGGGAAAGTTAATCATCAGCATTATGACCGGAATATCAATCAGTAAAATACAGTCATTGATTGGGAAAAAAATTCCTGTGGCAAGGGTTATGCCCAATACTCCCGCGCTTTTAGGCGAAGGCGCATGTGCTTATTCGTTAAGCAAAGAAGTAAAAACACCAATGCGAAAACAAGCAGAAAAAATTCTTAATACCTTTTGCAAGGTCAGCATCCAAGTGCCTGAAAAAAGTTTAAATATTGTTACTGCTTTAAGCGGCAGCGGGCCTGCTTATTTTTTTTACTTCGCACAGGCAATGCTTGAATATGCAAAAGAGCGCGGTTTTGATGCGAAAATAGCGTCAAAATTGATTGGTCAGACAATTGTAGGAGCCGGCAAGCTTATACTTAAGTCAGAAGACAGTCCTGAGATACTCAGACAAAAGGTTGCCTCAAAAGGAGGAACAACGGAAAAAGCCATAACTACAATGGAAGACGGCGGCATGAGTGAAATAATAAAATGCGCCATGGCAGCAGCTGAAAAACGCGCCGAGGAACTCGGGAAATGATGTTCAAATTATTCTATGCTTAATTTGCAAATGATAGCAAGTGGCGTAGTAATACAGGTTAAAGTCATACCTGGCAGTAAAATTACTGAAATCAAGTCAACGGAGGCTGGTGTTCTAAAGATCAGTCTTAATGCACAACCTGAAAAAGGGAAAGCAAATAAAGAATTAATTGATTTTTTGGCTGATTTTCTGAATATGAGAAAGTCGGATATTGAAATTATAAAGGGTGAAACATCCAGAATAAAGCAAGTTTTAATAAAAAATATTAATAAACAAATTTTGGTTAATAAACTAGGAGGCTGAAATGAAAGACTTGAAGATAAAAATAAATGAATCGTATGACTCAATAAAAAAAACAGCAGGCGATTTTAAACCAATGGTAGGCATAATACTTGGCACAGGGCTTGGTGCACTGGCAAAAGAAATACAAAACGCAAAAGAAATACATTATAAAGACATACCTAATTTTCCTCTTTCTACAGTAGAGACGCATTCCGGCATGCTTGTTCTTGGAGAGATCGAAGGCAAAAAAGTCATGGCTATGTCCGGCAGGTTTCACAGGTACGAAGGTTATTCAATGTCTGAAATAACATTCCCAGTCAGGGTGATGAAGGCAATGGGCATTAAATGCCTGCTCATATCGAATGCAGCGGGAGGTATCAACAGGTCTTTTGACGCCGGAGACCTAGTTATTATTGAAGACCATATTAATTTTATGGGGGACAATCCCATTATTGGACAAAATGACAACGATATGGGACCGAGATTCCCTGACATGATAGAGCCTTATTCAAAAGAACTTATAAAAATAGCGGAAGAATCAGCCTGGGATATGAAAATTAAAATTAAAAAGGGAGTTTATATAGGAGTAACAGGACCTAATCTGGAAACTAAAGCAGAATACAGGATGATGGGCCAATTTGCCGATATGGTTGGAATGTCAACTGTGCCTGAAGTAATAGCGGCAGTGCATGCTGGTCTAAAGGTGCTTGGCATCTCAGTAATTACTGATAAATGTGTGCCTGATCTTCTTGAACCTGCAGATATAAAAAAAATAATTGCTACGGCGCAAAAAGCCGAACCGTTGCTGACAAAAGTTATGAAGGAAGTAATAAAACGGGTTAAAATTTAGTATATTCCGGAGGCATACATGAGAGAGATATCACCAATAGAGTGGAAAAATTTTACATTAAACATACTTGACCAGACACTTTTGCCAGGTTCGAAAAAATATATACTGTGCAAAAACTTCAGGGATGTTGAAAGGGCAATCAAGGAAATGAAGTTGCGAGGCGCGCCTTTGATAGGCATAGTAGCCGCTCTTGCAGTGGCCATGGAAGTAAAAAGAAGCAATGCAGGCAATTATAATAAGCTGATTCACCAAATAAATGATATCTCAAATGTGCTTATTAAGACAAGGCCAACTGCAATTAATCTTAAATGGGCTCTAGACAGGATAATAAAAACAGCAGAGCTAAACAAGGACAGGCGGATAGGAAGCCTGAAAGAAATGATCATAACCGAGGCCAATAAAATATATAAAGAGGACCTTGAAAACAACAAGACAATAGGAAAGTTTGGAGCAGAACTTTTACGCGACAAAGACAGGGTTTTGACGCATTGTAACGCAGGAGCGCTTGCTACAGCAGGTTATGGCACTGCAATAGGAGTAATCAGGGCTGCTGTTGAAAAAAGGAAAAAAATTACAGTTTTTGTCGACGAGACAAGACCGTATCTGCAGGGCGCGAGGCTTACAACATGGGAGCTTTCTGAAATGAAGATAAACCATGTGCTTATTACGGACAATATGGCAGGATATTTTATGAAAAAAGGGATGATTGATGTGGTGGTGGTCGGCGCAGATAGAATTGCCGCAAACGGAGACACAGCAAACAAGATAGGGACATATTCAGTTGCTGTTCTGGCTTATGTGCATAAGATACCATTTTACGTGGCAGCACCTATATCGACCATTGATTTTAATATTAAAACAGGAGACGAAATACCGATAGAGGAGAGGGATGAAAAGGAAGTGAAGATAATAGCAGGAAAGGAGATGACACCTAAAAATACAAAGGCATTACATCCGGCTTTTGACGTGACACCGGCAAAATATATAAGCGCAATAATAACTGAAAAAGGCGTGGTAAGGGCGCCCTACGATATAAATCTTGACAAATTTCTTGCAGAAAAAGAAATGCCGGTGAGCATATGAAAGCATGGGAAGACGACAAGTACTGCCTTGCATGCGGTGAAAAAAACCCTATAGGTATGCATCTGGTGTTTGATGTAAAGGAAGACGGGCTTTATACAAATTACACTTTTCCAAAGGAATTTCAGGGTTATAAGGATACAGTACACGGAGGAATGATATCTTTACTTTTGGATGAAATTATGGTAAATTTACCGTGGAAAAAATTCAATGTGCCCGTAGTAAGCGCTGAAATCAAAATAAAACTAAAAAAACCACTGATTATAGGTAAAAAAGTCACTGCAAGGGCGTTTGTTGAAAAGGAAAACAGGAAATTCTACATAATAAAGAGCGAACTGCTTGAGACTGAGGACAGATCTCTTGTAGCAACAGGAGAATCAGTTTGCGTAAAAATACACGATAATTTTTTAGAATAAGGAGGTAGCTAGATGGGCTGTGGAAAAAAAAGACATCGATGGAAAATTAAAACTCACAAGAGAAAAAAACATCGCAGAAAAAATCGTTTTAAAAATAAATAAACATTTTTTTACAATATAACAAAGGCACGGTATTATTTTACCGTGCCCGATTAAATTTATATAAGGAGAATTTTTATGTCGGGACATTCCAGATGGGCAACCATAAAAAGGAAAAAAGCTTCAATAGATGCAAAAAGGGGACAGGCTTTTACCAAGATTATCAAAGAAATTATTGTTGCAGCCAAAGCAGGCGGCGGGGATCAGAACACGAACGCCAGGCTCAGGACCGTGCTTGAAAAGGCAAAGGCTACCAACATGCCGCAGGACAACATAAAAAAGGCCATCCAGAAGGGCACGGGCGAGCTACCTGGAGTTTCTTACGAGGAAATCACTTACGAAGGCTATGGTCCCGGCGGAGCTGCTATGCTGATAAACGTGACTACAGACAACAAAAACAGGACAGCGGCAAATTTAAGGTCAACGCTTGCCAAATACAACGGTTCCATGGCTAGCCTCGGCGCCACATCATGGCAGTTCGAGCAAAAGGGATATATTATCGTGCCAAAGGAAGCGATTGACGAAGACAAGCTCATGGAGATAGCACTTGAGGCGGGCGCGCAGGACATCCAGAACGAGGAAAATTCCTACGATATCACTACTGCCCCACAGGATTTCGAAAAGGTCAAAAAAGCGCTTGACGACAAGCATGTCGGTTACTCATCCGCAGAAGTCACCATGGTGCCGAAAAATTACATCAAACTCGAGGGAAAGGCAGCTGAGCAGATGCTGAACCTCATGAACGCGCTTGATGAGGATGAAGACGTACAAAATGTATATGCGAACTTCGATATTCCGCAGGAGATAATGGACAAACTTAGCCGAGAAGAGTGAATGATATAAGTTATATTATTTGCAGGTGAAACAAATTGAACATAATCGAAATAAATAATCTAACAAAAACCTATAAAGCACTTGATTTTTGGAAGCGCGACAGGTATACGGCAATTAAGGATATAAACCTTGAAATAAAAAAAGGCGAGGTCTTTGGTTTGCTTGGATTAAACGGCGCAGGAAAAACTACGCTAATGAAAGTTATATTAGGGCTTCTTTATCCTACATCTGGAAGCGTGTCAATATTTGGCGGTAGTATCCAAGACATGCAAGTCAGAAAAAGGATAGGATACTGGTCGGAACTGCCTTATTTTCCAAAGTACCTTAAGACTTCAGAACTACTTGACTATTTTGCTGAAATTTTTGATGTGCCATCAGATCAAAGAAAAATAAAAATACAGGAAATGCTTGAGATTACAGGATTATCTGCGAAAAAAAATGAAAGGATTAAGAACCTTTCCAAGGGTATGCAGGGCAGGCTTGGACTTGCCCAAGCGCTTATAAATGATCCTGATCTGCTACTGCTTGACGAACCCATGAGCGGACTTGACCCGCTGGGACACAAAGAAACGAGGGATATTCTGATCAACCTGAATAAAAAGGGGAAAACTATATTTTTTAATTCCCACATACTTAGCGAAGTCGAAAAAATATGCGACCGGGTTGCAGTGCTGTATATGGGCACACTTGCAGATGTAAAACCAATTTCAGCAGTACAAAAGAAACATAAGAATCTTGAGGATTATTTCATATCGGTAATCAATAAAGAGGTCATGAAGACAGGTGTGCGGCCTGCTTTTACCTGAATATCAAAGGACACAAAGAGTGAAAAAAATAATTGCAGTAGCAGATTATATATTCAAGCAGAGTTTCAGGAACAAGATACTGAATATACTTATTATATTTGTAGTACTTTCTATGGGTTTTTCGCTGATAATAAGTATGCTTGCACAGGAATCTGAATTGAAGATGGTCATTGATTTTGGCCTTTTTGCGATTGAAATTTTTTCTTTTCTGACAATAGCGCTTAGTTTGTCTGTGCAGATGTTTGAGGAGACAGAGCTCAAAACAGTATCAATGATAATAGTTAAGCCAATAAAAAGGTTTGAATACATTATAGGCAAATATATAGGTATTATTGTCACACTATTTTGGAATACGCTTTTTATGCTTGTTACCATGATGATTGTAATAAAATTAAAAGGCGCTGACCCGTGGGCACTGAGGATGATGCTGGCGGTACTGTATATTTTTATATCAATGTGCGTACTTACATCCACGGCCATGCTTTTAAGCGTTGTCACGACATCTGTCCCCAGTTGTATCATTTCTTTGTTTTTTGTATATATTCTAGGGCATCTGACCGTAAATCTGAAACACCTCACTGAACAGATGCAAAATGCAGCTGCGAAAATAGGGATAGATATTATTTATTACATTCTTCCTAATATGGAGTTATTTAACCTAAAGGACAAGGTATATACGACAGAAGGCTTATTTCTGCCACAGTATTTTGTGATTATGTTGGGTTATGCAATTATTTATATTGCGATCACACTGACAGTTAGCAGTGCGATTTTTGATAAAAAGGAATTTTAATAGAGCTAAAGATGGCAAAAAAAATAACCATTCCCCTGCTATTGGTACTGTTTTTTTTCATGATGTGCATTTTAAACAGGCTTGGAACAAATTATATCTTTAAAACGCAGCCTTCGTGGTATTTTTTAAATGCACACTCCTATAAAAAATTTCTGCATATACTCGGGGCTGGTTTCGGAATGAGACCGCTGGTAGGTGATATTGAATATATATCTTTTCTTCAGTATTACGGCGACAAGGAAAATTTGACGAATGGATATAAAGACCTTTATAAATACATTTCCGACATCACCGATGTTGACCCAAATTTCACCTTTGCATATAATTATGGCAGTTCAATTTTGGCTTGGAATCTTCAGAGGTATGATGAAGCTATTGCTATAATAAAAAAGGGCATACAATATAATCCGACTTACTGGAGATTGAGCCTCTACCTGGGAGCCATTATGTACAAGCAAAAAGGCGACAGCTTGGGCTATATGAAATTGCTTGAGCAATCAATGAAATTTGAAGATCATCCATCGATGCTGGAAAGGATTCTAGGTAATATTTATATGGTTTATAAGACTCCGGATGAGGCTGCTTTTTACTGGGTAAAACTCTACAAGGAGTCTAAATATAAGGAATCCAGGGATTTAGCATATAAAACCCTACAAAAGATGATAAGTGAGAAAAAAATAAAGGATATCAACAAAATAATCGACCTGCTAAACAAATAGCATTTTTAAAGAATCCATTATTTTAAAATCCAAAAAGAAGGAAAAACATGCCAAAAAAATATATTACAATAAAAGGTGCCAGGGAACATAATTTAAAATCAATAAGTCTTGAAATTCCAAGAGACAAACTTGTGGTAATAACAGGAGTTTCAGGCTCCGGCAAGTCTTCGCTTGCTTTTGACACCATATACGCAGAGGGACAAAGGCGCTACGTAGAGTCACTTTCCGCATACGCTAGACAGTTTTTGGGGCAAATGCAAAAACCGGATGTTGATATTATTGAGGGGCTTTCTCCAGCGATTGCCATAGAGCAAAAATCAGCCGGCAACAATCCAAGGTCGACTGTCGGGACAATAACTGAAATTTACGATTACCTAAGGCTACTTTATGCAAGAATTGGTGTGCCGCACTGCCCCAAATGCAAGGTACCTATTAAAGCCCAAACACCCCAGCAGATTGTGGACAGGATACTTGAGCTTCAAAACGGAACAAAGATAAGCGTTCTGGCGCCAGTCATCCAGGCAAGAAAAGGCGAGTACAACAAACTTTTTGAAACTATAAAAAAAGAGGGTTTTTTAAGGGTCAGAGTTGATGGAAACTTTAAATCCATTGAAGAAAACATAAAACTTGAAAAAACCAAAAAACATGACATAGAGATAGTGGTAGACAGAATAGCTGTGAGCAGGGAAGAGAAAAAAAGAATAACCGAGTCTGTAGAGCTTGCCGTTAAAATAGGTGAAGGCGTTGTAATTATTAATATCACAGATACCGGAGAAGATATACTTTTCAGTGAAAAGCTTTCATGCCCCAAGTGCGGATTTTCCATGGCAAAGCTTGAGCCCCGATTTTTTTCTTTTAACAGCCCTTTTGGCGCATGCCCTGTATGCACAGGCATAGGAAGCAGGGTTGAGGTGGATGAAAAACTAGTAATAGACGATAAACTAAGCTTAAGGCAGGGAGCAATAAAGCCATGGGCAAACACAGAAGGATATTATTGGCATTATCTTGAAAGCTTAAGCAGAGAAATGAAATTCAACCTGGATACTCCTTATTTAAAGCTGCCTGAGAAAGTAAAAAATGTCATTTTAAACGGTACTGACAAAGAGATTGAGTTTCATTATAAACGTTTCACAGATGAGTATAAATATCACAGCCAATTTGAAGGTCTTATACCATTTTTGCAAAGGCGCTATATGGACACCGACACTGAGGCAATAAGGGATGACATATTTGATAAATATATGGTCGAAAGGGTGTGCAGTGCCTGCGGCGGCAAGCGTCTGAAGCCCGAGGCGCTGTCTGTGCTTGTGGCAGGTAAGTCTATAATTGATATTACCGAGATGTCGGTGGAGAGAGCACACAAGTTTTTTAATGAAATAGAGCTTTCCCAGAAAGACGCAATTATATCAAAGCAAATCCTCAAGGAAATAAGAGGCAGGCTGGAATTTCTCCTGAATGTAGGCCTGGCTTATCTGACACTTGAACGCAAGGCTGGAACCCTATCGGGAGGCGAGTTTCAGCGTATTCATCTTGCAACCCAAATAGGTGTAGGGCTTGTAGGTGTGCTTTATATACTTGATGAACCAAGTATCGGGCTGCACCAGAAAGACAATGTAAAACTTTTAAATACCCTGAAAGATCTGCGCGATCTTGGGAATACTGTTATTGTGGTTGAACACGATGAGGAAACCATGCTGAATTCCGACCATATAATTGATATGGGGCTCGGCCCCGGTGTTCATGGAGGCGAAATAGTTGCAGAAGGGACATTAGACGAAATACTAAAATCAAGTAAATCCTTGACGGCAAAATATATTCTTAACAGGGCTAAAATAACTGAAAATACCGCGAAGAGGCAGACATCCAAATTTTTTGAAATAAAGGGCGTAACAACCAATAACCTGAAAAATATAGATGTTGCTTTCCCTGTGGGTAATTTTATATGCATAACAGGGGTGTCAGGTTCCGGCAAGTCATCGCTTATAACAGAAACGCTTTATCCTGCACTTGTAAAAGAGATTTACAGGAGCAATTACAAGCCGGAAGGCTATAAGGAAATGAAAGGATGGCAGGTTTTTGAAAAGATAATAGAGATTGACCAGTCTCCGATAGGAAGGACGCCAAGGTCAAACCCGGCGACCTATACGGGAGTATTTACTGAGATAAGAAAACTATTTACAATGACCAAGGAAGCGCGCTTACGCGGCTATGACATGGGCAGGTTCAGTTTTAATGTAAAAGGCGGAAGGTGCGAGGCCTGCAGCGGAGACGGTATAATAAAAATTGAAATGCATTTTCTGCCCGACGTATATGTGCCATGCGAAGTTTGTCAGGGAAAAAGATTCAACAGGGAAACTCTGGAGATAAACTACAAGGATAAAAATATATCTGAAGTCCTGGACATGAGGGTTGAAGAGGCATTGGCATTTTTTGATAACATACCCGCAGCCAAAAGGATACTTTCAACAATAGACGAAGTAGGTTTGGGATACATAAAACTAGGGCAGCCAGCAACTACACTTTCCGGTGGTGAAGCACAAAGAATTAAACTTGCAACTGAATTATGCAAAAGAAGCGCAGGAGATACTTTATATCTTCTGGATGAGCCGACAACAGGACTTCATTTTGCCGACATAGACAAGCTTTTGACAGTATTAAATGCACTTGTTGACAAGGGAAATACAGTTATAGTGATCGAACATAATCTTGATGTTATTAAAAACGCTGATTATATAATTGACCTTGGTCCTGAAGGTGGGGATAAGGGCGGTTATGTTGTTGCGGCAGGAACACCACAGGAGATAATGGCAAATAAAAAGTCTTATACAGGGGAGTATCTTAAGGAACATATAAACAGGAGAGAAAAGAAATATAACCGTTAATTATATTAATGTGCCTTTTGGAACAGCAAATAATGTTCTTAAAGGCACATTTTATTTTTATTTCGTATAAAATGCTTTATTTATTGGTATTTTCATAGGGCACAGGATATGCTAAATATTAACAATAAATCTACAAAATGATAGAAGAAAGGAGGCGATCTTTATGAAAGCTCAAATAATTGAAAGCAAGAACTCCCCGTATTTGTACAAGGAAATACAACTAAAATTCAAAATGCTCCAGGACAATACTCAAATAGGGTATAATGAATTTGAAAATGCAAGGACTAGAACTATATTTGAGGATGGAATATGTGTGCTAACTGAAAACAGGGTAGAAAAGAACGACCTGATAAAGATCGAAATGCCTCTGGAGAAAAGGACAATAAAGACATTCTGTGATGTTGAATGGTGCAATTGGGACGATGAAGCAGGGGCATATGAGGCAAAGTTGTCCTTTATAACTTTAAAAGAAGAGGACATACTCACTTTGGCAGAGTTTATTAAGAAAAACAGCTGAGAAAGAAATCAAATGGCAGCGGGTTTTTGATGTTGAAAACGAAAGATAGGTTTTCGAGAAGGAACAAAGATAAGTGAATGATATAAGTGGAAAGAGATAAAGAAAGTGCAAAGATTGAAAGGTGGAGGCGCCGCAAGCTTATAGCTTGCGGCTTTTTATTTAATGTTTTTGCTGTGCCTGCAATGCCTGTACTATAGATTTTAAGTCTTCGTATGCCGCCTGTTTTTTTTGAGGGTTATCCTGCCTTTTAATGTAAACCTTCAGCCAATAGACAGCCTGTTGTGGGTTAAAAGAAGTATACATATCAATGAGAATTCCTATGGCGATCAGGTCGTAGGGGTCAATATTTACGTCTTTTAAAAGATAATCCAATGATGCCTGTATGTTTTTTGCATCGTAATAATATAAATATGCAATAATCTTAAGAATTGTCGGATTGTCTGGCGACAGGTCTTCGGCGGCATCGCAGTATTTTTTAAACGACACAAAATCGTTTTTTTCAATGGCAAACCTTGCATACTGTATTAAATGCTTGGAAAGCTCTTCCCTGTAATATATGTCATTTTCCTTATTGTTGAAAAAATCCCTGAAGCTTGAAATCTGCATCAACTTTTCTGCGTTAACAAGCTTTGCGCTGCGGCTGAGCATTATAAAATCCATGCCATACGGCCTAGTTATGAGATCCTTCCCTGTATATTCAAGCATGTCCGTGTAGAATACTTTACCGGGATTTTTCATGCAAATATCAGCCTCGAGTTCGTCGGCATCCTTACGTGTGAATTTATATCTTATGACCTTATAAAGCGAGCGGTCAAAGAATGAGCCGTCCCTGTCATAAACCTGTATATCAAGAGCCTGTTTCCTTACGTACCTTGCATAAAGCAGGTCAAAAGTCGGGCAGTCGAGATCCGTAAAAAGTATGTCGCCGGGGTGCAGCAACGACATAATATTGTAAGCTATATCGTAGCTTAAAAATTTTTTAGAGGCATTGTTTTTTTCGAAGTTCGAAAAAAGCATCATTATTGGTACAAGAAAAATAATAGAAGAAACGAACAACAAATTTATGCCAAATTTTGACTTTGCGGCCGACAGCAATGAATTCAAGCCGGCAGCCGCAATAAAAAGAGTGAAAATATCAGTGACCAGGTTAAAGGTTTCATTTATATGGGTGAAAATAGGCGAGAATGAATAACTTGTGAGGGTTACGAGAAGGAAATTATTTAGGACAATATATGAAATAAAAATGTAAAAAGTTTTCCTTTGTGTTTTGTAAGCTGTATACAATCCGTAAAGAAAAAATAAAATAAATATATTGTAACATTTAAGGTATTGTAAAAAATAACCTATTATTTTGCTGAAAAAGGCAGCATAGGAGAAGAAGGCCTGAGGGTTATTTGAATAAACTGTCCTCAGAATGTGGTTTACAACTTCTGCAGTGGTGTATATTTCATCCCAACATATGACAGGTTTTGCTTTTGCCCGGATAAAAAGGTAGAGAAAAGATGTAGTAAATGAAAATAAAAAAAACAACACTGCATAAGTCAGTTGTTTTATTTTTTTTAACCGAACAGAGGTGAAAAAAAGAATGCCTGCAGCGAAAATAACGAACAAAAGCGTTATATTATGCAGGCAAGGCAGAAAACCTATCATATATGCGGCCATGTATAAGTGCGGATTTTTTCCTGACTTCGTAAAAGATGCTGTGAAATAATAGGCAATTAGGACGCAAAGGAATGTTATAAGATATATCCCGCCTTTTGCGTGCAAAGCCTGGCCCCAGAAAAGCACTGAAAAAACAAGAACGAGTCCGGTGAGTATCGAGGTTATACCTGCCTGTCTTTTGTCAACCCTGAAAAATTCCGTGAGCGTAAAAGAGCAGCATAAAAAGAACATAAGAAATACTGCTACACCGGAAAAAATTGAAAGCAGGTTCACCCTGAAAGCAATATCTGCAAGAGGCATAAGAGTGGATATCTTTCCAAGAAGTGTTTGCAGTGGGTATCCCGGGGGATGACCAATACCTAAAGTATAGGCAGTACTTGCTGTTTCACCCGAATCACCAAGATAAACGGTAGGACATGCGGTAGAGATAAAGAGTGCGGCTATGGCCAGCGCAATTATCATCAGGGCATATTTCATGAATTTATCCTTTAAGTATTACTGGGCGTGCTGTTTTGAATTAACTCTTTTGCTGCGTCCATGGCTGCCGGGGTGACTTTTTCACCGCTGATAAGTTTGGCTATTTCATGGACTTTTTCTTCAGAACCAAGTTTTTTTATTGTTGTTTCAGTTTTGTTGTCTTTTATAATTTTCTCGACTGAATAATGGAGCTTTGCAAAGCTGGCAATCTGGGGCAGGTGGGTAATGCAGATTACCTGCTTTTTTCCTGAAATCTCGTTCAACTTTTTGCCGACAACCTGGGCTATTTTTCCTGAAATTCCGGTGTCTATTTCATCAAAAACCATTACAGGTATTTTGTCTGTATCGGAAAGAATGTTCTTTATGGCAAGCATGATTCTTGAGATTTCTCCGCCTGACGCGACTTTTACAAGGGGTTTCACGTCTTCGCCGGGATTCAGGGAAATAAGGAATTCAGCATTGTCAATGCCCAAAGGCGTGAGTTTGTATCTTTTCCCTGAGATGCCTATTGAAAAGTCGTCAGGCTCTCCTTCAGGTACTATGGCCTGCCTGACCTCAACAATGAATTTGCCTTTGGCAATCCCGAGGTCTTTAAGCTCGTTCTCTATCTTCTTACCAAGCTCTGTTGCCTTTGATACCCTTTTTGCGGAAAGCACTTCACACTTTTTTGAAAGGGAAGAAAGCAGCAAAGCTTTTTCCTTGTTTTTTTGCTTTATTGCATCCTCGTTTAGCTCTATAGCCTTGCGTTCATCCTTGAGGCCGTCATAGTATTGCTTTATTTCTTTTATATCGGTTTTTTTATATTTTTTCATAAGGCTTTCAAACAGCTCAATACGGTCCTCGGTATCCTGCAGCCTGTTTTTATCAAATTCGATATTGTCTTTGTAAATTACAAAAAAGTCTTTTACTTCTCCTGCCTTAATCAGCGCGTCTTCGAGTATATTTGCGTACGTTGAAGTGGTCTTGTCGATTTCTTCGATTGCCCGTATGTTTTCCTTTGCCTTTTCCAGCATGTCTATGGCGCCCTCTCCCTCTAGATCCATTGAGGAAGGCAGAAGTGAAATTATAGTCGAATTTACAGCCTCTTTAATTGCCTCTGTGTGCACCATTATTTCACGTTCCCGTAAAAGGTCGGCATATTCTGTGTCTGAAGCAAGGTTTGCCTGCTCAATCTCATTGATCCTGAAATTTATCGTATCGAGCCTTTCCTGCTTTTCGGCATCGAGGGCAAGCAGCTTGGATATATCGGCATTGACGGCAACAAGTTTACTGTACAGCACGTTGACCTCGTTACGTTCTTCTGCGGAGCCGGAGTAGTCGTCAAGCATGTCAATGTGTATCTCGGCCTTTAGCAGTGACTGATGTTCATGCTGGCCGTGTATGTCAATAAGCAGCTTGCCGATTTTTTCAAGAAATGAAAGCGAGGAAAGGGTATTGTTAATATAGACTTTACCCTTGGTAGAGCGGTTTATTTCTCTTTTTACAACAAGCGTTTCATCGGACTTGTCAATGCCGGCTTCTTCAAGCATGGGATTTATAAGTTTTTTTATGCCGGATTCATCACTTATGTCGAAAACAGCCTCTACAACAGCTTTTTCTTCGCCTGTCCTTATACTCTCGGATACGGCTTTTTCACCGACAGCTATGTTCAATGCGCCTATTATTATGGATTTACCTGCTCCTGTTTCTCCGGTAAGGATATTCAAACCGCCGGAAAAATCAATTTCAATATCCTTTATAAGCGCATAGTTCTGTATTTTTAAGGCTGAAAGCATTTTCCACCTTTTCAGCAAAAATTTGTTTTATAAAAGGCTTAATTACTGCTTGATTAAATCTTTTTTATGATTCTCTATTGCTTTCTGCAGGTCGGGGTTGAGCTGAAATGCCTTTGACACATATTGCTGCGCCATGTCTTTTTTGCCGGCTCCGGCATAGAGAATGCCAAGGTTATAATAAGCCTGTGCGAAATTCGGGTTTAAATTAATGATTGCCTGGTAGTATTTTTCTGCGGCGTCATATTGTTTGTTTGAAAAATATACATTTGCTAGCTTAAAGGCGGCGTTTACCGCAAGGTCCTTGTCGCAATGCATGAGAGAATCCAGGATTGGAGGAACTTTATCTATCTGACCTAGCATCAGGTAGATGTCAATAAGATTAAAATAAAAAAGCCCTGTAACAGGGGCGCGCTTGATTGCCTCTGTGTAATATTCTATTGATTTATTAAATGCGTCTATGTCGTTAAATTTACCAGAGGCAAAATCGGGGTTCTGGAGACGGCCTAGAAGGGAATATATCCTGGCCAGATTGCCCCAGTAATATGAATTGCCCGGGTTCAGTTCCACGCCTTTTCTGTATTCTTTGATAGACATGCTTATGTAGTCTGCCATTGCCTGCAGTATCTGCTTCCTGTCGTCTGCAGAAGGCGGCTTAGTTTCCGAAGTGAGCGTGTTGTATGCCTGCAAGGCAAGCTGCTCATAAGCGAGGCCCAGATAAACATGGTATTTGACCTCATATGGTTCCTCCTGCACTGACTTTTCATGCTCTTTTATTGACATATCCCATCTGTTATAAATATCGCCAAGTATTTTTCCGGAATTATAATGAGTGTCTGCATCATATATGCTGTAGGCCTTAAAAGCCAGGAAAAATGCCAGAGCAACCGCACAAAGCTGGAGCAGCCACCTGAGATAATAATTATCGCTGGAAATCCTGAATAAAACAAAATCCTTTTTCTTTGTGCCATAAACATCTGCGTAAATGACCGAGTGCATGGCCATAAATAAATATAAAGTCGTATTTATCGCCGCTACCCCAAAACTGAAAATGTTCTGCATAAAATAAGCAATAAATGCGGAAAACATGCCGAAAGAAAGCATTTTAAGGCCGTAATCCTTGATACGCCTGAAGCTGTCGGCCCATAGCTTTATATAAGCTATTATTAAAAGCAGATAAATACCAAGGGATGTAAGGCCCATTGTAGCCGGAATATTAAGCAGCTCGTTATGCGCCGTGCGTGATGAAACATTGGCGCCGTCAATCTGTGCGAAATTTGTGCCCTCATAAGCAGGGAAGACTGTCTTAAAAGTGTCAACCCCTGTACCCAACACAGGATTTTCCTTGATGATTTTCAATGCAGGAACCCATATATGTAACCGTGAAACTTTCAGGGTGTCTTTGGCGTGAAAGACCGAGGTTAAAAGCCTGGCTGTGGCGTCTTTCCCTATAGTCAAGCCCAGCAATACAGAAACTAAAATGACAGCGATAAAGCCTGCAATCCAAAATCTGAACCTGATTGCCAAGGATTTTAAAATAAAGGATATTGTCGTATGAGCATCCTGAGATGCTTTTAAAATATCTTTGTAAGCCACATAAAAGCCATAAATTATAAAAGCTAAAATAGAAAAAACAAATCCTATAAAAGGCCCCCGACTTTGTGTCAGTATCAACGAGATATATAGCAGAATAAAAAACAGAGACAGCATGACCGAATAATTAAATTTTTTATTTTTTAAGGAGTCCAAGAAAAAAGATATGGTAACGGGCATCATCATAATTATCAGTGCGCCGAGGAAGTTCGGGTTGCCCATGGACGCGAAAAACCGGCCTTTAATGACCGAGGTATCGTTCCACTTTATTATATCGTACCCTTCGTACTGAGCTATGGCGTAAATAGTGATTAAAATACCGGAAAATAACAGCGCCAGATTAATTATAGAAAACTGCTTTTTATCCTTCAGGTTCTGTGCTGCTATATAATAAAGAATGACGTAGTTTATATTTGAAAGTGAACCTGCGAAATTTTCATACTCGCCCCTGAAGCTTACTGCAGGCGCGATACTATGAAAAGTTGTGATTATGTTCAAAATAACCCATAAAAGCAAAGGAAAATCAAGAGGGGTGGGGGTAAAGGTAAATTTGCCCAGTTCTATAGTTTTTATCAGCCAGATGCCGAGCATTATCGCCGTAAGCATCCTTAAAAGCGTGAGTTTGGGGAGCTCAAACTGGTCATATGAATGGATATTGAAATAAATAGGTATGCTGAAAATTGTGATAACAAGCAGAAAAAATATAAGGTTGTTGCACCATTTAACGACCTGGTTTTCCTCCTGTATGTTCGCCTGTATTTTTTGCTGTGTTTTGTCTTTTGCCATTGATTTTAGGCTCCGCTTATAAATTTAGAGTAAACTTAGTATAAAAATAAAAATATGCTAAGTCAACATGTAAATTCTCGAGATTTTTTAGTGCCTAAAATAATAGTTCCAATTCCGCAGTATTTGTTTATAATAAATTTATGGAAAATAAAGAACTTATTATAATCCGCAGAAGAAACCAGGTTATTAATTATACTTTGCTGACTTTTGTTGCGGCAGCGCTGGCAACCTGCATTTATTTTGCGTTGGATATGTATTTTGATACCAGAGACAACCTGAGAGTGATAGTTACAAGGTTCTGGGATTTTAATATAAAAAGGTCGGTTGAAGCTTTTGATGCCGAAAAAATAGTACAAAATGAAATTAAAAAGGGTCTCCCTGCCAGACTAAATAAGGGTATAATGCGGTATGTTTACGCTAAAACCTACGATGACGCGATCGAAATATACGACAAAATGGGCAAGAGGATTGATGTCGTAATTTCAGGAGAGGTAAATGTGCCATCCGGGAATTCGCAAAAAAATACCTGCAACATATTTGTTATAGACAAAAGCTTCAGCTATACTGCAAGTGACCTGAAACAACTCAGGGAATTTAAAGACGCCGAGATATGCAGGAATATAAATAAAATTTCGTTTGGTTTCGCTGATGAAAAGGAGTTAAATTACGGTTTAAACTGGCTTTACGCACTCGCATTATATAAAAAACACAACTATGAAACGGCTATAAAGTACCTTGAAAATGTGGATACCCCGGAAGCCTATTTTTATATGGGTAACTGTTTTTTCCTGCAGGGGATGAAGGAAGACGCGATTAAATGCTACGAGGCGGCAATAGACAGGGACAGCAATTTCAGCTGCGCCTATGCAAACCTCGCAATTGTATACGATACCATAGGATTTTATAAACAGGCGCAGTATTATGCCATCAAATCGCTTTTTACGGATAATAACAGTTTTTACGGGTATTTTGCGCTGGGGCTTATTTATCTCGAGAACTCCCAGTATGAGCTTGCTGAAAATATGCTTAAGCAGGCTTTGACCATAAACTCCGACAACCCGGCTGTATTCATAGACCTCGGTATTGCTAATGAAAACCGTAAAAAATACAAAGAAGCGCTTTCTTTCTTGGACAAAGCCATGCGCATAAACAAAAAGGACCCGGATGCATATTATTGGTCGGGCATTGTCTACAAGGACATGAAAAAAAATAATGAAGCGATGAAGTTTTTCAATCATACACTTTCACTGGATAAAAAGCACGCAAAGGCTTTAAACGCCATCGGGGATATTTTTGAACAGGGAGGCAATTATAGCAAGGCGCTTGAATTTTATGAAAAAGCGTTTGCTGCAGATCCGGATTTCCTTCCGGCGCTTTTAAATAATGGGCTTGTATATAAAAAAATGAGAAAATACTTTGAAGCTGCAGAGATTTTTACGAGAATTATACAGGCAAATCCAAAATCAGCCGAAGCCTATCATGACCTTGGGCTTGTGTATGAGGAAATCGGGAACCTTGAAGAGGCGGCGAAACTTTACAATAAAGCTATTCAGCTGAAACCTGACAGCTATAAAACATATAACAATCTCGGCATGATTTACGGAGCTGAAGGCAAATACGTTGATGCGCTGAGTTGTTTTGAGAAAGCTGCAACGTTATCAGATGAACCATATGATTCTTTTTACAGGATAGGGATTATTTCGGAAATGGCAAAAAACCAGGATGAGGCAATAAGGTTTTACAAGAAAGCACTCAACGTTAAGCCGGATTTCACACAGGCCGCCATTAATCTTGCCGGTATATATGAAAGTCAGGCATCGTACGCGGACGCAATAGATTATTATAATAACGCACTTGATAGCACCGGCAATAATAAGGAGCAGGTTTATAAGAAACTAAACTGGATTTATTTGGAGCTTTTAGGGAAATGGAATTAGAGATTGTATTATAAATCAATAAATGTATAATGAGGCAATCACATCATAAATATTCTTGAAAGGATAAAATGTCAGGCAAAAAAATAGCAGGCGCAGCTGCAATAGTTTCTGCCATTACAATGATATCAAGGATACTCGGTTATATACGCGACGCAATATCGGCGGCCTTATTCGGCGTAGGAATTTTTTCTGACGCATATTTCGTCGCGCTCAGGATACCAAATTTATTACGCGACCTGCTGGCGGAGGGCGCACTTTCGTCGGCTTTTGTACCAGTTTTCACCGATTATATCGAAAATAAAGACAATAAAGAGGTTTGGCGGCTTGCAAATAACGTGCTCACAGTACTTTCTATTATCCTGACACTGATTGTAATTTTTGGGATAATAATAGCTCCTCTTGTCGTAATGGTAATTGCTCCTGGTTTCTCGAAAGACCCGGAAAAGTTCGCACTCACGGTAAAGCTTACGCGCGTATTATTTCCATTCATCATGCTTGTCAGCATAGCCGCTATTTTTCTCGGTATACTAAATTCATTTAAAAAATTCTCCATACCTGCTTTTGCGCCCGTGGTGCTGAACATAGGCTGGATATTTTTTGGGCTTTTTGTCTGCCCAAAAATGACTGAAAACACACAGATCTACGGCTGGGCTGCAGGAGCCATAGCAGGGGCATTGATGCAGATAATACTCCAGTTTATTCCGGCTTTTAAGCTGGGTTTTAAGTGGCGCTTTATTATTGATTTGAAAGAAGCCGGGTTAAGGAGGATAGGCAAGCTCATGGTGCCTGCCACATTAGGACAATCCATAACCCAGATAAGCCTTGTGATTAATACCATGATAGCGTCATTTTTGACGGCAGGGAGCGTGACATACCTTTATTACGGGAACAGGCTCATGCAGCTGCCACTGGGCGTATTTGGCGTGGCAATTGCAACTGTTTCTTTCCCGTTTATATCTTCTTATGTAGCGAAAAAGGATTTTAAGAGCCTGAAGGAAACAATTCACTCATCGCTTAAACAGGCTTTTTTTATTGTACTGCCGGCTTCGGCTGGTATAATTTTTTTAAGCAGGGAAATAAACACCCTGCTTTTTTATTACGGAAAATTTTCATACCAGGATGTGCTTAACACCGCAAAGGTCTCCATAATGTACAGCGTAGCTATTTTTGCCTATAGCGGGAACAAGATACTTACGCCTGTTTTTTATGCGCTTGATAAGGCTCATCAGGCTGTTAGGATAGGACTTTTATCACTTGTGATAAACGTCATACTTAATATAGCACTGGCTTTCCCTTTGGGCTTTTTAGGACTTGCGCTCGGCACTGCGATTAGCGGGATAATAAATTTTATAATGCTATACAGTCTGATTACCCGACATATTGGCGACATAGAAACAAAAGGACTCGTAAAATTTGCATTGAAAGTGTTATGTGCGTCGCTGGTTATGGGTATTATTGTTTTTGTTTTTGCCCATTATATGGAAATCCTGTTGAAAGCAGGTATGAGCAGGACAAAAAACGGTGTAGTTGTAATTGTGGCAATAATAGTCGGCACGATGTTGTATTACTTTTTGCTTAAAATATTCAGGATTGATGAAGGAAAAAGATTTATTAATATGGTTAAGGAAAGGCTCAATAAAAAACAGCCTTCCAGATAAAAATATTGACAAAATTTTATAATAGTGTAATATTTCACATAACTAAAACCTGACAGGGAACGGAGACAGAGCACCGTTCCCAAAATTATTTAAAAACCACTAAAGGAGGTACTAAATATGTCGGTAAAAGTCGGTATTAACGGTTTTGGAAGAATAGGCAGGTCTGTTTTAAGAGCATTGCTTGAGAAGAAGAATTCGAAACTTGAGGTAGTTGCAGTCAATGACTTGACTGATTCAAAAACACTCGCGCATCTTTTTAAGTACGACTCGATCCAGGGGAATTTTAAAGGGGAATCAAAGGAAGACGGAGCGGATGTAGTGATTAATGGCAAGAAAATCAAGGTTTTAGCTGAAAAAGATCCGGGAAACCTTCCGTGGAAAAGTCTTGGAGTAGATATCGTAATAGAATCCACAGGAAAGTTTGTTGACAAGGAAAAAGGCGCAAATGACCACATTACAAAAGGCGGTGCAAAGAAAGTCATAATCTCGGCACCTGCAAAAAACGAGGATATTACAATAGTAATGGGCGTTAACGAGGACAAATACGACAAGACAAAGCATAACGTCGTATCAAACGCTTCCTGCACGACAAACTGCCTGGCACCGGTTGTAAAAGTTATTCACGAGAATTTCAAAATTAAAAAAGGATTGATGACTACAATCCACTCTTACACGAACGACCAGAGGATACTTGATTTCCCGCACAAAGACCTGAGAAGGGCACGCGCAGCTGCGCTGAACATGATCCCGACTACTACTGGAGCGGCAAAGGCAATAGGCCTTGTAATGCCTGAGCTTAAGGGCAAATTAAACGGGTTTTCAATGAGGGTTCCCACACCAAACGTATCTGTAGTTGATGTTGTTTTTGATCTGGAAAAGGCAGCAACAAAAGAGGAAATTAACGCAGCGCTTAAAAAAGCTTCTGAAACACCGGCGCTGAAAAATTATCTCGGATATACCGAAGAACAGCTTGTATCCAGGGATTTCCTCAATGATTCAAGATCGTCGATCGTTGACTCTGAAATGACATTCGCAATTGAGAACATGGCGAAAGTAATAGCATGGTACGACAATGAGTGGGGTTATTCCTGCAGGGTTGTGGACCTGGCTGATTATATTGTTGACAAAGGACTGTAAATAACTGTTGATATAGCAGAAATATAAGGCCGGGGTGAAGGCTTTTTAAGCTTTCACCCCGTTGACCTTTCCATTTTCCTGAAGAAAATGGCGAAATAATAGCAATTAAATTTATATTAAATACCGGAGGTAAGATTTATGGCTAAGTTAACAATTGAAGATTTAGGAAATAGCGGAGAACTTTCAGGAAAAAGAGTATTAATGCGTGTTGATTTCAATGTGCCCCTGGACGAGAAAAGAAACATAACATCAGATAAGAGAATAACAGCATCTTTGCCGTCGATAAAATATGTCATTGAGAAAAAGGGAAGGCTGATACTCATGTCGCACCTTGGCAGACCAAAAGGAAAGAAAGCCCCTGAATTCTCACTTGACGTTGTGGCTAAAAAGCTATCAGAACTGCTGGGCAAGGAAGTAAAATTTGCTGCTGACTGCATCGGGCCTGAAGTAAAGAAAATGGCTGATTCGCTCAAAGACGGGGACGTAATGCTGCTTGAAAACCTCAGGTTTTACAAGGAAGAGGAAGGCAATGACCCTGGATTCGCGAAAAAGCTTGCTGAACTTGGCGAAGTTTATATAAACGACGCATTTGGTACTGCTCACAGGGCGCATGCTTCGACAGAAGGCGTGTGCAAATATATAAAAAAATGCGCCGCAGGTTTCCTGATGCAAAAAGAACTCCAGTTCCTTGGACAAATACTAACAAACCCTGAAAGGCCGTTTCTGGCAATTCTCGGAGGCGCGAAAGTCAGTGACAAAATTATGGTAATTGAAAACCTGCTTAATAAAGTCAATTCGCTGATAATCGGCGGAGGTATGGCGTATACTTTCCTGAAAGCACAGTCAAAGGAAATAGGAAATTCACTCTGCGAAAATGACAAGCTTGATACAGCGAAGGATATAATTAAAAAGGCGCTCGATAAAAATGTAGCCATATACCTGCCGATAGACCATATTGTCGCAAAAAGGCCGAAAGATGTACCTGACTTTATTGAATCCCTAAAAAAGGCGGAGTATAAAGAGGTAATGAGGGACACGATAGACGAAGGCTGGGAAGGCGTGGATATAGGACCCATGACAATAGAGAAATTCAGGAACGTGATAAAGAAATCAAAGACAATATTCTGGAATGGGCCAATGGGCGTATTTGAAGTAGAGCAGTTCGCCAAAGGTACGCTCGAGATAGGCAAGGCAATGGCAGAATCAGGAGCTGTTACAGTAGTCGGCGGCGGAGACTCGGCATCTGCCCTTAAAAAACTGAAACTTACAGACAAAATGACGCATGTATCAACAGGCGGCGGGGCTTCTATGGAATTTATGGAAGGCATTGAACTTCCTGGAGTTGCAGCGCTGACCAACAAATAAAACAAAACAGGGTAAAACCCATGTTTTTTGAGGAGGTTGTGTTTTGAGAATTCCATTGATCGCAGGAAACTGGAAAATGTATAAGACAATAGACCAAGCTATCGAGCTTGTAAATACTTTAAAAACTGTTTTAAAGGATGCGCAGGATATTGAAATAGCAGTGTGCCCACCTTTTGTAGATTTGCAGGCTGTTGCAGAGCTTGTTGAAGGCACAAACATCAAGCTCGGAGCCCAGAACATGTACGCAGCGCAGGAAGGGGCTTTCACAGGTGAAATATCGCCTTTAATGCTCAGGGAAGCAGGCTGCGAGTATGTCATAATAGGGCACTCTGAGAGAAGGACATATTTCAAGGAAACAAACGAAGACGTCAATAAGAAAGTAAAAATGGCCATTGAATACGGTTTAAAGCCGATAATGTGCGTAGGAGAAACTCTCCAGGAGAGGGAGAAAGGCGTAACAAACGACGTGGTAAAAAGCCATGTTCTTGGCGGACTAAAAGACATCCCAAAAGAAAAGGCATTAAGCGTTGTTATAGCATATGAGCCGGTCTGGGCAATTGGCACTGGCAAGACAGCAACACCTGAACAGGCCCAGGAAGTACACAAATATATCAGGGGGCTCCTTGAAGGACTTTATGACGATAAGACAGCTCAGGCCATCAGGATACAATACGGCGGAAGCGTAAAGCCCAACAATGCAAAGATACTAATGACGCAGCCTGACATTGACGGCGCGCTGGTAGGCGGGGCATCGCTGGACGCGTCATCTTTTGAGCAGATTGTAAAGTTTAAATAATTTTCGCATGGCTTGAAAAAGCCAATGCAAATAAGAAGGTGGTAAAAAATGATTTATTCAATAGTCTGGTTCTTACACGTAGTAATTACATTTTTGCTGATAATAGTTGTTCTTCTGCAGACAGGCAAAGGCTCTGAGATCGGATTTGCATTCGGATCAGGGACAGCGCAGACAATGTTTGGAGCTAGCGGCGGAAGGACCTTTATAACAAGGTTTACAATAATCCTTGCAGTGTCATTTATGTGTACATCTATATTCCTGGCGGTTTACCAGTCGAAAAGCACAGAAGGATACCACGGAGTAATAAAACAAACTCAAAAATCAGGAATGCCTGAAGTTCCAGGATCCAAACAACAGGGGCAGGGCAATGAAGTATCTCTGCCAAACCCGAACCAGGCACAAAATTCACAAGCTCAGTCACAGCCGGCACCTGCCAACAAACCTGTAGTGCCGGCAGGCCAGAATCCGGCATCAAACCCGCAACTGCCGGTTGAAGGCAAGTAAAGCATTTTAGGACTTGGATTTTGTATTGAATATTAATCTGAAAAATCCATGATTCTAAATTTTAAAAAACAGAATATAAGCTGGGCGTTATGAAAAAACAAATTACACTAACAATAACCATTGCTATTATTATTTTGTTTACCTCGTGTAAACACAAACCACAATATTCATTAAATAATAATTTTATAGATAAACCAGCTTATGGGGATATATTTGTCGACTCGTCACCGAGCGACCCTATATCATTAAATCCTGTACTTGCTTCGGACGGCACTTCTTTTGACATTATAAACATGATTTTTAACGGACTTGTCAAATACGACAAGGATTTAAACCTGGTTGGAGACCTGGCGGATAAATGGACAATATCCAACGGCGGAAAAGTTATCACTTTCTATTTAAAAAAAGGTGTGAAATGGCAGGACGGAGTGGAATTCACGGCTAAGGACGTGAAATTTACCTATGAGAAATTCATTGATCCGAAAATAAAAACAGCTTACAGCAGCTTGTTTCAACTGGTTAATAAGATTGACATAGTTAATAAATATATAATAAAAATATATTATAAACAGCCATTTGCGCCTGCGCTTGATACATGGGGTACGCCAATGATACCGGAACATATTTTAAAAGACAAAGATTTGAATACGGCAGAATTCAACAGAAATCCTATAGGAACAGGCCCATATAAGCTTAAAAGATGGCTTACGGCACAAAAGGTTGAACTTGTTGCCAATAAAGATTATTTTGAAGGAGAACCTTATATATCGGGCTATACCTTCATGATAATTCCGGATCAGTCTGCCCAGTTTATGAATCTGCAGGCAGGGAATATCGACTCAATGCCTTTGACGCCAGACCTTTATCTCGACAAAACAAACACAAAGGAGTTCGAGGAGAACTTCAATAAATATTCATACCCGTCTTTGTCATATACATATATCGGCTACAATGAGACTAATGAACTTTTTGCCGATAAAAAAATCAGGCAGGCTCTGTCTTACGCGATCAATAAGGATGAGATAATTAAAGGTGTAAGAAGAGGGCTGGCAATGCCGGTCACGGGGCCTTTTATCCCAGGTTCGTGGGCATATAACAATGAGATAAAAGGATACGACTATAATCCGGAAAAGGCATTGACCCTGCTGGCAGAGGAAGGCTGGAAAAAGGATAAAGACGGATTTTTGCACAAAGGTGATAAAAAATTCTCGTTTACGCTCATGGTAGCCCAAGGGTCGAATACAGGGCTGCAGATTGCGACGATAGCACAACAGCAGTTCGCAAAGCTCGGAATGGACGTAAGCGTGAGGGTGCTTGCGTGGAATGTTTTTATCCCGGAATATATCGACAAAAAAAAGTTCGACGCAGCTGTTATGAGCTGGCAGTTAAGCAGGGATCCGGATTGCTACGAAATATGGCATTCATCAAGGACAAAGGAAGGGGAGTTCAACTTTATCTCCTATAAAAATCCTGAAGTGGATAAGCTGCTTGAAGATGGAAGGACAACCTATGATATAAAAAAAAGGACAGAAATATACCATAGGATTCATAAAATAATCGCGGATGACTGCCCATATACTTTTTTGTATTCACCTTATGCATTACCGGTGATACATAAGAGATTCCATGGCATAGTACCTGCACCTGTGGGGATAGGGTACAACTTTATAAAGTGGTATGTGCCTGATGAAATACAAAAATATAAAATCAACCCGGAAGAAGTGAAATAATTATAATAATCAAGCTGATATTTTATTGCAATTTACAGTGATTATTATATAATTAGCACGTCATTGATCATATCCTGAATAAATAATTAAGTAATGGTGAAAAAGTGAAGATAGTATTATATTTAAAGGACAAGATAGCAAAAATCATCAAGGAAAAATACGGTATCGAAGGGCTGGATTTTGATATATCGCTGCCGCCTGAAAACCAGCAGGCTGATTATGCTGTAAATGCGGCTTTTACTATATCGAAATCGTTAAAAAGGCCGCCAATAGAAATTTCAACAGAACTTGCCAGCCTGCTGAAAAACGACCAAGACTTCAAAGACGCTGTGCCATTAAAAGGTTATGTGAATATTATACTTAAAAATGAAGTTTACCTTGAAAATCTGAATGAACTGATGAATGATGAGGGATATTTTAATAATAACGCAGGCAAAGGCAAAAAGATAAACCTCGAATTTGTAAGCGCAAATCCGGTTGGGCCTTTGAACATAGTGAGCGGAAGGGCTGGAGCGTACGGCGATGCCATGGCAAATTTGTTAACCCATTCAGGATACAAGGTGCATAAGGAATACTATGTAAATGACCACGGCAGGCAGTCACAGCTGTTCGCAGCCTCGCTATTGATGAGATATCTGGAGCTTTTTGGACTGTCTACGGAAATACCCGAGGATGGTTACAAAGGCGATTATGTGATTGAAATGGCAAAAAAGCTGAAAGACGAGCATGGTTCACAGCTTTTTTTCATTAAGGACAACAAAGTCCACGTAAAATTCAAAGTTTTCAAGGATTTTGGCTTGACATATATATTGGACAGCCACAAAGCGACGCTCGAAAGATTTGGTGTAAAATTTGACGAATGGTTTTCAGAGTCATCGCTGTTTGATGCCGGCATTGTGGATGAAGCAATGAAGATAATTTCCGATAAAGGCATGTTTTATGAAAAGGACGGGGCAAAATGGTTCAGGACAACTGACTTCGGGGATGACAAGGACAGGGTAGTAAAGAAAAACGACGGCCAATACACTTACCTTGTCAGCGATATTGCCTATATGTACAATAAGATAAAAAGAGGGTTTGAAATTGTCGTAAATATCCTAGGCCCGGATCATCATGGTTACATCGCCAGGCTTGAATCAATTGTACAGGCTCTGGGATATCCAAAAGACATGCTTAAAATAGTTATACTCCAGCAGGTAAACCTGCTTGAAGCAGGCGAGAAAATGAAAATGTCAAAAAGAGAAGGCAAGCTTGTGCTGCTTGATGAGCTCCTTGACTCAGTTGGAAAAGATGCCGCACGCTATTATTTTATTATGAGGAATTTCAATTCCCATCTTGATTTTGACATACAACTCGCCAAGGAGCAGTCCGACAAGAACCCTGTTTTTTACGTGCAATATGCGTACGCCCGAATTTGCAATATAATACAGCACGCAAAGGAAAAAGGCCTTGAGACCGAGAAATATCAACTTCGGGATATAAATTTTTCAAGCCTTGAAACAGAAGAAAAAGAACTGATAATTTATATTGTCGGGATACCGGCTGCCATAAAAGAGGCAGCTGAGAAATATTCGCCATCTTTTTTAATTCAGTATATATTTGGCCTTGTTTCCAGGTTTCATTCTTTTTATAACAAGCATAGGGTTGTTTCGGACGATATGAAAATTACCCAAAAACGGCTATTTCTAATGCTGACCCTTAAAAAAGCGCTTTATGAATGTTTTAAAATAATCGGAATTACACCCAGGGAGAATATGTAATCATAATAATGTCATGTGGAGGATAAATGGAAGAAAAAGATGTTGAAAGAGAATTGAAGGAAATAAAAAAACAAAACGAAACGCTTTTAGGCGAGATATCAAATATCAAACAGGAAATAACCAGCCTGAAAAAAATCAAGGACGATATACAGGCACGTTATGACGACCTTCTCCGCAAGGAGGAATCGTTTTTAAACGACGTAAACGACCAGATTGAAAGAGAGATTTTTGTTGTAGTGCTTGGCACAATAAAGAAATACGTGAACAAGGAAATGGTAGCCCTCAGGCTGCTGCGCAGGCGCATCAGGGCCCAGGTAAGGCACCAAGTAAAAAGGGAAACAGACAAGGAAGTAAGGAACCTTTTACCGGGGATAAAAAAAGAAATGCAAAAAATAGCGCTTGATATTTTGAACCAGCTTAAAAGACAAACAGGCAAACAGCTTGAAAAGGAAGTGCAGGAACAGGTAAAGGAAACTGCACAGATACTTATAGAGAAAATGGAAGATAGTGAGCTAAAGGCAATAACAGACGGCCTGACAGGCGCTTTCAACCGCAGGTATTTTGAGACAAGGATTGAGCAGGAATTGAAACTTGCAAAAAGGGTTCAAAATCCACTGTCTTTAATAATGTTTGATATCGACCATTTCAAGGATGTCAATGATACCTACGGCCATCAGACTGGGGACCTTGTTTTACAGGAAATAGTTACAGTGGTAAAAAACACAATCAGCAGCACAGATTTTATCTTCAGGTATGGAGGCGAGGAATTTGCTGTAATAATGCAGGAAACACCGCTGGACGGGGCTTTTACCATAGCTGAAAATATGAGGAAGGCCGTGCAGGAGCATACTTTCTACGGCGGCGAAAAAATTATTAATGTAACAATAAGCCTTGGAGTAGCTGAATATCCGGCCAATGCCATAATCAAGCATGTATTGATTGAAAAGGCAGATGAAGCGCTTTATCTGGCCAAACAATCCGGCAGGAACAACACAAAACCGGCCAATAAATAGATTTTCATCAAAACAACGATAAGGGAAAATGGACATAAAAAATTTCAAATGTACCGTTGCCTACAAAGGGACATCATATTATGGATGGCAAAAACAAAGAAATTTCCTTACTGTACAAGGGATACTGGAATATGCCCTGGAAAAGATTTTCGCAAAGCAGATAAAAACACACGGTGCAAGCAGGACAGATGCAGGGGTGCATGCGTTTGGTCAGGTTTTCAGTTTTAAGATCGAGACTTCTTTAAGACCTGAAAACGTCAAAAATATACTTAATGATCTGCTGCCTGACGATATAGTTATCAAAAATGCCGAGGAAGTGAATTACGATTTTACCCCGAGGGAAAATGTAAGGGAAAAATTTTACCGTTACATTGTTTATAATGCACCTTTCCTGCATCCGGTATATAAAGGCCTTTGCTGGCAGGTGGAAGGGCGGATTGATATCGGTAAAATCCGTCAAATACTGCCTATTTTTACCGGGAATAAAAATTATTTTTCATTTTCCAAATCAGGATCGGACGACAGGCAATTTGTACGTTCTATAGATAAACTAAGGGTAGTAAAAAAAAATAAATGGATTTATTTTGATTATGAAGGCCAGGGTTTTTTATACCAAATGCTGAGGAAAATAACTTCTGTTTTCATTATGTTCGCAAAAGATAAAATAGAAAAGGGACTCGTTGAAGAAATGTTTGAAAAACAGGACAGAAGGCTTTTTGGATACATAGCCCCGCCTGACGGGTTATACTTAATGAAAATAACTTATAATAAGGGTGCCAATGGAAAAAACATTTTACATCATAGACGGTAATTCCTTTGCTTACAGAGCTTTTTATGCTTTGCCTCCTTTGACTACTAAAGACGGCATAGAAATACAGGCAGTTTTTGGTTTTTATAATATGATTCAAAAAATAATCAAGGAAAAAAAGCCGGATTATATTGCATTGACTTTTGACCATCCGGGGCCTACAAAACGGCACAAAATGTTCGCAGATTACAAGATACAGCGCGAAAAGATGCCGGAATCGCTTCAAAACCAAATGAGAATTATAAAGGATATTGCAGAAAAAGGCAAAATGCCATATTTTGAAAAAGAAGGCTATGAGGCGGACGATATAATTGCAGCAATGGCAAACAATGCACAAAAGGAAACAAAAGTAGTCATACTTACAGGGGACAAGGATATGCTGCAGCTGGTAAACAAAAACATAAGTGTGATGAAAATCAAGAAGGATGAAGATTTATATTATACGCCAGATAAAATCAAGGATGAATACGGTTTCGAACCGGCAAATATCGTAGATGTACTTGCGCTGATGGGCGATTCATCCGACAATATACCGGGCGTCAAAGGTATAGGAGAGAAGACGGCTTATAAACTTATACATGAATTCAAGGACGTTGAGAACCTCATCAAAAATATTGCGGAAATAAAACAAGAAAAACTGCAAAAGCTTGTAGAGAAAAATATTGAAAACATCAGACTTAGCAGACGGCTTGCTGTATTAAATCCTGACGAGAAACTAATAAATGTGATTCAATTTGATATAAAACAATGCAGCTTGCAAAAAATTGATACAGATGGCCTGAATAAAGAGTTTTTGAGTTACAATTTTAAGACACTTGTGGGTGACAAATCAGCGGCTAATATTGAGGTAAAAGTCAATAAAGTAATCAAAAGAATCAGTAGTTTTAAGGATATTACAGCAGAAATAAAGAAATCAGATGAATTGATAATACTGTATAGCGGAATGGAAAATGCAGTAGAGCTTATTTCAGCAGAAGTGGATGACAAATATTATTTTATTATCGGGGACGTTAAAGAGTTACCGCCGGAAATAAGCAATAAATCAATAACAACAAATTCGATAAAAAATGTATATAAATTAATTAATAAAGAAATAGATAAGCGGGTTTACGACCTTGCTATAATGAGCTATCTGCTTGATCCTGATAAAAGTTATAAGGATTTATCCCATGTTTTAAACGCTTGCCTTGGCGAGACATTTATTTCATTTGAGGATATTGCCGGTAAAGGAGCAAAGAAGATAGATGTACATGAAGTTGACAGCACACTTATTGAAAAATATGTCTTTTCTATGCTTGCCGCGTCAGGTCAGGCAAAAGAAAAATTATATTTGGAGATGGAAAAATGCAATTTAAAGAGGGTTTACACTGATATAGAAATACCATTGGCGAGGGTATTAGCAGAAATGGAGAAAACCGGGATTAAAATAGACGGTAAATACCTGAAACAGCTTATATCCAAGACAGGTGAATCTATTAACGAACTTGAAAGAGGGATTTATAAAGATGCAGATTCTGAATTCAATATTAATTCACCAAAACAACTGGGGGAACTGCTTTTTGAGAAAATGAACCTGCCGAAAGGTAAAAAAACAAAGACGGGGTATTCTACGGATGTGGAAGTGCTTGAATCCCTATCAGGGATACATCCTGTAATTGATAAAATTCTAAAATACAGGTCGCTGAATAAGTTCAAAAACAGTTATCTGGATGTAATAAAAGAATTTATTGATAATGATAATAAAATATATCCCATATACAATCAGACTATAGCAGCCACAGGAAGGCTATCCACGTCAAGACCTAATATACAAAGCACACCTGTGCGGGATGATGAGGGAAGAGAGATTAGGAAGATATTTATCCCACTGGAAAGCGGACATACGGTTATAAGCGCCGACTACTCGCAGATTGAGCTGAGGGTACTGGCACACTTTTCAAAGGATAAAAAATTGATTCAGGCTTTTAAAGAGGATATAGATATACACAGTCTGACAGCTTCGGAAATTTTTAATGTTTTACCGGGGCTTGTCACAAAAGAGCAACGTCGAGCCGCAAAAACCATAAATTTCGGTATTGTGTATGGAATCAGCCCTTTCGGATTGTCAAAACAGCTAAAGATATCAAACCACGACTCCCAGGATTATATAAACAGATTCTTTGCAACATTTCCGGGTGTAAAAAAGTACCAGAATGATATAATACAATCAGCCAGGGAAAATGGGTTTGTTGAAACCCTGTCTGGGAGGCGCAGGTATGTACCGAATATAAGAAGTGAAAACAGGACAATAAGGGAATTCGCAGAACGTGCTACAATAAATGCACCAATACAGGGGACTGCGGCGGATATTATTAAAATAGCAATGATAAATATTTTAAATCGCTTTAATGATACCGTATTAAGGACAAAAATGATCCTTCAGATTCACGATGAGCTGGTATTCAGCACACCTCCAGATGAAAAAGAAAAAGTCAAGGTTATAATAAAAGAATTAATGGAAAATACATTAAAAATAGACGTGCCACTTATTGTTTCCATTGGAGAAGGTGAAAACTGGTATGAATGCGGGTAAAAATAAAATCATTATAGGAGTAACAGGCACAATAGGCGCGGGTAAAACAGAGGCATGCAATCAGCTGAAAAAAGCCGGTTATTATGTCGTAAACGTTGATGAATTTGCTCATTTTCTTTATAAAAAAGGCAGCAAGTTATGGAATATTTTAAAAAATGAATACGGGCATAATATCATGGATACTAAAGGGGAAATAAACAGAGGAGTACTTGCAGGAATTGTTTTTAAAGACAACAAAAGCTACATGTTCTTTTCTTCAATAATTTTCCCGTTTTTAAATGAAAAACTTAGAAACCACATAAAAAAGCTTAAAAAGAAAATAATAATACTTGATATGGCTGTGCTTTTTGAATCGGGATTTTATAAAAACGTCGACTATATAATACTTATAAAAACAAAATATCCGCAATGGATAAAAAGAATAAAATACAGACATGACATAACCAAAGTGAAAAAGATTAGGTCGTTCCAGGGTATGTTTTCAATGCCAAAAAAGATTGCATTAAGCGATGTTGTAATATATAATAATTGCAGCATAAATGAATTAGGAGAAAGCATCAGAAAAAACGTTCTAAACCTGCTTGGGAGAGACCAATAATGGACCTCAAGGAAAAAGAAGAAAAAATAAAAAGAATCGTCGACAGGATGAAAGCTCTGCCGACACTATCCATTGTTGTAGCTAATGCCATTCAGGTGGTGTCAAACCCGCTAACTTCCGCATCAGATCTGAGCAGAATCATATCCGTCGATCAGGCATTGACAGCTAAAGTACTCAGGCTGGCGAATTCGGCATTTTACGGCTTCCCGTTTAGAATCAAAAATATTACCCAGGCCATAGCCATACTTGGATTTGACACGATTCGAAACCTGGTTTTAACAGTATCGGTATATAAGATTTTCACTGAAGATACAAATATAGAATTTTCTCATCAGGAATTCTGGAAACACTGCGTCGGGGTTGCGATAAGCGCTAAATTACTGGCAAAAAGGATAAAATACAGATCAATAGAAGGTGCTTTTACCGCCGGATTGCTTCATGACATAGGTAAAAATTTCTTTGAAGAATACATGACAAGCGAGTTTCAACAAGTCTTAAAATATGTCAAAGAACATAATACAAGCATATATAACGCTGAAAGGGAAGTTATTGGAGTAGATCACGCAACAGTAGGAAAATGGATGGCTGAAAAATGGAACCTGCCGCAAGAGCTGGTCGCAGGCATAGGATACCATCACAACCCTGAGGAAGAAAAGGAAGAGTATGTAATAGCTACAATAATCAATGCGGCAAATATCTTGTGCAAGCAAAAAGGCATAGGATTCTCAGGTGATAACTCAATAATGCCGTTAAGCAGGGAAACAAGAAATTTATTAAATCTTGATGAAAAAAATGAAAGTGAACTTCTTGAGATGCTTGACGGAGAACTCAAAGAAGCTGAAGCATTTTTGTCAATACCACAGTAAATATATCATATATGCAGGAACTTGATAAAAAAGCTTTGGGGATTCCAACATGTTTTAAATTGTTTCGTTAGGCATAAAGAGAAGAACAATATTTCAGGAGGTAATTTTTAAATGCCGGAAAGTGAAAGTGAAGCAGGAGAACTGAAAGATTATATAAAAAATTTGGAAGTCATAAACGAGGGACTAAGGCAGTCATTTGAGGACCTGACTACGCTATACAGGCTTGTTGACATCATAACAGAAGCAAAAACACTGGAACGAGTATTAAATTCCTTAATGGATCTTACTGCTGAAATAATTGCATACGTGGGTGCGGAACTTTTCCTTATTGATGAAAAAACCGGCGAGCTTGATGTTGGGATAAAAAGAAATATCAGCAAAAGCATTGAAGCTAAAATAAATCTACAAAATAAAAGAAAAGTCATAGATTGGGCCTTGAAAGAAGGCAGGACAATAGCCATGCCTGATATTGAGGAAGAAATACCGGAATCGCAGAAAATGACAATAGTACTAGTGCCTTTAATAGCGCATGACAAACCTATTGGCATTTTGGATATAATAACTGATACCGGGGAAGGAAACATAACAAGCAGGGATTTGTCGCTGCTTACCGTACTGGCAAAACAGGCTGCCCTTGCAATAGAAAACGTCAAATTATATGAAAGCATGAAAAAAGACCAAGTAAGCATAATAAGGGCACTGGCTTCAACAGTCGATGCAAAAGATCACTATACCCTGGGGCATTCACAAAAAGTTTCAGAGTTATCTGTATCGATTGCAGAGGAACTTGGATTATCAGAAAGGGAAATTGAAGTTATTCAATATGCAGGCCTTTTACACGATATAGGCAAAATAGCAATGCCCGACCAGGTAATAAAAAAACCGACGAAATTATCGCCTGAAGAATTTGAATTAATCAAGGACCACCCGGTAGTTGGAGCAAAGATTATAAAAGAAATCGAAGCCCTTGCTCCCATGGTACCAATTGTTCTTCATCACCATGAACGTTTTGATGGTAAAGGATATCCGGATGGCCTTAAAGGGGAGGAAATTCCTATTGGCGCACGCATCGTACTTGTAGCCGATGCTTTTGATACTATGGTTTCAGCAAGGGCATACAGGGATATGATGCCCAATGAATTGGCAATATCTGAATTACGCAAAAATGCAGGAAGCCAGTTTGATCCTATGGTTGTCGATGCTTTCATAATCCGTTTAAGGAAAAAGACGGTGAATAATGGCCGATAATTTTTCTTTTGAGCGGTTTTTCTACAAAGAAAATAACAGCTTACCTTTTATAATAGCAAATATGATACTTATAATTTTTATTATTGTTTTATTGTTTATTATTTCCCTTGACCAAAGCAAGGCTTTAAGCATGGTTTTAGGATATTTTTTAATTTTATATGCTTTTTATACAATGGGCAGATGGGTTTGCATATCATTTGGAATAATATATAATTTTTTAATATTGGGGCTAATGCTCACGGCACTAAAAAATCCGAGCTTGTTGTGGGGATATCTTTTTATGATGCTGGCAAGTATAGGGCTAATTTATCAATCTATAAGCTATATGGATGATATAGAAGAACAAGACAATATGATGGAAATAAAAGAGATCCAATTTTTGAAGGATATGAACGATACCAAAGAAGATATAGATAAGAAGAGGAATACAATCAGGGCAAATGAAATACGAATAGAAAACTATAATCTGTTGAATACGATAGCAAGAAAACTCTCAAGCACACTTAACCGGATTGAAATAAAGAAGATTATTTCAAACGCAATGTCGCAAATAGCCGGAAGCAAAAAAATTGATTTCCAGTTAATTATGTGGGATGAGGATGCCCAGGCTTATTTTCCGGTCGAAACAGAAAACACCGACTACGGAGTTACTAAAATTTATAATAAAGATCCTTTTGATGAGTGGATACTAAAGAATAAATTTACACTTTTAATAAAAAATATTAATGAGGATTTTAGGTTTAAAACACTCGAAAAGGAAGGCCTGAACTTTAAATCAATGGTGGCCGTACCGCTTGTAGAAGATAAAAGGATAATAGGTATTTTGAAATTCATGACCGAGGAGGCCGATGTCTTTAACACGGAGGACGCAAGGCTTTTTAATTACTTGGGAGACGTATGTACAACTGCTGTTGAGAACGTAATACTCTATAAAAAAACCTTGCAACTTGCAATTAATGACGGCCTTACCGGGCTCTATATCAGAAGATATTTTTTGGAAAAACTTGAAGAGGAAATCAGAAGATCAAAACAAAATGGAAGCACATTTTCTTTTCTTATGATTGACCTTGACCACTTCAAAGAATGCAATGACACATACGGACACCTGGCTGGGGACAGTGTGCTTAAGGAACTTGGCGGATATCTTGTTAATTTCGTTAGAGATGTTGATATTATAGGAAGGTATGGAGGTGAGGAGTTTGCAATTATATTACCCGATACTTCATTAAACGGGGCCAGATTTGTCGCTGAAAGAATAAGGGCTGACTTTGAAAAACAACAGCTTAAAATATCTGAAGAGAAATCTATTAAACTTACGCTCAGCATAGGAGGGGTTGAATTCAAAAAAGACCATAAATTAATGGAAATAGTCAATATGGCGGATAAGGCCCTTTATCATTCGAAGGCAAATGGCAGAAATAAAGTCACTTTCTGGGAGGATATAAGTTGAAGAAATCCCAGATCATTATACTGGCATTAAGTTTATCATTATATTCATTGACGATTGTTTTCAATAAACTGCTGATTAAAGACCCGAATTATAATCTGTTTATATTAAGCTTGCCGATTTTAATGCCGGAAATTAGAAAAACATTCAGCAAGATCGGTGCTTTGGCATTGAGTTTTATTTTATTTTCGGCAACTTTATTGCTTGCTCTTCCTTTCTTTGATGTTATATCCCCGATGGTTTTTATTGTTACTTTTTTTCTTTTTATCATACTGTATTTTTATTCGGACTTTTTTACGTTTTATATAAAAAAAGCCGGACAAAAAGAAATTGTCTTGCAGCAAAAAATGCATGACCTGAAAATAATGAAAGATGAATTGGCAAACCTAGAGAAAATCAATCTGGATATGGAAAAGGAAATAAAAGAGATTACTTCGCTTTATAGCGCTGTTAAGGAAATGGGTTCTAAATCCCTGACAATGGCAGACAGTATAATCAATATAATGGAAATAATTAAAAAAATTGTAAAATATAATTTTAAAATAAACCTTGAGGACTTGAGTTTTTTTATTATGGTAAAAAACGGAACAAATTTTCCAATTCAACAGTCATACGGATATGATGAAAAATACTTAAAAAATAACGAAAAAAGGATAGCAGAGGCTATATTGAAGAAAATTTCCGATAGAAGCGACATTATTTACAACAACAAGATCGGCGAAAACGAAAGAAATCAAAATGAAGTTGTTTTCAATAAAAGCATGCTTTATATACCTCTTCATGCGGAAAATAAACTTGTAGGAGTCCTGTTTTTTTCGAGTAATATAGAAAATGTTTTTAATGAGAAACAAATTGAGAGCATGAAAATCCTTGCGAATCCAATTGCAATATTAATGGAAAAAGTATTTTTATACGAAGAAATAACAATGATTTCAAAAATAGACAGTTTAACCGGTTTGTATGTACACAGGGAATTCCAAGAGAGACTTGAAAATGAATTAAAAAGATGCGCGAGATATCAGAAAGAGCTGGCTTTAATAATCGGGGATATTGATTTCTTCAAGAAAATGAATGATTATTACGGGCATCTTGCAGGCGATTATGTATTGAAAACTATAGCGCTGATTTTAAAAAATAATACGGATGCTGTTGATTCAGTAGCCAGATATGGTGGAGAAGAATTCGTAATCATATTACCTGATTCAGACAAGAAAAAAGCTTTTCAGAAAGCTGAAACAATAAGAAAATCCATTGAAAACTATGAGTTTACTTATAAAGGAACAAAAATGGGAGTAACAATGAGCTTTGGTGTAGCCGCTTACCCAGGAGATGCAACCACAAGAAGGGCAATTATTGATAAAGCTGACAAGGCTTTATATAAGGCAAAAGAAACTGGTAGAAATAAAGTAATGAGAAGTGAGTAAAGAAAAAAACAGCGTTAATTTTCATCTTAAAATACTAAATTCTTGAAGAATTCACTGGTAAATTCTAAAATACCGCAACCCTTTCCATTAATTGACATAATATATTAACTAGGGTGAAAAATGGACTCTGATAAAGAAAAAAAGATTTTAGAGCAGTCAAAAACCAACCCGCTGGATTTTGAAGAAATATTTGACAGTTATTATCCACGAATATTCAGGTATATATTATACAGGACCGGGAATCCGGACATTGCAAAGGATATCAGCGCGGAAACTTTTTATAAGGCTTTAAATAAGATTAACACTTACAATTCGGATAGGGGATCCTTTTCCGCCTGGGTTTATAAAATTGCAAATAATGAAATAAATTATTATTTTAGAAAAAAGAAATACGAGCCAGCATCTTACAATGCGGCTATAGAAGAAGGTGGTTTTGCTGAACCACAAGCCAAAGTAGACATCGAAAATGAATTTATTGAGGTACAAGAAGAGATGGCAAAAAACAAAGATTTTTTACAGATTTGTGAGGCTATAAAAAATATTCCGCAAATATATCAAGAAGTTATAACCCTTAGATTTCTAGAGAATAAAAAAATTTCTGAAATAAGCATGATTCTTGATAAAAAGGAAGGCACAATTAAATCTATTTTATCAAGAGGCATATTAAAACTGAAAAAATATTTTTCATCCCGAAAACGCAACGTTTTTTAATTTCAACCATAATATACATGAAAGGAAGGTGTTGAATGGAAGAGAAAGATATAATTGATAAACTGAAAAAAGCAAGGCTCCCTTTATTTTCCTTAAAAGCCACCGGAAAAAACGTAAAAAAAGTTATTATAGGAGTTGAATCAAAAAAGGAAATCATATATATACCTGAATACTTGAAAATTCTTACGGCTGCTGCGGCAGGTTTGTTTTTCTTGACCATGGCTACCTATTATGTTGTTGATAATATGGATAAAGGAAATAATTTCAATAAGAACGGAGGAGTATGGTCAACATACAGCGATGAACAGGAAGGTGGAAATTCAATGGTATGGCCTCCGCCGGCTTCCGTAACTGGGAACGATTTTATTATGTCAAAGCCAGGTTTTGCAGGTGAAAAGTACGCTGTGAGAGTAACCGGAGTAACCGGCACAAAACTGGGATTAAATTATAATTATTTTGGCGTTGTAAACAGGTTCAGCAGTGATTCCTCGTGCCCGAAATGTATTGGTGTTAATATAGAAAAATATAACGGCATTATGTTTAGGATTAAAGGAAAAATAACATCGGGAAAACTTTATTTTATACTACCTTATGAAGGCAGCGATTGCCTGCCTGAAAGGCTTACATGCAAAAGTCTTACGAATTATGCTGATTATGAAAAGGATATAACTGAAGAAGTTAAAGCAGATTGGACAATGGTTGTCATTGATTTTAGAAAGGATTTAATCCAGCCTTATTGGACACCAAACAATGCAGTCGTGCCAATTGATAAAGTACTTGAGAACGTGCACCTTTTCAAGTGGCAATTTAAAAACGGAGATGGTCAAGTAGTTGATTTTTGGATTGACAATGTACGACTTTTTTAACGAGTTATTATCGTTTAAAATAATGGAGGTGAAATCATTAAAAATATATAGACAAGATAATGGATATTATTTATAATATCCGGGATTATTTTACAGCATTATTCAAAAATGTAAAAGGAGGAAAAAATGAGGAAAAGAATTGGAACCGTAGTTTTATCAATGATTGTTTTTTCTTTGTTGTTTATTTTGTGCTTTAGCAAGCTTACTTTTGCAGCGGATAATACCCAAGATGCAAAAGCTGTTGAGGCAATGATAGCAAGCCACAAGCTTGAGCTATGGAACTTTGAGGATGGGACGACTGATGGATGGCACGGTGCGGGCGCAAAATGGGGAAAGGCCTGTTCTATTAATACTGATAAGAGTTTTATCAGCGAGAGTGCGAAATATTCATTGAAAATCAATGTTAAAGGTTCTACAGATTGGAACCAGGATGCAGCCGTAAATGACGGGCCGTTCCCGAAAGAATTTCAGAAACTTGTGGAATTAACAATGGATGTATATGTGCCGCCTGACACCATGAAAGGAATGGAGTATGCAGAACTTTATTTCGTAATTTCTGGACAGGCAAACACCTGGTATGAGCTTAAAGCGCAGTTAAACCAGGGTTTAAATAACATCAGGTTTAAAGTTGACACAGCAAATGTGCGTGGAGAAATATGGCACACATATATAGTAGTAAATTCCTCTCAGCCTTTTAATGGGCCAATTTATGTTAGCAATATTAAGGCAAGAACGCAGGGCCCACTGGGTGAAATAAAGGGAAAAGTTGTTGGCATGGATACAAAGCAGGGATTAAAGGCTGCATGCTTTATAATCGGGGATACGCTTGTAAAGACCGATGACAACGGGAATTTTGACACTAATGTATTTGAAGACCAGTACAACAGGATAGATATAATTATGCCTGGTTACCAGGATAAGACTTTGACCAATGTTGTAGTATGGAGTGGAAAGACAACGGACCTGGGCGATATAGCGATCCCGAAGAAATCCGAGCCGAAAGAAGAGCAAGTAAAAGTCAGTGTGGATGCTGCAAAAGTCATAAGGGAATTTGACCCCCATCTTGTATATGGAAATAACGCAGCTGTATGGGACAAAAAAGCCGGATTTATGGATCCTGTGGCAATTGATAAAATTAAAAAATCAGGCGCAACACTTATAAGGTTCCCGGGAGGAGATTTTGGAAACCTGTACAACTGGAAATCGGGGCAGACCTACAGGTTCGATGGGTCAATCAACCAAAATGTATGGGAATTGAATTACTATACTTTCATACCGTTTATGAAGGCACTTGACCCAGTAAACGGTGAAGTATTACCTATATTAAATGTGATGACACCTATTGAACAGACGCTCGAGCAAAGGATCAAGTTCCAGATAGAATGGCTTAAGGACATGAAGGCAAAGGGCCTTAAGTTCAGGTATATTGAAATAGGAAACGAGCCGGACAGCAAGTCAGACGTGCAGGCGCCGTCAGATATGATGAAGTATGTAAAAAAAGACAAGGAAAAAAAGCCTCATTTTTGGACAAGTGTTGACGCTTATTGCGCGGCTTTCAATAAAGCGGCAAAAATGATAAAAGCAGACTCGGAACTGGCCGATGTAAAAATAATGGGTCCGGTTATCATGCAGCCAATGGATCAGGAAAGGCTTGAAGGCGAGCCGTGGAAGGCAGCCGGAGATCCAAAAGCAGCTTTCTGGCTGGAAAAGTTCCTTAAACTTTCAGGTGAGTATGCGGATGTGCTTGTTACCCATGAGTATCCATTATGGGCAAACAACAGTACTGTGGCATTGTTAAAGAAACCGCAGGAAACATGGCCTGTGTACATGCCGAAAATAAAGGCATGGATGAAAAAATATGTACCGAAAAAGGCTGATACGATGGAAGTAGCTTTGACTGAATGGAACTCAGGATATGAGAACGAAACAACTGCGCAGATTTTTAACGGCCTGTTTGCTGCCGATTACCTTGCGTCTTACATCAAGTCGGGAGGAACAATAGCCTGCATTTGGGATATGTATACCCAGAAATCAGGACAGGGCGGCGGGCATGGAGTAATTGACGAGGAATTTGACCCGACGAATAAATACGCAGAAAGGTCATCTTACTGGGCGCTTTATATGATGTATAACCTGCTCGGTAAGAAGATGGTAAAAGCCGACTCAAGCAGCCAAGACCTGTCGGTATATGCAACTACGTTGGATGACGGAAATCTGGCGATAATGGCTATAAACAAGACAGGTCTTTCAAAGTGTAGGGCCACGATAGACATTTCGGGGTTTAACGTCGGAAACGGAACTGCGGACGCATGGCAGTTCTCGGAAAAAGAATACGTCTGGAGCAAAATGCTTTTTAGGGCGATAATCAACAGCGGTCCGTCGCAGTACCAGATCAACAATGTTAAAAACACATTTACAGCCGATTTTCCGCCTTACTCAATTACTATAATTCACGTAAAAAAATAAGTTTTTAGCAAATACCCAAAAGCCCTCTTTACTCGAAAGCAAAGAGGGCTTTTTTTAATTTTTGATATATTGAAAAAGGGGAAAAATATTGACAAATTAGTCATTTTCTATATAATTAATAACGTTTTTTAAAAAATGCATAGGAGATAAAATGAAAAACACAACCAAAATGACTAATGCAGGCATCACTCAGACAATTCCAAACAAGTTCTTTCTTGTAGCGGGCCATTCTGAAGGCATGACACCTCTAAATGCTTTTGATAGCGCATTACTTGATGCAGGTATAGGTAATACCAATCTGGTAAAAATGAGCAGTATTTTACCTCCCGGATCAAAAAAAATAAAACCAGCAAAGTTACCACTTGGAGCACTTGTTCCCGTTGCTTATGCTTCAAAAGTCAGCACGCAGGTAGATGAAATAATCTCGGCAGGAGTGGCTGTAGCAATACCAAAAGACCCTAAGAAAAACGGGCTTATTATGGAATACTCAGGTGCAGGGCATAAACAGGAGATTGAGAGGATTGTACGCCATATGGCGGAAGAAGGAATGAGATACAGGGGTTATGAAGTAAAAGAGATTTTAAGCATTGCTGCGCAGCATAACGTTAAAAAAATTGGTGCTGCATATGCAGCCGTTGTGCTCTGGTGGTAAAAATGAAACTAAACGACAAAAAATGGATTACCGAGATATATAGAGATACAGCTTTGTCATACGAAATTACTAAAAAACTGTACGGCAAGCGCAGTAAATTCCAGATGGTAGAAGTCTATGAAACAAAAAAACATGGAAATTTAATGACGCTTGACGGCTGCTTCATGCTTTCAGAAAGGGAGGAATTTGTATACCATGAAATGATAAGCCATTTGCCGCTTTTTGCCCATCCGAAACCTGAAAGAGTACTTGTTATAGGCGGGGGTGATGGCGGAACGGTAAGAGAAGTTTTAAAACATAAAAGTGTAAAAAAAATAGACTTTGTTGAAATAGACGATGATGTTTACAAAGTATCGTTGAAATATTTCAGGAATCTTACAGACCCGATTAAAAAAAATAAAAGGGTCAATTTTTTATTTGGAGACGGCATAAAGTTCGTCGCTGAAACGAAAAATAAGTACGATGTCATTTTAATTGACTCAACTGACCCTTCTGATATAAGCGGAGGTCTTTTCGGCACACAGTTTTTCACCAATATAAAAAAAATACTCAATAAAAACGGCATTATGGTGAGCCAATCAGAGGACCCGTTTTTTGACGGCGAAATAATTAAAAATGTGCATAATCGATTAAAAAAGATTTTTAAACAAGTGTCGCTTTATCTTGCTTATATACCGACTTATCCTTCGGGATGCTGGAGTTTTACCTATGCCTCAAATAGTCTGACACCTGAGACGATAAGGAATAAGACAACAAGAAAATTTAAGACAAAGTATTATAATACTGAGTTGCACAAAAGTGCGTTGGCTCTGCCTGAATTTGTCAGGGAGCTGGTTAAATGAAATTAAGCAAGGAAACGAATTTCATTGGATGCGATTGCGATTTCGAAGATTCTCTTTTAACAATAGCAGGGATACCTTACGATGGAACATCCTCGTTTAGACCGGGGTCTCGTTTTGCTCCGGATAGCATCAGAAAAGCCTCTTATTCAATAGAAACATTTTCGCCTGATTCAATGCTTGATATAGAAGATTTTAAGGTGTCTGATATCGGCAACTTAGAGTTCCCATACGGAAACAGGGAAGAGGTCCTGTGCCAGACAGAAAACCTTGCTTTACATATATTAAAAAATAAAAAGAAAGCTATTTTTATAGGCGGAGAGCACCTTTTATCGTACCCGCTTATTAAAAAATACAAGGAAAAATTTAAGGATTTAAAAGTTATATATTTTGATGCTCATGCCGATATGAGAGACAGCTATCTTGATGATAAATTATCTCATGCCTGTGCCGCACGCCGTATAACAGAGATAGTAGGAAAAGAAAATATTTTCATGTTTGGCATTCGATCTTTTGAGAAAAACGAATTCAATTTTATTAGAAATAATAATATTTTTTGCGATTCGAAATGCGAACAAATATGGAATGTAATTGAAACCATTAAGTCTTTTCCTGTTTATATTTCACTTGATCTTGATGTTTTTGATCCAGCATGTCTACCCGGATTAGGGACACCTGAAGCAGGAGGAATTTTTTACAATGATTTTATTGAAATTATGGAAGGTTTATCGGAGATTAAATACCTAGTATCAGCAGATGTAGTTGAATTATCACCAGATTATGATCCTACAGGAAATTCCAGCGTTTTTACTGCGAAAATAATAAGAGAGCTAATTTTACGACTTATTTAACATGACAAAAAAAGACAAATTTCTTTCGGTTACATTCCTTTTATTCTCTTTTTTGATATTTTATCCACAATACACTTCCAGCAAGCTGATTGGCTGGCTTGATATGCCTTATTTTTTTTTCCCATTCAGATCACTGGTTTCTGAATTAGTCAGGACAAATATACTTCCTTTGTGGAACCCCTATATTTTATGCGGAAATCCATTAATGGCAAATATGCAATCAGCGGTCTTTTATCCGCTTGAAGTTTTTTATTATTTATTGCCAATGGATGTCGCAATTAAAACACTTACTTTTTTATCATTTTTTTTATTCGCTTTTTTTACATATTCTTTTTTCCGAATTAATAGCATTTCAGAAGAAGGAAGCTATATAGGCGCAATATTGTTTGTTTTTACATTTTATATTACCGCAAAGGCAGTTGAACTGGCTGATTTTAATGTGCTTTTATGGATGCCTTTGGTTTTGTATTTCTGCAAAAAATTTTCATTAAGCAATAAAATTTATGATTTAATTTTTTTGGCTGTATCGTTATCAATGTCATGCTTGGGCGGCCATCCTCAAGTTTTTTCATATGTTTATTTACTTTTTACAGCATTGTTTTTTTATTATATGATCAATAAAAATAATAGATTTGTAAAAATAATCAAATATTATATTTTAACAAATGTACTATTTATAACTATTATTATACTGCAACTAATTCCGACCTTACAATTTATGGCTTTATGCAAAAGAATGTCGAATGGAATTGATTTTTATGCTAGCCAGCAGAGTTACATGACTTTTGAGCATCTTATATTATTAATATTTCCTCCTGCTGCTGTTTTTATGTCCAGATATACTAGTTTTATGAACTGGGTTGCCCTTATGGAACTGGGAATATTACCGTTATTTTTATTTATACTTGGGATAATAAAACATGAAGAAAAAAAAATTAAAATTTTTCTTTTGGTTTTATTTACAATATCATTTTTTATTTCTTTTATGGGGAATATGCCGTTTTATAAATTAATTTATAATTTAATACCGTTTTTGAGAATAATAAACTACCCCAGCAAAATTAACGTCGTATGGTTTTTTATAACATGTATGTTTGTATCATTCGGTTATGATGTTTTAATTAAATCAAAACCAGAAGAGATAAAACTTTTTAGGATATGGATATATTTATCTGGAACATTTGTTTTTTCTTTTTATTTAATATGTGAAATTTTTGAAAAATCTATTCTTTTGATATGGAGGAAAACGTTTAATCCAATAATAGATTTTCAAAAATTCTATGAAATAACTAAAAATTATGAATTATTTTTAAAAAATTTTTTTATATATATGTTTTTGTTTTCTGTGGCATGTTTTTTGATATATTTCATATCGGCTAAACAATTTAAAGGTAAATATATACGTTCATTGACCATACTTTTTATATTATTAAACATTTTTCTTTATCACTGGGGCGGATATGAAATATACACTGATTATAAATATTTTCTATATAAATCGGGCACTATAGATTTTTTAATGAAGGATAAAGATATGGCGACCAAGAGAGTGCTTGCTCCTGACATAGTAAATAAACTCGAGCATGAAATAAGAGGTGAAAACCCTGACGCTATTATGTCTTATCTTTTTGATACTTTGACTCCCAATATGATAATGACAAAACATATAATGAACGCAGATGGATTTGATTCCCTTGAAATCAAAGATTTCTTTAAATTTAAAGCTAATTTATCATCTTTAGAGAAACCATGGCAAAGTAATGCTTTTAAACTTTTATGTGCGAAATATATATCCAGCAGATCAAAAATAAACGATGTAAATCTCAAACTTGTATTTTCGGCAGCGGCAAATATATATGAATATAAAAATCCTGCAGATTTTATTTTTTTTATTCCCGGTAAAAATTTAAATATAATATTTAGTAATGATGAAAAGGTAATCTCTAATGAATTATTTAACAAACCTTTTGATTATAACAAAAAACTTATATTAAATGAAAAATACAAAAATTATTTAAATCAGATGATGAACAAAGAATTACATGGGAAAGTACTTGAAAATAATGAAATAAAATATAAAATAGATAATATAAACTTGTATTCAGTAAATGCAAAAATAAGCCAGCCTGGTTTTTTAGTTTGCTTGGATAATGATTACCCAGGATGGAATGTATATGTTGATGGAAAAAAAAATAAATTATTAAGAGCGGACTGGACGTTTAAAGGTGTTTTCTTAGAAAGAGGAGAACATTTTATTAAATTTGTTTATGAACCAATAATTTTTTCTATTTGCGCTATATTATCTATAGCAATCATTTTTATGCTATTGATATTAGGGTTGTTTTTTTATGGAAAGGAATTAAGAAATGCAGCATAATGAAAGAAAGTTATTAAATAACACGGTTTATTTATTAATCTGTTTTATTTTTATATGTTTTGTAAATATTCATTTGATTGCACCTACATTTAATTCCGATGACAGCCCTGAAACAACCCTGGCTTTTTCAACATTGGGGATTCAGCATCCCCCTGGTTATCCATTACCTACGCTTATAGGCAAAATTTTTACACTTATACCTGCTGGCAATATAATGTTTAGAGCAAACTTAATGGCGATGTTTTTTAATGTTTTAACTGCATTTTTAATATTTTTATTCGTAAAGATAAATATTCAATTATTTGTAAAAGAAAGCATGGCGAACCTATTTTTTGCCGGATTTTCCGCGTTTTTGTACTTGTATGATTATTCATCTTTTTTACAATCTACATTTGCAAAAGGAAGCATTTACACTTTGAATTCTTTTCTCACTATGACTGTTATGATTTCATTGTTTGCTATTAAAAAAAATATTAAATATTTTTATCTGATGTCTTTTTTATACGGATTATCTTTTGGAAATCATTGGCCAAGTATGATTGTTATAATTTTAGCGATTATTTTTTATCTCGCTTTAAACAGAAATAATTTAAACTTTTCAAGTATTTTTAAATCTATTCTCTTTTTTGTGATTGGGACCACAATATATATTTTCCCGTTTATTAGAAGCGCTTCGCAACCGGTATATTCATGGGGTGACATAAAAACATTCAACGATTTATGGTGGCTTTTTTCAAGAGCTCAATATTCTGGTGTAGAAAGTATACATACTATTTATACAACAATCGGTTTGATTTATTTTTACTTTAATGATCTTTTTATAAAACAATACCCGATTTTTATTGCATTATTCATGTTTCCTGGCCTATTCATTATGTTTAGAAAATTCCCTGTTCAATCAATTACTTTATTAATTGCATATTTTTTTCTAGTAATTAGTGTTACAAGATTTGCAACTCCGCCTGCAAATACGGAATGGCTTATCAAAGCGTATCTTGTATCTTCCTATATATTCTTATCCATATTTATTTCTGCAGGTATTTGTTTAATAATTAATTTTATTAAAAGTAATATTTTTAAATTAACGGTCTATATTTTTGCAACTGTAATTGTTGCAATAGTTTTTAAAATAAATATACCAGATTATTCAAGATATTTTATAGGATATGATTATGCAGAAAATATCATGAAATCAATGCAACCAAACTCTATTTTGTTTGCAGAAGGAGACATGAATATTGGTGCAGCACTATACGAAGGTATTATTAAAAAGTCAAATTTTATTAATATTATACCCGTTGTTATACAATATCCATGGTACAGAGAACAATTAAAAAGATTATATGACGAGAATCTATTGCTTCCGCCTGTTATATCTGATCAGGCCACTGAACTATACAACATAATGATAAGTAATAAAAGTAAGAATATATATTATTCAAATGTTTATACAAAGGAATGGCAAAAATTTTTATATAAACCTGAAGGAATTATTTACAAAGTATTAACAGACACATCCATAAAAAATTATGTAAGCGATGCGAATTTTGATATATATTCCTATAGGGGAATTCCAGACAATGAAATTAAATATGATGATTTTACAAAACGCCTTGTAGTAGAAAACTACGGCTTAAGTTATTATTCTACAGGTGATATTTTCAGAAAAACTGGGAAAAATGACGTTGCAATTAAATTATATAAAAGAGGATTTGTATTTTTCCCGAGTGATTCTGCAATGTTAAACATAGGAATGTGTTATTATTCTATTAAAGATTACGTAAATGCCGAAAAATACTGGCTGGAAACTATACGGCTTAATCCAAAATCCACATTGGCTTATTCAAACCTTGCGTTTGTATATATCAACACAGGTGATAATAAAAAAGCCTTATTATATGCGGAAGAAGCATTGAAATATGACCAAAATAACACAGCAGCCAAACAATTGATAGACGCACTTAACAAAGTCGGGATACATAATTAGATTTTTATCAGTTCGTTGACTATATTTGCATTATGCTTTAAAATAATATCACTGGCAATATACAAATGGGTAAGCGAAGAAATAGTTTACTCAACAATTGTTATTAAATATATGAAAAAATTATACAATAAAAAGATTAAAAGTATGTCAAAATGGATAAAAACCAAAAGAAACAACCATATTGACAAAGATTAAAATAGCCGTTATAATTTGATGACTTATTAATATTACTAGGAGGAGATTAAATGAAGGTAGGACATGCAGTAAGAATAACAAATTTAAGTTATTTTAATGACCCGAATGCGAAAAAGCGTAATAAATCACTTGTTGGTAAAGAGGGTAAAATAGTAAGTATTACGCTAGGAATATTTAAAGTTCAATTTGATAACGGTGAAGTAGATTTTTTTGACGGACGTGAGCTTGAATTTGCTGAAAAGTTGGAACCGAGAAACATTGACCTTGTTTTTGTATCATGGCAAAAGGACGGAAAAAGTGTTTATGATACTGAAGAAGGGGACAAACTTTTTATCGGCGATTTTCATCATGGCACAGTATTTAAAGGGACATTAGAACTTGACGAGGAAGAAGCAAGTAGGGTAAAGCAGGCATGGAAAATGGGTATTCATCCTGTTTTTGATATAAGAATAAGAGATGACGAAGATAAGCGAAAGAACAGGCGTGACGAAAAGCCACAAACCGAATAATTTTATCCTCAGATAATATCTTCTAAATACCAATTTTTTTACAGGAAAATTTTTTTGATTTTTTATAAGGCAAAGTGGGCGCATAGCTCAGTTGGTTAGAGTATCAGCTCGACAAGCTGAGGGTCACTGGTTCGATCCCAGTTGCGCCCACCATTTTAACTCTACAGTTCGATATAAGGAGACTATTTTATGAAATCAAAAATTGATTTAAACGGGACCTGGAACTTTAAAACGGAAAAAATCGCTTCAAAAATCAAAGTACCATCAAATTGGTATTTGCAGGGGTACGACATCTTTGGGGAAGCAGATTATAAAAGGGCGTTTAATCTAAAAAAGTCGAGCTTAAAACATTACTTTATTGTATTTGACGGAGTTGATTATTTCGCAAAAGTTTTTATAAATAATAAGCTGGCAGGAAATCATGAAGGTTATTTTCAAAGGTTCAGGATGGATATTACACGATTACTAAAAAATGGCAAAAATGAAATAAAAGTTATTGTAAATTCGCCGAAAGAAGCTGAAGAAATCTGGCCTGATAAAAAAATACTTATAAAGGGCATTTTCAACCATCACGATACCAGACCTGGCTCATGGAGTAAAAAATACGGACAGGATAAAAATACCGGCGGGATATGGAACAATGTCTATTTGATAGCAGTTGATGCTATTGAGATTGAGAGAGTAAAAATTACGCCTCTTTTGAAGGACGACGGAAAATGGAACGTATCACATGAGTTAATAATCAATAACAGAAGCGAAAAAGCGCTTAAAGCTAGCATCGAAACATTAATTACACCATATAATTTTAAAGGGGCATCGCGAAAGTTAAAAAACGATATTTTGCTGAACCCTGGGCTAAATACAATAGAATTAAATACTGATTTCAAAAATCCGGTTTTATGGTGGACGTGGGATTTTGGCAAGCAAAATTTATATAAATTTACATATAATATAAAGGCTGATAGAGCAAAGGACAATTACACTGAAATAAGTGGGATAAGGGAATTTAAAAGGCTGGAAGATAAATGCTGGTATCTAAACGGGAAAAGGATATTTCTGCGCGGAACAAATATAATACCTACACAGTGGCTTTCTGAATATACCAACGCAAAAATTAAAAAGGATGCTAAACTTTTGAAAGGAGCAAATATAAATATCATAAGAATACATGCCCATGTCAACAGAGAGGAGCTTTATTTTGAGATGGATCGCGCGGGAATAATGGTCTGGCAGGATTTTGCACTCCAGTGGGCATATGAGGAAACAGAGTCATTTACACGCAATGCATCGGCACAGATAAAAGACATGGTTAACCAACATTATAACAGACCTTCTATTACTATTTGGTGCTGCCATAATGAACCATTTGTGAATTTACAGCAGCTTGACCCTGTACTTGTAACAAAAGTAAGAGAAGAAGACCCCGTCAGGTATATTGAAAAAGCGTCTGATTTTGCACAACATTTTTATCCCGGCTGGTACGTGGACGCGACACCACTTAATTTTGCACGTGATCTCTTGACTGCAAAAAAGCAGCTGCTTTGTTCGGAATATGGAGCTCAAGCCATTCCTTGTCTTGAATCAATGAAAAAAATGTTTGCTACGGCAGAAATGTACCCGCCTGACTTGAAGAAATGGATGTATCATGATTTTCAGCCTGAGCAAACTTTCAACCAGGCCAGAATTGATATGGGAAACAATATTAATGAATTTATTGAGAATTCACAGCAGTACCAGGCAGATCTGTTAAAAGACCTTACAGAGGCTTTCAGAAAGGCAAGGTATGAGGTCGTTGGCGGGCTACTTCAATTTATGTTTTGTGAATGCTGGCCGTCCATAGCTTGGGGAGTTGTTGACTATTTCAGAATACCCAAAAAGGGCTATTATTATCTAAAAACAGCATTCCAGCCTGTTTATCCAGGATATTCAATGCCTAGAAAGAACAAGTCAAAAGGTGAAAGTTTAAGCTGGGGCACATTATGGGATTCTTTTTTCGTAATCAATGACCTGCCGTATAGCCTAAAAAATATAAAGGCTAGGATAAAATTTACTGATGCCGACGGAAAAGTTTATCATGATGTGCAAAGTATAATAAAACACATTGAGGCTGATACAATTTCACATCCTTTTCAGGAAAAAGAATTAAGAGCTTTTGAAAGAGACCGTTTTGAAATACCGTTGGATTCAGCTGCTGGTAAACATACTATAACATTGGAACTTTATGGAAAAGGAAACAAAAAGATTGCAAGAAACTATTATGAATTTATTGCTAATGAACCTTTTGTAGATGAAAAATACAGATAAAAGCTACTGGAGACAGAATAGTTAATCAGCATTTTTGTCATATTCTGATTAAAATATTCGGAGGTAGAATAAATTGGAAAAAGATGAGATAAAAAAATCAATACAATTGATAATGCTTTTTGGGCTTGTAAGCCTTTTCGGCGATATTGTATACGAAGGCGCAAGGAGCGTAAACGGCCCATACCTAAAAACGCTTGCTATGAACGCAGCAATGGTAGGTTTTATAACCGGTCTGGGTGAATTCACCGGATACGCAATACGGCTTGTATCTGGATTTTATTCAGATAAAACAAAAGCTTACTGGTTTTTCACGTTTTTGGGATATGGTCTTATAATTTCTATACCGTTGTTATCCCTAACCGGAGTATGGCAGATTGCGGCCTTGTTAATGGTTGTGGAAAGAGTCGGAAAGGGCATAAGGGCACCTGCCAAAGATTCTATTGTATCGAGCGCAGCAAAAAGAATAGGCACAGGCAGGGGTTTCGGAATACAGGAAGTCCTTGACCAGATTGGCGCAACGGTAGGGCCACTTATTTTCGCAGGATATTTTGCCCTTACAGGAGGCGGATCAAAGAACTCGTTGGACTACAGGCATGCTTACGGCCTTTTCTGGGTTCCATTTATTCTTGTCATATCCTTTATGATACTTGCATACACACGGGTTCCTGACCCGACAAAACTTGAGCCTCAACGGAAGCCACAGGAGCCCGATCATATAACAAAACTTTTTTGGATATATACTGCATTCTCTTTTATCACGTCGCTTGGGTTCATAAGCTATGCCTTAATTGGTTTTCATTTTAAAGCGAATAACGTAATAAGTGATGCAATGATACCTATATTCTTTTCAGTTGCAATGGCAACCGACGGTGCAACTGCTTTCATTATAGGGAATGTTTACGATAAAATAAAAGAACAATCAGGAAATTCCGGCGGCGGTCTCACAACTCTTATACTGATACCGGTACTTTCCGCTCTCATCCCTTTTTTTGCCTTTACGAAAAGTTCATATCTGGCGTTTGCGGCAGCAATATTGTGGGGCATAGTAATGGGCTCGCACGAAACCATAATGAAAGCCGCTATTGCCGATATAACACCGATTAAGAAAAGAGGCATGGGGTACGGCATATTTAATTTTTCTTACGGCATGGCAATGCTTATGGGTGGTTATCTTGCCGGTCTTATGTATGATATTTCAATACCTGTTTTATGCTGGGCAGTGGTAGGTGTGCAGACAATAGGGCTTGGCATATTTTTTGTTATGAAAAAAGAAATAATAAAGTAATTAAGTTTCACCAGTTATATGCCTGCGTTGTTCAACGAAATGTGTAAAGGGGATTAGATGCCAATAACAGAACAGATTAAAAAATTATTAAAAACCGGATTGGATTCTAAAGTTTTTTATTTAGTCAAAAGGATAGGCGCTTTTGCCGATAAAGAAGGCATAAAAGCATATATTGTCGGAGGCATGGTGCGTGACATGTTTCTGAAAAGAAAAACTCTTGACATTGATATAGTTGTCGAAGGCAATGGGACTGAATTTGCTAGACGCCTAGCGTACAGTTTTCATGGGTCATATAAAAAATTTGACAGATTTAAAACAGCCAAGATTTTTCTTAAGAACAGGCGGATAGACGTGGCAAGTGCAAGAACCGAAATATATGCAAAACCTGCGGCTTTACCTAAAGTAGATTTCACTAATTTGAAAAAAGATTTATTCCGAAGGGATTTTACTATAAATGCCATGGCTGTATGCATTAACAGAGAAAAATTCGGAGAGTTTATAGACTATTTTGAAGGTTATAAAGACCTGCAATTAAGGGTTTTAAGGCCGCTTCATAATAAAAGTTTTATTGATGACCCTACTAGGATATTGAGGCTTGTCAGGTTTGAGACAAGATTTAATTTCAAAATAGAACATAATACTTTATTGCTTTTAAAAAAAATATTAAAAAATGACATATTTGATATAGTTCCGGGTGAAAGGTTAAGGAATGAGATATTAATATTGCTCAACGAAGAAGAACCTTTAAAAGCGATGCTGCGACTTCAGCAGTTGAATATTCTAAAAAAATTAAACAAAAATTTCTGGATAGATTCAAGTGTGATAAAATTATATAAAAAATTGAAAATCGTGAAATTCGTGAAAGATGAAAATTCTGGTATAATTATGCGTTTTATGGTTTTTACATCCAATCTGGGAATTAAAGCCATTGCTCAACTGTTGAACAGATTGAAATTCAGCAACGACTGGAAAAAGATAGTGCTTGACGCTAAGCAAAACAGCGCCAGAATTTTAAAAGGCCTTAATGCCAGGAAAGTAAAAGATAGTAAAATATATGATTTACTAAAAAGATATATGACTGAAACACTACTTTATTTTGCTTTAATTGCAGACAGTAAGAAAGCACATGACAGGATAGAACACTATATACATGTTTTAAAAAATGCCAAGATTGCCATATCCGGCAAAGACCTTAAAGATTTAGGTATAAAAGAAGGGCCTGAATACAGAAGAATACTTGATAAAATAATGTCAGCGAAAATTGATGGTACGGCAAAAAACAAGGCAGAACAAATATTACTTATAAAAAATACAAAAAAATAATATTATTTAATTTTTTGACGATTCTATAATAGCTAATTATTATAAGAAGGAATAGTTTAGTGCAATCCTTGAACGGTTTAAAGTTTAACACACATAAATTTTAATTGTTTTTTATACAAAACTAATTGACAATTTTTTGGTTTTATGTTATAACCTTAACAATTTAAAATAATACTTTATTGATAGAGGTTTATTTAATGAAAAGATTTTTAGCAACAATAAACATAATAGTGATGATGTTTGTTGCCGTTTATGCGGACAGAGGCTCTGTTTCTGTTGAAAATGAATATAAACAATTTTTAAGTGGCCATCATATAATAATGTTGTCAAAAAAACATCATAGGAGTTATGTAAAAGTTAAAAGTAATTTTTTAAAGGATGAAAAATATCCGGGAATGCCTTACTATGCAAAAAGAGTAATGATAGAATTCGTGGATGAGGATGATATAACAGAGGATTCTGTGATTAATGAAAATAATAAATTAGATTTAACAATAGTACCAGAGATAAAAGTGTTTGAAATCAAAGGGGATTTATCAAACAATAGTAACTATATAAACGAATCATTTTTATTTAACAATACCAATCAGCAAAGAAAATAATACCTCTCTACCTTTTTGCGCATTATGATTGTTAAATCGTGTGCGCTACTATAATAAGTTATGCAAACTTATTAACTTTATCTTAAGGACGGAAGGAGGTGAATCTAATGAAGAAATTAATCGCAGTTTTAATGGCGCTTGCATTCTCAGCAGCAGTATTAATGGCAGAAGAGGCGGCAGCACCGGCGGCAACAACACCGGCGGTAGCACCGGCAGCAGCAGCTACTCCGATGGCAAAGCCTATGAAGAAAAAAATGAAAAAGGCGAAAAAAGCCAAAAAAGCAGCGGCAGCAGCAGCAACACCAGCAGCAGCAGCACCGGCAACAACACCAGAAGCAGCAAAATAATTAACTGCTAAATATTGAAAAAAAGGCATGGGATTTTTAGTCCCATGCCTTTTTTGTTTT
>Ga0335078_10000477_pt1 | contig 62040 bp, 51 predicted proteins | sample Lox_Sample_32_FD_206711 | JGI IMG/M metagenome (GOLD analysis project Ga0335078, IMG submission 206711) | Soil microbial communities from Loxahatchee National Wildlife Refuge, Florida, United States - Lox_Sample_3.2 | ecosystem: Environmental > Terrestrial > Soil > Wetlands | place: USA... | reverse complement strand
AGGAAATCCAACTCGGCGATCTGCCGTAACGCAGTCTCTACCAGCGAAGCTTTGCAGGCCTCCAGCGTGATCACAAACGGTAGAGCCGACTTCGAGAAGCCCGGCTTCTGCAGCACCGAATCCAGATTGATCCCGCAGTTTGAAAGAATCGTCGCGATCGCCGCGATGATCCCCGGCCTGTCCATCACCGTAAACCGCAGGTAATGGCGCGTGGTGAAATCGGAAGAGATGCTGGCCGAAGTTTCGCGAACATGCGCGAAGCCGTTTCCCCCGCCTTCGGAAGCGCGCGCAATGGCAATGATGTCTGAGACCACGGCCACCGCCGTAGGATGACCGCCCGCGCCATGCCCACCGAACACGGTTTCGCCGCCGAACTTGCCGGTCGCCATCACCAGGTTCTGGCTTCCTTCCACGCTGGCCAGCGGCGAAGCGAGGTCAACCAGTGCCGGCTGCACCGCGGCAAACAAGTGCCCTTGTTCCAGCTGCGCCCACGAAATCTGGCGGATGGTGCAGCCCAGAAGCCTGGCATAGTTGAAGTCCACAGCTTCAATGGGTGATATCGAACGGCAGACAATGTCCCCCGGAGCAATACTGCTGTGCAGCGCGCCGCGGGAAAGAATTGCCAGCTTGGCGCGCGCATCCAGCCCATCAATGTCTTCGGTGGGATCAGCTTCCGCGAAGCCCAGCTTCTGCGCCTCTGCCAGCGCTCCCTGGAAGGAAACTCCGGCGTTTTCGATCTGGCTCAGGATGTAATTGCAGGTGCCATTGAGAATGCCGTAAATCTTGAAGAGTTCGTCGCCCGCCAATCCTTCGTGCAGCCCTGAGATTACTGGCACGCCGCCCGCAACCGACGCGCCAAAATAAAGGTGCCGCTTCATCTCGCGCGCCAGTTGGGCCAACTCCGGCCCATGATGCGCGATGAGCTGCTTGTTCGCGGTAACGACCGACTTCCCTGATTTCAGCGCACCGCGAACCCAGTCTCCCGCCGGCTGCAGGCCGCCGACCAGTTCTGCAACTACATCAACATCCGACGATAGAATGTCGTTTATATCGGAAGTCCATTGCACTCCTTCTGGAAGCCATTCCACCCGCTTGCGTTCGACATTGCGGTTGTAAATATGCGTGAGATGCAAGCCAGTGGCGTGGCGCTCAGAAAGGATGCGGGCAACAGAACTTCCCACAGTGCCGAAGCCGAGAATAGCGACCTTGCATTCTTGCTGGCCGGTCGCGCGCCGTGAAGTCGCATCCGCGTTCACCACGGCGGAATTTGAATCGGAAGATAATCTCATGGGTACAGTTCCAGTTTAAGTAAGAACCATTCTTGGTTAGTGGGTCAGTTTGGATTTGGCGATGCGGGTCCGGTGCATTCTTTGCGTCCTTTGCGCATTTTGCGGTTCAATCCAACCGCGAAAGCCGCAAAGTGACCCACTCTCCCATTTTTGGCCTTCAAGTTTGTCATCCTTAGCGAAGCAAAGGACCCCTGCGCCGCCCACTCTCGAACAGCCTCAAGGAATTCGCCCGGTAGCGACAACTCCCAGCAGAGCGACAATGCATACTCTGCGGAAGTCACCGCGATCTGCCCGTCAATGAGGTCCGTCGTCCCTCGTCGTTGGCTGACCGCCCTTTCGATTTCGCGCCGTTCGCTCGGGCGCGGCCATTGCCAGGACTGTTCCGAATCGGCCTGGCCGCTGTCCCACCCTCAAAAAACCGCGCGTGCAAATGTCGTACTGCACGTGGAACATCACTCTCTTTGACCACAAAGCTGATGTTAATTTCTGACGCCCCCTGCGAAATCATACGCACGTTCACGCTGGCATTGGCCACCGTGGAAAACACACTGGCGGCAATGCCCGGCTTGCCATGAATGTCCTCGCCCACCAGGCAAATAATCGCCTGCTCGCCGTCGCAGGTCACATCGGCGAGTTGCTCGAGATCGGCAATCAGCTCCTGGGGCAACCGCTTGCTTTCGATTGTGAACGACAAGCTGACTTCGGAAATCGCGACGATATCCACCGAAGCACTGTGCCGGTCGAGCGCCTCAAAAACAGATTTCAAAAAGCCGTGCACCATCACGCCGCGGGAGGCCACTACGTTCACAATGCTGATCCCGGTCTTGGCCGTGATGGCGCGAAACATTTCCTTCCCCGGCGGCGCATGTTCTGTGATCTTGGTGCCCTTGCTCTTAGGATTACGCGAGTTGAGCACGTAAACCGGAACGTTCTTCTGGATCGCCGGCAGCAGCGTTGCCGGGTGCAACACCTTCGCACCGAAATAAGCCAGTTCCGCCGCCTCGTTGAAGCTGATGCGCTGGATAGTGCGCGCATCGGGGCAGAGCCGAGGATCGGTGGTCATCATGCCTTCCACGTCGGTCCAGATCTCGATGCGCGAGGCATCGAGCACCGCCCCGATGATCGCCGCCGAGAAATCCGACCCGCCCCGGCCCAGCGTGCTGGGCGTTCCCTCGTGGGTGGCGGCGATGAATCCGCCCATCACCGGAACTTGGCCCTTGCCAAGGATTGGCCCCAGTAGGGACTGCGACTTTGCCCGCGTTTCCTTCAGCAGCGGCAAAGCGCGTGTGTGATTGCCGTCGGTGACCACGCACTTCCGCGAATCCACCCACACTGCGTTCAAGCCACGCTCCAGGAATGCCGCAGTTACGATTTCGCTGGATATCAATTCGCCGAAAGACAGCAGGTAATCGCTGCTGCGCGGAGAAAGCTCCCGCACCGCCGCCACTCCGCTGAGGAATTCTTTCAACTGGTCGAAGGTCTCCTCCATTTTGGAAGCCAGTTTCGGCGAGGGCGTTCCGAGCAACTGTTTTGCAGTTTCCAGATGGCGCTCTCGCAACCCCTGCACTAGCTGCACGATCGAATCGGTGTCGCCGGTGGCCGCCTTCTGCCCCATCAGCACGAGTTGGTCGGTGACTTTGGCCAGCGCGCTCACCACCACCACACGCCGGTTGTGCTCCCGGCTCTCGACGATTTGCGCCACCCGCCCGATCGCCCGCGCGTCCTCCACCGAGGTGCCGCCGAATTTCATTACGACTAAGGAAGAGCCGTTCTTATTGACTTTGTATCGCATCATAGCGTCTCATTTTCAAGCTCTTAGCTCTTAGCCGTTAGCTTTTAGCTTGAACCTCTTAGCTAAAGGCTTAAGAGCTAAGGGCTAAAGATTTAAGAGCTGACAAACAAAAACCCACTCGCCATTCTACGTTCTGGCGGTGGGTCGGTCTGAGCAGTCTGGATTTCGGTTGAGCTCAACGATCCCATGCCAGAAGCGGAGTAATTCGCATGCCGGATGTGAATCTCCCCACACCGGCGGCGCTCGCGCTCTGGCTCATTCGGATCATTATGCTCAATACTATATCTTGAGCGCAGGCGCGTCTTCCCATTTGAGTTTTCGATTCGTCGAATCGAAAACTTGATCGCACGGCGGTCCCGCTCCGCTGTGTTCACCCTACAACGAAGGCATTCACAGTGGGCCGTCAAAACCGATCCAACTCAAACCCATACGGGCATAGAAGTTTCAAAACAGTCCCGCGGTCAAGCGTGCCTAAAGCCCTGAAATATCCATGCGCGCTATCGAAATTCTGAATTGTACTTGAGGTGCCGCAAGGCTTTAACAAAGATATATAGAAAGTAGGTTCCCGACCCAGGTTCAAGGGGATCGCGCGCGAGGGACAGGCAGTCGCGCCACAAGGAACATTGCTGTCCCGAAATGCGCGCGATTTGTGATTTGAAAATTTGTAATTTGTGATTTGAAAAAAGCGCCAGCCGGTAACGTCTTGAAATTACAAATTACCCGATTACAAAATTACAAATGGTTCTATGAAGCGATTTTCCACAACGAACGGTCTGCCTCCTGCCCAAGGGCTGTACGATCCAGCCTATGAGCACGATGCCTGTGGTATGGGCTTCGTGGCCAGCATTCGCGGCCAGAAGAGTCATGAGATCATTCAGAAGGGCATTCAGGTCCTTATCAATCTCACGCACCGCGGCGCTTGCGGCTGCGATCCCGAAACCGGCGACGGCGCTGGCATTCTGATCCAGATTCCCCACAAATTCTTCGCCAGGGAGTGCGCTGCCCTGCGCATCAAGCTGCCTAAGCCGGGTCAATACGCTGTGGGCATGACGTTTCTCCCGGTCGAAAAGCACCAGCGCCTGCAGTGCGAAGGAATTCTGGAGAGCGTCGCTAAAGACGAGGGGCTCACGGTTCTAGGCTGGCGCGACACGCCGGTAAACGGCGACGCCATTGGCCGCGTGGCGCGGCAGTCGCAGCCTTACATCCAGCAGATTTTTCTCGGCCTGCCTAAAGGCGTGCAGATGGATGAAGACACCTTTGAGCGCAAGCTCTACATTGTGCGCAAGCGCGCCGAGCGTGAGGTGCGCGAGTCGGACGTGGAAGATCGCGAGATGTTTTACATCCCCTCGCTCTCCGCGCGGACCATCGTGTACAAGGGCCTGCTGCTCGCCCCGCAGATCGCCAACTTCTACGGCGAGCTTTCCGATCCCGATGTCACCAGCGCGCTGTGCCTCGTCCACCAGCGCTTCTCGACCAATACTTTTCCCAGTTGGCAACTGGCGCACCCATATCGCTACATCGCGCACAACGGCGAGATCAACACGCTGAAAGGCAATGTCGCGTGGATGCACGCCCGGCAGTCTATCTTGTCCTCGCCGCTGTTCGGCGAAGACATCAAGAAACTCTTCCCGATCATCGCTCCGGGCGGCAGCGATTCGGCGAACTTCGACAATGCAGTAGAACTGCTTTTCCAGGCGGGGCGCTCGATTCCGCACGTCATGGCGATGCTGATTCCCGAAGCGTGGTCCGGCAATCCGCACATGAAGCTGGCCAAGCGTTCTTTCTATGAGTATCACTGCTCGCTGATGGAGCCCTGGGATGGCCCCGCCGCCATCGCATTCACCGACGGCAAAGTGATCGGCGCAACCCTCGACCGTAACGGCCTGCGCCCCGGGCGCTACGTTGTCACCCACGACGATTTGGTGGTGGCCGCCTCCGAAGTCGGTGTGCTCGACGTTCCCCCGGAAAGAGTAAAGATGAAGGGCCGCCTGCAGCCAGGAAAAATGTTTCTGGTGGATACAGTCGCGGGGCGCATCATCTCCGATAAAGAAATCAAGCAGCAACTGTCCTCGCGCCAACCCTACGCGCAGTGGCTCAAGGAAAAGCAGATCAAGATAGAGAGTTTGCCAGAGCCGGCCCGCGTGCATGGTGCCGATCACGCCACCATTCTCAGCCGCCAGCGCGCCTTCGGCTACACTGATGAAGACATCCGCATGATCTTCGAGCCCATGGCCCGGCAGGGCGAAGAACCAGTCGGCTCCATGGGTACGGACACGCCGCTGGCCTGCCTCTCCGACAAGCCGCAGCCCCTGTTCAATTATTTCAAGCAGCTCTTCGCGCAGGTCACCAACCCGCCGATTGATCCGATTCGCGAAGAGATGGTGATGTCGCTCATCAGCTATATCGGCACCGAGCGCAACATTCTCGAAGAGACTGCTGACAACTGCCACACCTTGAGGCTCGAGCATCCGATTCTCACGAATCGCGATCTGGAAAAGCTGCGCCGCATTTCCACCGGTGACCTGCTGGCGATTACGCTCTCCGCGTTATTCCCCGCTTCGGAAGGCGAGGCTGGTCTGAAACGCGCGCTGGACGAACTTTGCCGCCAGGCCTCGCGCGCCGTGAAGTCGGGGTATACGCTGCTGATTCTTTCCGACCGCGGTGTGGACAAGGATTACGCGCCCATTCCCAGCCTGCTGGCTTTGGCTGCGGTGCATAATTTGCTCGTCCGCGAAGAAACTCGCACCCAGGTAGCGTTGATTATCGAATCCGGCGAGCCCCGCGAAGTCATGCACTTTGCGCTGTTGATCGGGTACGGCGCAAGCTCCATTAATCCGTATCTCGCGATTGAAACGTTCGAAGATCTGGCGGCGCGCGGTTACCTGCCCGATGGAATTTCCGCCGAGGTGGCCATCAAAAAATTCATCAAGGCGATCAACAAAGGCCTGCTAAAAACTTTTTCGAAAATGGGCATCTCCACTCTGCAAAGCTATCGCGGGGCGCAGGTATTTGAAGCCATCGGCCTGAACAAAGAGTTAGTGGATGCGTATTTCGCCGGCACAACTTCCCGCCTCGAGGGCGTCGGGCTCGATGTGCTGGCCCGCGAAGCGCACATGAAGCACGAATATGCTTTCCGCCCCGTGTCCGAGTTCGACACCGAACTGGCAGTGGGCGGCCAGTACCACTTCCGCGTGGACGGCGAATATCACCTGCTCAATCCGCAAACCATCAGCAAGCTGCAGCATTCGGTGCGCGACGGAAATTTCAAATCGTTTGAAGAGTACACCGCTCTCATTGACGATCAAAGCCGCAACCTGGCCACGCTGCGCAGCCTGATGAAGATTCAGAAAAGCGACGAGCCGGTGCCCATCGAAGAAGTCGAGCCCGCGAAAGAAATCGTCAAGCGCTTCACCACCGGCGCGATGTCGTTCGGCTCCATCAGCAAAGAAGCGCACGAAACCCTGGCCATAGCCATGAACCGCATCGGCGGAAAGTCAAATACCGGCGAGGGCGGAGAAGATGAAGAGCGCTACAAACGCGACGAAAACGGAGACTGGCGGCGCAGCGCAGTGAAGCAGGTGGCCTCGGCGCGTTTCGGAGTGACCGCAAATTACCTCGTCAACGCCGACGAACTCCAAATCAAGATGGCGCAAGGCGCCAAGCCCGGCGAAGGCGGCCAGCTCCCCGGCCACAAAGTGGACGAATACATCGCCCGCATTCGCCACTCCACTCCGGGCGTTGGCCTGATTTCGCCGCCGCCGCATCACGACATTTATTCCATCGAAGATTTGGCGCAGCTGATCTACGACCTCAAGAACGTCAACCCGCAGGCGCGCATCGCAGTAAAACTGGTATCGGAAATCGGCGTGGGCACAGTTGCGGCCGGAGTTTCCAAGGCGCACGCCGATGTCGTTCTCATCAGCGGAGACTCGGGCGGCACTGGCGCTTCGCCGCTCAGTTCGATCAAGCACGCGGGCATTCCCTGGGAACTCGGCCTCGCCGAAACTCAGCAGGTGCTGTTGCTCAACGATCTTCGGGGGCGTATTCGCGTGCAAACCGATGGCAAGCTGATGACCGGCCGCGACGTGACCATCGCCGCGCTGCTGGGCGCGGAAGAATTCGGCTTCGCCACCGTGCCTCTTATAACTATGGGCTGTATCATGCTGCGCAAGTGCCATCTGAACACCTGTTCGGTCGGCATTGCCACGCAAGATCCAGAGCTGCGCGCGAAGTTCGCCGGCACCCCCGAGCACGTCATCAATTTCTTTTTCTTCATCGCTGAGCAAATGCGGCAATACATGGCGCAGATGGGCTTCCGAACGGTTGACGAAATGGTCGGCCGCGTTGACATGCTCGACGTGCAGCCGGCGGTGGACCACTGGAAAGCCCGCGGCATTGACCTTTCGGCCATCCTCTACAATCCGCCTGTTCCCAGCCGCGTCGCCCGCTGCTGCGTCGAAGCCCAGGACCACGGCCTGCACAACGCGCTCGATCACCGGCTGATTCAATATTCGCGGCCCGCGCTGGAAAACCGCGAGCCGGTGGAAATGAGTTTCCAGATTCGCAACGTGCACCGCACCGTGGGCGCGATGCTCAGTGGTGAAATTGCCCGCCGTTATGGTTCAGAGGGCTTGCCCGACGACACAATTCGCGTGCAACTCAAAGGTTCAGCCGGGCAAAGTTTCGGGGCTTTTCTCGCTAAAGGCGTCACCCTTACTCTGGAAGGCGACGCCAACGATTACACCGGCAAAGGCCTCTCTGGCGGGCGCGTGGTAATTTCTGCACCCAAGAAGGCCGGCTTTGCCCCGGAAGAAAACATCATTGTCGGCAACGTCGTGCTCTACGGCGCAACCAGCGGCGAGGCTTTCTTCAACGGAGTCGCCGGCGAGCGCTTCGCGGTGAGGAATTCCGGCGCGACCGCTGTCGTCGAAGGCGTCGGCGACCACGGCTGCGAATACATGACCAAGGGAGTCGTCGTCGTCCTCGGCTCCTGTGGCCGCAACTTCGCCGCCGGCATGAGCGGCGGCATCGCCTACGTCTTCGACGAGCGCCGCGAATTCACCGAAGAGCGCTGCAATCTCGCCTCGGTGGACCTCGAACCGGTGATCGAACCGCAGGATGTCGAGGTGGTAAAAGATCTGGTCACCCGCCATTCCCAACTGACCAGGAGCAAGCGCGCGAAAACCATCCTTGACAACTGGCCGGAAATGCTGTCCAGCTTCATCAAAGTTTTCCCGCACGAGTTCAAGCGCGTGCTGGGCGTGCCGCGCGCTACCCACGCCTACATTCCCGGCCAACCGCTGCCGCACGTGGCTGAGCTAGAGCAGGTGACCCTTGGGTAAAGCCACCGGCTTCATGGAATTTTCGCGGGAAATGCCGTCGCGCCGCGCCGTCAGCGAGCGCGTGAATGACTGGTTCGAGATCTACCAGGATTTCCCGGAAGAAAAATTGCGCGCCCAGGGCGCTCGCTGCATGGATTGCGGTGTGCCCTTCTGCCACACCGGCTGCCCGGTGAACAACATCATTCCTGACTGGAACGATCTCGTCTACCGCGGCCGCTGGAAAGAAGCGGTGCGCCAGTTGCACGCGACGAATAATTTCCCTGAGTTTACCGGACGCATTTGTCCCGCGCCTTGTGAAGCTGCCTGCGTGCTCGGCATCAACCAGCCCGCGGTGACCATCAAGAACATCGAGAAGAGTATTGTGGAGCGCGGTTTCAAAGAAGGATGGATCAAGCCCGAGCCTCCGAAATTCCGCACTGGGAAAAAAGTTGCCGTGGTTGGCTCAGGCCCCGCAGGCCTCGCCGCCGCCCAGCAGCTTTGCCGCGCCGGGCACTGGGTCACGGTGTACGAAAAAGCCGACCGCATCGGCGGCCTGCTGCGCTACGGCATCCCGCAGTTCAAGCTGGAAAAGCACATCGTGGACCGCCGCATGGAGCAGATGGAAGCCGAGGGCGTGAAATTTGTCACCCGCGCCCACGTAGGCAAGAGCGTTCCGGTGGAAGACCTGCGCGAACAATTTGACGCGATCGTTCTGGCGGGCGGTTCCGAGCAACCGCGCGATTTGAAGGTCCCCGGCCGCGAGCTGAAAGGTATTCATTTCGCCATGGAATATCTGCCGCAGCAGAACAAGCGCTGCCTGGGCGACAAACTCGATCCGGCCGCTGACATTCTGGCCAATGGCAAGCACGTGGTGATCATCGGCGGCGGCGACACCGGCGCGGACTGCCTGGGCACCGCACACCGGCAAAAGCCGGCGTCGGTGCACCAATTCGAAATCATGCCTATGCCCCCCGACCAGCGCTCGCCGCAAACGCCGTGGCCGCTGTGGCCAATGCAGCTTCGCATCGAAGGTGCGCACGAAGAAGGCGGCATTCGCGACTGGAGCATCGCCACCACAAAATTCACCGGCGACAAACACGGTAACGTGAAGCAGCTACATGCCGTCCGGGTTGGCCCTCCCCCTAAATTTGAGCCGATCCCGGGTACCGAGTTTTCCATGGACGCCGACCTGGTGCTGATAGCCATGGGCTTTCTCGGGCCGGTGCGCAATGGAATGATCGAGCAATTAGCAGTTGCCCTAGACCAGCGCGGCAACATCGCGACCGGCGCAGACTACATGTCATCGGTCCCGGGAATCTTCGCCGCCGGCGACATGCGCCGCGGACAATCGCTGGTGGTCTGGGCAATTTCCGAAGGCCGAAAGGCCACCGCGGCCGTAGACCGCTACTTGAAGCAACCAATCGGAGTTGTGCCCGCCTCACCCGCGCATCTGACTGCGCAATCCGCCTGATCTCCAGCGTTCAAGCCGCCGAAAAATCCCGCACAAACCTCTGTCATCCCGGCCGGAGCGCGAGGCGAAGCCGAGCGCGAAGTGGAGGGACCTGCTTTTGCCGGCAAGGCGTCCATGCATACGCCGACACCGCTGACGCGAATTTCCAGCGCGTTTGCGAAAACGCGACCGCCCTCAGAGTACAATGACACACTCGAACCCATGGTGAATCTCTCTGATATCCAGGCGGCGCTGGGCCGCATTCGCGATTCTGTCTACCTGTCTCCCTGCGCCCGCTCGGAGAGCTTTTCGCAATCCACCGGCAACTCAATCTACCTGAAGCTCGACAACCTGCAGCGCACCGGCGCCTACAAAGAACGCGGTGCGCTGAACAAACTGCTCACTCTGACCAACGAGCAGCGCAGCCACGGCGTGATCGCGGCTTCTGCAGGCAATCACGCTCAGGGGGTCGCCTATCACGCCGGCCGCCACGGCATTCGCGCCCAAATCGTCATGCCGCTGACCACGCCTCTCACTAAAGTCTCGGCGACAAAAGGCTACGGCGCAGACGTCGTTCTTCATGGAGCGAATTACGATGAGGCCTGCGAAGAAGCCCTGGAGCGGGGCCGCCGCCATCACCTCACCTTCGTTCATGCCTTCGACGATGAAGCGGTGATCGCCGGGCAGGGAACTCTCGGCTTGGAAATTCTCAAGCAGCACCCCGACATCGAAGCCATCGTTGCCCCCATCGGCGGCGGCGGGCTGATCGGCGGCATATCCTGTGCCGTAAAGGAAACCAATCCTAAGGTGCAGGTGCTTGGGGTTCAGCCGGAGAGACTTCCCTCGATGCAGGTCGCGATCTCGGAAGGCAAGGCCGTGACCTTGAACCCAGCGGCCACGATTGCGGACGGCATCGCCGTGCGCCGTGCCGGAGAGAAGACTCTGCCTCTGGTCCAGAAGTACGTTGATCAAATCGTCACGGTAAACGAAGAAGAAATCGCCAACGCGATCCTATTGCTTCTGGAGCGCGAGAAAACCCTGGCCGAGGGCGCAGGCGCTGCCGCCATCGCCGCCTTGCTGAATCACAAGTTCCCGCTCACCGGAAAGAAAGTTGCGGTGATGGTTACCGGCGGAAATATTGACGTGACCCTCCTTTCTCGCATCATCGAACGCGGCCTGGTGAAAGATGGCAGGCTGGTGCGGCTGCGCGTCCACCTGCCCGATTATCCGGGCGCGCTCAACCGCCTCACCGGAATTCTGGCGCAACATCGCGCCAATATCGTCGAAACCTCCTATGACCGCGCCTATTACGGCGTGAACCTGGGCGAAACCGCGATTGACATCACCATGGAAACCCGCGGCCCAGACCACATCGTCGAGCTGCTGTCCGCCCTGGGCGCAGCCGGCTACGTGCACGAAAGAGTGCTGTAGCCCGCGGCGTGGCGCGGTCGCTTTTGTCAGCGTCAGAGTCGATCTTCGATGGCCTGTCATGTAGCCCAGGCGCGGGCAGGAGCGCCCGCGCCCGAAAAGGCCCCGGACCGCCGGATCAAACCTCCCACACGGGCGAGCCCACTATCTCCCGCTGTGCGTTTACGTCGTCGGAGGTTGCCGAGGCCGTCGCCGGTTGCAACGCGCTCAGCAATGCGTCGAGGATGGTACGCAAGGAGTGTGGGCTCTCGCTCAGCACTCGCTGCATGCTTTCGCGGTCCACCGCCAGTTCGCCGATCGGGCGGTTCTCGCGGATTTCCCTTTGGGTGCTGCGGCTGCGCTCCCGTCCGCGCCGCGCATCAGGATCGCGCTGCCTCACCAAGGCGAACGGATAGCTAAGGCTCCCAGTCGTCATCCAATGCACCACCATTTCCTGCACGTGCGCGGCACTGCACGCGGGATGAACACCGACCCCTCCCGCGAGGCGCTCGTTCCAGTGCAGGATTTGTACTTTGTCCTGCAGGTAGTTCTCGCGGACAAGGAACCAGAAGCTGGCGTCGGGTTCGGCGTCCCCACAAATCGAACAGGCGTGAGTCCTTAGAGCCATAACGGTAGCCCTCTCAATGTTGCGCCATGGCAGAGGCAAGCCCGATTTCCTTCGCAAGAGGCAATTCCCTAAAGTACGGCGCAGGGTTTTTCCCCGCGCCATTCGGCAAAGGAACAGTGACCACCTTCCCCTTTTCGAATGTCAAAGTCAGGAGGGAAGAGCATTTGTCGCACAGCCAGAAGCGCTCTACGTGGCGCACTTGCCTTCGCCGTTGCGACATGCCCCGGCCTGAAGCAAGAATGGGGGAGGGCCCGACTTCCACCTGGAAAAGCTTCCCCTCTTCCAGGCGGCGGAAGGGATTCGAGCACTCAGAGTTCGCACACTTATGCAGCATCGGCTGTCCTCAGCAAAGAAATCAGCCGCTCGAAGCGGCGCAGTTGGCTGATCATTGTGCACTTCACTGGCCCACAATAAGCCCATCAAGAGCCGACGCAACTTTCATCGAATGTGGCACTTCCGCCTGTGCTAAACTGCCACGGCTCGGGGAGCCTGCCGAATGCGGACAACACTGCCGACATTTCGGCAGCCAGGCGCAGTCGGCGGCCTCCGACTGTCAGTCTTTTGGAAAATTGTGCTTGGGCCGAGGGCGGCTTCTGCACTGGCAACGAGCCATGCAGTATCCACGAGGAGACAGCCATGAGCGCGGACGAACTTCAGGAATTGCATGAACACGCCGAACACGCCCAGCACAATCCCACACTGGTGCCCGTGACCCTTAGCATGGCGGTGTTCGCGGTATTGGTGGCAACGGTCTCTCTGCTTGGCCACCGCGCTCACACCGAAGAAGTCGTGCTGCAGAACAGAGTGAGCGATGAATGGGCCTATTACCAGGCCAAGAACATCCGCCGCCACACCGATGAACTTTTTGCCGACTTGACCAGCGTAGTCAGCATCAAAGACGCCGAAGCCGCGGCCAAACTGCGCGAGAAGTACACGGCCGAGGCGGAACGCTATCGCGATGAACAGAAAGAACTTGACGCCGAAGCCCGCAAGCTGGAGCAGGAAACCGCGCTGGAGCGCAGACGCGCCGACCGTTACGACCTGGGAGAAGTTTTTCTGGAAATTGCTCTGGTGATCACTTCGATCACGTTGCTCTCCGGAAGGCGTGGCTTTTGGTATGCGGGAATCGTGATGGGAATCGCCGGCGTAGCTGTTGCCGTTACCGGACTACTAATTCACTAGTACTTAACCGCAGAAGACGCAAAGGACACGGAGACGTTCCCTATTCTTGTTTTCTCAGCGCACTCGGCGTCTCTGCGGTTAATCTTCACTCACCCATTACCTTTACAATCAGGCGCTTATCGCGCTGGCCGTCGAATTCGGCGTAGAAAATCCGCTGCCATGGCCCTAAATCGAGCTTTCCCGCAGTGATCGGAACAATCACCTCGTGATGAATCAGCAGCGACTTCAGATGCGAGTCGCCGTTATCTTCCCCAGTTTCATGATGTTTGTAGTCTTTACGGAAAGGCGCCAGCTTTTCCAGCCATTGGTCAATGTCTTCGATCAGCCCCGACTCGTTGTCGTTGACATAAACGCCGGCGGTGATATGCATGGCAGAAACCAGAACCATACCTTCCTGCACTCCACTTTTCCTAACGATGGACTCGACTTGTGGCGTGAGATGAACGTATTCCCGGTGATTCTTAGTGTGCAACTTAAGGTATTCGGTGTGAAATTTCATGGCGCCTCCAGATGAACGTCTGTTTGCCACGGCTCAGCGGCCAAAAATCTCGCCGGGAAACGGGAGAGCAATTTTACTGGTGAAACCCAGTTCTCAGATATCAGTTCTCGGTTAGCGGATGGCCAAGCGACTTTTCGGCGGTTTTCGTCTGCCGTTGCTGTTCCGCGTGCATCTGCTGGACGGTTTCAGCGACCAGTGGCGTGTACAGGGCATTTACCCAGCGCGGATCTTTCCACTCGGGCTGGCGATTGATGGCGGCGGCGAAATTGAACAGCGCCGAGCTCTGGTCGTGGGCCAGCCATTGGGCGACAGCACGCGCCATCAGAGCATCGGCGGCGACCTTCCGCGAGTTGTAGACGGAATTCAACGTGTCCAGCGCATCCGCCGGCTTGCGGTCCTGAATCTGCACCCAGGCGCGAACGGTTGAAAATCGCGGCTCGTCAGGGCGCTGCTGCAGCGCGTCATCCAACAACGAAAGAGCTGTTGGGCAGCTGCCGGCCATGTAGTACCAGCCGCCTAACTCTCCGAGCCATTGCGGGGCCCATTCCTCGGCAATATGGGACCTGGCCTCAGCAGCAGCGCTGCGGGCGGGTTCCGACTCTCCCGCCAATAGCGCGAGACCGGCGGCCGGAACCCGCACCTCGTGCGGATCTCTATCATTCTCAGAAAGTGAGTCCACCCAGTTTTGAAACCTGGCCGCTGCGTCTTGATGGTTCGCGGTGGCCAGCGCCAGCGCATACTCCGTCACAAGTTGCCCATCCGAGTGGTCAATTGCCAGTGCCTTGCGGAGGGAGTCAGCGGCCCCCGCGAAGTCCGCCTGAGCGAACTGCGCTCTCCCCAGAATCCACAGCGCGCGCTCCTGGCCGGGCCGCATTTGCAGGGAGCGCAGGGCGATCTGCTGAGCCTGAGGGTAGCGGTGCGCGTTGAGCGCATCTTCGGCGCGTGATGTCCAGAAGACGAAGCTCACGGCAAGATCGCGTTCCGCCCTCAGTGGCCAACCTTCACTGGCAATCAACTGCTGGATTTGCGCAATGCGTTCGCTGGCTGGCGGGTGCGACCGGAAATACCCGCTTAACACCTGTTGGGCCACCTTGGAGAGTTCTTCCTCCGGCGTGCGGGCATGGGACCCATATTCTTCATACAGGCGCTGGAAGGCTTCAAACATGCGAATTGCGCCATTGGGAGAATACCCGGCCTGCACGGCCAGCCGGGTACCTTCGCGGTCGGCTTCGAGTTCCTGGTCTTTGGTGTAGCCGGCCTCGAAGAGTTCAACCGGCAGCGCGACGAACTCGCCGAAAGGAATGCGCCGTAGCGCCTGTTCCTGCTGCACCCGCTCGGTGCAGTGGTAGTGATCAATATGTTCGATCTCGTGGCCGAGCACGGAGGCGAGCTCATCTTCGCTGTCCATCAAGGCGAGTAATCCTCGGCCGATGTACACATGTCCTCCCGGCAGGGCGAAAGCATTGACAAAATTCTTCTCTGGAATGTAGTGGAACCGCCAGGGCAGTTTGCGATGAGCATGCGCCGCCAGCCGGGATCCCACTTGCATAAGGTAGGTTTGGACCACGGCTTCTTCGCCCGATGCTTGCGTCTCGTGGCCAGCGCCGTAGGAACGCCGCGCGATCTGGTTGCCGATGCGGATCTCGTCTTCGTCTGACATGCGGGTGAATCGCACCGGCATGCGTGTGAGTTCCTGCTCGGTGTCGGCGACCAAATAGAGAAGAGCGTCAGGACTGGCCTCCACATCCACCTTGCGGCGCTCGCTGATGACCACCGCGGCCACGCCCAGGAGCACAATTCCCGCCAATACAATCCAGTGCTTCATAAATATTGCCGTATGGCCTCGCGATGCCGCGTGTAGAGGAAGGAAACCAGCAGCAACGACGCCCCCAGCGCGATCAGCGTCAAATAGCGGTCGGTGGGCTGCAGGCGCCACACGTCCACCAAAAGGATTTTGCCGACGCACAACAGCAACAGGCCCAGGCTGGTCAGGCGGAAGCTGCGCTCGCCCACCCAAAGGGCAAAGAGAAAAATTCCCAGACCCTCCGCTCCCCATGAGAGCGTGACCATGCCATGGCGCATTTCGAGCGTCAGCAAAACGGTCAGAAGTAGAACGGAGATGAAGAAGAAAACCTGCTCGGGGCGGCGCGCCAAAGCTCGCAAGAACGTAACTAACTTTCCCGCCCGTCGTGGATCGGATTCTTTTCTGCGCAACTGGAACAGAATGGGCATCGAAACGAATAGCAGGGCGACGCTCGTCCCGACGCAAAGCCAACGGCTCTCCCAGGGCGGCGCCGGGAAGTAGGTTCGCTGATAAAAGTTGTGCAGCAGGGTGCGAAAGAGAACACCAAAGCTCACCAGGATTGCCTGATGCAGGAAAATGCGGCGCTCGCTTCTCCAGGCGATGGCCAGCAGGGCGAAGGCCAGCGCGGCCCAGCCGGCGGCCACCCAGTCGGCCGGCAGTTCAAAGCGCATGAGGGAAGCAATGGAAATCACGCCCAACCAACAGGCGCATTCGGCGGGCCTGATCTTCCGTTCCACAGGCAGCAGGATTTCGCGGGCTTCCCCGAGCCGCCAGTAGGCGTAGAAAAAGCCCAGCGCAATCGGAATCACGCTATAGAAGCGCGGGCTGATTTCTCCCGGAGCGCCGGCGGCGTTGAGATTCACGAAGAAGATCCGCAAGAAGGCCGCCAGGAGAGCCACGTAAGCCTGCAGGCGCAACGCCGGAGACTTTCGCTCCAGCCCAACTTCGAGCAGCAGCAATCCGCCTACTGCCCAGGCGACCGCCACTCCTACCGGACGAAGCTCGTACCAGGCCAGCAGCCCGAGCAGGAAGCTGGCCCCCCAGGTGTACATTGCACCGGCGACGAAGGAAGCGAACTGGCGCTCGGAAGGCGGAGTCTCATCGCTCCTTTCGGCCGAGCTCCAGCGCGACGAAACGTAGAGCAGCGCGGCCACCAGAGAAATCGAAATCAGGCGTTGCGTCAACCCGTGGAAGGTCGAGGTGGCTTCCAGATTGATGGCCAGCACGCGTACGAAAGCCAAAGCCGCCAGCGCATTGGCCTGATAGTGCAGTTCGCGCAGTGCGAAGCGGCGAGCCGCAAGCGCCAACACCAGCACCAGAGTGCACCACGCCACCGCCGTCCATGCTTCGGGGGACGCAGCCCACAGGCCGATGAGCGCCATCACAGCACCGGCGTAAGACAGGCGCTGCATCAAACGGCAATCAAATTCCTTGACGAAGAGTTCGGGCCAGCGCGGCAACGCCCAGTGTGAGTTCCCGTAAAAGACTGCCGAGGCGACGGCGAACAGGATGGCTTCCCGCCACTGGCTGCTGAGGTCAGCGCCGTCCATACGAATTCCGCAAATGTGGGCCGCATCCACGCCGATCAACTGCACGGAGACCACCACCGTGGCGATCGCGCCCAGCCGCCGAAAGATTATTTCGCGCGTCCACACGCCGATGAGCAGTAGAGCTTCAGCTTCCAGCAGCCAGAGCACAGATAAGCGCGTGCCCGAGTAGCGGAAGGGAAATGCCGCCACCAGCAGCACGACGCCGAGCGTGCTCAACACAATGACTGCAGTCCGGCGGCGGCGAGTGACCGGCAATTGTCCCAGGAGGATTTCAGCCCCACCGATCACTAAGAGCGCCCAGAAAGCCCACTCCGGATGCACCGACTGATACTTGAACAGCAGAAGCAGCAGGCTGGTATTCAACAAAGCCGCGGCCGTCGAGATGCGTTCCTTCGCGCCATCGGGCGGCTGACGAAAAACATAGGAGAGCCGGAAGATGAGCCAGTACAAAGCCAGAATTCCGGCACTGGGCAGAAATTCAGGGAAAGGATGGTGGTGTCTCTGCATCGGCTCGATGATCGGCCGCAACCACAGATAGTGGTTCAAATAGCTGGCGAGAATGCCGAACAACTCCAGCTCGAACCACTGCATGCGGCTGACGATCACGACCATCCCCAGGGCCAGAACGCCGCCCGCGCTGAGGCTGTAGACGTTGGAATGGCTGATGGTGACTGTTAGAAACGCCAGCAGAAACGCGAGTCCGGTCACTACCTGCGAGCGGTAGCGCAGCGTATGCCATACCATCAGCGCAGCCACGCACAGCATGAGCGCCAGGTCGGTGAGTTGCGACTGCAGCACTTGCGCGGCCGTCACGTGGTACATGGCATAGGTGGTGAAGAAGGCGAGCGCCCACCCGCCGCCGATCCCGGCGCGCGCCAAAATGCGATAGCGGTTATTGCGTTCCAGCCAAATGCCGGCGCCCAGAAGCACGCTGCTGACCACGTATCCCACCAGGACTTTGCCGGGAGGACCGAGGCGCTTCATCTGGTAGGCGAGGAAAAAGGCGATCCCCAGAACCAGGATGCTGATGCCGATTTTGTTCAGCCAGTTGGTGCCCAGGGTTTCTTCGAGATCGAGGGAAGGCTTAAAGCGATTCGAGAATGATGGGCCGGAAGCTGCGGGAGCGAATTGTGGCGGAGTCGGAGGTGGCGAAGGGGTCGTCGGCGGGGCTGCCGGCGGCCTCTCAAAAGGTCGGCCCTGCGGGGGTTCCAGGGAGCCGCGCTTCACCCAGCTCTCGGTTGTAGATTGTGCCGGTGAGGTCGGCGGGGCGGGAAAGAAAGGCACCGGGGTTGGACCCGGGGCTGGTTGTGCTGACTGGATCGGAGCCTTGGGCGACGCGATGACCGACGCCGCGGGGACTTCCGTCTGCGGTTCCAACGGCGTCTGGGCCGCACGCTGCAGATTTTGCTCCAGCACGAAAACCCGGTTGGTCAGATCATCCCAGCGCTGCTGGTCTTCCTGGCGTTCGCGTTTGCGCTTGAGGCTACTGCGCCAAAGGAGTATCCAGGGGCCGACCAGAATGAACAGCACGAGACCAACCGCGAACAAAGCTGAGAAGACTTCATCCATTGCAAGCGGCGCCAAGCCGGCGAAGTGATTCGCGCGATTCTACACCAGGCGGGGACCGAGAGACGGAAATAGCAATAGAATCAGCAGGCTAGCCAGGATCAGATCAGCGGAGGCGGCGCAAGGCAGTTTTTCCCACGGCGAGATACTACGAAATCCTTCGCGGGCGACTCGCTTTCTTAACCCCCGCGCAGACATCAACACGGAGCTTTCCGGCATCCACTGTCTGAAGCAGACAGGTGCAGCTGCCAGGAAACTCGGTGGGTTGAGCCATTCAGTACCGAGCACCCTAGGTGGATGAGTTCCGCGTTTTTAGGGTTAGGCGGTGGAGTCACTTCGCGTCCCCTGCGCCTTTGCGATTAAACCCTTGCTTCCGCGAAGCTCGCAAAGACGCGAAGAAACACGATTTCTGCGCCGCTAAACTAAGGAGTCGAAAAATGAGGATCAAGCCAACAATCCTTGCTGTCCTTCTCCTCATCCTGTTAATCGCGAGTGCGGCTCAGGCCCAGAAAGCAGAGGTTTTTGCCGGATATCAATATACTCATCTCGATCCCGGCTATAACGCCAGCGGCTGGAACGGCTCGGTTACCGGCAACTTCGGTGAATTATTCGGGCTTACCGCCGACGTTAGCGGAGTGTACAACTCGGGCACGCGATTCTACACCTATACCGTTGGGCCTGAGGTCCATGCGCCGCTGCCGTTCGTGAAGCCGTTTGTGCACGCCTTGTTTGGAGGCGCTACCGCGACCGGCGCGGGACCCAGCAGCAACGGCTTTGCCATGTATCTCGGCGGCGGGCTGGATATCGGCCATGGACTAATCGGCTGGCGCGTGATCCAAGCCGACTGGATGCACACGCGTTTTTCCGGCGTGAGTGACAATAAGAACTCGCGCATCTGCACCGGCCTGCTGATGCGCTACTAAGCCTGATGAGCAGGCGCGTCACATCCCGAAGGAGCTTTCTCAAGCTGGCTGGAGCAGCGACGGGGGCGGCTCTATTCACTTCAAATAGGGCATTCAGTTCGCACACGCCCCAATTGCCTGCGCCGGCTGCCTTCCAGGAATCCGGTGAGCCGCCCGCGGACTACACCTTGCATATCGCTGCCTCGCCGATCGAGATTGCGCCCAACCACATCATCTCGACGATTGCCTACAACGGTCAGTTTCCCGGGCCTTTGCTGCGCTTCAAGGAAGGCCAGCCGGTGACTGTGGATATATACAACGATACCGTCGCCCCGGAACAACTGCATTGGCACGGGCAGTTCCTACCTACGGACGTAGATGGCGCGGCCGAGGAAGGCACGCCGTTCATTCCCGCGCATGGAATGCGGCGCATTACTTTTACGCCGAGGCCTTCTGGTCTGCGCTTTTATCATACGCATATTCACGCGGGGGCTGACCTGCACGCGGGACAATACAGCGGGCAAGTTGGGCCGGTTTACATCGAGTCGAGGCATGAGCCGGGAAATTACGACCGCGAGGTGTTTCTTGTACTCAAGGAGTTCGAGCCGTCTTTCAGCCAGGGCGGCGACATGCCACAGGATTTTCTGTCTCCCGCTACGCGAGTCAAAGAACTTGAGGCCGAGGGCGAGTCAGCGATGAAGGCCTCGCTGGCCACAGGCGCGCCGCACGGCTACGAAGTGGGATATCGCTATTTCACGGTAAATGGCCGCATGCTGGGGCATGGCGAGCCGGTGCGGGTGAAGCAAGGTGAACGGGTCCTGTTTCATGTGCTGAACGGGAGCGCGACTGAAATTCGCAGCCTGGCGCTGCCCGGACATTCGTTCAAAGTTGTAGCTCTGGATGGCAATGCGGTACCCACGCCAGCCGAAGTGCCGGTGCTGTGGCTGGGAACAGCGGAGCGCGTTTCGGCCGTTGTCGAGATGAACCATCCGGGCGTGTGGGTAATGGGCGATCTTGCCGACGATGATCGCGGTCACGGCATGGGCATTGTAGTGGAGTATGCGGGACGAAAAGGCAAGGCGGTGTGGACGCCGCCCAAGCCGTTTCGCTGGAACTATGCCCGCTTCGCCAAGCGCGACGAAACTGCCGCTGCGCCCGACGAAGTGATCGAGATGAAGTTCACCAAGCGCAACGCCGCCGGCCATGGATTCAACCTTTGGGCCATCAACGAAACCGTGTTTCCTGACGGCTCCATGACGCCCGCTTACCATTTACGGCAAGGCAAGCGTTACCGCCTGCGGATGCACAATGCCAGCGACGACATTCACCCTATCCATCTTCACCGGCACAGCTTCGAACTTACGAAGCTGGCGGGGATGACGACTGCGGGCGTGATGAAGGATGTGGTCATGGTAGGCGGATATCAGGAAGTGGAAGTGGACTTTACCGCGGATGATCCCGGGCTGACGTTGTTTCACTGTCATCAGCAACTGCATATGGATTTTGGTTTCATGACGTTGTTCGATTACGTCTAGAGGCTATCTCCTATCTCGGAATGAACCGAGCCGGTAAAGTGCGAGCACCTCAGGGGCTAAAGCCCCCGCATCTTTGGCAGGTTGGAGCGGCACGGCTGGAAGCCGTGCCCTACCCTACCCAAACCGTTTATGAGATAGGTTCCCAGGCGTTGGTTTGCATTTTCGTGCCCTAACTCCGTATCGCGTGAGGAGAGAAATCCATGAACTTGAATGCTGACCCAGCGTGGGCAAGCCGCGTTTCTGGAGCGATCCTGCTGATCCGTGTTCTCGTCGGCTGGGTATTTCTTTCGGAAGGCATACAGAAGTTTCTGTTTCCCGCTTCGCTGGGCGTGGGACGGTTTGTGAAGATCGGCATTCTTTGGCCGCAGGTGATGGGGCCGTTTGTCGGCGTGGTCGAGATTGTGTGCGGCGTCCTGTTACTGGCCGGTTTTCTGACGCGCCTTGCAACTGTGCCGCTGCTCATTGATATTGCGGTTGCGTTCTACTCCACCAAGATCGTGACCTTTGCGCAGCACGGCCTTTGGAGCACGCTGCACGAAGCCCGCACCGATTTGAGCATGGTGTTTGGTTTAATTTTTCTTCTGCTTGTCGGTGGAGGATCGCTGGCAGTTGATGCCTGGCTTGATGCAGGAAGGCTTAGAGGCAATGGCTGACGAGATCGCACCGACGCCGATACTCCGCTTCTGTTCTGAATGTGTAACAAGATGATGTAATTCTCGCCGTCGTCTTTCCCACCGAGCAAAATCCACATGCCGCAGCTTTGCAGCAGTAACTTACTTCTGGGACTGCGGGAGCTTGGGTCCTTTCTTCCCCCTTGGAATTCTGCGTGGAGGTCTTTATGTACATCCACCGGCGGATATACAGGATTGTTGCCCAACGCACCCGGCAGGTTGTGGCGTGGCTGAAGAGGAAGATTGGTAAGCTCTTCTCCAAGCCTATCGCCGCAATCAGTGTGCTTGCCGGGATTGGAATCGGGGTTGCGATCGCGGTGGCAGGCATACTCAGGGTGGTGGATCCTGTCCCGTTGATGGTGGTGGGACCGTTTGAGATGCCTGAGTCCAAAGACTCCGCAGCGTTCACCGGCAAGACCCTCTCCAACCTGCTGGTGGACGATCTGCAAGACATCATTCAGGATGGGAACCATTTTCAGGGGTTAAAGGACACATCGAGCCGCAAGCAGTATGGCAAGCTTCCCAATACTCCCGAAATTCCCATTCAAACCAGCTTTGGACTGGAGATCAAGGGCATCTCGCTGGACCAGATGCAGAGCCTGTGGAATTATCTTCGCTACCATCAACAACTCATAGGCGGGGATTTGGTGATTACCAAGAACGGCGGGGCAGAGGTCGTACTCAGGCTTACTTCCAAGGGAATGGCCCGCCACTGGGAAACGCCGGTATCGCCGCCTCTCGATTACTCCAAGGTGCGCGATGCCGTCGCGTACCTCGCGGCCGAGCTTATGTCTGATATGAACCCTGAGATCACGGGCAGGTATTTCCTTGGCCAGCACCAGTATGAAAACGCGCAGGAAGTTCTGCGGCAATGGGTGCAGCGCGAACCTGTTAGACCGGAGCCTTACTACTATCTTGCGCTTTCCTTCGAGGGCGCGGTTCCGCCGCGGCGGCAGGAGGCCGAGCTGGTGGTCAGGAAAGCCTGCGCCCTCGACCCCAAATACCATTTGGCAATCGGACTTCTGGCAGCATTGGAGGCATACCGGAACGATTTGAAAGACGCCATCGCAGATAACATCAAGGCACATCAGTTGGCGCCCAAAGCCCCGAACTATCTAAATAATTTAGCGGTTGATTACGAACAGATGGGTGACGAGAAAGACAAATCGGCGGCCATGGCCGACTACGACACGGCCATCTCCTACGCGAAGGAAACACTACGCACCGACCCTAATATGGTGGCCGCTGACTATGTTCTGGCCATGACGCTCGACTCGAAAGGGGATGCGGCGGGGGCAATCGCGGCCGCGCGCGACGCCATCAGACGGCGTCCCGACTACTTTCAAGCTCTGCAGAAATTGTCAGATTTGCTTATCGCCAACAAGAAAACCAAAGAAGCGGTTGATGAGTGCACGACCTCTACCGCCGTGAATCCGGACAGTTGGGAGCCCTGGCAGGCGTTGGGTAGAGCGCTGCTGAGCGATGGGCAAACGGACAAGGCGATCACTGCGTTCAGAACAGCCCTGGACAAGAACAAGACCTCAAATAAAAAGCTTCTGCATGCGGACCTGGCCGAGGCACTCCTCCAACGGGCAACGGAATTGTTAAAGCAGAACCAGTTCAAGGAAGCAACCGATTACTCGATTGAGGCGCTCAAAGAAAACCCTGCAGCGAAGGCCGCCAAAAGCAAATTTGACGAGGAGCTACAGAAACTCCAGAAGGGGAAATCTCCGCCCAACATGCACCGCCGAGTGCGGCCAGTGGTGTGAGATTTCCTCCCAAGGCCGAGGCGACGCCGGTGGCCCCTTTTGCGCCGCAGGCTTTTCCTCAGTCTGCAGCTCTCGCGCCCGGGCCACCAGTTTTTTCAGTTTGCCTTGAATGGATGCGTCGCCGATGTGTTCATCCTGGAGTACGCCGTCGGCGTCAATAGTGAAAGTGTGCGGAATGGCCTCCACGCCGAACAGCTTCGATATGGGTCCGGTAAATCCGCCGTCGCGATATTGCGGCCAGGTCATGGCGTTTTTCGCGACGAAGTCTTTCCACTTCTGCTCGTCGTCATCGAGGCTGATGCTCAATACGAGCAGCGGCTGCCCCTGGAAATTCTTGGCGATCTCGCGGACGTGCGGCAGGGCTTCGCGGCAGGGCCCACACCATGTAGCCCAGAAATCGATCAGCACGACCTTGCCCTTGAGGTCGTCGAGCGAAATGCGCTGCCCGTCGGTGGTAGTGATCGCGAATGGCGGCGCCATTCTGGCCCGCGCCAGTTCAGGGTCGTCGATGTAGCGCAGCACACGCTGCCGGTCGGGATCGTCGGCCGGCCGCATCTTCACAAATTGCTCAAACCGCGCTTTCGCAGTGTCGTCCTGCTTGAGGTGTGCGAGGGAGCGTCCATCGGCCAGTACAGCGTCAGGAAAATTCGGCGCCGCCGCCAGCGCCTTGGTCATCTCGTCGTGCGCTCGGGCGAATAAGTCATCTTTGCGCTTGTTTGCGCCCTCGGCCATTAGAACGATGCCATATTCGTAGTGAGCAAGCGCGAGATTTCTTGGCCCCTGAGCTTCGGCCACAATCTCTTCCGCGGCGGTTTCGGCAGTCTTCCAGTCGCCCAACTCCAAGCCGTACTTGATCATCTTCTGCTGGCATGGCGCGCAGTGCCCGCCGTCCTGCTTGTCGGCTTTCTTGAAGCTGCCGAGCGCCGCTTCGGTCATGTGTTGGTGCAGAAAGTCATTGGCTTCCTTATAGGTTTTCTGCGCCTTCTCGTTGGTCGGGCCTTCCGCCTTGTCCTGCGGCGGCAATGGCGTCACCGCGCATGCCAACAGCAGCAGCATCCCGGCGTACCGCATAACAGCCTCCATCGTTCGAGGGAAGAAGTTATCACGATTCCGGCCACCTCGCCGAGGATTCTGGCTCTGGCGCTAGGTCCCCAGATACATTACGTGAACATAAGTGCCCAGCCTCACGTTGTAGGCCAGATACCAGCCCACGTGATCGGGATCTTCGTAGATGACGATTTCATCGCTGTCCCAGAGCCAGTCGTTGCAGAAGCCGATATCGTAAGGGGCGACGCTGAAGTAAAAGCCGTTAAACCAGAAGCGATTTGGACCGCCTCCCGCCAGGTGCCACACGTGGCCGCGCCCGAAGCCGCCAGTAAAGTGGCCGTGCTCCCAGGGATGATCGAGGTGGTAATGAGGGTCGTTCGGGCCGGTGTCGTGGCCGATCCACTTGCCGTTGGTGTGGACATGCGGCGCGTCGGGGTGTCCGGATTTGTCGTTGTAGTGGCGGTTCTCGGCCGCCGCCGCCGGACGCGGATTGTGTACCGGAGCGGGACCATGAGCCGGAATGTGTGCAGCGCCACCGACTCCATGACGTTGAGCAAACACTGCGTAAGACAACAGGAAACAGATTGCGAGCGGACCAATCAGTTTTTTCATGTGCCTTCTTTCTCCGAGCGCCCGGAGAGATTGTAGTGGCACGCAGTCTGTGAGCGCAATTGTGGAGCAATTCCTGGACGAGAAGCGGGACGGCGAGCGCGGAGGGATAAGAAAGGCCCTTTTTCCGTTAGTTGATTCGCCGGTCTGCGACATTAAGGAAAGCGGCAAGCCGGATTTCGCAGCCTACCGCTCTCTCTGACCATTGCTGATGCGCAAGATATTGCAACCCACCACTAAGTCATTCCTCGCGCCGAAAGAGGGCTTTCAGAATGGCGAGGTTTCGGCGCAATGTGGGCCAGTATATTCTGCGATTCTCCATGGCTACTGCTTGTCGCCACCGAATAAGAACGGCAGCACGTGGACCTGGTCCTTCCGCACCGCCTGCAGTTGGTTAGGATCGAAGCCCAGCGCCTGAATTATGGTCGCCGCCACCTGCTGGTTGGTGACCGGAATGTTGACCGTTTCGTGCTGCACGCCTGCCCCTGAAACCAGCAACGCCACGTGCACGTCATCTTCGTTCAGTCCTCCATGCTCGGCGATTTTCGAGCCGCCGGTGAAGATCACTCCCGTGTTGACCTTCAATACGATGTCCGGAGTCCGCGGATCGACGCGGGGATCGTTGAACTTGTTGATCAGCGATTGCCCGGCAAAAATTTCCTGGATGCCCAGCGCCTGCTGGTTGGTTGGTTCGCTGAGCGTGGCGACTACACTCGAGGTAAGGGACTGGTCGGTCAGCCAGATGAGCGAGCCGTCGTCAGAGATGTCGAAGGCATCGGCCGCGCCGATCGTAGCGCCAGGCTGGCCGCCGCCGATTCCGACTCGCTTGCTGACGTCAATCGGCGACTGCCCGTGCTTCGCGGCGATGATGATGAGCGTGGAATCATAAATTCCTTGCTTCTTCAATTCGGCCACCATCATTCCCAGCGACTGGTCTACAAAGTCGAGCTCACTTTCCAGCCCCGCGGAGGGCGTGCCCAGCACATCGCTGTAACCGGCGATCTTCAATTTCTCGCCTACGCTGACTGCCTGGAAGTTGGTTCCGAACAAAGTCGGCACGCCCACCCACCGGCTGCGGTCATGGGTGTAGCCGTCAATCTCGTTCAACACCGCCAGTACGTGCAAAGAATCGTAGCATTGGATGTTGTGGAGGTCGGTGGTCCAGCCGTCATCGGGAGTGTTGTCGGGAGCAGGCACGGGATCGCAGCCGGCGAACTGCGGCAGAGGCACGGGGGTCGAGTTGATTTCAGGACCGTAGAAATCATCAACGCCCTTGCCGCTGGGCCCGTTGGTCCATTCATAGGAGGGATGCTTGTCCGTCCAGGCGGTGCTGCCGCCGTCGGCTTTCACCACCTCGAAAATAGTATTCACGCGCAGATACTGGTGGGGCATGATGACGGCACAATTGTTGTTGGGATCGCGGACTAGGTAATTGGGATTCAGACCACCGCCGCCGTCGAGCTTGGTGAGGTCAACATCAACCGCTTCGTCCCAGGCCACGTTGGTACCAATTTTTCCGGGGCAGGGCCCGCCAGGATTTCCCAATCCGTCGGTCTGCACCGGGGGCGAAAGCGCGCGATTGTAAGTGTCGTCGTACCACAAACCGGTCGTGGTCGGAGAACCGCCGGTGACCAGTGCCGCCAGGCCCGGGAAGGAATCAGAAGGCTGAGATGTGGCCGCATTGCTGTAGGTAACGCCGTGATGGCTGAGATAGGCAAGAGTGGATCTGCTGTGACTGGAAATATAGTTCGAGAGATCGAGAGCGTGAAGGCCATCCACGCTGATCAAGAGAACGTGCTTGACGCGCGCATTGTGCCCACCGCTGTCCTCTGCCTGTACTGAAAGCGTGAGAGGCAGAAGGAAAACCGCTAGCAGCGCGGCAAGTGCCGACTTCGGTAGATGCATTTTACAGGCCTCCTTAAGGCAAGGAGAAAGTCTAAGAGCGCCATTTCGAGAAAGTGTAAACAGGGCGTGAAAAGGTGATTAAAAGAAGGTGACTGGCGACCCTTCAAATCATGGAGCTGGTGGGGAGCGCATGGGTGGAGAGTTCCGACGACGCTGTCGCCCCCTCCGCATCAGCCTGAGGTGAGGATTGGCAATAGCCCGGTCGCCCACAAGGCTAGACGGCGGATGCGGCTCTGCCTGACCAGGGATAGTTCTCTCTGGTATCATAGAGCTATTCTTGTTTCTTGTGACCCTATGAGCAAAGAACCGGATACTCCCTCGGAAAACCCCAGTGTGTCGTTGCCGGGAACGGTAGAGAAGATCATCAAGCCGGCACATCCCAGCGTGCCCGAGAAGGCGCAGATCGCTATCGAGGGCGGGGAAGATCTCTACAAGGAAATCCGCATCGAGAATACCTTGACGGACGAGAAGGGAAACAAGCGGAGTCTGAAACCCGGCGTGGCGGTGGAAGTGACTATCGAAGCAGACGCCGCGGACACAACCAAGAAATAACCGCCCCTGAAGAGTTACCTCTTTTTGGCCAAAGGCTTGCCGATTTCCCAATGGTGTCCAAAGGGATCAACAATTCGTCCCACGCGCCAGCCATATGACTGATCGTTGACCGGCCAAACCACGCCCGCCCCCGCGGCAACTGGCCGGTCGAAAACCGCATCCGGATCGTCCACGATCATCACCATTCGCACCGAACCCCCGCCCAGCGACTCGGGGCTGAAGTTCAAGTGCTCGGCAGACTCGTCCGCCAGCCAAAACCCGGCTCCTCCCACAGACAGCTGAGCAACCACCGCTCCACTCGGGTCCTCAACCCGCATCAGCACCTCAGCTCCAAACGCTGCCTGGTAGAACTCAATGGCCCTCGCTCCGTTTCGTACCGAAAGTAGCGGAGCGATAGAAGTCTTCTGACCCTCGCGACCTGGTGGGTCGTCACTCACTACAACCTCCTCTTCCGCTGACCGGCTTGCTGGCGCTCGACATTATCCCTCGTCGTGACCATATGCGAAAGTGGCTTCCCACGGCTCATTACTGTTCCCGTGGCAACTCGTCCCCTACACTGAAGTGCGAGACTGGCCGCCCGGATTTCTTCTCCCGGAAAGATGCCAACTCGGCGCCGAACGTTCGATTTCTAAGGGTATACTGCGGCGTTAGGCGAGGGGCCTCATGGCTCTATCCTGACCGCGACTTCGACACGCGTAAGCCACGAGAGAGTCCACTATGAATGCATCGGTAAAGTCCGTCGTGTTTTGGGTCGTCATTATGATCTCGGCGGTCGCGCTCTGGCGAGCAGTTAAGTCTGGCGAAAGCCAGCAGGCGGCGCCTGAGATCAGCTACTCGCAGTTTCTCTCCCAGGTTGAGGCGGGGAATGTCGTAAAAGTAACCATCTCGGGAAACGCAGTGCAGGGAAGCTACCGCAACCGCGGTTTTTTCCAAGTAATCGCCCCACCGAATCAGGACGCAATGGTCCAAACCCTGCGCCAGAAGAACGTCGAGATCTGGTACAAGAACAGCGCCAAGGCCGGAACGCCCGAGCAACTGCTGGCAACCTGGGCCCCGCTGGTGCTGCTGGCCGCACTTTGGTTCTTCATGATTCGGCAGATGAAAGCGAAACAGCCCCCGCCAGCAACAGATTCAACGCCGCCGACTATGGATGCACGATGGCCTCGCTGATGTATGGGCGCGGTTGAAGGCCCCCCACTTCTCGCGCAAAAGGCGCGCGAGAAAATCCGGCAATACGCCGATTCCGTGAAGGTGAAGCCGGCGGGGCTCGAGTTGCACGCTGCGGCTGCATTTCGAGCAATAGCGCGGGCAAGAGTGCCCGTGCCACACTACCTTAGCGTCTCTTCTATTTCGGAGATCCAGTTGGGGCGTTTTAGGACTTCGCGGGGTTTGGGGCCGTCGGCGGCGCCTACTATGCCGTCGCGCTCCATGAGGTCAATCAGGTGGGCGGCGCGGCCGTAGCCGATGCGCAGGCGGCGCTGCAGCAGGGAGGTGGAGGCTTTACCAAACTCTACTACCAGGCGCACGGCGTCGTTGTAGAGCGGGTCATTTTCCGCAATCTCGTCGTCGGTGGTAGGTTCGCCGGGCTCGCGCTCATCGGTTGGTGGCTCGAGGAATTCTTCTTTGTACTCGGCGGTGCCTTGCGAGCGCCAGAACTCCACCACCGCGGCAATTTCCTTTTCCGTGACGAACGGCGCGTGCAGGCGATGCACGCGGGCCGATCCCGAAGGCAGATAGAGCATGTCGCCCTTGCCCAGCAAGGCTTCGGCGCCGTTGGCGTCGAGAATGGTGCGCGAATCCACCTTAGTTGCCACGCGGAAAGACACGCGGGCAGGGAAGTTGGCCTTGATGAGGCCGGTGATCACGTCCACCGACGGGCGCTGCGTGGCCAGCACCAAGTGAATGCCGACGGCGCGCGCCATCTGCGCCAGGCGGGTGATGGATTCTTCCACGTTGCCGGAGTCGAGCATCATGAGGTCGGCGAGTTCGTCAATGATGATGACGATGTAGGGGATCGGCTTGTTCTCTTCATCTTCGCCGAAGAGGCTGCGGGTGCCGTCGTCATCGAAGAGCTGGTTGTATTGCGCGATGTTGCGCACGCCTTTTTCGGCGAGCAACTTCAGGCGGCGCTCCATTTCGCGCACGGCGTTGCGCAGCGCATTGGCGGCCAGCTTGGGCTCGGTGATGATCGGGGTGAATAAATGGGGCACGCCTTCGTAGTTGCCTAACTCCAGGCGTTTGGGGTCCACCAGCACGAGGCGAACTTGCTCGGGCGTTGATTTATAGAGAATGGACATGATCATGGCGTTGATGGCCACGCTCTTGCCCGTGCCTGTGGAACCGGCGATCAGCAGGTGCGGCATGCCGCTGAGGTCGGCGGTGACGATGCGGCCGTTGATGTCTTTGCCCATGGCCAGCGTGAGCTTCGACTTCGAGCCCATGAATTCCTGCGATTCGATGTTCTCGCGCAGCCAGATGATTTCGCGCTCGCGGTTGGGGACCTGAATGCCCACCGTGGATTTGCCCGCCATGCGCTCGATCAGGATGCTCTCGGCTTTGAGGGCGAGGCAGAGGTCATCGGTGAGATTGGTAATGCGGCTGTATTTGATGCCGGCTTCGGGCTTGAACTCAAAGGTGGTCACAACCGGGCCAGGATTGATTTGTGTGATCTGGCCGTGAACCTCGAACTCGGCGTACTTCTCGACCAGGACTTGGGCGAGGAGCTTGAGTTCGTCGGCGTCCACCGCTTGCTGCTCGTCGGGACGATGCAGCAGGCTGCTGGAGGGCATCTTGTAGCTTCCCGCTATTCGCGGCATGGTGGTTTTGGACTTGGGGCCGCTGTCGCCGCGCGCGCTGACTTCGACTTCGGTCTCAGGTCCGGCGGGCTCGGGTCCCGGGGTCGCGGCCGGAGAGTTCTGGAGATGAGCATCCGCGGTCATGCGGTCAATGCCCGTCTTCAGGGCGGAGCGCATGGCGAGCGGGGCGAGCGGTTCGGGTTCCGAATGCGCTTGCGGATTCTGCGTAGCAACAACCGGCCTGGCGGCGCGGCGCTTTTCCAGTTCACGTTGCAGACTGCGGCGGGCGCGTTCTTCTTTCCAGTCGCGGTAGCGATCGCGCAGGGCGATCAGAAAGGCGAAGCGCGTGGGCAGCCACACTTGCAGCGCTGAGAACGAAAATGCGGTCGTGAAATAAAGCGCGACCGCCAGAACGCTGGCGCAAACGATGTAGGCGCCGGCGAGATTGAAGTAATGGATGAGCGCGTCGCCCACGATCCGGCCGATGAGTCCTTCTATCGGGATGGCGTTCATCCAGCGGGTGTGGCCGGGCAGCAACGCGAGCAGTGCTGGAATGAACACCAGCAGCCAGGTCGCGCCCAGCGCTTTGGCGAGCGGCGAGAGAACCTTACGCGAGCGGAACCAGCGCGCGCCCAGAAAACCGCAAATTACCGGGAGCAGGAATGCACCGATGCCGAACAATTGCAGTAACAGGTCGGAGATGATGGCGCCGACGATGCCGATCCAGTTGCGCGCGGCGCGCGAGCCGGTGAGCACAGAGGCGCTATTGAGCGAGGGATCGAGCGGCGAGTACGACGCCAAGGCCAAAAACAGGAGGAGCGCGGAGACGCACAACAGGAACCCGAGCAGCTCGTTGAGCCGGCGGTTGTTAGTCGGGGCAAAGATCCGGGAAATAAACTTCATGGGCGTATTTAACCGCCCGCGAGGCGACACTTCTCCCCGCCGGCCAGCACCAACGCCAGAGCCTGATGATTATTTCAGAGATGGCGGGCGTCGGCAATCGGCGAACAGAAGGCGGAGTATCGAAGTAGCTTCCGGGGGACTTAACCGCAGAGGACGATGAGAAAGCAGAGGAGGCCACTTCTGAATCTCATTAAAAATTATTCTTTTTCGAACCTTAAGACATCAGTCGGCCGGCGAAGACCAGGACGAGCGTTCCTACGATGATGCGATATACCGCGAATGGCGCGAACCCGCGCTTCCGTACCCAGGCCATGAACCAGGCGACCGCGCCGTAGGCCACGATAAACGAGATTACGAATCCGATTGCCAATACGATCCAGCCGTGGGGGTCAATCTGCGAAACGCCGATGGGGTTCTCGCCTTTGCCGCGCAAGGATTTGTACAGATCGTACAAAGTCGCTGCCACCATGGTCGGCATGGAAAGAAAGAAGGAAAACTCCAGCGCCGAGGCGCGTGACATACCTGCCAGTTGCCCGGCCGCAATTGTGGACATCGAACGCGACGTTCCAGGAAATACCGCAGAAAGAATCTGGCATGCGCCGATCCAGACCGCCTGGCCGAGATTCATGGCTTCCATCTTCCATGTGTGGATACGGGTTTGCGGCACGGTTGGCCCGGCGGCTTCAGCGGCGGAGTTCCTGGCATCAACGATCCACATCACAATTCCGCCCACCAGCAGCGACGTTCCCATTATGTAGAGGCTCTCCAGATGCTTGCCGATGATTTTCGTCATCAGGAAGGCGGGAATTGCCGTCACTACAAACGCAACCATCGTGAGGCCCAGGGGATGAGTAAGCGCGGTGCGGTCTTCGCTTTCGCCTTGCGGAAACGTCGAAACGAACTTCGCGATGCGCTCCCGGAAGTACACCGGCAGGCAGAGAATCGCGCCGAGTTGGATGACGATGGTGTACATCTTCCAGTAGCCGCTGCCCATGCTGATGTGAAAGAGCGCTTCCGCGATGCGCAGGTGGGCAGTTGAACTGACTGGCAGGAATTCGGTGAGGCCTTCGACGATGCCGAGGATTACGGACAGCAGGTAGTCGTTCAATTGCCCTCCCGCGCGCGATCAATCAGTCTCATTGGTTTGTCATCCTGAGCGAAGCGAAGGACCTACGCACTTCCTCGGCGGACGGCACGACCGCAGGCAAACTAGACAGGTCCTTCGCTCGGCCCAGGATGACAATTCTAACGGAGTGATAAATTCTAATTGGACGCGATCAATCCTGCTCGTTACCGTAGGTCGGAATGTCCTGCTGCAACAGGTAGAGCAGCCGCTGAGCCCGTGCTCCCCAATCGGTTTGGGCGTACTGAGAAGCTATCGTCTGGGCGAGCTGAATGGCCTTGCTTTTCGCTTCTTCGGATTTTTTCTGCTGGTCTTCGGTTTTATAAATCTCGATCAGCGCCGACTGCCGCCAGGCCGCATCGTAAAGCGCTTCGCCCGCGCGCGGAGATTGCGGATGTTCCTTGGCGTACTTCTCATAGATCTCGGTTTCTTTCTCGGGGCACCTGGAAGCGCCCTGCCAGTCGCCGCAGACTTTATTATCGAGCAGTTGAAAGGCGGCCATGTCGGCCCATTTGGTGCCGGGAAATTTCTTGATCACCTCTTTCATCCACTCTTCATTGATCTCTCCGCGCAGGTAGGCGTCCTGCTCTTTAGCGGAAGGCTTAGTCATGATGTCGATTTTGTCGACCTGCCAGCGAATATCGGCAGCGCGATACAAGGCCTCGCCCGCTAACGGCGATGTAGGAAAAAGGTCATATACGCGATAGTAGAGCCGCAGGGCGTCCTGCGCCGCGCCGCGCCGGCCGTGCCTCTGGCTGGCCTGGTCCTCGGCGTCAACCGCTTCGCCGTACAGGATTTTGTCTCCATCCGGAGTGGAAGGCCCAACCACACCTTTGTTCAACACCCAGCCAGTAACGGTGCGCTCCGCGGTGACGTTGGCCTCGACGTGCACCCAGTTGGAGGTGGTCTCAAGAATGATGATGTCGCGTCCGCGATCTATTTCGCCCAGTTTGGCCGAAGTCTCGTCGGGCGAAAGGTAGATGTTCGCCACCCGCACAACCGTACTGTGCTGATAGTCGGCGGCTGGGGCGCTGGCCGCCAGCGCAAGGAACGCGAAAAGAATCAGGATTCTCGATTTCATGTTTAACGTCTAAAGCGCGATATCCAAGCGCAATATCTCATCGGCAACATCGGATCGGCAGCGTCTCATCGTCCAGCTTGAGCGCCCCGCCATTCCGACGGTGGGTTCACTTCACCACCAGCGCGTACCTTTTTCAGGTGAAGACCAGTTCTCAGTTCTCGGTTGCCAGTCCTCAGTTATGAATCGCGGGGTCCGCTTGGTTTTGGACTTCGCGCAACATCTGCGGGTCAATGTTGCCGCCGCTGATGACGGCGACGTTGATCTCAGTCTCCGGCAACTCGTTGCGATGAAACAGGAACGCCGCTACCGCCACAGCGCCGCTGGGTTCCGCAACCGTCTTGGGATCGGCCGCCAGCTTTCGCAGGGCCTCGCGAATCTCGTCTTCGCCGACAGTCACAATGTCATCTACGTAGCGGCGCATGTGCTCAAAGTTGATTGGACCGATGCTCTGGGTTCGCAGTCCATCGGCGATCGTGCGCGATACTTGCTCCGCCGAGAATTGCCCGATTTTTCCCGACCGCAGCGTGGCTTGTGCATCCGCCGCAAGTTCGGGTTCAACCCCGATGACTCTTACATTCGGGTTGCTCAGTTTGATGGCCGTGGCGACACCGCTGATCATGCCGCCTCCGCCCACAGGAACGAGGACGCACTCAACATCGGGCAAGTCTTCGAGAATCTCCAGGCCCATGGTCCCCTGACCCGCAATGATTTTCTCATCGTTATAAGGAGGAATGATGACGTAGCCCTGCTGCGCCGCAACTTCTTCGGCCTTGATCTGGCGTTCCGCGCTGCCAGGCCCTACCTCTATGATTTCGGCACCCAGGGCAGCGGTTGCCTCGCGTTTGATAGCGGGGGCGTTATTTGGCATAACGATGACTGCCTTCACGCCCAGTTCGCGGGCCGCGTAGGCCACGCCCTGCGCATGATTGCCGCTGGAATAAGAAATTACGCCGCGGGTGAGTTCTTCGACGGAAAGTGAAGCGATCTTGTTGTAAGCGCCGCGCAGCTTGAAAGCGCCGATGGGTTGCTGGTTTTCAAGCTTCAGGTAGAGCTTGCGGCCGCCGTCGTCTTGGAGAAAAGGCGCGGGCAGCAACTGCGTGCGCACGGCCACGCCGCGCAGGCGGTTCTGAGCTTCGCGGAGGTCGTTCAGGCTGACGATGGCTGAATCCTTCGTGTCTTCTTTCGTGTACCTTCCTGTCTTTTGTGGTTTAGCTTGTTTGTTCTTAGACACCGGAACAAACCATTAACCAGCAAGGACACCAAGCTAGACGACGGAAACCGGGTCAAATTTCCAGAATCACCGGCATGATCAGCGGGCGCTTCTGGGTTTGCTTGGAGATATAACGCTTCAGATCGGCGCGGATCTTCTCTTTGATCACGCCCCAGTCGCCTTTTTCTTCCTGGCTTGACTGTTCCAGGGTCTGCATTACGATCTGCCGCGCGCCGTCCATCAATCCATCTTCCCCGCCGGAAAAGCCGCGAGTCACGATTTCTGGCGAGGTCTCAACCCGGCCCGAAAGTTTGTTTATGGCGATAATGGGCAGCACGATGCCATCTTCGCTCAGGTGCCGCCGGTCTTTAATTACCAGGTCCTCTACTACATCCGTGCGCGAGCCGGAGTCAATGCACACGCGCCCTACCGTCACGCGGCCCGCTTTGCGAGCTCCGAGTTCGTCCAATTCCAGCACGTCGCCGCTCTCGATGAGGATTACGCTGCCCACCGAGCCATGCATCGAAGCCGCCAATTCCGCATGCAGCTTGAGTTGCCGGTACTCGCCGTGAATCGGAATGAAATATTTCGGCTTCACCAGGTTGATCACCAGCTTCAACTCTTCCTGGCTGCCGTGGCCGCTGACGTGGACCGGCGGCGAAGTTCCGTCGTCGTAGATCACGTGGGCTTCGCGGCGGAAGAGGTGATCGACCATGCGGTAGATCGGCTTCTCGTTGCCTGGGATGATGCGCGAGGAAAGCACCACCGTGTCGCCCTTCTCGATCTTGGCGTGCTTGTGGTTATCCACGGCGGCGCGCGACAAGGCTGACATCGGCTCACCCTGCGTGCCGCTGATCAGCACGCAGACCTTTTCCGGGGGAAAGTTTTTCATTTCGCCGGGATGAATGAGCAGGCCTTCGGGGATCTCGAGGTAGCCGAGGTCTTCTGCGATCTCCGCCGAGCTGTTCATGGAGCGCCCGATGAATGCGACTTTCCGGCCGTGCTCGCCGGCCAGATCCACGGCCAGCTTGATGCGGTGAATCGAAGACGAAAAGCAGGAGATGAACAGCCGCCGCTCGGTGCGGGCAAATACTTCGTCGAACTTGCGGCGTACTGCGCGTTCGCTAGGAGTGTAGCCGCGGCGCTCGACGTTGGTGGAGTCCTGCAGCAGCGCCAGCACGCCTTCTTTACCGTATTCGGCGAACGAGTGCAGATCGAACAGCTTGTTGTCGGTGGGCGTGGGATCAACTTTGAAATCGCCGGTGTGGATGATGACACCCAGCGGGGTGTGAATGGCCAGCGCCACGCAATCCACCAGACTGTGGGTCACCTGAATCGGGTGCACGGTGAACGGCCCGATTTTCACCCGGGTTCCAGCGCGTAGCTCACGCAGATCGGCGGTCTCCAGCAGTCCGTGTTCCTCGAGTTTGTCTTCCACGTACGCCAGCGTGAACTCGGTGCCCCAGACCGGCACGTTCAGCTCGGAGAGCACCCAGGGCAGCGCCCCAATGTGGTCTTCGTGGCCGTGGGTGAGAACGATCCCGCGCACCCGTTGCCGATTTTCGATGAGGTAGGAAATGTCTGGGACCACGATGTCCACTCCGAGCAATTCCGACTCGGGGAACATGAGGCCGGCGTCAATTACAAGAATGTCATCGCCCCAGCGCACGGCCATGCAGTTCATACCGAACTCGCCCAGGCCGCCCAGGGGCACAATGTGGAGCTTTCCGCTTGGCATTTGGGAACTCTTGATGCTAGCACAGAGCAGTCGTTGGCCGTTGGTCGTTAGTCGTTGGCGAAAACCCGCGGGCGGCGGCCTGAGTCTCGGTGCGAGATGCGGGCGAGACGCTACGACGCGTGGCTAGCGACCAATGACCAAGGGCCAACGGCCAAGCTGGCGTTTTCCCCTCCCCTGCTGTTACTTTTACATTGATGGCCGAACAGTTTCGCAAATCGTGGTTGCGCCGCCGCGTGGAGAACAGTCTGCGGCGGGCTTTTACGCATGCCTACGAAACCGTTAAGGTAGATCCTGCGAAGTTCCTGCTGCAACTGCGCGCCGCCTACGGCTTGCCGATCAGCACCTTCCATGGCGTGTATTCGGTTGACGTTGTGGTGCTGGATGATTTAGCCGCGCGGGTGATCCGCAGCGGAATGAAAGCTGCGGCTGCGGAAGGTGCGGGTCTTGGCTTAGGCGGGATAGTCACCATTGTTCCCGACCTCAGCATTCTCGCCGGCATTACCTTGCGAACGATCCAGAAACTCAGCCTCCTCTACGGATTCGAGTACAACACCGAGGAAGAGACCGCCGAGCTTTGGATTGCCGCGGCCAGCGCCGCCGGAGTGGACATCAGCCGCGAAGTGCTGGAGAAGGAAGTGGTGAATCGCTTCGTACCGAAAGTCATTCAGAGGATCGCGGCACAGGCCAGCACCGATATGGTGGAAAGGTGGGCGGGCCGGGTGATCCCTGTCCTGAGCTCGCTGATTGGCGCATCGCTGAATTACTACTTCGTCCGCGCCTGGGGTGAACGGGCGCGCGCGCATTTCCGGCGGCACCATCTGGAAACGCGCAGCCGCATGAACCGGGAACAGGCATCGCTTGCATCGGCTGGAAGTATCCGGCTGTCGTCTTAAGAGGTAATGACGCTAATACTCAGCAGTCGTTCATCCGCATTCTTGCCGGCGGGACGCCGGCGTTACAAATGCCTAACTTCCTCTGTTCCGCCATTCTTTTCGATCTGGATGGAGTTCTCGTAGACTCTACGCCCGCCATTATCCATGTATGGACGGCCTGGTCGCAAGCCAACGGAATTGATCCCAACAATGTGTTGACTGTGATGCACGGCCGCCGTTCCGTTGAAGTATTGCGAATTGTGGCGCCGCAGGTGGATGCCCCGGCCGAAGTGGAAAAAATCGAGCACGCGATCACCAGCTACAAGAACGGGACGGTCGCCATACCCGGAGCGGCCGATCTGCTGCGGTCGTTGCCCGGGGACCGCTGGAGCGTGGTGACCTCCGGGTTGCGTGCGTTTGCCAGCGCGCGATTGAGGGCGGCGAATCTGCCTGTGCCCAACATCCTGGTCTCGGCTGATGACGTGGTGAAGGGCAAGCCCGATCCCGAGCCTTACTTGAAAGCCGCGGAATTATTGCGAGTGAAAGCTGAACACTGCGTGGTGATTGAAGATGCGCCCGCAGGAATCCGCGCGGGCCGCGCCGGCGGGATGAAAGTGATTGGGCTGGCCAGCACCTATCCGCCGGGAGAATTGAGCGAGGCAGACCTGGTGGTCAAGACCCTGGCGCAGATCAAGGTGGCTCATTCGAACGGCCAGTTGGAAGTCAATATTCGATAGGAGCTTGGCGCCGGGGCGTTCTCCGGCGCCGCTCGTACCGTTGCAGGCCCAGACACAAGACGCTCTGCTACCGCAGCCATTCTTCTAGTTCAATCCCGCGATCGGTCTTTTCGTCGCGATACTTTACGATAACGGGCGTATACAGCGACAATCCCCACTCCGTCCCCGCGCCCTTTTTCACCGCGCGCGAACCAGGCACCACCACCGCGTTCTCGGGAACCTCCAGAGCCCGTTCCTCAGAGGCGCGATGCACTTCGCCGCGCACCAGGTCGTAGAGCGGAGTAGAGCGCGTCAAAATCGTCCCGGCTCCCAGCACTGCTCGCGCTCGCACGAGCGTGCCTTCGTAAACGCCGCAGTTGCCGCCGACGAGGACATCATCTTCAATAATCACCGGAGCTGCGTTCACCGGCTCAAGCACGCCGCCGATCTGGGCTGCCGCGCTCAGGTGAACGCGTTTGCCAATTTGCGCACACGAGCCGACAAGGGCGTGCGAATCCACCAGCGTGCCCTCATCCACATAGGCGCCGACATTGATATACATGGGCGGCATGCAGATGACTGATGGCGCCACGTAGGCCCCGGTGCGCACGGAAGAACCTCCGGGCACGACTCGCACCCGGTCGCCAATGGTGAAGCGCCGCGCCGGGAACGTGTCTTTGTCTATGAAAGAAAGGCCCGCATTCATGTCTGTCAGTTCGCCCAACCGAAAGCCAAGCAGGATGCCTTGTTTCACCCACGCATTCACCTTCCACTGGCCATTGATCTTTTCTGCGGCGCGAATCTCGCCTCGGGTCAGTGACTCACGAAAATTGAGGAAGGTCTGGCGGGCTTCGGCATTGTGCTCGGTGGCACCCAGGGAGGCCAGGCGCTGGATTTCAGATTGGAGAGAGGACATGAGGGGATTTGTAAATTTGTAATTTGGTAATTTGTAATGTGCGAGTGCCGGTCGGAATTCCTCCTTACGCCTCGCGCTAGATTACAAATTACCAAATCACTAAATTACAAATCCCCTATATACACTTGCACTCGCTCCGTATCAGAACTCCCGGCAAGGTGTGCGAGATTTCCCGTGCCTGCGCCAAAGTCGGATACGGCCCATGCCAGCGGGCGTGGTTAGCGTCGTGCCCCGAGGGGCGGCCCTTGCCATGGTTGCACTGGCCGCAACTGGAGCGGTGAAGGACGACCTTTCGCGGGCCGGCCAGCCAATTTTCGTACACGTAAAACTCAACTGTTTCGGCGCCTGGAGTGGCCGGCTTGGTGATGAGCCCGGCTTCGGTCGCTATTTTCTGCAGTTTCGAGCGTGTGTCGCGGCGCATGGGCAGCAGCGGCAGGCGGTAGACCTCTTCGATCCGGCCCATCATCGCCAGCACGGCCTTTACCGGCAGCGGACTGGATTCGATGAAATTCGCCTGCATCAGCGGCAGGTATTTGCGATGGATGTGGCGCGCGATCTCCCAGTCGTTGCTGAGAGCTGCCCGAATCATGGCTGCCATTTCGGCTGGAATCTCGTTTGACGCCACGGAAATCAAGCCCACGCCGCCCAACGCGATAACCGGCAGCGTGACCCCGTCATCCCCGGAGAGAACCGAGAAGTGCTCAGGCACCAGATTGCAGATTTCCGCAATCTGCGTCATGTTACCGCTGGCCTCCTTCACGCCCGCGATATTCGGCACTTCCAGCAAGCGCGCCAGCGTAGCAGGCTCCAAGTTCGCGCTGGTGCGGCCAGGCACGTTGTAGAGGATGACTGGCTTGTCAATCGCTTCGGCAATCGCGCGGAAGTGGCGATACTGGCCCTCCTGCGTAGGCTTGTTGTAATACGGCGAGGCGGTAAGAATGGCGTTCACGCCCGGCCGCGACGCGGCTTCCTGCGCCTTCAGCACGGCCTCGCTGGTGGAATTGGATGTAGCCCCGGCCACAATCGGCACGCGCCCGGCGGAGACTTCCACGGTTATGTCAATCACCTGCAGCCATTCATCGTGCGTCAGCGTCGGAGTTTCGCCCGTGGTGCCGCAGGGGACCAGGAAATCAATTCCTGACTCCACTTGCCACGCCACCAGATTGCGCAGGGCGGCATCATCAATCACGCCGTCCGGGCGGAAGGGAGTCACCAGCGCCGTGCCGCAGCCACGAAGTTGCATGCTACTAAGATAGCGCGAATGCTTGTGGAGAGAAAAGCGCCGGCTTCTACGCCGAAAACAGAGAACTGGAAATTGAGATATGGGAACTGGGGGGCAAGGATAAGAAGCAAACCCGACGGAACGCTAAGAAGAGGGAGGGCGTCGCTACAGCTCGCGCCAAACCTGCTGGAAATCGAAGAAGCCCTTTTTGCCGGCGAGCCATTCCGCGGCCCGCACCGCTCCCTGGGCGAAGCCGCGGCGCGACTTGGCATCGTGGCACAGGTAGATATCGTCGTAGGGAGAATTGAAGATCACTTCATGCATGCCCACGACTTCTCCCTCGCGGAACGAAGTGATCTCAAGCTCTTTGCCGCAGGACTCCTGAATCGCCTTTTGCAGCATCACTGCGGTGCCGGAAGGTGCGTCTTTTTTCTTTGCGTGGTGGCGCTCGAAAATCTGGGCGAAATATTGGTGCTGCAATGCTGCGGCCGCAGTCCGCGCGATGTCAAAAAACAGATTCACCCCAACCGAAAAATTCGCCCCATACAGCAGACCCAGACCTGCGGAGTCAACCATTTTACGGATGCGCGGGAGCTCGTGATACCAGCCGGTCGTTCCCACCACCATGTTCCTGCGGGAGAGAATGCACGCCTCGACGTTCTCGATCACAGAGGCGGGCGTGGTGAAATCAATCACCACGTCAACGCTATTTAGATTGCCGAGTGTTAGGGCTGCGCCGTGAGGATTTTGTGCGGAAGCCATCACCTCGACCTCGTGCCCGCGCTCACGCGCTGCTTCGGCCACCAGCGAGCCAGTTTTTCCGCGTCCTAATATCAAGAGCCTCATTCTAGGAATCCTGTAGCACGGTCGAGCAGGAGACAAACCGGCGGTATCATTCCTTCATGCCCCTTCGTGGGAGCCTTAGTGTCCTTCGTGTGATTTTGCTTTTGGTGGTACCACGAGCGTCATACGAAGGCCACCAAGGTTCTTCACGAAGATACACAAAGAAAATCCGATTCGCGGACTGGATTCTCTTACCCCGCTCGGCGGCTGTTCTCCTTATTCCCGGCCGCCTATCTGCCGTCAGGCAAACACCGCCGGATCCAAATCCGAAAAAAAAGTCCGGTGCAGTCGCCGCACAACTTCAGGCACTTCGTCTTCTTCAATCACAAATGTCAGGTTGATCTCGGAAGCGCCCTGGGAAATCATACGCGTCTTCACGTCGGCCAGTTCGGCGAACACGCGCGCCGCAACGCCCGCGGTGTCGCGCAGGTTCTCGCCCACCAGGCAGACAATTGCTTTCCGGCCTTCATATTTCACGTCGGCCAGCCTGGACAAATCGGCGGCCAGCGCGGGAATGGACTCATTGGAGTCCACTGTCAGCGAAACGCTAACCTCGGATGTCGAGACTACGTCCACCGGAATGCGATGCCGGTCGAAGGCCTCGAAGATGTTCTTCAGAAACCCGTGGGCCAGCAACATGCGAGGCGCAGCCACATCCACAATCGTAATACGCTTCTTGGCGGCAATGGCTTTGAACAAGTTCTTGCAGTGCGGCACCCGGGCGGAGATGCGCGTGCCCTCACATTCCGGATTGCGCGAATTCAAAATGTATACGGGAATGTTTTTCTGCACCGCCGGCAATACCGTCGCCGGGTGCAAAACCTTAGCGCCAAAGTAGGCAAGCTCCGCTGCCTCGTCAAAACTGATGAGCTTGATCCGCTTCGCATCCGGGCACAAATTCGGATCGGTGGTCATCATGCCGTCCACGTCGGTCCAGATTTCGATGCGTTCCGCGTCCAGCGCGGCTCCCACGATCGCGGCAGAAAAATCCGACCCGCCGCGGCCTATCGTGGTTGTAACGCCCGACTTGGTCGCCCCAATGAATCCGCCCATTACCGGCACCTGGGCGGAGTCGAGCAGGGGCTTGCCTTTTATCCGCAGCCGCTCATTGGTTTCCTCGAATAATGGGGCCGCCCGCGTATGCGAGGCGTCCGTGACTATGCACGTGCGGGAGTCGAGCAGCGCAGCCGGCAGATCACGTGCCGAAAACGCCGCCGCGATGATCTTGCTGGAGAGCACTTCGCCATAAGCCGCGATCAAGTCCGTGGTGCGCGGCGTAAGTTCTCCGACGGCCACAATGCCCCGCAGCAACTCGTCGAGAGTTTCAAAATCAGAAGCTAGTTCGCTGTGGAAGGTGGTGAACAGACCTGTGCCCAGAAGTTCGCCGGCAGTGTTGTAGTGGCGTTCTTGAAGCTCGCGGCAGAGTTTGAGGGCGGTTTCGCGGTCGCCGGAGCCGGCGGCGCGGGCCATAGTGAGCAACTGGTCGGTCACCTTGGCCATGGCGCTGACAACCACCACAGGCCGCTGCGCCAAGCGTCCTTTAACGATTGAAGCTGCACGCTCGATGGCCGCGGCATCCTGCACCGAGGTGCCGCCGAATTTCATGACGATCATGTTAGGGAGCCCCGGAGGAAACCCCGGCAACTTCGAAGCCACGGATTGACGCCGATCATCACGGATTCAGGATTGGTGCTTCTTCGCGTCCTTGGCGAACTTCGCGGTTGAAAATTCTAAACCACAAAGTGCGCAAAGGATCTCAAGAAAGCGGTGACTACGCCAGATGTCCTTGCGCCTTCAGCAACTCGGCATTCAGAATCGCCGCGCCGGCCGCGCCGCGAATCGTATTATGCGAGAGCACAGTAAACTTCCAGTCCAGCACCCCGCAGGGGCGCAGGCGGCCCACGCTGGCCGTCATGCCGTTGCCGGCTTCAACATCAAACCGAGGCTGCGGGCGGTCTGGCAGCGCCAAGTAACGCACTGGTTGTGCTGGAGCGCTGGGCAGCCTCAATTCCTGAGGCAAGCTGCGAAATTCATTCCATGCCGCGATGATCTCCTCCGGCTTGGCCTTTGCCTTCAGCCTCGCCGAAACCGATTCCGTATGCCCATCTTCCACCGCCACGCGGTTGCACTGCGCGCTCATGGAGAAATTCGCCGGGACAATCCCAGCACCATTGAGCCGCCCCAGCAACTTCCGCGTCTCCTCCTCCATTTTCTCTTCCTCTTTGGAGATGTACGGAATCACATTTCCCAGAATGTCCAACGACGCAACTCCCGGATATCCCGCGCCGCTCACCGCTTGCATAGTGACCGCCATTACCGTTTCCAGGCCGAACTTTTGCTCGAGCGGGGCCAGCGCCATCACCAGGCCGATCGCCGAGCAATTCGGATTCGTGACCACAAACCCGCCCGACTTCCGCCGCCAGGCCTGGCATTCCAGCAATTTAATGTGGTCAGGGTTAACCTCCGGAATCACCAGCGGCACATCTTTGTGCATGCGCAGAGCGCTGGAGTTGGAAACCACCGCGCATCCGGCGTCGGCGAATTGCGGCTCGAGTTCCGCCGCGATGGAGGCGTCCAGCGCCGCGAAAATCACCTTGGGCGCGCCACGGGGCGTGGCCGGCGATACCTGCATGCTGGCCACAGCCGAAGGAATCGCTGTCTTCAAGCGCCAGCGCGCGGCGTCGGCATACGATTTGCCCTCGGAGCGGTCCGACGCCGCCAGCCAAGCCACCTCGAACCAGGGGTGGTCTTCGAGCATTTGCACAAAGCGCTGACCGACAATGCCGGTAGCGCCCAGAATTCCGACAGGGATTTTCGATTGCATAAGAATGCTTAGTGTCTAATTTTACAACACATCCGTAACACCCCGAGCCGGATGCCGGCGTACTATTGGAAACGCACTCGCAGCCGATAGAGCATTTATATAGGGAGCTCTTATGCCTGAGTTACGCCAGAATTTCTTCACTAAGGAATGGGTCATCATAGCCACTGAACGCGCCAAGCGGCCGGAGGATTTGGTTACGCACCGCCAGCCTAAGGCGGTCCCGTCGAGGGTAGAGAGCTGTCCTTTTTGTCCCGGGAACGAAGCCAAAACCCCTCCTCAAGTGCTGTGCGTGCCCGCCAATCCTGACATTCCCTGGCAGGTGCGCGTAGTGCCAAATAAATTCTCTGCCCTATCACGGGAACTGCAACCTGACCGCCGCATTCAACGCTCGCGGCGCACGATTGAAGGCTTCGGCGTGCACGATGTCATCGTCGAAACCCCGGACCACGCCCAGTACATGGCCCTGATGCAGGATTCCCAGGTCGCCGACATTCTGCGCGTGTACAAATCCCGTTTCGATGCGCTCACCCATGACCCGCGCATCCTCCACGTCACCATCTTCAAGAACCACGGCGTGGATGCCGGGACCAGCCTCGAACATCCGCACTCGCAACTGGTAGCAACTCCAGTGATCTCTCACCAGGTGCGTGAGAGATTGGGAGAAGCCCTCCGCCATTACGACGAGTACGGCGAATGCATGTTCTGCCAACTGCTGGAAGAAGAGCTTGCTGAAGAGACGCGGGTAATCATGACCACCGAGCACTTTGCCGCCATTGAGCCCTTCGCCTCGCCCACGCCGTTCTGCACTTACATCGTCCCGCGGAGACATATGGCCGGTTTTGGCGACATCAGCGCCGCCGAAATCACCGACTTGGCGCGCGCACTGCGCCGGGTGCTGGCTAAGCTCTACTACGGATTGCAGAATCCCGACTTCAACTTCACCATCCGCAGCGCACCCGCCGAGGCTGCAGGCGTGAAGTACTTCCACTGGTACTTAAGCATTATTCCGCGGCTCACCCGCGTGGCCGGATTCGAGCTTGGCTCGGGAATGTTTATCAACACCGTCTTGCCTGAAGCTGCAGCAGAATTTCTGCGCAACGTGAAGGAAGGAGAGCAACCTGTGGCGACAGGAAAGTCAGCCTAACCAGCCAATAGAGGCGAAGAGATCGCTGAGCTCGCGCGAAATCTAAGAGGCGACGAAATAAAACGCCTGGCGCTACTTCCGGGGCGTGATTTCCGCGCCGAAGGAATATTCATTGAGCGGCCCAAAGCGCTTTTTCTCCACGTAGAGCCGCCAGCGCCGCCACACGATGCGCAGGCTGGCCATCACCGGAATGGAAAGGTATACGCCCAGCACGCCCGCAATCTCTGCTCCCGCCAGCACCCCGAAAATCGCTGCCAGCGGATGCAGTTCCATGCTCTTGCCCATGATGCGCGGCTGGACTACGTAATCCTGGGTCAACCGCCAGGCGCCGAGCAGGATCAAGATGATCCACCAGTGGGGATCGCCCATCAGCACTGACACGCCCACAATCACCACGCTGGCTACTAACGGGCCGACTACCGGGATAAACTCCATCATTCCGCCGGCCACCGCCAGCACCAGCCAATACTGGACCCGCAGTCCCCCCAGGATGGCCGAGTACGCCAGCAGAGACAGCGCCGCCAGGATCAACTGGGCGCGGATGAAATGCGCCAGCATCTGGTTCATATCGTCGAGCACGCCGGCCGCGAATTCGCGTTGCGGCCGCACGGTGGCGAGAGAGAGCAGGACCTGGCTGAAAGATTGCCCGTCGCGTAGAAAAAACGCCGCCAGAATCGGCACCAACACCAGCAGCCATGCCTGCTTGGCGACCTCGGCCACTTTGATCCCCACTACCTTGGCAATGTTTTCCAGTGTGTCCTGGTGGTCTCTCAAAAACTGTTCCAACTGGCTGGTGCTCTTCCGGCTCCAGCCGTGTTCGGCGATAAGCTGGGTTGCGATTTCCCCATTGCCCACTTTTTCCAGAAGTTCTGGAATGGATTTGCCCAGCTTCTGGGCCTGCCGCCCGATCTGCGGCCCTACGACGAAGAAAAACCCCACGAGCATGATCACAATCAGGAGATAAATCGCAGCAATCGCCCGGCCTCTGCCGCGCAGCAGCTTTTCCATGCGCGATACGGCGGGATGCACCAGGTAAGCAAAAAAGATGGCAAACAGGAATGCCATCAGCGTCTGCCGCGCGACATAGAGGAAGCCCAGCGCCAAGGCAAACAGCATTGCGGTAAACAACACCCGCGTCGTACGTGCATCAATCAGCGACAAGGCAATTCCGGGGAGCTGAAGCTCGTAGCTTTTAGCTCCTGGCTTCTAGCTCCTAGCTCTTAGGTTCCGGCTTCCAGGTTCTATTGAGAACTGCAAAATATCGTGGCGCCCCACCAATTTGTCATTCCGAGCGAAGCGAGGAATCTGCTTTCGCATGGGCCTGCGAATATGCAACTCTCCGCACAAGCTAACGCTAGAAGCCAGCAGCTAGCTAATCCCTCACAATCTCCGTATTCTCCCCCGTCTTCACCATCCGGATCAGCTTGAAGTGGTCCAGGGGATCGAGCCACAAATTCCATTCGCCGTCATCAGTCTTCAGGCTGATGCGCACCAGCTGCCGCTCAATACCGTGGATCACGATTTTCTCCGGCCCACCTGGAGAGATGCTTACGCGCACCGATACACGCTCTTGCGGCACCACCACGCCAAACTGTGCCGGGCCGCACTTGAACTGCCCCCCCTCTGTGGTGCAGGCGGAAGCCAGATAGCGCCAGGCCAGCACTTCGCGCAGCACGAAGAAGTTGTTGTCCAGGATCACAGACGTATTTGGCAACAGAAAGGGCTGCTCTTTGGGCTTCTCGCCCGGAGCTTCGGTTACCCGCTCGATGAGGAATTCGTTACTCGGGGCCACCACCAGCTCGCTTTTGCCCGGCGAGAGCTCGTGCCACTCATAGTTCACCAGAGTCCCATTCGAGGCCACCTTCATTTCGCAGGTCTGCGACGGCGTGGTGCTCCCCTCCTGCCTGAGCTGTGACGATACCGTGCTGAGGCCGGCGGAATCCTGACGAACAGAGAAAGTCTCCGTAGCGACTCGCTGCCCACCGACAAAAATCCCGAACGAGCCGGAATCGACCTGGCTCTCTTTATCGTTTCCCTTTTCTTTATCGGACGCGGCGGCCGTTGCCATCAGCAGCAAACCGCACATCCCGGCCACGATTAACTTTCTGACCATCACGTAAACACTCCCCAGGACCCTATGTTTGCCGTTCTACTGTTTGTCGGCCCCGCGCAGGCCGAGTTTGGATGCAACCTCCTCCGCTACCGTCTCCACGTCCTTTCCGGCGGTTTCTATCCGCATTATCGCTTTCAGGTAGTGCGGCCGCCGTGCCTCGTAGAGCCGCCGAAACTGCTCCAGGTCGCGTCGCAGCGGACGCTCCACCTGCTCTCCTTGCCGGCAGCGTTCGTATAACTCTTCGGCAGATCCGTCGAGAAACACAGCAGCCAAGCCGGCCTGCCGTATCAGTGCTTGGTTCTCCGGTTCCGCGAAAGCGCCGCCCCCCAGCGCCACCACGCGTGGTGATCCGCCCAGTTCGGAGATCAGTTCGCGCAACGCGGCATGTTCGGCAAGGCGGAACTCTGCCTCGCCTGATTCCCCAAAAATCTGCTCGATCGCGCGCCCCTCGCGTATCACGATGCGGTCATCCAGGTCTTCGAAAGGCCACTGTAGCAGGCTGCCCAATGCCCGGCCTACACTGGTCTTTCCCGCGCCCATGAATCCCACCAGAATCACTGCCCGGCTTTTGGAGACGGGTTCAGGCATAGACCGTCCCCCGTCAGGCTGCGAACCTGGCCACTTTGTCATGAAAGCGGAATATCGCCAACCGCCGGGCTTTGCCAGCGCCCTTCAGATTGTTTCAGCGTTTCTTGAGGTGGATTTTACCACTGAAGGAAAACAACTTGACCGAAGACGCAGCTTTCCCCACCGTACCTGCGAAGGCACTCCCTGCTTTCACCACGAAGGAAGTGTGTTCCGGCTGCAGAGGAAAGTCATTTTCCACCGTGCCTTTTTCCGAGCGCGCGATCACGTCAATAGAAGCGTAAGCCGGAGCGATGGCTTCAATATCCCCGGAATGGCTGGTGAGAAGGTAACGGCCGGCGCCGCCGAAATCGCCGTCATAGTTGATCTTGCCGCTGGTCGAGTTTACCTGCACGAAACTGCCGCTTACCGATTTCATGGTCACTTCGCCGCTCACCGAGGCAATTTCCACATGTCCCTGGCGGATGTTGGCCAGCGTGACCGGGCCGTTCATAGTCTTGACATGTACGTGAGCATCGGTGATGTCCTCAACGTCCACGCTGGCGGAGGGTCCTTCGAGCGTGACGTCGCCGTGCAGTCGTTCGGCGTGCAGCAACCCAGAAACGGAATGCAGGCTCACGCTGGCGTCAGCCGGCACCAGGATCTCATACTCTACGCGGCCTGTGTCCTGGGTGGCGTCAGGGAGCAGATGGGACGTGATATCCACGCGGTCACCGTTCTGGCTGGCGTCAATTTCAACTTTGTCGGAAGCTAAAACGGCGGTAACAATCACCAGATTGCCGCCGGACGGCTTTACCGAGATCGGACCGTACTCGTTGGAGATGTAAACGCTGGCGTTGTGCCCCACGGTGTAACGAAATTCCTTCCGGGTCTCCGCCGCCGCCAAGGTTGCCCCGGCTACGATCACGACCAGAGCCAGTTTTGCTGCGCGCTGCCTGCTCTGCATACCCTGTTCCCCACGCTCCCCTGGCGATGGGACGCGCCCTCTGGCCCCTGCTATGGCAGAGTTCGGTCCAACGCCATCTGATAAACCACGGCCTTCTGTTCGTAGGCGTCCATCAGATATTGCTGGGCGTCTTCATCATTGGGATCGCGCCGTGCTGACTCTTCGGCGTCCCGGATGTAGGCGTTCACATCCTGCAAATTGGCTTCGTAAGCAGCGCGCATGGCTGGGGCACGCGAGCCTATCGCTTCCAAGAGTTGTTGGTCCTCGACGGGAACCGGCCGGCTAGACTGAACCGGCTGGCTCGCGGACATTACAACCGCGGGCTGCTGCAGCACTGCGTGCAGCTGCACCGCACCACGCTGCCGTACCACCACAAAGCCCAATAGCAAAGCCGCCGCTACGGGGAGAATTGCCCATGCTGGACGCCACCCCCAGAAACTGCCCGCGGCAGGGGCGGGCCGCTGTTGACGGATCAGACCTTCCTGCCGCAAGGCAATCTCGATCGAGTTCCACACTCGTGGGCTGGGCTCCGCGTCTGCCTGCAAAAAGGCCGCCTGCCGGACGATGCAATTAAGATCAGATACCAGGCTGGAACAATCCGAGCAGGACTTAATATGGGCTTCCTGTCCGGCGTCACGCGCACCTTCAGGAAATTCCGGCAGAGTTTGCCGAAACTGTTCGCACGTCATACTGCCTCTCTCCCCGATACCGCTTTCTGTTCGCTCCCCTACGGCTTAGTGGCCTTTTCGGCTCTGCTCGTTTTCAGGAGCTCACGTAACTTCATGCGAGCCTTGTGCAACTGCGACTTGCTATTGCCGACCGAACATCCTACCAGATCGGCGATTTCATTATGCTCGTAACCTTCTACGTCGTGCAGCACAAAAATCGACCGGTAACCCGGCGGCAAAGCGTCCACTGCACGTGCCAGTTCCAGCCGGTCAACCGAGCCCGAGAGCGTCGCATCCAAGGCTCCCGGTTCTTTCTTGGGCGTTTCCTCGTCAGACTCGCCGGTTTCGTCCAGTGGAACAATCGGCAGTCCCTTTTTCCTCAGCCGCATCAGCACGACGTTCACTGCCATGCGATGCAGCCAGGTGGAAAACGCCGACTCGCCCCGGAACGTAGCAATCTTTCGAAAGAGCTGCAGGAAAGCTTCCTGCGTCAGATCTTCGGCTTCCGCGGTGTTGGCGGTCATGCGCAGGCAGAGGGAGTAAACCCGCCGCCGGTGCAGGTTATACAGGACCTCGAATGCCTCGCCGTCCCCCTGCTTCGCCCGCTCGATAGCAGCAGCCTCATTCAATTCTGAGGCTTGCGTTTTTCGCGCCGTCGCCAACTTGCCTTTTCCGGCCGCTGCTAACTCAGATGCGGCCCTCATGTTGTTTTGTTGTATCGGGTTGCCGTTCCCGGGCAAACTCATTCCCGCCATCTCCGCCAAAATCCAGTCTCCCGTCGCGCCTTCAAAGCCGCGCTGTTATACCAAAGGTTCAGCCTATCGGCCCCCTCCGGTTGGGTCAACTCAAACCAGCCGCCGAAGTCCTACCTGTTTGGATTCGCAAGCTTCACAAACGACTTGAAATCAGCTCTTAATTCCTTAGTTTTAAATCGTGCTTCATCAAAGACCTCATCCGTGGCAATTGGCCATCACTAGAAAGCCTTTGTTTTCAAATCACTCGACCCATTACCGTCCCGTTCAGGACACCAACTCCCGCAGCCCACACCTCGGCTTCACCCAGCCGTGGCGGTGGTTATACTTTCTAACCCGTGACCATGGGGTCCAGTTTCTCTCTGCCGCAAAAGAAATGAGAAGAGTACTCCCAGAAAGCCCAGTATTGAAAAAATCCACATACCAAGGTGGTATCCCGCAGGGTTCCCGGGCCCGGCGTGACTATGGTCATTGGCCCAGCCGATGAGCAAATTAAATCCCGCTAATCCGATGTTCTGGATCATAGTCATCAGCCCGTAAGCCGTCCCCAGCTTCGACTGGTCCACGATGTAAGCCACAGATGGCCACATGACCGCCGGAATCAACGAAAATGCCACCCCCATCATGGTCATAGTCAGCAGCAGCAAAGGCGGCAGGTGATGCGCCACGAATTCAAAATGTCCGCTGCTGGATGAGGGGAAATACACAGTCAGGAAATGGCTGGATCGCATGTAAGCCATCATCAGGTAAACAGGAATAAGCAGCATCGAACCGCACATCATGAGCAGCCCGCGCTTGCCCACTTTGTCCACGAACAATCCCAGGAGGGGCGAGCCGAACATCGCGAAAATGGTGAGCATGCCCACTAAATCACCCCCGGCCTCGCGAGTCACGCCGTGGGCATACATAAAGAACTTGTAGGCAAAGGTTTCAAAGGGAAAAATGCCGGAATAAAACACTACGCACAAAGCCACAATGTACCAATACGAAAGGCCGAAGCCAAAGATGTCCTTGAACACAACCTTGTCAGTGGAGGCCTGTTGGCCGATGTTCATTGCCTTCTCCGCGTGGGCCTCCATTCCCCAGTAGAACAACGCTCCCACCACGCACAAACTTCCGAAAATGACGGAGATGAGCAAAGGCCCTTGCCATGAGCCATAAGCAAATCCCGCCCAGGAAGGCGACCACTGCGCCAAGAGTGATCCCGCCCGCGCCAGCATGAGGTTGATGCCGAAAGCAAAGCTCAACTCCTTGCCGCGGAACCACTTGGCGACAGCGGTGGTGACCGCGACGATCAGCGACTCAGCCCCCAGGCCAAAAGTCAGCCGGCCGGTGGCCATCACGGCCAGCGTGCCGTGGAGCGCGGTGACGATTGCGCCGATCAGGCAAAGCGTGCCGAAAATCAGGATAGCCTTGCGCGTCCCGATGCGGTCCACGATATAGCCGCCGATCAGCACCATAAAGACGTTTGGAAGGCTGTAGATAGCCTGCAAAAGCCCGATATTGGCGTCTGAAAAACCTAGTTGCCGGGTCAGCAGATCGGCGATTGGCGCAATGCAGTCGTAGACGTAATAATTCCCGAACATCGCCAGGCTGATGAAAAACAGGACGCTCCAGCGATAAAAACGCGAAGGGGCGGGACGCGCGATTTCCGGCATTGGCGTGCCTCGTTGCAGAGAAGTTCGACTCCAACCAATGCAACGCCAAGAACATAGCAGATTGGAGTGCGAAGAGCACCGACCGAGAATGATGTATCACAATCCTCAGCGAACTCGGCGGCAGTTCTCAGTGCTCTCGGCGTCTTAAGATTTGTTTTCCTCGGTTGAATTCCAAACTTTAAATCGCAGAATTCGCTGAGAACGGCCACCGAGAACGCCGAGGTTTGCCGGGACCCCATTCCTTGAATCCGATAGTGAAATTGCGATTACTGACGGTCATTGCCCACGGAGACCTTCCTGCAATTCCTCCCAGGCGGAAGAATTGAAACTCGATATTTGATCCCAAACTGAGCCCAGGGCCTGGCTGCGCAACCCTCCCTCACAGGCATTGGGAGGGGGAACTACTCATGCGATTCAACCTGCTCATGGCCACAATCCTGCTTTCTAGCCTGGCCTACGCCAAAGAACCGAAACACTTTGAAACCGGCACTTTGCTGCGAATGGACTCCGTCCAATGCGGACTCGACGAAAAAAGCGGCAATAGCTTTGCCGGCGAGATCATCGGCACCGATTCAAGCCACAAGAAGACCCAGGCAGTGCTCTGCCAGGAATACGTCCTGCAGGGGCAGCGACTCGAGTATCACATCCGTCCCAAGGACGCGAAGCATCCGGTGCTTCTGCCGGTGGGCGGCAAGGCCCAGTTCCGCCTGGACAAGGACAAGATGGTCCTGCGAGTTGAGGACCTGGATGACAAAGACCGGGAATATTCGGTGGTGTCGGTGACGCAGCGCGAAGAAAGCAAGCCCGCGCCGAACACGACCGCTGTGGCTAACCAACACTAACCGTCAAGATTAAACGCCGGCAGAAGACGGAGCGTCTCCTCCGTTTTCTTCGTGCACCTTCGTGAAAACCTTAGTGTCCTTCATGTGAAGCTCTTGATTTTGTCGAAAAAGGCGGTTCAAACGATGGCACGAAGGTCTTCACGAAGGTACACCAAGGAAACGCACATCAATCGCAAAGGAACCCTGACGGCGTCTGGTGGCTGGATGGGCACAACTGCTCGACGACAGCCTTGAACCGAGGATCATTCACATACTTCTCAAACGAAGAATCCTTGGCCGGATCGGGCATGCCTTCTCCGGGAATGGAGTGCGCGCGATAGCGGAATGCCGCCTTCAGGTCTTGCAGGGCGTCATCCAGGTTGTTCAATTCAGCGTCGCTGCAGGCCAGGTTGTAGTGAAACATGGGATATTCTGGGTCCTGAGTAATGCCGAACTCAAACATCCGCTTCGCCTTCTGCAGTTCTCCCGACATGCCGTAGGCCATGCCCAGGTTGTCCACCAGGACCCGCCACTCCGCCTGCGGCAATTCTTTTTTTGTGCGCTCCAGATCTAGGGCCTTCTCATACTGCTCGATGGCCGCCGGCCATTTTTTCTGCAGATAGAAAAAGCTGCCGTACCGAAAGCGGTCTGCGCTGCCGGGCTGGAAATTCGGGATGACTTTTATACCGTCAAGAAATGAATTGAAGAAAACGTCATCGTCTGGCGAATAGCCGACTTTGGAAATGTGCACATCGAACCATTGATCTCCACTGACCAGATAGGCGACGACATTCTTCTGCTGGATGCTCTCTCCGCGGAAACTCTCGACAAAGTACTCCAGCAGCGCCATTGGACCGCGCTCTGAGGTCTTGACCTGCGTCGCTTTCACCGGCGCTTTGCGCAGTCCGCCCCATTCTTGCTCGCGCAGTGCTTGAGCACTGAGGGTTTTGTCGGCGGGATAGGCGAAGGCAGAGAGAGTCCACGAAGCGTCATGGGCCAGCAATCTGGCGCCGTTCCCCTCCGGCCGCAGAGTATTGTCCTGCAAGCTCAACTGGCGGAGGTCAACCTGCAGCGCCGCTGGTTTATCCGGCACTGAAAGCACAATCAGTTTGTGCGAAGGCGGAAAGCCAATCGAAACCTGCTGCTGTGCCCCGGCGTAGTGAGGCGCAGCCAAACATAGGGCGGCAAGCAGGCAAAAGGCGAGTACAGCTGTGCTGCGGAGGATGATCTCGCGTCGCATGGTGCGCATCAATGTGCCGCCGGGCCCCGCCGGGATTGTGCGGCCAAGCCAGCGATGAACGACACACTGCCTTTGCGTCCTCCGTGATGGTTCCGCTCGGGAACGAGCCACAGATGACGCGGAGGACACAGAGCAAACCCTCTCTGGCGACCGAAGGCCGACGACTGAAGACTGCCGGACGACTGCCCTCAGGCGCTCTTCTTAGCCATCTGGGCCATGGCTTCCTTTTGGGCCTCTTCCATTTCCTCGGCCGTCATGTCGCGGATGTGAGTGCCCAGCGACCAGTGGTGGCCGAAAGGATCGCTGACTTTTCCATAGCGGTCGCCCCAGAACTGGTCCATCAGGGGCATCGTCGTCTTGGCCCCGGCGGAAGTTGCTTTCTTGAAAAGCGCGTCTACATCTTCGACGTAAATGTGCAGGGTGACGCTCGTCCCGCCCGTAGATAGCGGCGAGAGCGAGCCGTACTCGGGCATTTCGTCATTCAGCATGACGATAGAATCGCCGATCTGCATGACTGCATGCATGATTTTGCCGTCCGGGCCGGGCATGACGCCCTTGATTTCAGCGCCGAATGCCTGTTTGTAAAACTCCAGGGCGCGAGTAGCATCGCGCACGACGAGGTGAGGGGTGACGGTGTGGTATCCCTGGGGAACCGGCTGAACCATAGAACCTCCTGCGAGCGAAAAATTTGTGTCAGTGTACACCCCGGTCGAGCTGTGGAGGTAGCCAGGTCTGGCGCTATTGCCTGAGCTTGAATGACCGAGCCAGTGCTGTGGCTATCCGATCATTCCAGTCTGCTTTTAGCAGACTCAACTGCTGAAGAAGGTTCCAGAAGTTATTGCTGGAGTAGCTTACTACAACCGAAAGAGAGACATTAATGTTTCGATCACCCTCGTTCCATTATCCCGGTCGCCGCACAGTGGAATATGGGCTGTCCGACGGCCACCCTACCGATGCGCGTGACCGCGCCGTAGACTCCTGCGTTGTTCTGGTTCACCCGAACGACCGCCTTCAGCACTTCTGGCGCTGGACTTGCCGAGTCGGGATCAAGGTTCACCATCGAGCAACGAACATCGCGCATGGTGACAGCTATGGCGGGGGCGTTGTGGTCATCCTTCTTGCCGAATGTCAGCACACCGCCCAGCCACTCATCCTCCTGAAAGGGGACCGATCGCAGTGAACGCACCAAAATATTCGGACGAAATCGGCGCACGTCCGGGCTCCGGCCTGCGAGCCGTCCGATCTCGCGCACCGTGTCGGAGGCGATTACGGAGATGCAGGCTTCATCGAAGATGCCATGCTTCAACTGCATCATCTGCACGGGAGCCCCGTAGCGGCGTCCGACCTCGGCGGCCAAGTCTTCGCCGAAGACCGGCATCACTTCGCCATCCGGGGTGCGAATATGGGTGGGAAGGGGAAGGTCTGCCTGACCACCGCCGTCCCGGCGCTGCGGAATAAACCGGAGTAGATCGGGTAGCTGGCTCGCCGATAGCCATGGGAACCCGCTGCGGTCATCGTTATTCATCCGCCGGAATGCCAGGCGTCTGTCACCCTCTAGGCCGTGCCAGCCCAACGGGGCGACCTCGAGTCGTTCGCCGCCCATGGACTTCACCGGATACCGGAAGATGGCCTCCACATGTCCGATTTCTATGAGCATGGTCGCGATCCGGGCCCGCCCAACCCTCAGTCAGCATAACTCGCCGCTTCATTATCCGCGCCCAATTCGTTAGGACGCGTCTTGTTGTGGCAACTCCAGCCCACCTGCCGCAGAATGCGCCAGGCCTTGGGAGGAACAGTGTTTACTGCTGGAGGCGGGGGTAAGCCGGCGCTACTAGAAGAACTGCGTCACGCCTTCCTGCATGACCATCACCCGGTCTTCGATGCCATTGCTTACGGCTTCCTGATGCAGCAGCTGCAGAGGTTCTTCCATGGGTTCGTGCGAGAGGCGGAAGGTACCGTAGTGCATGGGGACCATCCAGCGGGATTGCAGGTCGAGGAAGGCGCGGGTGGCGTCGGCGGGGCTGGTATGAACGTTGCGGAACGACGGCGGATTGTAAGCGCCGATCGGCAGCAGCGCGAGTTCCGGCGACAAGCGGCGGCCGATTTCGCGAAATCCAGAAAAATACGCCGTGTCGCCGGCGTGGTAGAGGGAATGCTTTTTATCGCGCAGCACGTAGCCGCCGTAGCCGCGGTGGGAATCCTTCAGCACGCGCGCGCCCCAATGGCGAGAGGGCACGTGCGTTACGGTCAGGCCGGCATGGCGATAGCTGTTCCACCAGTTCAGCTCGACTACGTCGCTGAATCCCAAGTCTGAGACCAAATCAAAGACATGATGCGGGACAACGATAATCGGCGAGGTCCCGCGCCGGCGCTGGGTTTGGCGGACGATCCCTCGCAACGATGGCCGGTGGAGGTGGTCGAAGTGGGCGTGCGTGACCAGAATCAGATCAATTGGAGGAAGATCGCGCAGGCGGATGCCTGGCTCCCGCAGCCGCTTCAGCACGAAAAGCCAGCGGGCGAAATTCGGGTCAATCACTACGTTCAGGCCGCCGATCTGCACAAAAAAGCTGGCATGACCAATGAAGGTCACGCCCAATTCTTCGTCCTTGACCAGCTTCGGCGTGTGGACGCTTCCGGTGCGCGGGGTAACGACCGAGTGATGGATGAGCCGCCCAAACTGCCGCGCCCGTTTGCGCAGCGCCGGATTTTTCAAGGTCAGCTTTATCATTGGGGGCTAGCGCCTTGGCATTTAGCAATTGGCACTTGGCGTTTGGCCATGAAATCCCGCTCCAGAAACCCGCGGAATCCTGCTGGGCTAAAGGCTAAGTGCCAAATGCTAACTGCTCCACTAGAGAAATCTCCCGCGCGCGCCGTTTCTCATCTATTCTAGAACAAGAGCGGCTGCATAGGCGCCTGCCTCGCAGGCGTTAGCCGGAATCCTTGGTTCATGGAGAGAAGTAACATGCGGATTGCTTTCTTGGGATTGGGAATCATGGGCCGGCCAATGGCTGCCAACCTGGCGAAGGCGGGCCATGAGGTAGTGGTATGGAACCGCACTCCGGGCAAAGAAGTTCCCGGCGCCAGCAGCGCGGCGTCTCCGGCGGAAGCGGCGCGGGGCGCGGAAGTGGTGTGGATGTGCGTGGCCGACACCAAGGCGGTGGAAGCTTTGCTCTTTGGACCGCAGGGTGTGGAAGAGTCGCTGGCGGAAGGAATGATCGTGGTGGATTCGAGCACCATTTCTCCACGAGCCACACGGGAGTTCGCCGCACGGGTGAAAGCGCGCGGGGCGCAGTACGTGGATGCTCCGCTGACCGGCTCCAAAATCGCCGCCGAAGGCGGTACGCTGATTTTCATTGTGGGGGGAGAGGATTCAGCACTGGAAAGGCTGCAGCCGTTGTTCGCCGCCACCGGAAAACACGTCTTCCGCATGGGCGAGACGGGCAAAGGACAGGCAGCTAAGCTGGCCATGAACCTCCAGATCGCGCTGATCTATGAGGGTTTCGCGGAATCGCTCACCCTGGCGGCCAAACTGGGGGTTTCGGCCGAAACCATGATGCCGCTGATTCAGGCTTCCATGGTGCGCTCCGGCGTGGTGGACTACAAAGCGCCATTTGTGCTGAAGCGCGATTTCAGTCCTAATTTCCCATTGCGCCTGATGCACAAGGACATCGGCCTGATGCTCGAAGCCGCCAAGGAGGCCCGCGTGAAACTGCCCGCTCTGGAGATCGTCGAGGAGGTCTACGACGTCGCGGCCGAGGACGGCCTGCAGGATCTGGATTATGCGGCCACTCTCACGCTCCTTGAGAAGTGGGCCGGTGTGGAAGTGAAGAGCGCCTCGGCGTAGCCGGAATAACCAGCCAGATTAAATCCGAAGAGACGTCGCTCGACTACGTTTCCCAAGGCTGCAGACAGGCGCTGCCGGAGACGTTACCGACAGTCTCTCCGGTTCGGGTTCAGCCGTTGTTGAACTTCGGTGCCATGCTGAAAATTGCTGCTTGAGATCGCGCCTAAATGGCACTCCGGTAACCGCCTGCCGATCCCTATTACACAACTATTACAGTCGTCCCGACAGACCACTGCTAGCCTAGAAGTGTGCTCAAGACCGAGTCTGGGGAAGGCGAAGCCATGGAACTGGAAGCTCTAGGACAGGACGTAAATCCTGACGATCAAATCAATTGGGTCACCGCTGGTTTCATGGCGCTCTTTCACATTGGGGCCATTGCCGCCCTGTTCTTCTTCACCTGGAAGGCTCTCTTCGTAGCCTGCCTGCTGTGGTGGGTTTCGGGCAGTCTCGGCATCGGCATGGCTTATCACCGCTTGCTTACTCACCGCGGCTACAAGACGCCCAAGTGGGTGGAGTATTTCCTGACCGTCTGCGCCACGCTGGCCCTGGAAGGCGGGCCGATTTTCTGGGTGGCAACACACCGCATTCATCATCAGTTCTCTGACGAAAAGGGCGATCCGCACAGCCCGATTGATGGCAAATGGTGGGCACACATGGGCTGGATCCTTATGGGGAAGTCCATCCATCACGATACGACCACTCTGGCGCATTACGTCCCCGACCTGGCCAAAGACAAGTTTCACGTTTGGATCACGAAATACCACTATGTCCCGGTCGCAGTGGTTGGAGTTCTGCTGCTCGCAATTGGTGGGCTACCGTTTCTTCTGTGGGGACTGTTCATGCGCACCGTGGTCGGCCTGCACGCCACCTGGATGGTAAATTCGGTCACCCACACCTGGGGCTCGCGGCGCTTCGCCACGCGTGATCTCTCCACGAACAACTGGCTCGTCGCTATTCTCACTTTTGGTGAGGGCTGGCACAATAATCACCACGCGCACCCGGTCTCTGCCCGCCATGGTATCGCCTGGTACGAGGTGGACCTCAACTGGTATGGCATCTGGGCGCTGAAAAAGCTGGGGCTGGCGCGGCATGTCTACCGGGTCAAGCTGGACCAGTTGCCCAAGCAGCCGGCGTTGACCAAGGCCGAAGCGGCGCCCGCGGTTGAGCTGGCCCCGACGCCATCCGCTGCCTCCGCAGACTAAGGAAGTTGGAACAAATGTGGCGCGGGCGCCCTCGCCCGCGAAAAGCCAGTTCAGAGTCTCCGGGAACGCAACGAATCCGGCCGCGCCCTTTTCCTAATCGAAGATGAAAATCGCCGAGGCGATGACCGTGGTCCAAAGGCCGCGCTTGTCGCCTACCGCAGACTGCGTCACGTTGGCGGTGCGCACGATCTTGTTGGAGATCTTGTAGGACTCCTTCTTCTCATCCCAGGACCGGTCCGGATCAAATTCCACGTTCAGTGTTGTAGCCAGCATCTCAGCGGCCAGTTCCTCGGCGTAGTCTCCGGCTGAATCTTCCGTTTCCCCGAACGAGTGGTGTTCACTCAAATAACCGTAGGTATTACGATCGGCCGGGATCGCCACGCCGATGCTCGCGGCCAGCAGGCGGTGCGGCTCGTGGGTGGAGTTTTCCGCCACTACCGCGAACACCACTTCGCCCGGGCTCAAATAGGTGAGCCCCTGGGAGCGCGGAACTAATTTGCATTGCGGCGGAAAAATCGAGGAAACACGTACCAGGTTTTGTGCGGCGATGCCGGCGTCTCGCAGCGCCAGCTCAAAGGAGGTGAGGCGCTCTTTATGCTTGCCAACTCCTTTGGTAAAAAAGATCCGCTTCGGGACCATGCTCTTGCCCAATTCGTTTTTCCTCCGCTGTGAGTGGGGTTAATTCGCGTAATCTAACACAGCGAATCTCCCCGGCAATGTGAAAAATTGGCGAATGGCAAAAAGAAAGCAACAGGGAGGTTACTTTCGGAACTCCCTGCTGCCGGGAAGGCGGATTTTGGATGTTCGGCGAACTGACGTCACTTGCTGGCGGCGACCGATGTAACTTGGATATTGCTTTCGTCCGCCGTGCCGCTGACCCTGGCTTTCTGGCCCGCCAGGTCGCTCAGCTTGGCCAGCGTGGCCTGATCGCTGGTGTCGAGAATGTAGACTTTGTCTCCCACCACGAGCGCATATTTCGAGCCATGGCTGACGCAAGCGCGAGTGCAATCGGCTGGGCTGCCCTCCATCTGGTGCTTGTTGCCGCACATGGCATCGCCGATCTCGCCGGTAAGGGTTACAGACTTGCCCGCCGCCAGCGCGGCAACCGCGCAAAGCGCGGTTAAGAACAGAACTGCAAATGCAGCGGTAGCTTTCTGAAGCCATGGTCTCATGTATTCGTCTCTCCTAATGATCGTTGCTGGGTTGGATTTCGCCAGGCGGATCAAGCCCGCGCCACCCGCTCTCGCCGTGTTCCTTAAGATTATCGTGAAGCATGGCCGTTTGACCACCAGCGGCGGACCCGGAAGTGCTCCGCGCCCTCGGCGGCAGTTCTCAGCGATCTCTGCGATTTAGGATTCTCGGGATGCCGGAATCGAGTGAAAAGAAAACGTTAGTTGGAACGGCTTCCTTTGCGAACTTTGCGATCTTAGCGGTTCAATAACGCAAACTATGCAAGGCCGCAAAGCGATCGCCGGCCGTCCTTCTGCGCTAGAATTGCTTCGTGCGCATCGCCAGCCGCCGCAAAGCGACCTACTTCTTTCTCTCGCTCGGAGTCTGCCTGGCCACCATCGCCGTGGCGGTCGGCTTCGGCTGGACGATCGTAAACTGGCGCCAGGACCTCAAACTTGTGCTGGGCGTGTTGTTCTTCGGCGCAATCGCCGCCGGCATCATTCTCAACACGGTTTTCCTGGTGCGCGAAATCCGCCGCAACGAGCAGCATGACAGCTTCATCAACGCCGTCACTCACGAACTGAAAACTCCCATCGCCTCTATTCGCCTCTACCTGCAAACCCTGCAGCACCGCGAAGTGGAGGAAGCACAACGCAACGAGTTTTACCGCTCCATGCTCGACGACACCGACCGCCTGCTGAATACGGTGGAGCAGGTGCTCAAGGCGGGCGAAGCCGGACACAAAGGCAGGAGCATAAAAACTCCGCTGGATTTCGCCAAGCTGGTGCGGGAGTGCGTCGAGGTAACACGTTCGCGCTACCACCTCGGGCCGGATGTGTTGCGCTTCGAACTCGCCTCCAAGAATGGCTTTCGCCCGGTGGTGAGAGGCGACGCCGAAGAACTGCGCACCGCCGTCATCAATTTGCTCGACAATGCAGTGAAGTACTCCACCGGCGGCGTGGACATTTTTGTGCGCCTCGAAATCCCCGACGAAAAGCACGTCACCCTCAGCGTCAGAGACCACGGCATTGGTATTCCCACTTCCGAGCTGAAGCGGATTTTCCGCCGTTTCTACCGCGTTCCGAACCGTGCCCTTGGCCGTATCAAAGGCACCGGCCTGGGATTGTTCATCGTGCGCGCCATCGTGCTTAAGCATGGCGGGCACGTGTTCGCCCGCAGCGAAGGCGAAGGGCAGGGAACCACCGTTCTCGTCGAACTACCCCGGAGCGCGGCATGAGCCGAGTATTGCTGGTGGAAGATGAAACTCACCTGGCGACCGGCCTGCGCTACAACCTTGAGGCTGAAGGCCATGCCGTGGAAGTGGTAGGCGATGGAGAAAGCGCTCTGGACCTGCTCATCGGCCAGCGCCAGGGTTTCGATGCAGTTGTCCTGGATGTGATGCTGCCCGGCAAAGACGGCTTCACCGTGGCCTCTGAGCTGCGCTCGGCGGAGAATTTCGTCCCCGTGCTTATGCTGACCGCCCGCGGACGCCCGGAAGATGTGCTCAAGGGCTTCGCCTCGGGCGCGGACGATTACCTGCCCAAGCCTTTCGAGTTGCCCATCCTGCTGGCGCGTTTGCAAGGTCTGCTGCGCCGCCGTGAGTGGGCGAAGCACAGCCAAGCGGCGCCTTCCAAGCCCGCCGCGACGGCGGGCACCGAAGAATACGACACGTTTTCCTTTGCTGGCCGCAGCATTGACTTCGGTAACCTGGAACTCCGAGTGAACGGCAACAAAATCCAGCTCACCCTGATGGAGGCGGAACTTCTACGCCACTTGGTCCGCAACCAGGGCCGCGCCGTCTCGCGCAAGGCGATTCTTGAAGAGGTGTGGGGACTGCGCGAAGACACTGATACCCGCGCCATTGACAACTTCATCGTCCGCCTGCGCCGCTACATCGAGGACGACCCCGCCAAACCAAAGCATCTGATCACAGTGCGCGGCGTCGGCTACAAGTTCGTAGCCGAAGGCGGGCCTGGCTAGACGCCATGGCCTAAACTACTGAATCAGATGAGCGACCTGAGACATAGGTAACAGATTGTACCGGACACATGGGTGACACCTTTCCTCCTTGGAGGGAGGGAAAGATGCCCTGGAAGGAGTGTTCGGTCATGGATGAAAAGCTGCAGTTTGTGGCTCGCCGGCTCGCTGGCGAGACGATGTCGGAACTTTGCCGGGA